>Ga0326721_10000471_pt1 | contig 12119 bp, 11 predicted proteins | sample SGPome_FD_203951 | JGI IMG/M metagenome (GOLD analysis project Ga0326721, IMG submission 203951) | Soil microbial communities from Southern Great Plains, Lamont, Oklahoma, United States - SGP_1_2016 | ecosystem: Engineered > Artificial ecosystem > Soil microcosm > Unclassified | place: USA...
GTCGCGCGCGCCTTCGTTGACCAGGCCGACGAACGCCGTGTAGTCCTTGCGCATCGGCGCGGCCACCGCGTGCCATCCCTGCCAGGCGTCGAGCTGGGCGTCGTAGTCGCGGTCCGAGCGCAACACGTCCTCGAGCTCGCCGAGCTGGCGGCACCGCCTGGCGTCGCCTTCGCCCGTGCAGTACGCACCGGCGCCGTACGCGCCCTCCATGCGGCTGGCGATGGTCGTGAGCTGCGCCAGCTTGGCCGGGTCCTTCGGCGGCGGCATGGCGCTGCCGAGCTTCAGCAACCGGATCGCGCGTTCGGTGGCCGGCGACATCGGCTTGCCTTCGAAGCGTCGCGCCTGCTCGATCCAGCGGTTGGTCTGCGCGAGGAAGCGTTCGTTGCCCTTGGCCGCCAGCAGCTGGCTGTCGTCGTTGATGTAGGTGGAGGACAGCCACTGCGCGGCGGTGAGTTCGGGGTACAGCGCCCTGTACTCGGCGTTGACGCGGGCGATGAACGCATCCGCGGTTTCGTTTTCCAGTTCCGATCGCGACGGCGCGCCGGGGACCGACGGGCCGTCGTCGCGCGTGCACGCGGACAGCCCCAGGCTTGCGGCGACGGCAAGGACGAGCAGGGAGCGGCGTGCGGTCACGGGAATTCCTGGCTTGCAGCGGGTCGAGCCCGGCAGGCTAGAGGCGCACCGGCGGGGCTGCAAGTGCGAGCGCCCGGCCACGGAGCGCGCACGCCCTGCGCAGCCACCCGGCCCAGCGCGTCAGGGAACGCGCAGGCGACGTCCGGCGTCGACCAGACCGCGCTGCTGCAGCCACGCCCAGGCGTCGTCCGCGTCATGCCGCACGTAGGCATCCGCGGAACCCAGGCGGAACGTGTAACCCCAGGCATCCATGTCGGCGAGGACCCGCGCGGCGCCCACGTCGGGCAGCGCCGCGCCCAGCAGCGACTGCAGCACGCACACGGCATCTTCTTCCGCGACCGAGTCGGTGGCGTCGGTATGCACCTGGGCACGGCGCGCGGCCGGCAGCACCACCAGGTGCGCGGCCTCGTGCAGCAGTGAATGGACCGGGGTGTCGGCGCGCGCGTACACCGTGCTGCCGATGAGGCCGGCTTCGGGCGCGCCCCAGTAACTGCCGGGGATGGCGTCGCCATCCGCCACCCGTTCCAGGACGAGGTCGAAGCGCGCCAGCAGCGCCGCCGCCGCCGTGCCATCGATGTCGGCCAGCGTCAGCACGTCGCCGTGCATGGCGCTCAGACGGCCGCGGCGCGCCCGTCGGGCAGCGACACCGAGATGTCCAGCACGTCGTGGTCGCCATCCTTGACCAGGTCGACCTTGACGGCATCGACGTCGACGCTGACGTACTTGCGGATCACCTCGAGCAGTTCGCGCTGCAGCATCGGCAGGTAGTCGGGCGCGCCGCGCGAGGTGCGTTCCTGCGAGACGATGATGCGCAGCCGCTCCTTGGCGATGGAGGCGGTGTTGGTTTTCGTCTTGAGGAAGTCGAAGAGTCCCATGGCTCAGCCCCCGAACATCTTGCTGAAGAATCCCTTCCGCTCGACCTGGGTGAAGCGCATCGGGCGGGTGTCGCCCATCAGCCGCGCGACCGCGTCGTCGTAGGCCTGGCCGGCCGGCGACTCCAGGTCGAGGATCACTGGCTCGCCCTTGTTGGACGCGTTGAGCACGTCGCCCGACTCGGGGATCACGCCGATGGTCTTCAGGCCCAGCACTTCCTCCACGTCGGTGATCGACAGCATCTCGCCCTGGCCGACGCGGGCCGGGTTGTAGCGGGTCAGCAGCAGGTTGGCCTTGAGGCTCTCGCCCTGTTCGGCCTTGCGGGTCTTCGAATCCAGCAGCCCCAGGATGCGGTCGGAATCGCGCACGCTGGACACCTCCGGGTTGACCACCACCACCGCCTGGTCGGCGAAGTACATGGCCAGGAAGGCGCCCTTCTCGATGCCGGCGGGGGAGTCGCAGACCACGTAGTCGAAGCCGTCCGCGGACAGGTCGCCCAGCACCTTCTCCACGCCCTCCAGCGTCAGCGCGTCCTTGTCGCGGGTCTGCGAGGCGGCCAAGACGAACAGCGTGTCGAAGCGCTTGTCCTTGATCAGCGCCTGCTTCAGCGTGGCCTCGCCCTGGGTGACGTTCACGAAGTCGTACACCACGCGGCGCTCGCAGCCCATGATCAGGTCGAGGTTGCGCAGGCCGACGTCGAAATCGATCACGCACACGCGCTTGCCGCGCCGGGCCAGGCCGCAGGCGAGGCTGGCGCTGGTGGTGGTCTTGCCGACGCCGCCCTTGCCCGAGGTGACTACGATGATTTCGGCCAAGTTCAAATCTCCTGAGTGGGTGCGTGTTGCCGGCGCGATCGGCGCCAGGCGGAGGATGGGGGGCGCGTCGCCACGCGGGCCGTGGCCGGCGGGCAGGATCGCATGCTCACGCCGGGTCGAGCGCGGCGATCCGCAGTTCGTCGTGCTCCAGCCAGACCTGCACGGCCTTGCCGCGCAGGGCCGCCGGGATCTCCTCGAGCACCTTGTAGTGCCCGGCCACGGCGACCAGCTCGGCATGGAACTCCCGGCAGAAGATCCGCGCGCGTTCGTTGCCGCCGGCGCCGGCCAGCGCGCGGCCGCGCAGCGCGCCGTAGATGTGGATCGAGCCGTCGGCGATCACCTCGGCACCGGCGCCGACCGCGGTGACCACGGTCAGGTCGCGGTTTTCGGCGTACAGCTGCTGGCCGGAGCGGACTGGCGTGGTCTGCAGCATCCCGGGCTCGCCGCGGCTCGCGGGCGCGACCGGCGCGGCTGCCGCCACCGGCGTCGGCGCGACCGACGCGGGCGGGGACTCGGCGGGCGCACCCGCCGATTCGTACTGCGCCCGGAACTTGGCCAGCAGCGGCATGCCCAGCGCGGTGGCCAATGCCTCGTTGCCGGCGCTGCCATAGGCGAGCGCCACCGGCAGCACGCCGGCAGCGCGCAGCGCATCCAGCAGTGCGCGTGCCGTCGCCGCATCGGGCAGGGCGGCCAGGCCGCCGAAGTCCACCACCACCGCGGCGCGGTCGAACAGCCGCGGCGCGCGCGCGACACGGTCGCGCATCTCGGCGCCCAGCCGGGCGACATCGAGGGTGCGCACGCGCAGGTTGGCGATGCCCACCTGGCCGATCTTCAGCTCACCGGCCAGTTCGAAGCTGCCGTCGGTTTTCGATGCGGTCGCCATGTCAGGTCCCGGTCGGGCGCAGGCGCTGCTGGCCGCGCGCGCGTTGCAGCCACGGCGCCTCGGGGAGGGCGCCGCCGTATTCGCGATGCACCCAGTCGTAGCTGCACAGGGCCTTGGTCAGCATCGAGGCGCGCACGCCGCTTTCCGGCATCACGTGCTGGCCGGCTTCCTGGAACCCGAAGCTGCCGTGGAAGACCCGCGCCGGCTCGCTGTCGTGCTCGACGAACACCTCGCAGGCGAGCACCGGGTAGCGCAGCTCGGCGTAGCTCTGCACGTCCGCGTAGAAGGCGCGTCCCACGCCGCCGCCACGCCGGCGGCTGGCCACCACCACGCGGTCGATGTAGAAGAAGTGCGGCAGGTGCCCGGCGAACCAGCGGAAGTTGCTGCTGTCGTGACCGCTCGCGGATCCGAAACCGACCAGGAAACCGGTCAGCGTGTCGTCGCGCTCGGCGACCCGGAAGTATTCGGCATCGGCGTAGAAGCGCCGCAGGCGGGCGGCGTCCAGCGGCAGGATCGCGGGACCGGCGGCGTTGTTGAGGGCAAGTACGGAATCCAGTTCGTGCTCGCGCACGTCGCGGACGACGATCGACATTCCCGGCTCCTGCATGCGGACACGGACCGGCTGGCGGATGCCGCGGCGTGGCCAGCGTGCGGCCGGCGGCATGGATTATCGCATGGGGGTGCCGGCGCCGACCAACCGGGACGCGCGACATGGGGCCCCACGAGGCAGCCGCGCGGGCTTTGCGCCTACTATGGCCGCATGCTCGCGCGCTTCGACCACAACCGCCTGCTTCGTTACGCGGGCCTGTTCACGTGGGTGGTCATCGGCCTTCCGCTGCTGCTGCTGACGCTGCCCCAGGTCGACCCGCAGGCGGAAGGGTCGCTGCTGGTCACCGGCGGCTGGCGCGCCTGGCTGGCCTGGGTGATCTTCGGTGGCTGCTACGCGTGGCTCACGCGTGCGCTGGGCGAGCGCCGGGTCAGCGTGCTGGACCACACCCTGCTGGTGTGGCTGACGGGCAGCGCCATCGCGATCAGCTATTACAGCCAGAGCGGGCTGGGCAGCATCCTGTTGATGGTGGTGGCCTGCGTGCTCCCGTGGCTGCTCCCGCTGTGGCTGGGCGTGGCGCTGCTGGTGCTGTGCGAGTTCGTGATCGTGCCGGTCTACGTGCAGGGCCTCGGGTTCTCGTGGGGCGAGGCGGTGCTGCAGGCCAGCCTGTACGTCGGCTTCACCGGGTTCGCCTTCGTGACCGGGCTGGTGGCGCGGCAGCAGGCGCAGGCGCGCGACGAACAGCGCCGGCTCAACGCCGAGCTGCGCGCCACCCGTGCGCTGCTGGCGGAGAGCGTGCGGGTGAACGAGCGCACGCGGATCGCACGCGAGCTGCACGACCTGCTCGGCCACCACCTGACCGCGCTGAGCCTGAACCTGGAGGTCGCCAACCACCTCACCAGCGGGCGCGCGCAGGAGCACGTGGGCCAGGCGCATACGCTGGCGCGACTGCTGCTGAGCGACGTGCGCGAGGCGGTCAGCCAGATCCGCGACAACGATGCCATCGACATGGCCGCGACCCTCCTGCCACTGGCCGACAACGTGCCCGGGTTGCGCATCGACATGGTGATGCCGCGCCCGTTCCTGCTCAACGACGCCGAGCGTGCCCACGTGCTGTTGCGCTGCACGCAGGAGATCATCACCAACACCGTCCGCCATGGGCAGGCCGGCCTGCTGCGCCTGCAGTACGCGCTGGAGCGCGGAGCGGTGCGCCTGGTGGCCCGTGACGACGGCCGCGGCGCGGAGTCGGCCAACGTCGGCAACGGGCTGCGTGGCATGCGCGAACGCCTCGCGGCGTACGCGGGCGAGGTGGAGATCGAGACGGCGCCCGGCCAGGGCTTCGGGTTGCGCATCCGCCTGCCGCTGGACCCCGCCCTCGACGCCGTGGTGGCGATTCCGCCGCCGGGAGGCGGCCCCCGCTCCCTGGACGACCCCATGGAACAGACCATGGCGACGGCGCGATGACCCGCACCGCGCCCATCCCAACTGGAGGCAGCATGATCCGCGTATGTCTGGTCGATGACCAAACCCTGGTACGCCAGGGGATCCGCTCGCTGCTGGCGCTGGACGGCGGGATCGAAGTGGTGGCGGAGGCATCGGACGGGCGCCAGGCGGTGGAGCTGATCCCGCAGATCAAGCCCGACGTGGTGCTGATGGACATGCGGATGCCCGCCATGTCGGGGCTGGAGGCACTGCAGGCCCTGTCCCGGGTGGGGCTGCTGCCGCCGACCATCATCCTCACCACGTTCGACGACGACCAGCTGGTGATGGCGGGCCTCAAGGCGGGGGCCCGCGGCTACCTGCTCAAGGACGTGTCCCTCGAGCAGCTGGTGGGCGCGATCCGCACCGTGCATGGCGGCGGCTCGCTGGTGCAGCCGGCGGTGACCCAGCGCCTGCTGTCGGGCCTGGAGCACATGCGCAACGATTTCGTCAGCCTGGACCGCCCGGACCCGCTGACCGAGCGCGAGACCGAGATCCTGCGCCTGATGGCCAGCGGGTTCTCCAACAAGGAGATCGCCAATTCCCTGGGCGTCGCGGAGGGCACGATCAAGAACCACGTGTCCAACATCCTGTCCAAGCTGGGCGTCCGCGACCGCACCCGCGCGGTCCTCAAGGCCTTCGAACTGCAGCTGGTCTGATCGCGGCTCGCCGCTGTTCCTGCAAGTTGCTACGATTGTGCGTCTGCGCCCGGCTTCGGCCGGTTCTGGTCCCGGAGAACCCTGAATGACCCGTCTGCTCGAGCTTCTGATTTCCATGGCGATCGTTGCCGTGCTGTTCCTGATCGTCGGCGTGGTCCTGCCGTCCAGCCGTACGCTGACGGAAAGCGTGGAGACCAACCGCAAGGTCACCATCGTGTACGACACGGTCAACAGCCTGCGCCGGTTCAAGGACTGGAACCCCATCGCGCTGTACGACCCCGCGGCGAAGCTGGAACTGAGCGGCCCCGACGCAGGCGTCGGCGCCAAGGTGAGCTATGCCTCCGAGGTCGACGGGGTCGGTACGGGCAGCTGGGAGATCGTCGAGTCCGAACCCAACAAGCGGGTCGCCTACGCGATCGAGAACGAGGACCGCGGCAGCAACAAGCGCAGCGAATTCGTGCTCTCGCCGACCGGCCGCAACAACCGCAACGTCGAGATCACCCAGACCTACAAGGTCGACTACGGCTGGAACCTGCTCGGCCGGTATTCGGGCCTGTACGTCAGCCGCAACGTCGGCGACAAGATGAAGCTGGGCCTGGACCGCATGAGCAGCATGCTGGCCTCGGTGCCCAACGTCGACTACCGGGTCGAAGGCAGCAAGCTGACCGGCCTGGTGGCCGAGGATCGCCCCGCCGAGCACCTGCTGATCGTCAACGCCGGCGCCGTGGAGCGCAACAACGAGATCATCAAGTCCTCGATGAAGGCCAACTACGAGTGGATCAAGCGCACGATGGACGCCAATGGCCTGCGTCCGGTGGGGCCGGTGCGGATCGTGACCGCCGAGCTGGCGCGTGAGACCTACACGTTCGACGTGGCGCAGGCCGTGCAGCGTGGCGGTGCCGCTCCGGCCGATGGCGCCGACGCCGATGCCGACGCTGCTCCGGAGACGGCCGGCGGCGTGCCGGCGCCGGCCGCGCCCGTCGCCAATGCCGATGCGCCGCTGGAGGGCCTCAAGCTGATGGGCCCGGTGACCTACCTGCACGCACCCGCAGGCCGCGTGGCGCGCGCGTCCTACGTCGGCTTCATGGCCGAGCTGGAGAGCGTGCGCAACGCCGTGCGCGCGTGGGCGGTGACCCAGGGTCACGAAGTGATCGATCGCCCCTACGAGTTCTACAAGAACGGCATCGATGCGGCGTTCACCGAGAACGGCGAGTACGACGTGTTCTGGTCGCTGAAGACGGCCAACACGCCGGCCGTCGCCCCGGTCGCGACACCGGCTGCAGCCCCGGCCGCGCCAGCCGCGCCCGCGGCCCCGGAAGCGCCCGCGGCACCCGAGGCCGCCGGTAGCCGCTGATGGCCTGCGCGCCTGGCATCCTCGGATGCGGGCGCGCCACGTGGTTCACGCCCCGATGATCCGCGCGTCGCGGGTCCGGCGTTGCTGATGCCAGGCCGGTCGACCGCGCAACGCGTGTTCGGGGTCAGCGGCGCAATCCTGGCGGCCGCGTCCATCGCTCTCGCGGCTTACGCCTCCCATGGCGCGCTGGCCGCCGCGCGCGCGCCGTTGCTGCTGGCAGCCGCCATCGCCTTCGGCCACGGTGCGACGCTGGCAACGATCGCACCACAGGGTGCCGGGCGCCTCTCGCCCCTGGTCCAGGCCCTGTGGCTCGGCGGTACGCTGCTCTTTTCGGGCTCGCTGGTCGCGCGCCACCTGGCCGGCCTGCCCGCGTCGCTGGCGCCGGTGGGCGGCCTGATGCTGATGGCCGGATGGCTGCTCCGCGCCGCGGTCCTGTCGAGGCGCTGACCGTGGCCCGCCACGGCAGGGGGTTCGACACCGTCGCCGCCTACACGTGGCTCGCCCGCCGTGACCGTCGCCTGGGCGCCTGGATGAAGCGTCTTGGGCCGATCGCGCCGGATCCACGCTGGCGCAGGTCGTTCGATCCGGTCGACGCGCTGGCCCGCGCGATCCTCTACCAGCAGCTCAGCGGCAAGGCGGCGGCCACCATCGTCGGCCGGGTGGAAGCGGCGATCGCCAGCGACCGCCTGCATGCCGACACGCTGGGCCGCATCGACGACGCCGCGCTGCGCAGCTGCGGCGTGTCCGGCAACAAGACGCTCGCGCTCCGCGATCTGGCGCGCCGCGAGGCGGCCGGGGAAATCCCCAGCCTGCGCCGCATGGCCGTGCTCGACCCCGACGCGATCGTGGCCGCGCTGGTGCCGATCCGCGGCATCGGGCGCTGGACGGTGGAGATGATGCTGATGTTCCAGCTGGGCCGCCCGGATGTGCTGCCGGTCGACGACCTGGGCATCCGCAAGGGGGCGCAGCGGGTCGACCGCAGCGAGGCCATGCCGACGCCGAAGGCGCTCGTCGAGCGTGGCGAACGATGGGCGCCGTACCGCACCTATGCCAGCTTCTACCTGTGGCGCATCGCCGACGATGCCACCGGCGCCAAGGTCAAGCGCTCGCAGGACTGACCCGCTCCGGTCGGCAAGCGGTCAGGCGCGCAGCGTCGCCATCAACGCCCGCGCGGTGTTGAACCGGTCGGCGGCTTCCGGCATCGGCAGCTTGACCCGCAGCCTGTCCGGTCCGTCCATCTGGTACAGCTTGGGCTGGCCCTGGATCATGCGGATGATGGCCATCGGATCCACGTTCGGCTTCTCCAGGAATTGCACGCGCCCGCCCACCGGCCCCAGGTCGAGCTTGCGGATGCCGAGCCCGGTGGCCTGCATCTTCAGTTCGGCCGTCGCGAACAGGTAGCGCGCGGGGTCGGGCAGCAGGCCGAAGCGGTCGATCATCTCCACCTGCAGCTCGCGCAGCGCGCCGGCGTCGCGGGCCGCGCTGATGCGCTTGTACAGCGTCAGGCGCGTGTGCACGTCCGGCAGGTAGTCATCGGGGATCAACGCGGCGACGTTGAGCTCGACATCGGCGCCGCGCGCGGAGGTGCCGTCGACATCCGGCAGCCGCCCCTGCTTGATCGAGCGCACCGCGCGCTCCAGCAGCTCGGTGTACAGGCTGAAGCCGACCTCGGCCATCTGCCCGCTCTGGTCCTCGCCGAGCAGCTCGCCGGCGCCGCGGATCTCGAGGTCGTGGGTGGCCAGGGTGAACCCGGCGCCGAGCTCGTCCATGGCCGCGATGGCATCCAGCCGCTTGCGCGCGTCGACCGAGATCGAGCGCATGTCCGGCGTCACCAGGTAGGCGTACGCGCGGTGGTGCGAGCGGCCGACGCGGCCGCGCAGCTGGTGCAGCTGGGCCAGGCCGAAGCGGTCGGCGCGGTTGATGATGATGGTGTTGGCGTTGGGGATGTCGATGCCGGACTCGATGATGGTCGAGCACAGCAGCACGTTGAAGCGCTGCTTGTGGAAGTCGAGCATCACCTTCTCCAGCTCGCGCTCCGGCATCTGCCCGTGGGCGATGCCGATGCGCGCATCCGGCACCAGCGTCTCCAGCTCACGCTGCATGCGGCCGATGCTCTCGACGTCGTTGTGCAGGAAGTAGACCTGGCCGCCGCGTGCCAGCTCGCGCTGGAACGCCTCGTGCAGCTGGTCGTCGTCCCACGGCACCACGAAGGTCTGCACCGCCAGCCGGTGCGCCGGCGGGGTGGCGATGATCGAGAGGTCGCGCAGGCCGGCCATGGCCATGTTCAGCGTGCGCGGGATCGGCGTCGCGGTCAGCGTCAGCAGGTGCACGTTGGCGCGCAGCGCCTTCAGCGCCTCCTTCTGGCGCACGCCGAAGCGTTGTTCCTCGTCGACGATCACGAGGCCGAGGTCCTTGAACCTGACGTCGGGCTGCAGCAGGCGGTGCGTGCCGACGATGATGTCCAGCGTACCGTCGGCGATCTTGCCGATCTCGGCCTTGATCTCCTTGGCGGTCTTGAAGCGCGACAGCACCTCGACCCGGATCGGCCAGTCGGCGAAGCGGTCGGCCATGGTGCGGTAGTGCTGCTCGGCCAGCAGCGTGGTCGGCACCAGCACCGCGACCTGCTTGCCGGCGGTCGCCGCCACGAACGCCGCGCGCACCGCGACCTCGGTCTTGCCGAACCCGACGTCGCCGCAGACCACGCGGTCCATCGGCTGCGCCGACTGCAGGTCGCGCAGCACGTCCTCGATCGCACTGTGCTGGTCGGGCGTCTCCTCGAACGGGAACGCGGCCGCGAACGGCTCGTACATCGAGCGGTCGAGGTCGAGCGCGAGTCCGGCGCGCGACTGCCGCTTGGCCTGGATCTCGAGCAGCTCCGCGGCCACGTCGCGCACCTTCTCCGCGGCCTTGCGCTTGGCCTTGCTCCACTGCTCCCCGCCGAGCGAGTGCAGCGGCGCGGTTTCCGGCGAGGCGCCCGAGTAGCGGTTGATCAGATGCAGCTGGCCCACCGGCACGTACAGCCGGTCGCCCTTGGCGTACTCGATCTCGAGGTACTCGCCGGGCTGGCCGCCGGCTTCCAGGGTGACCAGGCCGCGGTAGCGGCCCACGCCGTGGTCCTCGTGCACGATCGGGGCACCCTCCGACAGCTCCCCGAGGTCACGGACGATGGCATCGGGCTCGCGGCCCGCACGCTTGCGGCGACGCGGTTGCGCCGCGCGCTCCGGGAACAGCTGGCGCTCGGTGAGCACCACCACCTGCGGCAGGTCCAGGGCGAACCCGTTGTCCAGCGGTGCGACCGCGATCGACAGCTTCGGCGCGGCGGGATCGCCATCGGCGTGCAGGAACGCAGCGAAATCCGCCACCACGACCGGCGCGATCGATGCGGCCCCGAGGACATCGATCAGTGCCTCGCGACGTCCGGCGCTGTCGGCGGCCACCAGCACACGGCCGGGATAGTGCTCCAGGAATCGCTTCAACGCGGCCGAGGGCTCGGCATCCTTGACCGCGACCGGCAGGTCCGGCGCGGGCTGGTCGCCCAGCGGGCCGGCCTGCGCATGACGCGCGTGGCCGGCGTCGCAGACCTCGACCCGCTCGCCCCGGTTGAGCAGCTGGCGCAGCGCCTCCGGCGACAGGAACAGCGCGTCCGGCGCGAGCAGCGGTCGCTCGATGTCGTGGCGTCGCTGCTCGTAGCGTTCGCAGGTCTGCGCCCAGGCATGTTCGGCCGCTTCGCCGACCCCGCTGGTCAGCACCGGCAGCGCGTTGGGCGCGAAATAATCGAACAGTGTCGACGTGGTCTCGAAGAACAGCGGCAGGTAGTACTCGATCCCGGCCGGGGCCAAGCCGGCCTTGAGATCCTGGAACAGCGCACTGCGCCGGCTGTCGATGTCGAAGCGTTCGCGCAGCGCCGCCATGGCGCGCGTGGTGGCCGCCTCGTCGAGCGGCACCTCGCGCCCGGGCAGCAGGTGCACGCCCTCGATCTTGTCGAGCGAGCGCTGGCTCTCGGGGTCGAAGGCGCGGATGGTGTCGATGGCATCGTCGAAGAGCTCCACGCGGTAGGGCACGTCCGAACCCATCGGGAACACGTCGAGCAGCCCGCCGCGGACCGCGAAGTCGCCGGGGTCGAACACCTGGGGCACGTTGCGGTAGCCGGCGGATTGCAGGCGGCGCTTCTCGGACTCCAGGTCGATGCGCTGGCCGACGCGCACGTCGAAGGCGTTGCCGATCACATAGGACAACGGCGACAGCCGCTGCATCAGCGTCGCCACCGGCACGATCACGATGCCGCGCGCCAGCGTGGGCAGGCGGTGCAGGGTGGCCAGGCGTTGCGACACGATGTCCGGGTGCGGGCTGAACCGATCGTAGGGCAGCGTCTCCCAGTCCGGGAACGGCAGCACCGGGAGCAGCGCCGGCCGCTCCGCGCCGCCCAGCGCGTCGCCGCCCAGCAGGGTGCGCAGGTCGACCTCGAGCTGGTGCGCCGCGTGGTTGTCGCGCGCCACCACCAGCAGCGGCCCGGCGTGCACGCGTGCGGCCTGCGCGATCGACCATGCCAGCGCGCTGGCGCTGGCCGGCGCGCGCCAGTAGGCACGTGGGCGGCCAGCCGCGGGCAGGGGCGGAACCGGAAAGTGTGGACGTGTCATCGAACCGCGGATTTTAACGCAGCCATCGCCCGCGGACGCCGGTGGGCGTCTGGACGTGTGCTGCCGCGGTCATGCCGGGTCCGAATCGAGCTCGAGCACCACCCGGACCAGCCCGGGGGCCGCGCCCTGCGCGCGGCGGAAGCCGAGCGACTGCACCAGCGACAGCATCGGCGTGTTGCTTTCCATCACGTCACCGCACAGGCGTTGCAGCTTCTTGCCACGCGCCCAGCGCACCATCC
>Ga0326721_10000472_pt1 | contig 12113 bp, 9 predicted proteins | sample SGPome_FD_203951 | JGI IMG/M metagenome (GOLD analysis project Ga0326721, IMG submission 203951) | Soil microbial communities from Southern Great Plains, Lamont, Oklahoma, United States - SGP_1_2016 | ecosystem: Engineered > Artificial ecosystem > Soil microcosm > Unclassified | place: USA...
TGGTCTCTCAGACCTATCCAAATAGGGCTTTCGACCCCTTGTCTGTTGGAGAAGCGGTAAGCTGCTGGTGTCTTCCGGGACGTCCGCCTGGTGTTCTCAGCACCAGGCGGACCGCCGGCGGAGGGACCGATAACCCCTGAGCGTTTTGGCGCTGCGGGTGAGCCTGGTCGCCGCTGGCATATCCATGACCCGGATGGTTGCAGGGACGTATGGGTCCGGAGCCACAAGGATGGGATCGATGGATAGGAACAAGTCTAGCACAACGATCGCCGGGATCGATGTGGGCAAGCGCCAGTTGGATGCGGCCGTGCTCGGCAGGGCCGAGCAGCATCGGGTGGCCAACGACGCAGCGGGCTGGGAAGGGCTGATCGCCTGGCTGGCGGAACGCGGCGTCAGACGCGTGGGGCTGGAGGCGACGGCGGGCTACGAGCGCGGCGTGCGGGCCAGACTTGAGGCGGCGGGGCTGGAGGTGGTGGTGCACCAGCCGCTGGAGGTGAAGCTGTTCGCGCGCCTCAAGCGGCGGCGGGCCAAGACCGACCGGCTGGATGCGGCGCTGATCGCGGCGGCGACGGCGCAGGTGGACACGGTGCGGGCGGCCCAGGACCCGCGCCTGGCCCATCTGGCCGAACGCCTGACGGCCTACGAGCAGATCAGCGACCAGGCCGCCCAGCTGAAGACCTTCATGGAGCATGTGACCCTGCCCGATCTGGCCGCCAGCCTGGGCGAGCAGATCCAGAGCCTGGCGCGGCTGAAGGCCCGGCTGGCGCGCGAGATCCTGGCCGCGCTCAAGGCCTGGCCCGACCTTCTGGCCCGCTGGACGCTGCTGCGGTCTCTGCCAGGTGTCGGGCCGCTGGTGGCCGCCAGCCTGGTGATCCGCATGCCCGAGCTGGGCGCCCTCAAGCGCGGCCAGCCCGCCAGCCTGCTGGGCGTGGCTCCCTTCGACCGCCAGTCGGGCCAATGGAAGGGCCAGAGCTTCATCGGCGGCGGTCGAAGCCGACCTCGCCGCATGCTCTATCTGGCCGCCATCGCCGCCAAGCGCTTCGATGCCGCCTTCAAGATCTTCGCCGATCGCCTCCTGGCCGCCGGCAAACCGCCCAAGGTCGCCATCGTCGCCGTCATGCGAAAACTCGTCGAAGCCGCAAACCTCGTCCTCAAGCGACAGCAGCCCTGGGTTCGCCACGCCTGATCAACATGGTTGCTCACCCTCCCACGCCTGTCGGCGCGGGCCCCTCCCTCTCCCCTCCGGGAGAGGGTTTCGGTGAGGCCCTATTTCAGCTTTTCGATCAGCGCCATGGCCGCGGCCGGGTTGCGCACCTTCGCTCCGGCGATGAAATAGGCGAAGACGTCGCCGCGCTTGGCCCAGTCCCGCGTCTGCTTGGCGATGCCGTCCAGTTCGTCCGAGGTCATGCCGGTGGGCTCGTCGGGCTTGCTGGACATCAGGCGGGCATAGGTGAAGTCGGCGGTCGGCGCGTCGATGCAGGGCCAGGTCGGCTCCTCGTCGTCGACCGCGTAGACGATGGCCGCGCCGTACTGGGCCGCCAGGTCGTAGAACTGCTGGGTGGCGAAGGTCGGGCTGCGAACCTCCAGGGCGTGGCGGGCCGGCCGGCCGCCGATCTCCTTGGGCAGCAGCTTCAGGAAGCCCTCGAAATCGACCGGGTCGAACTTCTTGGTGGCCATGAACTGCCAGTTGATGGGGCCGAGCTTCGGACCCAGCTCCTCCAGCCCCTGGGCCAGGAACTTGTCCATCGAGTCGTTGTTCTCCGACAGCACCTTGCGATTGGTGCAGTAGCGGCTGGCCTTGACCGAGAACACGAAGTCGTCGGGCGTCTCGTCGCGCCACTTCTGCCAGCTGTTGGGCTTGAAGGTGGAATAGTAGGTGCCGTTGATCTCGATGCTGGTGACGTGCCGGCTGGCGTACTTCAGCTCGTCCTTCTGCTTGAGATCGTCGGGATAGAAGGGGCCGCCCCGCCAGGGCTCGTACGTCCAGCCGCCGATGCCGGCGCGAATGGTCCCGGGCATGCAGGTGTTCCCTTCCTGTTCTTGCGGCGCACCCTAGGTCAGGGTTTGGATCTTCGGCAAGAGGGATTTCAGATCCTCCCCGTGTGGGGGAGGTGTCGGCGCAGCCGACGGTGGGGGAGTCGTAGGCAGGCAGCGGGATCCTGGATCGTCGACCCTAAAACTCCCCCCACCGGCCTTCGGCCGCCTCCCCCAAAGGGGGAGGGTTTAGCTGTGTCCAACCCCTCAGCACTCCACCCGGTTCACCGACAGCCCCACCGCCAGGCCCCCCAGCGACGTTTCCTTGTAGATCTCGCTCATGTCCTCGCCGGTGCGCTTCATGGTGGCGATCACCTTGTCCAGCGACACCGAGTGCTGACCGTCGCCCAGCAGGGCCAGACGGGCCGCGTCGATGGCCTTGATGGCCCCCATGGCGTTGCGCTCGATGCAGGGGATCTGGACCAGGCCGCCGATCGGGTCGCAGGTCAGGCCCAGATTGTGCTCCATGCCGATCTCGGCGGCGTTCTCGATCTGGTCGTTGGTGCCGCCCAGCGCCGCGCACAGCCCGGCCGCAGCCATCGAGCAGGCCACGCCCACCTCGCCCTGGCAGCCGACCTCGGCCCCGCTGATCGAGGCGTTGCGCTTGTAGAGCGCGCCGATCGCCGCCGCCGTCAGCAGGAACACCCGCACCCCCTGCGGCGTGCCCTGGTGGAAGCGGTGGTAGAAGCGCAGCACCGCCGGGATCAGGCCGGCCGCGCCGTTGGTCGGGGCGGTGACCACCCGGCCGCCGGCGGCGTTCTCCTCGTTGACCGCCATGGCCCACAGGTTGACGAAGTCCATGGCCGCCAGCGGGTCGCTGATCTGGCGCTCCATCCGGCCCTGGATGGTCTGGTGGATCTGGCGGGCCCGACGCTTGACGGCCAGGCCGCCGGGCAGGGTCCCGGTCTCGCGCATGCCGCGGTCGATGCAGGCCTCCATGGCCTGGAAGATGCGGTCGAGGCCCGCGTCGAGCTCGGCCGGCTCCATCCGCGCCAGCTCGTTGGCGCCCATCACCCCGGCGATCGACAGGCCGGCGTCGGCGGCGCGCTGCAGCAGGTCGGCGCCGCTCTCGAACGGGTGGGGGACCCGCGGACCCTCGTCCGGCGGGGTGTTGCGGCCCATCTCGCTCTCGTCGCGCACGAAGCCGCCGCCGATCGAGAAATAGGTGCGCTCGGCCAACACGGCGCCGGCGGCGTCGTAGGCCGTGAAGGTCAGGCCGTTGGGATGCTGGGGCAGGCGTTCATGGCCGGCCCAGACGATGTCGCGCGCCTCGTCGAAGGCGATATCGACCAAGCCGCCCAGCTTCAGCGACTGGGTCGCCTTGGCCTCCAGCAGGGCCGCCTCGCCGGCGTCGGGGTCGAGCTCCGCCGGCAGAAAGCCCATCAGGCCCAGGATCACCGCGCGGTCGGTGGCGTGGCCGCGGCCGGTCAGGGCCAGGGAGGCGTAGAGCCGCGTCTCGACCCGGGCGACGTCGGCCAGCCTGCCGGCGTCGCGCAGCCGGCCGACGAACAGCCCCGCGGCCGTCATCGGCCCCATGGTGTGGCTGCTCGACGGGCCGACGCCCAGCTTGAACAGGTCGAAGACGGAGGCTGTCATGCTTGTGATCCGCCCTCGTCCTTCGACAAGCTCAGGATGAGGGCTGCTTCTAACGCTGGAAGGCTACGGAAACTTGCAGTCGAAACCCTCATCCTGAGCCTATCGAAGGACGAGGGTTTTCGCGCCGCGAGCTACTTCCGGTCGGCTTTGGTCTGGTCCCGCAGCGCCTTGAACTCCGAGCCCGCCTGCCATTGCGGCCAGGTCTTCGAATTGGCGAGGTCGGCGCCGATCTCGTAGAACAGGCCGATGTCCTGGGCCTGGCCCGTCAGGTCCCAGTCGGCGCGCCACTCGTCGGCCGGCTGGTGGTAGCGATTGGCGGTGTAGTCCTCCTCGGTCTTCTGGCCGGCTTCCTTGCCGCCCTGGACCAGGTCCTCGCCCGAGCCGACCGAGATGGCCGGCACGCCGCGCTTGGCGAACGGGAAGTGGTCCGAGCGGTAGAAGTGGCCGGCCTGGGGCGACGGGTCGGGCGTGAAGTAGCGGCCGTGGGCCTTGGCCTTGGCGACCAGCAGGTCCTGCAGGTCGACCTTGCCGTCGCCCGAGGTCGTGATGTCCTTGGCCGGACCGGCGGCCGACAGGGCGTCGATGTTCAGGTCGCCGACGGTCTTGGACAGCGGGAACAGCGGGTTGGCCGCATAGTATTCCGAGCCCAGCAGGCCGCGTTCTTCGGCGGTGACGGCCAGGAACAGGATCGAGCGCTGCGGGGCCGGCTGGCTCTTGAAGGCGCGGGCCAGCTCTAGGATGGCGGCGATGCCGTCGGCGTTGTCGATCGCGCCGTTGTAGATCTTGTCGCCGCGCGCGTCGGGCTGGCCGACGCCCAGGTGGTCCCAGTGGGCGCTGTAGATCACCGTCTCGTCGGGGCGGGCCGTGCCCTTGATCCGGCCGGCGATGTTCTTGGAGACGATCACCGCGTGGTCGACGGCGTAGCTGGCCGAGAAGGTCGCGCCCTTCAGTTCCACCGGCTTGAAGTCGCGGCTCTGGGCCTGGGTCTTCAGCGTGTCGAAGTCCAGGCCGGCGGCCTTGAACAGGTCGACGGCCACGTCGCGCTGGATCCAGGATTCCAGGGCCGGGTGGCTCTTGGCCGGCTCTTTGCGGACGATGTCGAACATGGTGTTGGTGTTGGAGTTCTTGACCGTGGCCCAGCCGTACGAGGCCGGGGCGGTCTCGTGGACGATCAGCACGCCGGCCGCGCCCTGGCGGGCGGCTTCCTCGAACTTGTAGGTCCAGCGGCCGTAATAGGTCATGGCCTTGCCGCCGAAGTCGCCGGACCCCGTCTCGAAGTCGGGATCGTTGATCAGCACGACCAGGATCTTGCCCTTCAGGTCCAGGCCCTTGAAGTCGTCCCAATTGCGCTCGGGCGCCTTGACGCCGTAGCCGACGAAGACGATCGGGGCGTCCTTGATGGCGACGCTGTCGACATTGGTCATGGCCGCGCGGATGGCGATCTGCTCGCCCTGCGCCAGCGGCACGGCCTTGCCGCCGACGCTGAACTGGGCGGTGACCGGGCCCTTGATGTCGAACTTGGCCAAGGGCACGTCCTGGGTCCAGGCGCGGCTTCCGTCCGCCTTCGGGTCGCCGGCCGGCTCCAGGCCGATGGCCTTCATCTGGCCGACGATATAGTCGACCGACTTGGTTTCGCCGGCGGTGGCCGGGCCGCGGCCCTCGAAATCGTCGGACGACAGCACCTTGATGTGGGCCGACAGCCTGGCGGGGTCGATCTTGGGCGCATCCGCGGCGTGCGCGAGCATGGGAGCGGCGATCAGGGCGGTCGCGAGCAGCAGGCGTTTCATCGAGTCTCTCTTTTGGAGCAGATCTTGGCGCGGACCCTAGCCGCCGGCGCCGCGCCCGTCATCCTCCGACTTCAGCATGAAGGCCGGATGGACCGACCCGCGTTCCGCCGCGTTTGGACCCCGTGAAGATCGCCACGTTCAACATCAACAACGTCGTCAAACGACTGGACAACCTGGTCTCGTGGCTGGCCGAGGCCGAGCCCGACGTGGTTTGCCTGCAGGAGCTGAAGGCCGAGCAGGGCCGGTTTCCCGCCGAGCCGCTGGCGCAGATGGACTATCATGCGGTGTGGCGAGGCCAGCGCACCTGGAACGGCGTGGCGATCCTGGCGCGCGGCGCCGAGCCGGTGGTCACCCGCACAGCCCTGCCTGGGGATCGCGGCGACAGCCAGGCTCGCTACATCGAGGCGGCGGTGGACGGGGTGCTGGTGGCGTCGCTCTATCTGCCCAACGGCAATCCCCGGCCGGGTCCGAAGTTCGACTACAAGCTGACTTGGTTCGCGCGGCTGATCGCCCATGCCGCCGACCTTCGCGCGTCGGGCGCGCCGGTCGTGCTGGCCGGCGACTACAACGTCGCGCCGACCGAGGCCGACATCTACCAGCCGCACCGCTGGCAGGACGACGCCCTGCTGCAGCCCGAGGTCCGCGCCGCCTACCGCGCCCTGCTCGACCAAGGCTGGGCCGACGCCTTGCGGACCGTTCATCCGGACGGACCGCTATGGACGTTCTGGGCCTATCTGCGCAACCGCTGGCCCAACGACAAGGGGTTGCGTCTGGACCATCTGCTGCTGACGCCCGACCTGGCCGAGCGGCTGGTCGACGCCGGCGTCGACCGCTGGGCGCGTGGCGAGGAGAACGCCAGCGACCACGCGCCGGTGTGGGTGCAGCTGGATCTCTAGGCCGGATCGATCCGGGGCGAAAACCTCGTCCTTCGACAAGCTCAGGATGTGGTTTTTGGGGCGCTGGGGATTATCAATGGTCCCATCCTGTCAATGGTCCTCATCCTGAGCTTGTCGAAGGACGAGGACCACGCGCTGAGTTCGGGTCGGTTCTTTATTAAAGCTCGCCGTTCAACACCCGAGCGAACAGTCCCGGATCCACATTGCCGCCCGAGCAGACGATGGCCGCGCTCGCGCCGTTCAGGTCGATCTTGCCGGCCAAGGCCGCCGCCAGGGCCACGCAGCCGCCGGGCTCGACCACAAGCTTCAGCACCGAGAAGGCGTAGCGCATGGCCTCGGCGACCTCGGCGTCGGTGACCGCGACGATTCCCGACAGGGTCTTGCTGTTGATCGGCCAGGTCAGGTCACCGGGGATCGGGGTCAGCAGGGCGTCGCAGATCGAGCGGGCGTCCGGGTCGACGGTCTCCCGCTTGCCGGAGGCCAGGGAGCGGCGGGTCTCGTCGAAGCCGGCCGGCTCGGCGCCCCAGACCTCGGCGGCCGGCGACAGCGCCTTGACCGCCGTCGAGACGCCGGCGATCAGCCCGCCGCCCCCGACCGGGCTCAGCACCTTGTCCAATTCGACGCCCAGCGCCCGGGCCTGTTCGACGATCTCCAGCCCGACCGTGCCCTGGCCCGCGATGATGTGCAGGTCGTCATAGGACGGCACGACCACGCAGCCCCGCTCGGCGGCGATCTGGTCGGCGATGGCGACGCGGTCCTCGGTGAAGCGGTCGTAGAAGCGGATTTCGGCCCCGAAGCCGCGCGTACCCTCGACCTTCACCGCCGGCGAGTCGGACGGCATGACGATCAGGGCCGGGCAATCCAGCAGCTGGGCCGCCAGGGCCACGCCCTGGGCGTGGTTGCCCGACGAGAACGCCACGACCCCGCGCCGGCGCTCGTCGTCGCTCAGCTGGGACAGGCGGTTATAGGCGCCGCGGAACTTGAAGGCCCCGGCCCGCTGCAGGGTTTCCGGCTTGATCAGCACCCGGCCGCCGAGCCGCTGGTTCAGCGCTGGGCTCTCGATCAGCGGGGTGCGGACGGCCTGGCCTTCCAGGCGGGCGGCGGCGGCTTTGATGTCGGAAAGGGCGATAGCCATGGACTCCAGGTCTATCGTCCCGCAAGCGGCGCCGAAACCCTTTGCCAGCGGCGCCGTTCAAGCCATAAGAGGACCAACAAGACCGCTGGGGAATATACCGTGAAAAAAGCCCTGTTCGCCGCCGCGGCCTGCGCCGCCGTGGCCGTCGCCGCGCCCGCCCTGGCCGGCGAAGCCTTCGTCGGCGTCTACAAGCACGACGTCACCTTCATCGGCGACGCCGTCGGCCTGGGCGCCGCGGGCCGCGAGGACGGCGTCGACGTCCATCTGGGCTATCGCACGAACCGGATCGAAAGCCTGCGCTGGCTGGGCAAGCCCCAGGTCCACGCGATGGTCTCGATCAACAGCGAGAACACCTCCAACTTCGTGGCCGCCGGCTTCGACTGGCGGATCGAGCTGGGCCAGCCGGGCGGCTTCTACCTGCGTCCGGGGATGGGCCTGGCCTATACGGACGGCGAAACCCAGCTGCCGCCGGCCAACGCCCCGAACATCAGCGACGAGGAACGCGCTCGCCGCACCTACCTCTATTATCACCGCATCGACTTCGGCTCGAAGGTGCTGTTCGAGCCGGAACTGGCCCTGGGCTACGACCTCAACGACAGCTGGTCGGCCGAGCTCAGCTACACCCACCTGTCGAACGGCCAGATCTTCCACCAGGGCAAGAACCAGGGGCTTGACGACGCCGGGGTCCGGCTGGTCTACAAGTTCTGAACCGGGCGGCCTCCCTTCAAGGGTGAGGCCGTCACGCCGATCACAAGAGATGAAACGTCCGCCGCCGAGTCCTGTCGAAGGGCCGCGGGCGCCTTTCGGCAGGTGATAAGGCATATCTGAACATGGCCAATGTGACCGTTGTCGGCGCCCAGTGGGGCGACGAGGGCAAGGGCAAGATCGTCGACTGGCTCAGCAACCGGGCCGATGTCGTGGTGCGGTTCCAGGGCGGGCACAACGCCGGCCACACCCTGGTGGTCGACGGCAAGGTCTACAAGCTGGCCCTGCTGCCGTCGGGGGTCGTGCAGGGCAAGCTGTCGGTCATCGGCAACGGCGTGGTGGTCGATCCGTGGCACCTGCTGACCGAGATCGACAAGATCGCCGAGCAGGGGGTGGCGATCACGCCCGAGCTGCTGGTGCTGGCCGACAACGCCTGCCTGATCCTGCCGCTGCACAAGGACCTGGACCAGGCCCGCGAGGCCGCCTCGACCCAGAAGATCGGCACCACCGGTCGCGGCATCGGCCCGGCCTACGAGGACAAGGTCGGCCGCCGCGCCATCCGCGTCGCCGACCTGGCCGATCCGGAAGCCCTGAAGCCGAAGATCGAGCGGCTCCTGGCCCACCACGGCGCGTTGCGCCGGGGGCTTGGATTGCCGGAGGCCGACGCGGCCGAGCTGTTCGACGCCCTGATGGCCCTGGCCCCGCGCATCCTGGCCTACGCCCAGCCGGCCTGGCGCCTGCTGGACAAGGCCTACAAGGACGGCCGCAGGATCCTGTTCGAAGGCGCGCAGGGCGCGCTGCTGGACGTCGACCACGGCACCTATCCGTTCGTCACCTCGTCCAACACCGTGGCCGGCCAGGCTTCGGCGGGCTCGGGCATGGGTCCCTCCGCGACAGGGTACGTGCTGGGCATCGTCAAGGCCTACACCACCCGCGTGGGCGAGGGGCCGTTCGCCGCCGAGCTGGATGACGAGGTCGGCAAGCACCTGTCGACCGTCGGTCGCGAAGTCGGGGTCAACACCGGCCGGGCCCGCCGCTGCGGCTGGTTCGACGCGGTGCTGGTCCGCCAGTCGGTGGCCATCAACGGCATCCACGGCGTGGCCCTGACAAAGCTGGATGTGCTGGACGGCCTGAAAACCCTGAAGATCTGCGTCGGCTACAGGATCGGCGACAAGGTCGTCGACTACCTGCCCGCCGGCATGCGCGACCAGAAGGCGGCCCAGCCGATCTACGAGGAGCTGGAAGGCTGGAGCGAAAGCACCGCCGGCGCGCGCTCGTTCAAGGACCTCAACGCCAACGCCATCAAGTACGTGCGCCGCGTCGAGGAACTGATCGGCGCCCCAGTGGCCCTGCTGTCCACCAGCCCCGAGCGCGACGACACGATCCTGATGCGCGACCCGTTCCAGGGCTAATCACGCTTCCCGACCTCCGGGCGCTCGACAGGGCGTCCGGACGGCGGGCGAGAAGGCCGCGACAGCCCGCCGCACGGTAAACGCTTGTGAACCTTGTTCGGCCAAGCTTCGCGCGAATTCAGGCGCGAAGGGGCGGCGATTGAGGCTGCGCGATTTTCTCGACGACGGCCGCGACAGCGAAAGCCTCGCCATGAGCCGGCGGGGGCGCAACAGCCGCCTGATCGCCATGGTCGTGATGGCGGGCTTCCTGGCCGCCATCTTCGGTCCGCCGCCCGCCCTGGCGTGGGTGGCGACGAACCTGGGCCTGGAGCTGTGGCTGGTGCGGTTGCTGCACGGCCTCGATGGACGGGCCGAGAGGCCGCTTCCTCTGGCGGCCAGACTGGCGCCGGCCCTGATCTTCAGCAGCGTCTGGTCCGTGAGCGCTTTGCTGGCCTGGCAGCATGGTCCGCCGATCATGAAGTTCGCGGCCCTGCTGACCCTGCTGGGTCTGATCGTCGAAAGCCTGAAATACGCCGCCCTCAGCCGCTCGGCGACCGTCTCGCTGCTGCCGCCGCCGGTGATCGCCCTGGCCGTTATGCCGTTCTCGGTCGGCAAGCCGCTGTGGCTGGAGATTCTGGCCTCGTCCCTGGCCCTGCTGGGCCTGGGCGGCTATCTGGTCGACGCGGCCCGCCTGCTGCGCGCCAACGCACTGGCTCTGGAGCGGGCCCAGGTGGAGGCCCAGGAGGCCAGCCGCGCCAAGTCGGCGTTCCTGGCGATGATGAGCCACGAACTGCGGACGCCGATGAACGGGGTGCTGGGCATGGCCCACGCCCTGGGCTCGACCAAGCTCGACGCCCGCCAGGCCGACTATCTGGAGATCATCGTCGAGTCGGGCGACGGGCTGATGGCGATCCTCAACGACATTCTCGACCTGTCGAAGATCGAGGCCGGCAAGCTGGAGCTGGAAGCCGCGCCGTTCGAGATCCGGGTCCTGGGGCGCCAGCTCCAGAGGGTGTGGCGGGAGACCGCCCGCGCCAAGGGCCTGGCGCTGTCGCTGCAGATCGCGCCGGACACGCCGCGCTGGCTGTCGGGCGATCCGATCCGCGTGCGCCAGATCCTGCTGAATCTGGTGTCCAACGCGCTGAAGTTCACCCAGGACGGCCGGGTCGACATCGCCATCGCGCCTCACGCCGCCGGAGGCGTCGAGATCACGGTGTCCGACACCGGCGTCGGCATGACGTCCGAGCAGCAGGCCAAGCTGTTTACCCCCTTCGTCCAGGGCGACCGGTCGATCGCCCGCAGGTTCGGCGGCACCGGCCTGGGGCTGTCGATCTGCCGCGAGCTGGCCGGGATGATGGGCGGCCGGATCGGCATGGTCAGCCGGCCAGGCGAAGGCTCGACCTTTACCGTCGTCCTGGGCCTGGCGACGGCCGAAGCGCCGGCGCCCGAGGCGGCCCCGGATGTCGCGCTGGACGTGGCCGGCGCGCGGGTGCTGGTGGTCGACGACAACCTGGCCAACCAGGCCGTCGCCCGGGCCATTCTGGAGGCGGTCGGCGTGCTGGTCGCCACGGCCGGCGATGGTCGCGAAGCCCTGGCGCGGCTGCGGGTCGAGGATTTTGACGTCGTGCTGATGGATGTCCACATGCCGGTCATGGACGGCGTCGAGGCCCTGCGGCGCGTGCGGAACGGCGAGGGCGGACGCCGCGACATGCCGGTCGTGGCGTTGACCGCCGACGCAATGTCCGGCGAGGTCGAGCGCCTGATCGGTCTCGGCTTCGACGACGCCCACCCCAAGCCGATCCAGCCCGCCGGCCTGATCCAGGCCATCGCCTGGCGGCGCGCCCCCGCGCTGGCCAAGCTTGCTCCGGTCAAGCTTGTCGCCGATTAGCGATTGCTTAGCAGGCCAAGGTTTATGACGGCCGGATCCTAACGGAGGTTCGCCGCCCTTGGCCGTTGCGCGTCGCCTGATGAAGTCCGCCAACAAGGCGGATCGCCTGACGCGCAGCCTGCGGGCGCTGGATCGCGAGGCCTCGACCAGCCGGGTGCTCAACCTGGTGGCCATCGAGGCCCGCAGCGGCCACCGGCCCGAACACGGCGAGGCGCCGCTGTTCCGCAACCGCATCCTCAACACCGCCCTGGTGGTCAAGCATCGCCTGCGCGCCGACGACATCTTCCTGTTCGACGAGATCCGGCCCAACGCCACCAAGATCATCATCCCGTTCGAGCGCAGCGACCTGGGCCTGGGCGGCCAGTCGTTCTTCGTGGGGCAGCGCGGCTGGGTCGATCTGTTGCGCGAGGCCTGCAACGAACACACCGACATGGCGCGCGACCTGGCCACCCTGCGCCTGATCGACCAACTGCCGTCCCTGGACCCGTTCCTGCTGCGCGAGCACCTGCGCCGCCATGGCCTCTCGGTGGCCTCCACCTATTTCGCCCTGTCGAGCGCCGACATGGAGCAGATGCAGAGCTTCGTCTCGGCCCAGATCTCGCTGCTGATCGACCTGGCCTATCGCGACGCCGGCCGGGCCGTGCCGGGCGCGCACGCCGCCCGCCTGGTCGAGGCCCTGCT
>Ga0326721_10000473_pt1 | contig 12099 bp, 10 predicted proteins | sample SGPome_FD_203951 | JGI IMG/M metagenome (GOLD analysis project Ga0326721, IMG submission 203951) | Soil microbial communities from Southern Great Plains, Lamont, Oklahoma, United States - SGP_1_2016 | ecosystem: Engineered > Artificial ecosystem > Soil microcosm > Unclassified | place: USA...
GTCCATGGTCGTCTTTCGATGTTGTAGACGGCAGTATGGAGCGCGACCCTTTCACCCCACTCCTGGCCCTGGCCCTGCCGCACGCGCCGATCATCGGGAACTTCGCCAGCGGCCGAATCACGTGGTCAGGCCGCGAGGTCGACCGCCAACCCGGCGTGTTGGCCGGGATCCTTGTTGCTTCGGCACGCCGGACCTTGAGCGCCAGGACGATGAGCACGGGTCGAGGCATGCGCGAATTTCCACCACCCCGTCTCCGCACGAAGCACCACCGATCGTGCGGTTACCACCCTTGGTACCACGACCCGCGCTTGGATCAGGGCGGAAACGAGTGGAAAGCCGTGGAAGCCCGCGAGGCTGCGGACAGCAAAAAAGCCCGACAGATCAACGATCTATCGGGCTTTTCTGGAAGGTCCTGGGCGATGCCAGAGCCTGTATTGGCGGAACCGGAGGGATTCGAACCCTCGATGAGGCTCTACACCCCATACTCCCTTAGCAGGGGAGCACCTTCGGCCACTCGGTCACAGTTCCTGAGCCGTCGATTATGCCATCTGGGAAGCCGGTTTTCCGGCTTCACGCATTCTTTATGCGACCGGCTGGTCGAGATCGAACGCCTTGTGCAGCGCGCGCACGGCGAGTTCCATGTACTTCTCGTCGACCACGACGGACGTCTTGATCTCGGAGGTCGAGATCATCTGGATGTTGATGCCCTCCTCGCTGAGCACGCGGAACATCTTGCTCGCCACGCCGACGTGGCTGCGCATGCCGATGCCCACGATGCTGACCTTGCAGATCTTGGTGTCGCCCACCACCTCCGCCGCGCCCAGCGTGGGCAGGACCTTGGCCTTGAGCAGGTCCACGGTTCGCGCGTAATCGTTGCGGTTCACCGTGAAGCTGAAGTCGGTCTTGCCGTCCTTGCTCAGGTTCTGGATGATGACGTCGACCTCGATGTTGGCGTCGGCGACGGCGCCCAGGATGTGGTAGGCGATGCCCGGCTTGTCGGGCACGCCCAGCACCGAGATCTTGGCCTCGTCGCGGTTGAATGCGATGCCGGATACGACGGCTTGTTCCATGTTTTCGTCTTCCTCGAAAGTGATCAGCGTGCCGGACTTGGCCTCTTCATCGATGTCGATGTCCCAGGGCGTGAAGCTCGAGAGCACGCGCAGCGGGACCTTGTACTTGCCGGCGAATTCCACCGAGCGGATCTGCAGCACCTTGGAGCCCAGGCTCGCCATCTCCAGCATCTCCTCGAAGCTGACGGTGGTCAGGCGGCGCGCGTCGGGTTCGACGCGCGGGTCGGTGGTGTAGACACCATCGACGTCGGTGTAGATCAGGCACTCGCTCGCCTTCATCGCCGCGGCGATCGCCACGGCCGACGTGTCGCTGCCGCCGCGCCCGAGCGTGGTGATGTTGCCGGCCTCGTCGACGCCCTGGAAACCCGTGATGACGACCACGCGGCCGGCCTCCAGGTCGGCGCGCACGCGCTCGTCGTCGATGCGCTCGATGCGCGCCTTGGTGAACGCGCTGTCGGTGCGCACGGACACCTGCCAGCCGGCGTAGCTCACCGCCGGCACGCCTTCGGCCTGCAGCGCGATGGCCAGCAGCGCCGAGGACGCCTGCTCGCCGGTGGACGCCAGCATGTCGAGTTCACGGAAATGCTCGGTGCCGGCGCTGTGGGTGGCGAGTTCCTTGGCGAGACCGAGGAGACGGTTCGTCTCGCCGCTCATGGCGCTGGGGACCACGACCATCTGGTGGCCGGCGCGCGACCACTTTGCCACGCGCTTGGCGACATTCCTGATGCGCTCGGTCGAGCCCATCGACGTGCCGCCGTATTTGTGAACGATCAATGCCATGTGGTTGAAATGAGGACTGGAAGAGACTGGATGAAACGGCCGCAGCGGCAGCAGGGCCGTGGGTCAGGGAGGAGGCGCGGCATTGTACCAACGCAGTCTCGCGCCCTCGCGCGCCACGAAACCGCTGGCCACCTTCAGGCGGATGCCGTGGCCTCGCGTGGTGCAGGCCTGCACCTGCACGAGGAGCTGGAGCAACTGGGCTTCGCTGGGGACGACACCGTGCGTGCTGCGCAGCCAGTGGCGCAGCGCGTTGGCACGGCGCTCCTGGGGCAGGCCCCGCAATGCGTCGATCGACGGCGGCGTGCCGATCACGGCCAGGTCGTCGAGGGCCAACGACACGAGCAGTTCCGAGGCCCGCGCGGCATTGCGCGCGGTGCGCGCGAAGGTCTCGCGAAACCGGGGCATCACTTCGTCCAGGACAGGCATCAGTCGAGCCCGGATGCGGTTGCGCGTGTATCGCTCGTCGGTGTTGCTCGGGTCCTCGATGAATGGCACCGAGGCGTCACGCAGCCAGCCGCGCAGGTCCCTGGCGTGCAGGTCGAGCAACGGCCGGTGGAAAGCGACGTCGTGACGCCGCATCTCGCGCGGCATGCCCGCGAGACCGTCGAGACCGGCCCCGCGGCCGAGCGCGATCAGCAGGGTCTCGGCCTGGTCGTCGGCGTGCTGGGCCAGCAGGACATGCGCGATCCCGCAGGCGTGCGCCAACCCCGCGAGCGCGAGGTAGCGGGCACGGCGCGCGGCGTCCTCCGGGCTCTGACCGGGACGATGCCTCGCATCGACACGGCCGGCGTGCAGGGGCGCGCCCAGACCGGCACACACGGCCGCGCAGTGGTTCTGGAACCGGTCCGCCGCATCCTGAAGCCCGTGATGCACGTGCAACGCTTCCACCCGACCCGGCCAGCGTCGGACCGCCGCATGCAGCAAGGCGGTGGAATCGGCGCCTCCGCTGTAAGCGATGCCAAGACGAAGTTGCGGATCCAGGCGGGCAGGCGACGCAACCCATTTCGCCAATGCGGCGTCCGCGGGATTGCGCGACGGCCCGTGACCCATCGAAGCGACGCGCGGAAACGGTGTGGCCGTCTCCGGATGCGCCTCAGCGCGCGTTCTCGGCCTTCGTGTCCGAGAAACGACCGTAGCTCTGCAGCCGCTCGTAGCGGCGCGCGAGCAATTCCTTGACCGGCAGGTCGCTCACCTGACGAAACGCATCGTTCAACGCCCGCTTCAGGAAAGCGGCCATCTGGCGGTGGTCGCGGTGCGCGCCACCCACGGGCTCGTTGACGATCTTGTCGACCAGGCCCAGCGCCTTCAGACGGTGCGCGGTGATGCCCAGCGCATCGGCGGCCTCCTGCGCCTTGTCGCTGGTCTTCCACAGGATCGAGGCACAGCCCTCGGGGCTGATGACCGAATAGATCGAGTACTGGAGCATCACCAGCTGATCGCCCACCGAGATGGCCAGGGCGCCACCGGAGCCTCCCTCGCCGATGATCGTGACGATGACGGGCACCTCCAGCTGCGCCATCTCGAAGATGTTGCGCCCGATGGCCTCGGACTGGCCGCGCTCCTCCGCATCGATGCCCGGATAGGCCCCCGGCGTGTCGACGAAGGTGAACACCGGCAGCCGGAACTTCTCCGCCGTCTTCATCAGCCGCAGCGCCTTGCGGTAGCCCTCCGGCTTGCTCATGCCGAAATTGCGCAGCGTGCGCTCCCGGGTGTCGCGGCCCTTCTGATGTCCCAGCACCATGCAGGGCGTGCCGTTGAAGCGGGCCAGCCCGCCCACGATCGAGAGGTCGTCGGCGAAATGCCGATCGCCGTGGAGCTCGACGAAGTCCGTGAAGATCTCGTTGATGTAGTCGAGCGTGTAGGGGCGTTCCGGATGCCTGGCGATCTTGGTGATCTTCCAGGGGCTCAGGTCGCTGTAGATGTCCTTGGTGAGCTGCTGGCTCTTCTTGCCGAGCTGGTCGATCTCGTCGGAGATGTCGACGGCGGATTCGGTCTGCACGTAGCGCAGTTCCTCGATCTTGCTTTCGAGTTCGGCGATCGGCTGCTCGAAATCCAGGAAGGTTCGTTTGGGCAACGTCTTCTCCTCTTGTGGTCAGTACGCGACCGGCACCGGGTCGAGCGAACGCCAAATATACCAAGTCGCCACGCTGCAATAGGGGGCCCACGCCACCCCCACCTCGCGCAGGTCGGACCGGCTCACCGGCTCGCCCGAGAAGTAGTTGCGGCTCACCCCGTTGATCAGGCCGACGTCGTCCAGCGGCAGGACATTGGGCCGCATCAGGTGGAAGATCAGGAACATCTCGGCGGTCCAGCGACCGATGCCGCGGATCGCCACCAGTTCCTCCACGATCATCTCGTCGGTCATGTCCTGCCAGGCATCGATGTGCACGGCACCGGAATTGAAGTGGATCGACAGGTCAACCAGGTACTCGACCTTGCGGGCCGACAGTCCGGCGGCGCGCATGTCGTCGACCCGCAGCTTCAGCACACCGTCGGGCGTCATCTCGCCGGGCAACTGGGCGAAGCGGTCCCACACCGCCTGCGCCGCCTTCACCGAGATCTGCTGGCCGACGATGCTGCGGGCCAGCGTGACGAAAGCGTCACCACGCGATTCGAGGCAGGCGTCGCCGAACTGCGGGATCAGCCGTTTCATCACGCGGTCCTTCTTCGAGAGATGGCGACAGGCCTCCTCCCAGTAGTCGGGCGTGATGACGCGCACCGGAATGTCGGCCGCCGCCATGACGACCTGGGAGATGGGCGTCTTCACTGCGCCGCGGCCCAGGTGGTGCCGGCGACGGAATCCTTGAGCACGATGCCTTGGGCGAGCAGGTCGTCGCGGATGCGATCGGCGGCGGCGAAATCGCGACGTGCCTTGGCCTGGGCCCGCTGCCCGATCAGCGCCTGGATGGCGACATCGTCGAGCACGCTGCCCGCCTGCAGGAAGCGCTGCGGGTCGTCCTGCAGGATGCCGATGCAGCCTCCCAGGGCGCGCAGCAGCCCGGCCAGGGTCGCCGAACGCGTGCGGTTGACCTCACCGGCCAGATCGAACAGCACCGCCACGGCCTCCGGCGTGCTGAAGTCCTCGTCCATCGCGGCCTTGAAACGCGCCGCGTGACCCACAGCCCAGTCGATCGACGTCGCCGCCAGGGACTCGGGTGCGACCCCGTGGAGCGCGGTGTAGAGCCGCTTGAGCGAAGCGCGAGCGTCGTTCAAATGCGCGTCGCTGTAGTTCAACGGACTGCGATAGTGCGCGCGCAGCACGAAGAAGCGCACCGTCTCCGCATCGAAGGACTTCAGCACGTCGCGGATGAGGAAGAAGTTGCCCAGGCTCTTGGACATCTTCTCGTCGTCGATGTTGATGAAGCCGTTGTGCATCCAGTAGCGTGCGAGGGGCTGTCCAGTGGCGCCTTCGCTCTGCGCGATCTCGTTCTCGTGATGCGGGAACTGGAGGTCGGCCCCGCCGCCATGGATGTCGATGGTCTCGCCCAGGAGGGCGCAGGCCATGGCCGAGCATTCGATGTGCCAGCCGGGCCGTCCGGGACCGAAGTCGCTGGCCCAACGGACCTCCTCGGGCTCGTCGGCCTTGGCACCCTTCCACAACGCGAAGTCCAGCGGATCGTCCTTGCCGTCGAGCACCGCGACGCGCTCGCCGGCGTGCAGTTCGTCGAGCGACTTGCCGCTCAGGCGGCCGTACCCGGGAAACTTGCGCACCGCGTAGTTGACGTCGCCTGCCGGCGTGCGATAGGCGAGGCCCTTGGCCTCGAGCGTGCCGATGATGGAGAGCATGCGCGCAACATGATCGGTGGCGCGCGGCTCGTGCGTAGGCCGTTCGATACCCAGTGCGTCGGCGTCCTCGTGGAGCGCCTCGATCATGCGGTCGGTCAGTGCGCGCACCGACTCGCCGTTGTCCACCGCGCGGCGAATGATCTTGTCGTCGATGTCGGTGATGTTGCGCACGTAGGTCACCTCCAGCCCGCTCGTGCGCAGCCAGCGCTGAACGACGTCGAACGCGACCATGGAGCGCGCATGCCCGATGTGGCAGAAGTCGTACACCGTCATGCCGCAGACATACATGCGCACACGGCCGGGCTGCAGCGGAGAGAACTCCTGCATTTCACGCGACAGCGTGTTGTAGATGCGCAAACTCATGGGATTCGGGGAACGTCGGTTCGCGCCCGGCCGGAGGCAGGCGTTCGAGCGGTTTTCAGAGGGGGTGGAGGCCTTGGCACGAAGGGTTGGGCATGGCCCCTCGGCTACAATCCAGGCAGTATAAACGGCCCTCGACGGGCATTCATCCGGGTTTCATCCGGGCATCGTTCCCGCCTCCCGCGTCGCCTCCCTGCCCTCGCCCCGCCCACGCACGCCGCCTTCCCCGAGACCCCATGAAGCACCCCGCTCTCTCCTCTTTCGCCTCCGCGCGCGCCTTGCGGCGTTCGGCCGCCGCGTGGGTGTTTCCGGTGCTGTCGCTGCTGGCCGTGGCCGCGCACGCCGACGACTATGGCGACGTCAACCGGCTGCTGCGCCAGGGCTCGCCCGCCGAAGCCTTGGCCAAGGCCGACGCCTACATCGCCGGCAAGCCGCGCGATCCGCAGATGCGTTTCCTGCGCGGCGTGATCCTGACCGAACAGGGCCGCACGGCGGATGCGACGCTCGCCTTCACGCAGCTCACCCAGGACTTCCCCGAGTTGCCCGAGCCCTACAACAACCTCGCCGCGCTCTATGCGCAGCAAAGCCAGTTCGAGCGTGCCCGCGACGCCCTGGAAACCGCCATCCGGCTGAGCCCGGCGTATGCCACCGCCCATGAGAACCTGGGCGATGTCTATGCCCGGCTGGCGGCCCAGACCTACGATCGCGCGCAGCAGATCGCGCCGGCCAATCCCACGATCGCCCCCAAGCTGGCGGCGCTTCGCCAGGTGTTCGCGACGCCCGCCTCCGGCGCGCTGCCCGCGGCCACGCCGGTCCCGCGTCGCATCCCGAACAACAACCGCTGAGCCGACACCCCCGGCGTCGGACCGCTCCAGGTTTCACCAGGTCTCCCACCCATGCCCCTGTCCACTTCGTCGTACGTTCGCAGTTCGCGTCGCATCGTGCTGCGCTCCACCGCCCTGCTGGCCTTCTCTCTCGCGCTGGCCACGCCGGCCCTGGCCCAGGGCACCATGCCGCGCGTCAAGCTGGCCACGTCGGCCGGGGACATCGTCGTGGAACTCGCGCCCGACAAGGCGCCCAAGAGCGTGGCCAACTTCCTGCAGTACGTGCGCGACAAGCACTACGACGGCACCGTCTTCCATCGCGTCATCGACGGCTTCATGATCCAGGGCGGCGGCTACACGGCCGACTTCAAGGAAAAGCCCACCCGCGCGCCGGTGCCGCTCGAAGCCGGCAACGGCCTGAAGAACGAGCGCTACACCGTCGCCATGGCGCGCACCTCCAATCCCGACTCCGCCACGTCGCAGTTCTTCATCAACGTGAAGGACAACGCCAACCTCGACGCGCCCAACCCCGATGGCCATGGCTACACGGTCTTCGGCAAGGTCGTCTCGGGCGCCGACGTGGTCGACAAGATCCGCGCGGTGCGCACCGCCGGCCAGGGCCGCATGCAGAACGTGCCGGTCGACCCCATCACCATCCAGTCCGCCACCATCGTGGCGAAATAACGAAGGAGCTTCTTCTCATGAGCAACCCCCAAGTCGAACTCAGCATCAAGGACCACGGCACCATCACGCTCGAACTCGATCGCGCCAAGGCCCCCAAGTCGGTCGAGAACTTCCTCGCCTATGTCAAGAAGGGCCACTACGACAACACCGTGTTCCACCGCGTCATCCCGGGCTTCATGGTCCAGGGCGGCGGCTTCGAACCCGGCATGGCGCAGAAGCCCACGGCCGGAGAGATCGAGAACGAGGCCAACAACGGCCTGAAGAACGACACCTACACCGTCGCCATGGCCCGCACCAGCGCGCCGCACTCGGCCACCGCCCAGTTCTTCATCAACATCGCCAACAACGGCTTCCTCAACCACACCGCGCCGTCGGCGCAGGGCTGGGGGTACGCCGTGTTCGGCAAGGTCGTCGGCGGCACGGACGTGGTCGACAAGATCAAGGCCGTCAAGACCGGCCGCAAGGGCTTCCACGACGACGTCCCGCTCGAGGACGTGATCATCGAGAAAGCCACCATCCTGTCGGAATAACGCGACCGGACCCGATCACGCATCACGCATCACGCACGGATCCGCGAGACGGCATGACCGGCCCCGACTTCGCCGAGATCGTCGCGCCCGCCGCCTGGCGCACCGTCGACCTGCTCGCCGATCTCCATCTGCAGGCCGACGAGCCCGCCACCTTCGAGGCGTGGCGGGGCTATCTGGAGACCACGCCGGCCGATGCGGTGTTCTTCCTCGGCGACCTGTTCGAACTCTGGGTCGGGGACGACGCGGCGGACTCGGACGGCTTCGAGGCGGAGTGCGCGGCCCTGCTGCGCCGTGCCGCCGAGCGCCGGCCCCTGTTCTTCATGCATGGCAATCGCGACTTCCTGGTCGGCGCGGCCTTCGCGGCGCGTTGCGGCATGACCCTGGTCGACGATCCCTGCGTGCTGGTGTTCCAGGGTGAACGCTGGTTGCTCTCGCATGGCGACCAGCTTTGCCTGGACGACACCGACTACCTGGACTTCCGCGAACGCGTCCGCTCGCAGCGGTGGCGGGGCGACTTCCTCGCACGGCCACTGATGGAGCGCCGCGCGCTCGGCCGCTCGATGCGGACCCAGAGCGAGCATCGCAAGCACGACCCCGACGCCCGCTGGGCCGATGTCGACCCCGCGGCCGCGATCGTCTGGTTGACGCATGCCCGCGCGCGCGCGCTCGTCCACGGTCACACGCACCGCCCGGCCGAGCATCTCCTCGACGCGCCAGGCAATTTGCGCCGCATCGTCCTGAGCGACTGGGACGCCGCCGCCGCGCCGCCGCGCGCGCAACGGCTGTGCCTCTCGGCGGCGGGAGCGCAGCGCGTAGACGTGCGCTGAGCCGTTCGACCCGTTCCGTGCTCCGCTGGCTCCGCGGCCTTCGTGCCGCCCCCCCCCTCCCCGACGCCCTCTGGGACGCCACCCTGGCACGCCACCCGTTCCTGGCGAGTCGTTCACCGCACGACCTGGGCCGCCTGCGCGCCATGAGTGCCGAATTCCTGCGCGACAAGGAATTCCACGGCGCGAGGGGCTTCGAGATCACCGACGAGGTCGCCCTGGCGATCGCGGCGCAGGCCGTGCTGCCGGTGTTGCATCTCGAGAGCGGCCTGGCCTGGTACGACGACTTCGTCGGTGTCGTCGTCCATGCGGCGGAGGTGGTGGCGAGGCGCCGGATCACCGATGACGCCGGCGTGGTGCACGAGTACGACGAGATCGTCGCCGGCGAGGCGATGGACCGCGGCCCGGTGATGCTCAGCTGGCAGGACGTGCTCGCCGGCGGCGTCGTGGCGGGCTACAACGTCGTCGTGCACGAGTTCGCCCACAAGATCGACATGCGCGACGGAGAAGCCGACGGCTGTCCGCCCTTGCCGCCGGGTTTCCTCGACACGGCAAGCGCGCGCGACGCCCGGACGGCCTGGATGGACGTGCTCGGACCCGCCTTCGACGACTTTCGCGAGAAGACGATCGTCGCCGAGCGCTTCGGCGGCGCGACGCCGTGGCTGGATGCCTACGGGGCCGAATCGATCAGCGAATTCTTCGCCGTCGCCTGCGAAGCCTATTTCGTGGATCGAACCACCTTCCAACGCGAATTCCCGACGGTGCTGGACCTGTTCGACGCCTTCTTCGAACCGTCCCGGGCCTGAACGAAAAAAAACGGCGTCGCGACCTGCGAAGGCCGTCGAGCCGTTCTGCTCGTGCATCGGGGCGCGCTCCGGGCCGCGCCGTGCGAGCGCCCGGAACGCACTCGTCGGCTACTTGCGCAGCAGTGCCTTCAGCGCGGTCTGCAGACGCCGCGCCGTCGTCGCCTCGTGTGGCGCCGCGAGCACCTTGCCCGCGTCCTCGCCCCAGGTCTGGACCGGAGCCGGGTCGCCACGGCGCGTCAGCAGCTTGAGCTGCAGGGCGCGCCGGGCATCGATCTGATCGGCGGGCGTCGGCACTTCCGCCGCCATTTCCAGACGCAGCAGCGCTTCGGAGGCCGCATCGGCGGAGGCGGCCGGCGCCGATCCGAGGGATTGCGACCAGACGCCACGCACCGACGGCGACACCGCGCGGCCGAGCTCCTGCACGCTCGGCAACTGGGTCGCGTCGCGCTTCTCCCAGGCGCCGAGCAACTGCGTGAGCGCTTCGCCGTGCGCCTGCGCGGCCAGCTTGCGCAACGACATCTCCGCGTGCTCCAGGGCCTCGCGCTGGGCGCGGAAGGCGGCATCGCCCAGACGCGGTCCACGGTCCTCGAAACGCGGCGGGCGGTCGCCGAAGCGACCGGCGCCCGGACCGCCACGGGCATCGGCACGGCCCCCGTCGGGGCGCGGCCCACGGTCGTTGGGACGCCCGCCAGGACCGCCAGGGCCGCTGCGACCGTCACGGCGATCGCCACCGAAGCGGCCGTCGCGACCCGCGGGCGCGGCATCCGCACGGCGCGTGGTGGGACGGTCGTCGCCACGCCGCGCCACCACGGCCTTGACGGGCGGCTTGGGCGGTGCGGCCGGCGAGGTCGCCGCTTCGGGCACGGCACCCGCTTCGTTGTCGCCGGCATCGGCGCGCGCGCCGGCGTCGGAACTGTCGGCGGGGGCGATCAGGTCCACCGGACCGGCGGCGACGGCTGGCGTCTCCTCGCCTTCGGCGGGTGCCAGGGGCGCCGGCGCGACGGCTTCCTGAGCGCTCGGCTGCACATGGGCGCCTTCGCCGAATTCGGCGGCGGCCTGACCCGGCGCGACCACCTCGGTCGCACCCACGGGGGGTCCGTCGCTGCCCGACACGGGCGTGGGTGCCGGCGCGGGTGCCGGCGGCGGGGCCTCGCCGCGCATGGCGCCTTCGAGGCGGGCGATGGCCGCGCGGATCTTCTGCACGTCGCCGGTGGCGTTGGCCGCCTCCAGCGCCTTCGAAGCGTCGAGCACGTGGCGGTCGTGCTCGCTCATGGCGGACGAGGCCTTCTCGCGCTCGGCCGTCTTGCGATTGAAGGCTTCGTCGATGGGAGCGCGGAAGGCATCCCACATCTTCTGTTCGTGGCGGCGGTCGAGCGGCACGCTCTGCGCCTCGGCCTGCCAGCGCTGCTGCAGCGCCTTGACGGCATCGATGCGCAGCACCGGCGCGGCGCCCAGTTCGACCGCCTCGGCGATCATCGACTGGCGACGCTCGACGCTGGCCTTCTGGGCGGCCTCGAACGGCGCGCGGGCGGCACCGAAGGCTTCGTTCCACTGCGGCTGCAGTTCGGCGAAGAGCTTCTCGCCGACGTGTCCGGCATCGCGCCAGCGATCGGCGAACTGGTGCAGCGCGCGGTTGTGCGCCTTCAGATCGGCGGCGTCGGCGTGCTCGGCCGCCCAGGCCTTGACTTCCTCGATCAGCGCGAGGCGATGGGCACGGTGTTCCGCGGCATCGGCGCGCACCTTCTCGAGCCAGGCCTCGACGACCTTGTGCGCCTCGTTGCAGGCTTCGTCGAAACGCTTCCACAGCGCATGGTTGGGCATGCCGCCCTGGTCGGCCTGCTTCCACTGGTCGCGCAGGGTGCGCAGGCTCTCCTGGATCTTGCGTCCGCCCAGTGCCTGGCCTTCGGGACGCTTCAGCAATCCTTCGGCCTTGGCGACCAGTTCCTCGCGCACCTTGTCGGCGCTCCAGCGCTGCCAGCCTTCGAGCTCGCCGGCGGCGACCAGGGCCGCGTGCACGCGCGCTTCCAGCGGGGCCTCGACCAGCTTGCCGTGGTCCTTGAGCACCGCCCGCAGGGCGGCGGCGGCACCGGCACTGGCCTTGCCGTGACCCTCGGCCGTTTCCTTCTCGAGCGTGGCGAGCGCGCCTTCCACGGCGGTCTGCGCGGCGGCGAACCGCTCCGGGTCGGCCTTGGCCGATCCGGCCTTGACGGTCTTCACGGGCGCCGAAGCGGCGGCCGTGGCGGCGGCGTGCGTGGCGGCCTCGGTCGGCAGGCCGCGCGCGGCGCGCAGCTCATCGGCCCAGACAGGGACCGGCGGCAGCGGCGCGGTGGCATCGGCGGCGGCGGCGATGGCCTGGGCCAGCGCGACGTGGAACGCGTCCGACACCACCAGCAACTGCGCCTTCGACGCGTCGAGCTGCGGCCCGAAGCGGGCAT
>Ga0326721_10000476_pt1 | contig 12079 bp, 7 predicted proteins | sample SGPome_FD_203951 | JGI IMG/M metagenome (GOLD analysis project Ga0326721, IMG submission 203951) | Soil microbial communities from Southern Great Plains, Lamont, Oklahoma, United States - SGP_1_2016 | ecosystem: Engineered > Artificial ecosystem > Soil microcosm > Unclassified | place: USA...
GCACCGGACTGGACCGCTACTTCGCGATCACCGACCGGGGCTCGACCGTCCCGCGAGAGCTGCGCGGCGGCCTGGTGACCTTCGTGACGATGGTCTACATCGTGGTGCTGAACCCGCTGATCATCGGCACCGTCAAGGACGCCGACGGCAGGTTCCTCGGCGGCGGCCAGGCGCCGGCGCTGGGAGCGGTGGCCGCGGTGACGGCCCTGGTGGCCTGCGTGCTGACCATCGCCATGGGGCTGATCGGGCGCTATCCGTTCGCGCTGGCCACCGGCCTGGGGCTCAACGCCTTCGTCGCCTTCCAGGTGGCCACCCGGATGTCGTGGCCGGCGGCGATGGGCATGGTGGTGATCGAGGGCCTGCTGATCACCGTCCTGGTGCTGACCGGCTTCCGGGTCGCGGTGTTCCGGGCCATCCCGGCGCAGCTCAAGAGCGCCATCGCGGTCGGCATCGGGCTGTTCATCGCGCTGATCGGGCTGGTCGACGCCGGCTTCGTCCGGCGCGGCGCGGGCACCCCGGTCGACATCGGCATCGGCGGGCACCTCAACGGCTGGCCGACGCTGGTCTTCGTGGTGGGGGTGCTGCTGATCGCCGTGCTGATGGCTCGCAAGGTCCGCGGCGCCATCCTGATCGGCATCCTGTTCTCCACCGTGCTCGCCGTGATCATCGAGGCGGTCGGCGACATCGGCTCGCAGACCGACGCCACCGGCAAGGTGGTCAACCCCCGGGGCTGGGCGCTGAACGTGCCGTCGTTCGAGGGCAAGCGCTTCGGCGCGCCGGACCTGAAGCTGCTCGGGCACTTCTCCCTCGGCGGCGGGTTCTCCGCGGTCGGCATCGTGTCGGGCATCGTGATCGTGTTCTCGCTGGTGCTCAGCGACTTCTTCGACGTCATGGGCACCACCATCGGGCTGGCCCAGGAGGCCGACCTGCTCGACGCCGACGGCCAGCTGCCCAACATCCAGCAGGTGCTGCTGATCGACGGCCTGGCCGCGGTGGCCGGTGGCGCGACTGGCGCGTCGTCGGCCACCACCTATGTCGAGTCGGCTGCCGGCATCGGGGACGGCGCGCGGACCGGGCTGGCCTCGGTCGTCACCGGGCTGCTGTTCGGCGTCACGGTGTTCCTGTCGCCGCTGGCGCAGTTCGTGCCGTCGGAGGCGGCCGCCCCGGCGCTGGTGGTGGTCGGCGTCCTGATGATGCGCCAGGTCCGCAATATCGACTTCTACACCCTCGAGCTCGCGCTGCCGGCGTTCCTCACCATCGTCCTGATGCCGTTCACCTACTCGATCACCAACGGCGTGGGGGCCGGCTTCGTCAGCTACGTGGTGTTGCAGGTGGCGGTCGGCAAGGCCCGGGTAGTTCATCCGCTGATGTGGGCGGTTGCGGCATTCTTCGCCCTCTACTTCGCGATCGAGCCGCTGAAGTCGGTGTTCGGCATCAGCTGAGCTAGAGCCGGGCGGTGCGATCCGCACGCTCGGGATGGGTGCGCCGGCGCGCTCAGGACTCCGCCATGACTATCGGCTGGGCGCTCGCGGCCGGCCTGCGGTCCGGGCAAATCTTGCGCAAATTAATGGGAAAACCGCTCCTGATATGGGACGTAGGGCTAGTTTGCACACATCTGCGACCCTCATTCTCGGAGCCTGCCATGCGCCGCATTCCAGTGAAGTCCCGCATGCTCGTGGTGCTGGCAGCCGTCCTGTCGCTGCTCGTGGCCAGTCCGTCGGCGTTCGCCGCTCCGCATCGTAAGCCGGCCGGGTCGAGCACTTCGCCCAAGCTGCGCCCGACGGGCGTCGGTACGCCGCCGGCCACGTATCCGGCCATCGCCAAGGCGCCGGCCCACAGGTCCGCGGTGAAGACCACCCCGGCGACGGTGACCAACCCGCAGGGCGACAGCCTGTCGGTGACCAACGCGGCGGTCGGCAGCTTCAACCAGTTCAACTACCAGGCGCTGGTGGGCACCTACGACGGCTACTACTACGAGGACTGCCTGGACCCCACGCCCGCCTTCGGGGCCGTCACGCTGCCGTTCTGCATCCACGTGCAGTTGACCGACGGGCAGACCGGCGGCACCACCACCACGAACAACAGCCAGTACGACGCGATCTATGACGCCTGCGGCACCCTGGTCGGGCAGAACTCCACCTATGGCTGGGAGGTCATCAACACCGGCTACCTGGCCAGCGGCTACATCGGCAGCTGGCCGTACACGCTGCCCACCGCCGGTGTCTGCTGGGGCACCTGGTCGCTGGTGTTCTCCTTCACCCAGACCTTCAACGACGGCCAGACGCTGAGCGAGACCGCCTCCAGCGCCTTCCCGGCCTACCTGTCTTTGGCCCAGACGATCGCCGCGCAGTACCCGCAGGGCACGCCGACCGGCGGCCCGGTCGAGGCGTCCGAGGAGTACGGCGGCTGCAGCGACGGGCACCCGGTGCACGGCTCAGCGACCGGTTACCCGGTCGACACCGCCTCCGGCGACTTCTGGCACAGCTTCACCGACCTCACGGTGCCCGGCCGCGGTCCCGCGCTGAAGTTGACCCGGACCTACAACTCGGCAACCGCCGGCACCGACAGCAGATTCGGCTACGGCTGGATCGATTCGTACTCGCTGTCACTGGCGGTCAACGGCAGCACCGCGGTGGCCCGCTGCGAGGGCGGCGCGACGATGACCTTTACCGCCGACGGCTCCAGTTGGACAGCGCCGCCCCGGGTGCTGGCCAGCCTCACCCACAACGGCGACGGCAGCTGGACGCTGGTGCGGCATGCCCAGAAGAGCTACGGGTTCGACAGCACCGGCCGGCTCACCTCGATCACCGACCTGAACGGCTACACCACCACCCTGAGCTACCCGTCCGGCACCCAGATGGTGGTGGCCGGGCCGGGCGGCCGCACCCTGACCTTCACCGTGACCGGCAGCCACGTGACCTCGGTGTCCGACTCGGCCACGCCGCCCCGGACGCTCAGCTACGGCTACGACGCCGCCGGCAACCTGACCGACGTGATCGATCCGACCGGTGGGCACTGGCAGTTCGGCTACGACGCCGTGCACCGGATGCTGACCATGCGCTCGCCGCGTTTCTACGGCGACACCACCACCTCGCCGTCCCCGGTGGTGACCAACCACTACGACTCCTCCGGTCGGGTGGACTGGCAGAGCGACCCGCTCGGTCGGCAGACCTCCTTCGACTACAGCAGCGTTCCCGGATCCACGCTGGTCACCGACCCGGCGGGCAATGTCCGGCTGGACGAGTACACCTACGGCCTGCTCACCGCCACGCTGCGCGGTTACGGCAGCTCGGCGATGTCGAGCACCTACTACCGCTACGACCCGGACACCCTCGGCCAGATCGAGGTGATCAATGGCGACGGCAAGGTCACCAGCACCTCCTACGATGCGCAGGGCAACCCGACCGCCGTCACCGACCCGCTCGGCCGCACCACCAGCTACACCTACAACGCGTTGAACGAGATCACCTCGGTGACCGAGCCGAAGCAGGTCAACGGCGTCGCGGTCCGCACCACCACCAGCTACGACGCGGCCGGCAACGTCCTCACCCACTCGGCCCCGCTGCTGGACGTCAACGGGGCGGTGACCGCGACCGCTGCCACCACCTACCACCACGACGACCCGGCGCACCCGGGCGATGTCACCTCGGTCACCGATCCGCTCGGCCACACCACGGTCAGCAGCTACGACAGCTACGGCGACCTGACCTCGGTGACCGACGCGGTGGGGGACAAGACCAGCTACGGCTACGACACCGGCCGCGGCCTGCGCACGTCGATGGTCGCGCCGAAGGGCAACGTGCCCGGCGCCAACCCGGCGCTGAGCACCACCAGCTACCTCTACGACGCTGCCGGCCGGCTCACCACGGTCCGGGACCCGCTGTGGAACTCGGCCAATCCGACCCAGCACCAGAACGTCCGGCGCTACGACGCAGACGGCAACCTGGCCTCGGTGACCGACGGCGACAACCACACCACCAGCTACGGCTACGACGCCGCCGGCGAGCAGACCTCGGTCACCCGGCCGAACGGCTCGGTGCAGAGCACCAGCTTCGACGGCGCCGGCCGCAAGCAGGTCAGCACCGACGGCAACAACCAGCAGACCTACTACAGCTACGACGCCTCCGGCCGGCTGGTCTACACCAGCGACCCACTGGGCCGCAGCATCCGCTACGGCTACGACACCGCCGGCCTGCTGATCACCAAAACCGATAACTCCGGCCGGGTCACCACGAACAACTACGACGCCGCCGGCGAGCTGACCAGCATCAGTTACTCCGACGGGGTGACGCCGAACGTCAGCGGCATCACCTATGACGCCGACGGCCAGCGGATCAGCATGTACGACGGCTCCGGCACCTCGACGTGGGCCTACGACACCCTGCACCGGCTGACCAGCAGCACCGACGGCACCAGCCACACGGTGGGTTACGGCTACGACCTCGGCGGCCGGCTGACCAGCATCGCCTACCCGAACGCGGCCGGCACGGTCAGCCGCGGCTTCGACAACGCGAACCGGCTGCACACGGTGACCGACTGGAGCGGGCACACCACCACCTTCGACTACGACGTCAACTCCAACCTGGTCGGCGAGGTGTACCCGAACGGCACCACCGCCACCAGCAACTTCGACAACGCCAACCGGCTCAGCGGCATCAGCGACGCCCCGACCGCGACGCCGACCTCGCCGTTCGCCAGCTTCAGCTACGGCCTGGACGGCGCCAACCAGATCACCTCGGTGACCTCGGCCGGCGTGCCCAGCGACAACCACAATTATGGCTACGACACCGCCAACCGGCTGACCACCGTGGACGGCAGCGCCAGCTACGGCTACGACCCGGCGGACAACCCGAAGACGGTGCCGACCGGAGTGACTCAGACCTTCGACGCGGCGGACGAGGTGCTTTACGGCACCAGCGCTCCGGCCGTTGCCTACATCGGCGCGGTCAGCGCGGGCGATGCCACCAACAAGGTGCTGACCATCGCCCTGCCGGCCGGCACTACCACCGGCGACACGGTGATCGCGGCGACCACCCTGGACAACAAGCAGAACGCCACCATGCCGACCGGCTGGACCGCGGTCGGAAGCTACACGTCGGGCACCGCGCAGAACTCGGCGAAGGTGATGGTGTTCCGGCACGTGGTGGCCGCCGGTGAGACCTCGGTGACGGTCACCTACTCGAACAAGATCGCCAAGAGCGTCGTTCTGAGCAGCTACCGCAGCGTGCACCCGAGCGCACCGATCGATGTGGTGGTCTCCGCCTCCACCGCCTCGGGCACCTCGGTGACCCAGCCGGTGCTCACGCCGACCACCTACAACGAGCGGATGCTGCTGATCACCGGCGCGGACGGCCTGGCCGGCAGTTGGACCGCGCCATCCGGCATGACCCTGCGGGCGCAGAAGATTGGCGGCGGCACCGACGTCGCGATCGCCGACCAGCAGCTGTCCGACCTGTACTCGGTCGGCGGCCAGACGGTCAGCCACAGCGGGTCGGCCACCCAGTTGGTGGCGGTGACGATCGGGTTGAAGGCGGCCCAGTCCAACTACAGCTACGACTCCGACGGCAACCGGACCGGCAACGCGCCGCTGACCGGCGCCGCTGCCACGCTCGGCTACGACCAGGCGGACCGGATGACCAGCTACGGCAGCACTAGCTACCGCTACAACGGCGACGGCCAGCGGGTCTCGCGGACGGTGTCGACCACCGTCACCCCGTTCGTCTGGGATGCCGCGAGCGGCGGCGTGCCCCTGCTGCTGGCCGAGGGCAGCACCTACTACATCTACGGCCCGTCCGGCCAGCCGGTCGAACAGCTCTCGGGCACGACCGCGCAGTACTTCCACGAGGACGGGCACGGCTCGACCCGGGTGCTGACCAGCAGCACCGGCGCGGTGGTCGCCAGCTACACCTATGACCCGTACGGCAACCTGAAGGGTCAGACCGGAACCGTCGACACCCCGCTGCGCTGGGACGGCCAGTACCAGGACCGGGAGAGCGGGCTGTACTACCTGGGGGCCCGGTTCTACGACCCGGCCACCGCCCAGTTCACCAGTGCGGATCCGGCGGGTGCCCTGACCCGGTCGATGTACGGCTACGTCAATGACAACCCGCTCAACGGCTACGACCCGACCGGCCTGTTCTGCTGGAGCGCCAGCTGCCTGCTGCGCGACGGCGCCATCGCGGTCGGCGCGGTGGCGGTCGGCGCGGCCGTCGTCGCGCTGGCGCCCGAGGTGGTCGTCGGCGGCGCACTGGTGGTCACCACCGAGGAGGTCGGCGCACTGGTGGTCACCGCGGCCGGCGAGGAGGTGGCCACCACCGCGATTATCTCCTCCTCCGAGATCGTGGGCGGCATCTCCAGCACCGAACTGGCCGGAACGGTTGGCGGCTACGCCCAAGTCGCGGGGTATGCCATCGGCGCGGCCAAGATCGTCAACAGCTGCGCGGACGGCCCGAGCCCCGAGTGCTACAACGCGATCGGTGAACTGGTGGTGTCATACGGCCTCGGTGCGGTCGAGAGCATGCTCGACTCGCCGGCATTCACTTTGGAGAACTCGGTCCGCGAGCTGCTGACCAACTTCATCCCTGAGGGTGAGCAGGTGTGCTGAGCTGGTGGCTGTGAATATGGGGCAGGCGCAACACCATATCGGCGGGCTGGGCCTGGCCGGCCTGTACTGCCTGGCGATCGGGGCGGTGGTGGTGCTCACAAGCCTCCGGGCGATAGCCACCCGGCGGCAGCGCGGCCGGGATGCTCGGGTTGGTCAGATCCGGGTCCAGGAGCGGCTGGCCGGTCCCCAGCTGAGGCTCGGCGGCGGCCTGGCCGCAGTCGGCCTGCTGCTTCTGTTGATCTGGTGGGTCGCCCTGAGTTAGCCCGCCCGGGCCGGCGCTGCTGGCGTTTCGGCAATTGGGCTGGCCCGGAGCACTGAGCCGGCGCGGTTGTTAGTTAACCTAATGACATGTCCGCCCCTGTTCTGACGGCTGAGCTTGCCTCCGCGCTGCGGCTGTCGCTGCTGCGGGCGGTCCGCCGGCTTCGCTCCCAACGAGTGAACACCGCGGTGACGCTGTCGCAGCTGTCGGCGCTGGCCACCGTCGGCAAGTGCGGGCCGCTGAGCGCCGGTGAGATCGCCGCCATCGAGCGGGTGCAGCCGCCGTCGATGACGAAGATCCTGGCCTCGCTGGAGAACGCGGGCTGGGTGCAGCGCTCCTGTCATCCAGACGATCGGCGGCAGTCGATCATCGAGATCACGCCGGCCGGGCGCGACCTGCTGGCCGACGAAACCCGGGCCCGGGACCAGTGGCTGGCCAAGCGGCTGGTCGAGTTCTCGGCAGAGGACCTGCGCAAGCTCGCCGAGGCGATCGAGGTCCTGGACAGGCTTGGATCGGAGTGACGGCTGCAGAGCTTTCGGGCGCCGCCGATGGGGCCGCCGCCGAGGTCGGCCTGCCGCCGGTGAGCCGCCCGCCGGCTGGGGCAGCCGGGAACGGTTCTCCCGGCCGGCGTCGGAGCTGGCCGAGACCGTTGCGCTCGCTGGGGATCCGCAACTACCGGCTGTACTTCTCCGGCCAGTTGATCTCGCTGACCGGCACCTGGGCGCAGCGGGTGGCCCAGGACTGGCTGGTGCTGCAGCTGACCAATTCCGGCACCATGCTGGGCATCGTCACGGCGCTGCAGTTCGCGCCGGCCCTGCTGCTCTCGCTGTACGGAGGTGCGCTGGCGGACCGCGGAAACAAGCGCAAGCTGCTGCTGGCCACCCAGGCAGGCATGGGACTGGCCGCGCTGGTGCTGGGTCTGCTCGATATCAGCGGCGTGGTCGCGCTCTGGCACGTGCTGGTGTTGGCCGCCGTCCTGGGGGTGATCTCGGCTCTCGACACCCCGATCCGGCAGTCCTTCGTGGTGGAGATGGTCGGGTCGGCGGACCTGCCGAACGCCGTCGCGCTGAACTCCACCACCTTCAACCTGGCCAGGATCATCGGCCCCGCGATCGCCGGCGTGGTGATCTCGGCCTTCGGGACCGGCTGGGCGTTTCTGGGCAACGCGGTGTCGACCGTCGCGGTGCTGGCCGGCCTGTGGCTGATGCGCCCGGCGGAGCTGTTCCCCAGCGACCCGGTGCAGCGGCTGCCCGGCCAGTACCGGGCCGCGGTGCGCTACGTGCGCACCCGATCGGACCTGATCCTGCCGATGCTGCTGATGTTCATCATCGGCACGTTCGGGATGAACTACCAGATCAGCATCGCGCTGGTTGCCAAGCAGGTGTTCCACCGCGGCGCTGATTCCTTCGGATTGCTGTCCACGATGCTGGCGGTCGGGGCCACCCTCGGAGCGCTGGGCGCCACCAACCGGCACACTCGGCCGACCAGGTTGTTCCTGGTCGGCGCGGCGGTGGCCTTCAGCCTCACCGAGCTGCTGGCCGGGCTGATGCCCAGCTTCGGCCTGACCGCGGTGGCGCTGATCCCCGCCGGGTTCGCCATGATCACGATGGCTCAATCAGCCAACGCCACGGTGCAGCTGGGAGTCGAGCCCACCATGCGCGGCCGGGTGATGGGCCTCTACATCCTCTGCTTCATGGGCGGAACTCCGATCGGCGCGCCGATCGTCGGCTGGGTCGCCGAGGTGTGCGGCCCGCGCTGGGGAATGCTCGGCGGCGGGCTGATCTGCCTGGCCGCGACCCTGCTGGTGGCCGGCTACCTGGCCCGGCACCGGCACGTCGGGTCGGCCCAGCTGATCGACCGGCTGCGGTCGCCACACCCGTTCTCCGGGTGAGCGGCCCGACCCGGGTCCAGCCGATCTCCGACGCCGCCGATTCCAGGCTGGACGACTTCCGGGATCTGATGCGGGCCGACCGGCTGCCCCAGCGCGAGGTGATCATCGCCGAGGGCGTCAACGTGGTGCAGCGGCTGGCACGCTCGCCGTACCGGATCCGATCCGTGGTCGGGGTGCCGGCCAAGCTGGAGGCGCTGGCGCCGCTGCTCGCGGACGTCGACGTCGAGGTCTACGAGGTCGACAAGTGGACGCTCTCGGACGTGGTCGGCTTCCGGGTGACCCGGGGCGTGCTGGCCTCGGCGGACCGGCCTCCGCCCGTGGCCGCCGGGTCGCTGATCGCCGGCGGCAGCCGGTTCGTGGTGCTGGAGTCGATCAACGACTACGAGAACCTGGGCGCGGTGTTTCGCAACTGCGCCGCCTTCGGCGTCGATGCCGTGCTGCTGGACCCGCGCTGCGCCGATCCGCTGTACCGGCGCAGCGTGCGGGTCTCAATGGGCCATGTCTTCGGCGTCGGCTTCGCGGTGCTCGACCGGCCGTGGCCGGCCTCGCTGGGGCTGCTGCGCGAAGCCGGGGTGCGGTTGCTGGCGATGACGCCGCGGCCGGCCGCCACCCCGTTGGCGCAGCTGGATCGTCCGGCTCGGTGGGCGCTGCTGCTGGGCGCCGAGGGCCCGGGACTGTCCGACGCCGCGCTGGCGGCTGCCGACGACTGGGTCCGGATCCCGATGGCCGACGGGGTGGACTCGCTCAATGTCGCGACGGCCGGCGCGGTGGCGCTGGCGCAGCTGACCGGCTGACCGGCGGTGGAGCACGGCCACGGCGGCCCGGGCGTTGGCTCCGTGTTGCGCTGAGATGATCACATGTTGACACCCATCGAGCACCCGAGTACGGGTAGGGATGCCTATTCCAATTTGGGGGTCCTGACGTGAAATCTCGCTTGCTCACGGCATCGGCGGCTGTCACCGCGCTGACTGCCGCCGCGCTCGTCACCACCGGCTCGTCGGCGGCCGCCAAGCCGTCCCAGCCCAGCTATGCCAAGACGCCGGTGGCCACCGGCAGCGGCGGGGCGGTCGCCTCGGCCGAATTCAATGCCAGCAAGGCCGGCATCGAGATCCTGCGCTCCGGCGGCAATGCCATTGACGCCGCGGTCGCGGTGGCCAGCACCCTCGGGGTGACCGAGCCGTTCGTGGCCGGGCCCGGTGGCGGCGGGTTTATGATGATCTACCTGGCCAAGACCAAGCAGGTCATCACCATCGACGGCCGCGAGATGTGCCCTGCGGCCTGCACCCCGAACCTGTTCATCGATCCGAGCACCGGCAAGCCGCTGGCCTTCGAGGATGCTCGCCGGTCCGGGCTGTCGGTCGGCGTGCCGGGAATGGTGGCCACCTGGGCCAAGGCCGTGCAGCTGTACGGCAACAAGAGCCTGGCCGCCAACCTCAAGCCGGCCATCTCGGTGGCCAAGCGGGGCTTCACCGTCACCCGCGACTTCAACGAGCAGGAGCAGAAGTCGCTGCCGGACCTGCAGAACTTCACCAGCAGCCGCAAGCTGTTCCTCACCTCTGCCGGGCAGCCGTTGCCGGTCGGATCCCACTTCCGCAACCCGGACCTGGCCCGTACGTACCAGAAGCTGGCCAGCCATGGCGCGGACTACCTCTACGACGGCCCGCTGGGGCATGAGATCGCCCAGACGGTCCAGCACCCGCCGGTGTACTCGGGCAGCACCTTCAACGTCCGTCCAGGCGTGATGACGGCCCAGGACGTCGAGAACTACACCGCCAAGCTGCGCACGCCGACCCACGTCAACTACCGGGGCCTGGACGTCTACGGAATGGCGCCGCCGTCCAGCGGTGGCCTGACCACCGGTGAGGCGCTCAACATCCTCAGCCACTGGAACCTGTCCACCGAGTCGCGGACAGCGGCGCTGTTCCACTACCTGGAGGCGTCCCGGCTGGCCTTCGCCGACCGCAACGCCTACATCGGTGATGCCGACTACGAGCCAGTGCCGCAGGCCGCCCTGCTGGATCCGGCGTTTGCCGCCACCCGCAGCTGCCTGGTAGGCGATCACGCGCTGACCTCGCCGGCAGCGCCCGGCAAGCCGTTCCCGCCCTACACCGGCTGCTCGGCCCCGGCCGCGACCCAGAACCCGGTGCACGAGGGCACCCAGACCAACCACCTCGTGACCGCTGACAAGTGGGGCAACATCGTCAGCTACACCAACACCATCGAGCAGATCGCCGGCAGCGGCATCACGGTGCCCGGCCGTGGGTTCCTGCTGAACAACGAGATGACGGACTTCGACTTCGCCCCGTCGGCGCCCGGGGTGTACGACCCGAACCTGCCCGCGCCGGGCAAGCGGCCGCGTTCGAGCATGAACCCGACCATCGTGCTCAAGGACGGCGCGCCGTACTTCACCGTCGGCTCGCCGGGTGGCGCGACCATCATCACCACCGTGCTGCAGATCCTGGTCAACCGGATCGACTTCGGGATGAGCCTGCCGGACGCGATCGCCGCGCCCCGGGCCAGCCAGCGCAACGGCGCGCTGACCGACGCCGAGCCGGCCTTCTTGAGCACCCCGGAGGCGCAGCAACTGACGGCGCAGTACGGCGAGCAGTTCCGGGAGCAGACCGGGCCGGTGCTGCCCCGTGACAACTACATCGGCAACGCCACCGGCATCCAGTTCCTGCCGGGCGGCCGGTTCCAGGCCGCGGCCGAGCCGGTTCGCCTCGGCGGTGGGTCGGCCCTGGTCGTCCAGCCGTAGCTGAACCCGGAAGGACCGGCGCTGCTCCGGCGCGCCGGTCCTTTCCGCCTGTTCAGCCGAGGTACAGCCCGAACGCGTCGCTGATCGCCCTGGCCAGGGCCGGTTCCTGGTCCTCGAACAGCAGCCCGATGGTGGCTCCGACCGCGTCCCGCCGGACCGTGGTGATGTTGTCGCAACTGATCACGCTGTCGTGGTCGAGGCCGTTGCGGGGGCCGACCGGCACCTCGCTGGTCAGTCCCCGAATGGTGCTGGTGATCGGTGCAATGCTGACCCAGCCGATCAGGTGCAGCACGGTGGGACGGGTGAGCAGGACCGCCGGCCGAGGTTTGTCCAGCCGAACCAGGACAATCGAGCGCATTCAGTCGAGGTGTGGGTGTGGCAGGTCGAGCAGCACTTCAAGGTCGGGGTAGACCACATCGGCATCGCGGGCCAGCTGAAGCAGCGTGTGCTCCTCGCCGCGATAGCGCTGGCTGCGCTCCAGGTAAGCAATGCCACGCCGGACCGCGTCGCTGCGGCTGGCGGCTCGGCCTTCGGCGACCTCGCGATCCAGCGCGGCGAGTTCCCCCTCCT
>Ga0326721_10000477_pt1 | contig 12066 bp, 12 predicted proteins | sample SGPome_FD_203951 | JGI IMG/M metagenome (GOLD analysis project Ga0326721, IMG submission 203951) | Soil microbial communities from Southern Great Plains, Lamont, Oklahoma, United States - SGP_1_2016 | ecosystem: Engineered > Artificial ecosystem > Soil microcosm > Unclassified | place: USA...
CGCTCTCGCATGCCCTGAGGTGAACCCAGTCGGAGAGCCGGATGCGGGAAATCCGCACGTCCGGTTCGATGAGCGGGTCGGGGAAACCGGGCGAACATGCCGCGGCGCCCCGACTCGACTCTACTGAAACCAGTCTTTTAGCGGATCTGGTATCAGTGTGCCATGCCGCCGCCGCCGCTCGCCCTGCCCCTGCGCATGAGGAGCAGGAGGGGGAGGGTGAGCCCCATCCCGATGCCGAACATCAGGAACAGGTGCTCGTAGCTGAGCATGGCCGCCTGCCGCATCACCTGGCCCTGGATCAGCGCGATGGCCTTGGTCTCCGCCACGGGCGCGGGGGTGCCCTTCGCGATCATCGCCTGCGTGATCATGGCCAGCCGCTCGCGCGTGGCCTCGCCGTAGCGGCTCACGTGCTCGCTCAGCGCGGCGTAGTTCTGCCCGCGGAAGCGGCTCACCAGCGTGGCCGTGACCGCGATGCCGATGCTGCCGCCCAGCTGCCGCGTCAGGTTGTACAGCCCGGTGCCGTTGGGAATCTTCTCCATCGGCAGCTCGGCCAGCGCCAGGTTGGTCATGGGGACGAAGATCAGCCCCAGCCCCACCCCACGCAGGATCAGCGGCCAGAAGAAGTCGCCCTGCCCGCTCTCGGTGGTGAAGTGGCCGTGCATCCACATCGACGCGCCGAAGATGGCCACGCCGCACACCACCAGGATGCGCCCGTCGATCTTCCCCGTCGTCCTCGCCATCGCTGCCATGGTGAAGGCGCTGGCCAGCGCGCCGGGGAGGATGACGAACCCCGTCTGCTCCGCCGTGAAGCCCAGCAGCGTCTGGAGATAGACGGGGAGCACGAACACCGTGGCGTACAGGCAGCACCCCAGCATGGCCGCGAAGGTGATCCCCGCGGTGAACTGCCGGTTCTTCAGGATGCGCAGGTCCACGATGGGGTGCTCGGTGGTCAGCTCGTGCCACACGAACCAGACGAGCGAGACCGCGCTCACCACGGCGTACAGCAGCACCTCCTTCGAGTCGAACCAGTCCAGCCGCTCGCCCCGCTCCAGCATGGTCTGCAGGCACCCGATCCCGGCGATCAGCAGGCCCAAGCCCAGCCAGTCCACCCGTTCCACCTTCTGGGCGAAGCGGCTGTCGCGGATGAAGCCCAGCGTCATCGCCAGCGCGATCATCCCCAGCGGCACGTTGATGTAGAAGATCCACGGCCAGCTGAGCGCGTCGGTGATGTATCCCCCCAGCGTGGGGCCCAGCGTCGGCCCCACCATCACCCCCATCCCGAAGATGGCCATCGCCGTCCCGAACTCTTCCCTCGGGAAGACTTCGTAGAGGATGGACTGCGAGGTGGAGAGCAGCGCCCCGCCGCCGACGCCCTGCACGATGCGCCAGAAGACCAGCGCCTGGAGCGTGTGCGCGTTGCCGCAGAAGAACGAGGCGACGGTGAAGAGGGCGATGGAGGCGGCGAAGTAGCGCCGCCGCCCGAAGCGCGCCGAGAGCCACCCGGTGATGGGAAGCACGATCACGTTGGCGACGACGTATCCGGTCGACACCCAGGCGATCTGGTCCAGCGTGGCGCCCAGCGTGCCCATCATGTGCGGCACGGCCACGTTCACGATGCTGGTGTCCAGCAGCTCCAGCACCGACGCCAGCGTGACCGTCAGCGCGATCAGGTAGCGGTTGCGGTACGGGTCGTCCGCGGCCGCCGCCCGCGCAGCAACGCGGGCGGCGGGGAACGGCAGCGTCCGGGTAGACGTGCTCACGGCCGGATCAGCTCCGCGCCTTGATGCGGACGAAGGCGCTCATCCCCGGGCGCAGCGGGAACCCCGCGTCGCCGCGCCCGTCGAAGCGGATGCGCACGGGAATGCGCTGCACCACCTTGGTGTAGTTCCCCGTGGCGTTGTCCGGCGGCAGCAGCGAGAAGCGCGCGCCGGTGGCCGGGCTGATGCTTTCCAGCCGCCCGTGGAAGGTGTGGCCCGGATAGGCGTCCACCTCGACCTCCACCGGGTCGCCCGGACGCAGGTCGCGCGTCTGCGTTTCCTTCAGGTTGGCCGTCACCCACACGTCGTTCAGGGGGACCACGGTCATCACCGGCTGGCCGGGCTGCACCAGCTGCCCCACCTCCACCGACTTCTTGGCGACCACGCCGTCCATCGGCGCGGTGACCACCGAGTAGGAGAGCTGCAGCGCCGCCGCGTCGCGCGCCGCGCGCGCCGACTCGATCTTGGAGCGCGTCACGCGCACGCCCGCGCCGGCCGCGGTGGCCTGGCTGCTGGCGGCGCTGGCGTTCTCGCGCGCGGCCTGCACCTGCGCGTCGGCCGCGGCCGCGGCGGCCACCACCGCGTCGTACTGCTGCTTGGAAACGATGTTGCGCTCGGCCAGCGGGCGCAGGCGCTCCACGTCGCGGTGCGCCTTGGTGGCGTTGGCCTGCGCCGCGGTGATGTTGGCGCGCGCGGCGCCGGCCGTGGCCTGGGCCGCGGCGGCCTGCGCCACCGCCTGCCCGCTTCCGCCGGTGGTCTGCTCCTCGGCCGCGGCCAGGTCGGCCTCGGCGGCCTCGAGCTTGGCGCGCAGGTCGCGGTCGTCCAGCACCATCAGCGTGTCGCCCCGGTGCACCTGCTGGTTCTCCTCCACCCGCACGCTGGCCACGTAGCCGCCCACGCGGGGAAGCACGGGGGTCACGTGCCCCTCCACCTGCGCGTTGTCGGTGGTCTCCCAGTTCCGCCCCTGCCACCAGCGGTAGCCGAAGTAGCCGACCAGCGCCAGCAGCAGCACGGCCAGGATGGGGAGCACCGGGCGCTTCTTTTTCGGCGCGTCGGGGGCCGCCGCCCCGTCGGGGGAAAGGGTCACTCGCTGCGGCCCGGCGGGAGCGTCGGTGGCCGTGTTCATCTTGGCTGTCGCGTTGGCCATGGTGTCTTCGTCCTCGCGGTTCATCCGTCAGCGGATGTTCAGGGTGGTTCCGGTGGCCCGGGCCAGGTTCACGCGCGCCTGGGCCGAGGCGGCCTGCGCGTCGATCACGGCGTCCTTGGCGCGCACCAGGTTCTGCTGCGCGTTGATCACTTCGATGTTGGTGGCCAGCCCGTTGGCGAAGCGCTCCTGCGCCTGCGAGAGCTCCTCGTTGGCCAGCCGCAGCCGCTCGGCCGCGATGCGCTGCTGGTCCTGCCCGTTGGCCACGTCCAGCAGCGCCGAGCGCACCTCGGCCTCCACCTGCTGCCGCACGTCGGCGGCGCGCACGCCGGCCTCGCGCGCGGTCAGCGCCTGGTGCTGCTGGCGCGCCTCGCGGCGGAAGCCGTCGAAGAGCGGCGCCGACACCTGCACGGCAATGTTGTAGGTGGGAAAGGCGTCGCGCGGGTTCAGGCCGGTGATCCCGTAGTCGGCCGCCAGGTCCAGCCGCGGCAGGCGCTCGGCCTGGATCGCCCGCGTGGCCAGCTGCGCGGCGCGCTGCTGCGCCTCGGCGCTCCTCAGCTCCGGCCGGTTGGCCATCGCCGCCCGCATCGCCTCCGCCTCGTCCGCCGGAACGGAGATGGCGGCGGTCTGCGGCCCCAGGGCGTCGGCGATGACGAAGTTCGTGCGCGGGTCGATCCCCATCGCCCGGGCCAGGTTCACCTGCGCCTGGTCGAGCTGGTTCTGCGCCACGGACAGCAGCCCCTGCGCCGCCGCCAGCTGCGTCCGCGCGCGGGTGACGTCCAGCGCCGTGGCCACCCCGCGGTCCAGCTGCGCCTGCGCCAGGGTGACCAGCTCGCCCGCGAGACGGACGTCCTCGCGGCGGGCCGACACGGTGGCGGCCGCGCGCTCGGCCGTCACGTACGCCAGCGCGGCGCGCGCGCCCGACGTCTCGGACGCCGTCGACACCTCCGCCTGCGTTCCCGCCGCGGCGGCGCGGACGGCGCGCACGCGCGCCACGCCCGCGGGGTCGAACAGCGCCGTCGAGGCGCGCAGGCGCGCGTCGAACACGTCCACGGGGCCGATCTTGGGGTTCAGCGACTCGCCGGGAGGAAGCGGCAGCGCGAACCCGAAGGTCTCCAGGTTCTGCGTGCGCCGGTCCTCGCTCACCGCGGCCGACAGGGTGGGGAGCAGGGCGCCGCGGGCCTCGCGGATCCGCTCCTCCGCCTCGCCGGCACGCAGGCCGGCGATGCGCACGCCGGGCGCGGTGTCGGCCGCGACCGCCACGGCGCGCGAAAGGGTCAGGGTCACGGGCGGCGCGGTGTCCTGCGCGGCCGCCGTGCCCGCCATGAGCGCCAGCGCGGCCAGGGCCGCGGGCGCGATCTCAAGCTTCATCGGTGTCGTTCTCCGTCTCCGGCTCCTTCGCCAGTCCGCGAAGGAAAAGGTCCATGTGGAGCTTCAGGTAGCGGTCCATGTCCCACCCGTCGGGGTCGTGCTGCATCATGGAGCGCTTGTAGATGGACGCGTTCGCCAGCGGCGCGATGGCCAGCCGGGCCGCGTCGGTCACGTGCACCGGGCGGAACTCGCCGCTGTCGATCCCGCGCTGGATGGCCGCCTGGAAGATGCGGCGCCCGCGGACCACCACGTGCTCCACGTAGTACTGGGCCAGGTGCGGGAAGTTGGCGGCCTCGCCCGTCATCAGCTTGCTCAGGCAGGCCACGCGCTGGCTTCCCATCAGCTCCCACCACCCCTGCAGCAGCGTGCGGATCAGGTCGGCGGCCGACCCGGTGCTCCGGGCCAGCATTCGCTCGCCGGTCTCGATGTTGGGCCCCATCATCTCCTCCACCACCGCGCGGAAGAGGTCTTCCTTGCTGGGGAAGTAGAGGTACACGGTGCCCTTGGTCACGCCGGCGCGCTTCGCAATCTCGTCCATGCGGGTGGCCGCGAAGCCCTTCTCCACGAACAGGTCCAGCGCCGCCTCCACGATCTCGCCGGGGCGCGCCTCGCTGCGCCGCCGCCAGCGCGGGGCGTCCTGCTCGGGGTCCTGCTCCGCCTCGTTCAGCCGTCCCTCGGTGTCTGCGCTCATTCCGGGTACCGCTCTTGTGGGTAGATAACTGACTGGTCAGTAAGATACGGATTTCGTTGCCGCAGTCAAGGGCAAACCGGAAGTCGCGTCCGGGATTGAAGATGGGGATTCCGGGCGATGAAAAGATCGTCGGAAGATCGGGGTCGAAGGGTGGAGATGGAGAGATCAAGGATGGCGAAGATGGAGAGATCGAAGATCGTGGAGATGGAGGATTGGGAAGGATCGGGACCGCGCGGATGCGCAGGGCCCCTCGTCCAAACGGTCATCCCTTCGCCAAGCGAGATTCCCGACACGCGCGTGTGGGACCAATCCGCGCACGCCGGGGAAGCCCGCGCAAGTCGGTGACGCTTCACCGCTTGACACCACCGAAAAGTCCGTTTACGATCACACTGCCATAGTGAGCATCGTTCAGGCGCGATCCGCGCCCTGGCCATCCGCGCGGCCCTCCGGCCGGCGTTTCCTTCCGTCCCCACGCGGACGACCGCTTCTCCCGCCGCCCCCTGCCGGGCGGCCCGCACGTTTCCTTGGCGGCAGCCGGGCAATTCCGCCGGCGCCCGCCGGACAAGGTGGGGCCCTCCCCGCCTCTCTCTCCCTCTCCCCAGGAGGTTCTCCATGGACCCGCAAGCCCCCCGCACCGAGAATCCCGCCGGCGGTCCCATGTACCAGGCGCCCGTTCCGGCTCCGACCTATGCCGGTCCCGGCGGCGCGCCCGGCCAGCCGGACATCGTGAAGCGCGGGATCGCGGCGTTCATCGACTTCGCCATCATCGGCGCGGCGAACGCCTTCATGACCCTCGTGCTCAGCATCGCGCTGGGGTGGATCGGGGCGATGGTGGCGGCCGCCGTGGCCACCGCGCTGGTGCTGGGGCGCGACATCGTCATCGAGAACCGCTCGCTGGGCAAGAAGCTGCTGGGCCTTGCCGTGGTGCGGGCGGACGGAAGCCCCATCACCCTCCAGGAGTCCATCCGCCGCAACGCCACGCTGGCCATCGGCACGGCGGTGGGAATCCTGGGCGCCGTGCCCCTCCTGGGGCTGCTGGCCATCCCGCTGTACCTGGTGGCCGCGGCCGTGGGCTTCTACGAGATCTACCTCGTGGCCAGCAGCAAGCCGCGCCTGGGCGACAACCTGGCCGGCGGCACCCGCGTGGTCTTCCAGGGGCAGCCCGCGATCGCGTTCTGACGCCACGGCTCCTCCCGGGGACGCCACCGCCGCAGTCCGAGCGCCCGTCCCGCCTGCCGGGGCGGGCGCTCGCTTCCCTCCCACCACCCGGCTCACTCCCCAATTGTCGCGTTCCGCGCGGCACGCGATGCAGAAAATCCTTGCTTCCCGCGTACGTAGCGAGCACTTTGGGTTCGTTGCATGCGTGGGTCCCCTTCGCTCCTACCCTCCGGAGAAAATCAGATGAGCATCAGCACTGGCGGAACACACCGGCCTGCCCCCAGCGACCCGCACAGGACGGTGAGCTGCCGCGGCGCCAGGCACAATCCGCCGCAGAACGGCACCGGCGGGTCCACCACGCCCCCGGATGACTACGAGGTTTCGTTCTATCCCGGCTTCGCCAGCCACGTGCACGTGAACGAGCACGAGGTGTACGCCGAGACGCCGGGGAGCCCGTTCGTCCTTCCCAGCGGGTGCGAAGAGCCGTGGAGCAGCAGCGCGGTCACCATCCGCAACACCGCGAAGAACTTCAACGTCACCCTGCACATCGACGACCCGCAGCACATGATCCACCGCATCCACGTGGAACTGCTGGACCCCGCCAGCAAGAAGCAGCTGAAGTCCGCCGAGCGCGGCGCGGTGACGGCGTACCAGACCGCCCCCAAGCCCGACACGATCGTCGTCACCAACACCCCCACCCTGTGCCCGCCGGAATGCTGATGGCCGCCCTTGCACCGCACGTGGTGCGATCGCTGTCGATGCAGCTGGTGTTCGCCACGCTCACGCTGGGCTTCGGCATCCTGGCGCTGCGGGTGGCGCCGCGCCCCGGGCGCAACGTGCGCCTGGGCGCGTGGCACCTCGCGGGCGTCACCTTCACCACCATCGGCGCGATCGCCACGGTGGTGGACGTGCTGGCCATTCCCGCGGCGGTGCAGGGCTCCGGCCGGTTCTTCGACTTCTTCCTGCACGCCAGCACCATCGGCAACGACGCGCGCGGGTTCGCGGTGTTCGGCTTCGCGCTGGCGCTGACGGACATGATGGTGCGCCGCAGACCCGCGCCGCCGCGCCGGGTGGTGATCTGGGGGATGGTGGGGCTCCTGGCCGTCGGCGCGGGCGTCGGCGTGCTGGAGGGCGCGTTCGTCGGCTCCCGCCAGCACTCCGTGATCGCGCTGGTGAGCGGGGCCACGGTGGTGGCGCTCTTCGCCGCGCTGTACGCGGGGATGGTGAGCAACTCCATCGACTGGCACCTGTGGGTGGCGCTGGGGATCTACGCGGTGCGCGAGGCGCTGGCCTCGGTGATCTCGGCGGCGCGCGCGGCGGGGTACATCGCCAACGAGTGGAAGCCCTCGGCGGTATGGATCTTTCCGCTGGGGATGGCGTCGGTGCTGGTCATGCTGTGGTGCACGCTGGTGAGGCTGGGCGTGGCCCGCGGCACCGACGCGCCGGGGCTGCTGGAGCGCCTGCGAGGCTGAACCCCTTCCTGATACGCAATCTGTTACCCTGCAACGGCATACCCTTGCCGCGGCGCCCTGCCGCGCCCATTTTTCGCGCGCCGCAGGTTTCCTTCCCTTCCTGTCCCACGTTTTGGAGGATCGTATGTCGGACGGCCACATCACCGCCGAGCTCAACAACTACACCGTCACCTTCCATCCCGCGTTCGCCAGCCGCTGCGCCGTGACCGGCGACGACGGCGAGTGCGAGGTGTACAAGCAGGCCAAGCCGCACAAGCTGAACGGCCAGGGCCACCCCAAGAAGCACACGATCCGGCTGCAGGGCGGCAAGTACGGGCGCGACATCACCCTCGAGGTGCACGACCCCAAGCACGCCATCAAGCAGGTGCACCTGGAGCTGTACGGCGACCGCGACCCCAGCCACATCGGCGACAGCCGCGTGGAGTACCCCGCCGTCGAGTCCTTCACCGCGCTGAACACCGCCGAGCTCTGCCCGCCGATGTGCGACGACGGCACGGGCGACGGCACCAAGCCCTGACCCCGGGACCATGCTCGTCTATTCGCTCCAGCTGGTCGGAAGTCTCTTGCTGCTGATGACGGGGGCCGCGGCGCTTGCCGTGGGCCTCCGTGCCCGTTCCGGCGACGCGTACCACGCGGCGGCGTGGCGCGCGACGGGCGCGACCTTCCTGGCCGAGGGCGTCAGCGTCACCACGCAGAACGCGTTCGGCGGCGCCGCGATGCACGCCGGCGGCACGTCGTCGCTGATGAAGGCGTACCTGGCCTGGCTGCCGGTGTTCAACCACAGCCGCACCTTCATGGTCACCGGCGCGCTGCTGGCGCTGGCGTGGCTCGCGCTGCACCGCGGCGCGCCCGGGCCGCGCTTCTGGACCGGGCTGGTGGCGCTCCTCTGCCTGGGCACGGCGGTCGGTGCCGCGCTGGGGGTGCGCGAGGGCTCGTTCACGCGCACCGGGCACGTGACGGCGCTGGCGGGATGGGACCTGATGGAGCTGCTGGTGATCCTTCCCGTGCTCTTCCTGCTGCTGGTGAAGAACCGCGTGGACCGGCTGCTGTGGGCGCTCCTGGGCGCCTACGCGGCCAGCCTTGCGCTGGGGATCTTCTGGTTCCTGGTGCTCGGGCAGATCGCCCCGGGATGGACGCCGTCGAACTGGTCGCGGGTGGCCGTGCGCGACGCGCTGTACGTGGGGATGGCCGCCGCGGCGCTCTTCCGGTGGCTGGCCGTACGCAGGGGCAGGGAGGTGCACGGGATGCTGGGGCCGCCGCCGCTGCGCGTCTCCATGATCCGGTAGCATCCGTCGGCGCAGGGAAGAAGCAAGCGGCGGCGCGGGAGACCGATCTCCCGCGCCGCCGCTTTCTCATCTCCATCCTCCGTCATCTCCCGCCTACGGCCACTCGCGGCGCCAGAGGAGGAGGCCGGCGAGGGCGAGCCAGAAAACGCCGTACCCGGCCGCGAAGGAGACGGGCGCCCAGGGAGAGCCGCCGGTGACGACCAGGTCGTACGCGTCGCGCAGCGCCAGGTGCGGCGGGAGGACGAACGACACGGCCTGGCGGAGGAGGAAGGGCCCGGGAGGCGCGAGCTGGGCCTCCTCGAACATCCCCAGAATGCCCAGCCAGAGGTCGGTGAGGAAGTAGATCGACAGCACCATCGCTCCGTCGCCGACGGGGAGGACGACGGAGAAGAAGGCCAGCACCGCGCCGTAGATGAGCGCGAAGAGCGCCGGCTGCGCCAGCGAGCCCACGCCCGCCCGGATCTCGCCCCACGCGGCCAGCTGCGCCAGGATGAAGAACGCGCAGACGATCAGCATGGTCACCGCGTAGGCGACGGTCCAGCGCAGCGCGTAGAACGACACCGGCCGCGTGGGATGCGAGAAGTAGATGCGGAAGTACCCGCGCCGCCGGTCGCCGGAGATGAAGTCGGTGAGCAGCACCAGCATGGACGCGGCGGCCAGGTTCGCCAGGGTGAAGGCGATCTCGCCGGGCGGCACGTAGTCGGCCGAGCCGGCGGCGGCGTGCACGTGGAAGCTGGGCTCGATGAGGTAGAAGCCCAGGCAGACCACGGCCACCGCCACGATCCGCCAGCGCAGCTGCCAGAGGTAGAGGGTGATCACGGGCGCCCCTTTCCGCGCTTGCGCACCTCGCGGAAGCGCTGCTCCAGCGTCTCGCGCTCGGGTGCCAGCGCGCGCAGCGCCACGCCGCGGGCCAGGAGCGCGGCCACGCGGCGGTCCAGGTCTTCCACGTCCGCCGGCTGCACGCGGAAGGAGAGGGGCGAGCCCTCCTCGGCCACCGCGTCGGGGAAGCAGGCGAGCACGGCCTGCGCGGCGTGCGGCGTGGAGTCCACGACGATGCGGTAGGCGGGGAACCGGGCCTCGGCGGCGCGCAGATCGATGACCTCGCGCACCTGCCCGGCCACCAGCACGGCCACGCGGTCGGCGGTGCGCTCCAGCTCGTTCAGGTCGTGCGAGGAGATCAGCGCCACGCGCCCCGGCGACGCCGCGCGCCACTCGGCCACGATGGCTCGCAGCTCGGCCACCCACTCGGGGTCCAGCCCGCTGGTGGGCTCGTCCAGCACCATCACCTCGCGCTCGCCGAGGAGCGCCTGGCCGATCGCCACGCGCTGCAGCATTCCCTTGGAAAGCTCCCGGATCTTCCGCCCCTCCGTCCCGTCCATCCCCACCCGCTTCAGCGCCGCCCCGATCTTCGGCGCGGGATCGTCCAGCTCGCCGAGCGAGGCGAAGTAGCGCATGGCGAAGCCCACCGTCCACGACTCGGGGATGGTGGGGAGTTCGGGGACATAGGCCACGCCGCGGCTCTGGGCCCACGCGCGCGGCTCCATCCCCCCGATGCGCACGGTGCCGCGGGTGGGGCGGAGATAGCCCAGCAGGAGCTTGATGAGCGTGCTCTTTCCCGCGCCGTTGGGGCCCACCACGCCCATGACGGTGCCGGGCGGCACGTGCAGCGACACCCCGTCCAGCGCATGGACGCGGTTCTTCCGCGCGGTACCAAGCCAGCCGCGATATTCTTTCGCCACGTTGTCCAGGTGGATCATGGGCGGGACGGTACGCCGGGGCGTGGCGGGGCGCAAGGATGCGGGATGGGGATTAAGGAAGTGCTAAGTCCTAAGTCCTAAGTCCTAGGTGCTGAGTGCTGAGTGCTGAGGGCCAAGTTCGCGCGCCGCATCCGCATCGCGCCCTCTCCGGCCGGCCGAGGCCGTCCACCTCTCCCGTACCGGGAGAGGTAGCTTCCCCACCATTGGTGCGGAACCGCGATGCCGCCACTCCCCGCACCGAAATGATGTCCGCGAAGGCGGACTGCGTGCCGTTGTAGCCGCGACTTCAGTCGCATTTTCCCCCACACAGATGCCGATTTTCCACGCACTCAGCACTCAGCACTCAGCACTCACACTTGGCACTTGGCGCTTGGCACCAGACACTTTCCCCCTCACCGCCCCGCCGCCGCCCCCGTGACGTACGCCGTTCCGTGGCGGTCCAGGCGGTCCAGCACGATCTGCACGGCATTGCGGTAGCCGATGATGCGGTCGATGCTGTGGCCGTCGTAGCGTGGATCGTACGGGCTGACGTTGGGGCCGCCGCTGACCTCGAGCACGGCGGGATGGTCGTAGCGCACCACGCGGCCCGACTTCGGATCGCGCCAGGCGCCGTGCCACGCGAGCGGGCGGTTGCGCGGCCACACGCCCAGCGGGAGCGCGAAGGTGGTGATGCGGTAGCCGGGCACGGCGGAGTCCACCGCCATGGCCAGACGCGCGATCTGCTCCTGGATGAACGCGTCGGAATAGCGGTCCAGCCGCGCGTGCCACTGCGTGTGATTGCAGATCTCGAAGCCGCTGCGCACCAGGAAGCGGAGCTTGGGGTACCGCCACGCCGTCTTCTGCCCCTGGATGTTGCCGTTGCCGAAGAACGAGCCCCCCGCGTCGCCCGCGCTCAGCACGCAGAAGGTGGCCGCGTTGCGCCACCCCGGGTGCGTGGCGGTGAAGCGTGTCCAGATGCCCACGGCGCTGGTGGGGTCGATCTCCAGCCTTCCCCCCGCGCGCTCGATGTAGCGGAACTGCGACGGGCTGGCGTCGTCGAACACGGCCACGAACGGCTTGTACCCGGCGGGGAGCACCGCGTCCATCCGCCGGCCGTTCATCTCCGCCACGGTAACGGGGCGGTAGCCGCGGCGGTACAGCAGCTCCAGGTCGCGCTGCAGCTCCCCCGGCGTATGGTGGAACTCGGTGGGCCCCGCGGCGATCACGTGGTACTCGAACACGGGGACGTACCCCATCCGGTTGGGCGCGAACGGCCCCCGCTGCGCGTCCGGCGTCCGCGCATCCGCCGAATTGCAGGCGGCGAGCAGGAGGGCGAGCAGCGGCGTGATGTTCATCTTCATCTTCATCTTCGTCTTAAATCCTTCGAACTGCTGAACTTCACGCGGAGGCGCGGAGGCACGGAGAACTCACCGTGCGTTCTCCGTGCCTCC
>Ga0326721_10000478_pt1 | contig 12060 bp, 9 predicted proteins | sample SGPome_FD_203951 | JGI IMG/M metagenome (GOLD analysis project Ga0326721, IMG submission 203951) | Soil microbial communities from Southern Great Plains, Lamont, Oklahoma, United States - SGP_1_2016 | ecosystem: Engineered > Artificial ecosystem > Soil microcosm > Unclassified | place: USA...
GACTCCACCCACGAAGCCCTGCGCTGCCTGAAACGCCGACTCGCCCGCGTTGTCTACCGAACCCTCCAACCCACAAACAACGCCTCGGCCGCTGCGCAATCAGCAGCGGCTTGACATAGGAGAAACGCATGTTGCTCTCCGACCGGGATATCAGGGCCGAGGTCGCGGCCGGTCGGATCGGGCTCGAGCCGTACGCGGCCGAGTTGGTGCAGCCCTCCAGCATCGACGTCCGGCTCGACCGCTACTTCCGGGTCTTCGAAAACCACCGCTACCCCCACATCGATCCCTCGGTGGACCAGCCGGACCTGACCCGCACTGTGCAACCGGACGCGGACGAGCCGTTCATCCTGCACCCGGGCGAGTTCGCGCTCGGGTCGATCTATGAGGTGGTCACCCTGCCGGATGACATTGCCGCCCGGGTCGAGGGCAAGTCATCGTTGGGGCGGTTGGGCCTGCTCACCCACGCCACCGCCGGGTTCATCGATCCGGGCTTCTCCGGGCATGTGACGCTGGAACTGTCCAACGTGGCCACGCTGCCGATCAAGTTGTGGCCCGGCATGCGGATCGGCCAGCTCTGCTTCTTCCGGCTGACCTCCCCGGCCGAGCACCCGTACGGAACGGCGGAATCCGGCTCGCACTATCAAGGCCAGCGCGGGCCCACGCCGAGCCGCTCGCATTTGAACTTCCACCGGTCCGAGATCTAGGTTCAGGCCGCCCGGTAGACCGCGATATCTCCCGAGGCCGTCCGCGCGCGGACGGAGATGTACGGCTCACCCGGCGCCGGCTCGGCACTGGACTCCAGGGAGATGCGGATCTCCCCGGACACCGAGTGCAGGTCGAGCCAGGCCGGCAGATGGTCGGCCACCCCGATGCTCAGCCCGCCGGACGCCGTACGCAGGTCCACTGAGCCCGAGGTCGAGGACACGGCGATGTCTCCCGAAGCAGAGTTGGCCTGGACTCCGGCGTGCCGCACCGACTGGACGGTGACGTCGCCGGATCCGGATTTCGCCGTGATCGGACAGTGCACCTCGCCCAGGCTCACCCCACCCGATCCGGAGCTGATCCGTCCGCTGCTGCCGTCCATCCGGACCACCGAGACGTCGCCGGAGCCGGTCGAGCAGTCCAGGTCGACGGTCCGGGCCAAGGCGATGTTGCCCGAGCCGCTAATGATCTTGGACCGGCCGATGTCCGCGCTGAACGCGATGTCGGCCGAGCCGACCTTGATCACATACTCCAGACCGGCGGGTACGCGGAGCCGCAGATCGACGGCCGGCTCGCGGACCAGGCGGGTCGGGACGCTCAACCGCAGTGTGTCCTGCTCCTGCCGGACCTGCACCTCGGCCAGGAACTGCTCGTCGACCGCGTGCACCGAGCATTCGACGCGATCAGGCTGGTCCGACGGTTCGACCGCGATCAAACCACTGCCCAGATTGTCCACGACCACCCGGCGCACGCCTTGGTGCACGGAATCCCGGGCGCTCATCGGACCCATCCCTGGACGTGGCCACGGGCCTCGCGGGGTTGACCCTCGGCTCTGGAGGACTTGCCGCCGAAGAGCCCGCCCACTCCGAACGGGCCGTTGACGCCGAAGACGCCGTGTGGTCCGAACGGTCCGTGCGGTCCGAACACCGGGGCCGGCGAGGGCGGGTGCGGGGGCCGGGGCGGTGGTGGCGGTCCGGGCCAGCCGGGGTGACCACCACGCGACGCGAGGGCGTCGGTGAGCGCCGCGACCAGCCAGGCGTTGGTGGAGATGCCGTCGGCCGCGGCCAACTCGTCCACCTTGAGCTTGACTGACTGGGGCAACCGGAGGGTGATCCGGGCCAGGGGTTCATCATCGCCGTCGGCCAGTGGGCCGTCGGCGGACTCGCCCGGCTCCGGATCCGGCAGCAGGTAGGTCGGGGTCGAGTCGCTCGGGTGCACGGTGACGGCGAACTCGGGATCCGGCCCGGCCATCCGGAGCTCGACCGAGGACGGAGCCAGTTCGACGCTGATGGTGCTGGCCGCATCCGACAGCGCCTGGATCAGAGCCAGCCGCGTCGTCGACTCGATCGCGGTCGCCAGACGCTCAGCCACGTCCTGGGTGGATTGGTCCGCGAGCGCGGCCGCATTGGCCACTCCGGCGCGGACGGAGGTCAGATAGGGAGTGAGATCCATGACGTCAGCTTGACATCATTGTGACGTCAATACAAGAGGGGACGACGTCACGGCGACGGCAACAGGAATCCAATCGCCTCGGCGACGGCGTGCGGCGCATCACGAACGAGCCATTGACCGGTACCGGCCTGCGACGCCCTGTGGTACGACTCGGTGACCAGCAAGCAGTTGAAGATCCTGGCCGACGCCGGCTACGTCACCATCGCCGGACCCCGGGGAGGGCGGCCGAGCCAAAACCTGGTCCACACTCACCCCAGCCGGCCGTAAGGCCTTCGACGGCCATCTGCGCATGCTGCAACAGATGGCCGCCGCCGCCCTGCCTGTCACCTAGGTGGTCAGGCGACGGACTGCCCGAACCGCACGCCGGTCCCGCTGATGCCGCCGGTGCCGGGCTTCCAGAACCGGTTGTTGGCCGGATCGTTGGAGAGCACGAAGACCGAGCCGCCGGCCTGGAACGGGCTGGAGATGGCGAAGGCCGACTCCCCGTAGCTGGACGGCGGATTGCGGGGGATCGAGTCGTCAGCGGGAAGTCCGGCGATGCTGGAGCCGAACCGGCTGTTGGCCTGGACCACGCCGGGCGTACCGGGGGTGTCTTCGGTGATCGAGGGGTAGGGGGTCGAGATGTTCGACTTCCCGACCCGGACGATCTGCACGCTGCCGGCATCGGCTACCGAGCCGAGGTCCTCACCCGGGATGCCGATGGCCAGGGTGCGGTCGTCCCGGTAGGCCAGCGCCGCACCGAACTGGTCACCGGCCTCGACGGTGCCCGCGATGCCGGCCGTGGCCTGGGTCAACGAGATGGTGGGCAGGAACGTGGTTCCCGACCGCTTCAGCACGGTGACGCTGCCGGCGTCCTTGACCGAGCCGACGTCCTCGCCGGGTGCGCCGATGGCGACCATCCGGGGATCCGGGAACGGCGGCAACTCGCTCTGGGTGAGGCTGGCGCCGAACCGGTCACCGGTCTCGGCCGTGCCGGGAATGCCGGGCGAGTCCTGGGTGAAGACCCGCGCCGTCGCGTGGTACGTCACCACGGTCACCGACCCGGCGCTGGCGTGACCGTTGATCAGGTCACCCGGAGCGCCGACGTACAGGAACCACTCCTCGGCTTCATTGGTCGGCAGGTACCAGTAGAAGCCGATGGCCTCGCCGAACCGATCGCCGGCGCGGAACTGGCCGGGAACCCCGCCCGACCCCTGTCGGTGCTGCGTGCCACCGCCCAAGCCAAGACTCATGGTCGTATTGACCACGCCGGCGTCGTTGTTCTCCCCCGGGGCAGCAAAGGCGAACTTCACCTCGTACTCGTCGTTGCCGCCGAGAGCCGCGACCGAGTAGCCGAGCTCGTCGCCGGCCTCGACGGTGCCGCCCAGATCGCTCTGGTCCAGGTTGACCACGGACGGCTCCGGCTGCGGACCCTCGCTGGCCGGATTGATTGTGTAGACGTGAGCCATGCCGGCGCTGTTCAGGCCGTCGATGTCCTCGCCGGGGGAGCCGACGAGAATGCCGTAGCACCCGTCAGTGGAGGTGCGGTTCAGAGCCAGCGCCCAGCCGAAGTGGTCTCCGGCCTCGGGTGTCTCGCCGAAGTCAGCCTGAGTCATGGTCTGTCGGCGGCCTTCACCGATCCGTTGATCGTCCGCGCCGAACAGCACGGTAATCGTTCCCGCCTCGGCGTGTCCGTCGACGGTGGCGTACGGATCGCCGACCACGGCATCCTCGAACCCGTCACCGTTCAGGTCGCGATAGGGCCGCGACAGGTTGCAGGGCAGCATCTCCGCAGCGTGGGCCGTGGGGGCGCCGAGCAGGGGCACCGTCAGCGCCCCGCACAACAGCGTCAGTCCGGCTAGCCGGTTGAATCGAACCATGTCCACTCCTCATTGAGTTGGGTTGAACCTGTGGATCAGGTCAGCCTCAACCGAGGTACGCACCGGGGTTGCCGCAGGATGCCTGGTCCGGGTTACCGTGACGCGATTGATACCCGGACCAACAAAAAGCGGGTCCCGCTCCATGAGCGAGACCCGCTTGTATCCGACCAATATCAGACTCGGTCAGGCGACGGACTGCCCGAACCGCACGCCGGTCCCGCTGATGCCTCCGGTGCCGGGCTTCCAGAACCGGTTGAGGTCGGGATTGCTGGAGAGCACGAACACCGACCCGCCGCCCTGGAGTGGGCTGGAGATCGCGAATGCGGCCTCGCCGTAGAGGGATGGCGGATCGTCGATCGCGGACATGATGTCGGTGGACGGGAGCCCGGCCACGCTGGAGCCGAATCGGCTGCCTGCCTGCACCACTCCGGGCGTGCCGGGGTAGTTCTCGGTGATCGAAGGGTAGGGCGTGGAGATGTTCGACTTGCCGACCCGGACGATCTGCACGCTGCCCGCATCAACCACCGAGCCGATGTCCTCGCCCGGAATACCGATGGCCAGGGTGCGATCGTCGCGGTAGGCGACCGCCGCGCCGAATTGGTCACCGGCCTCGACGGTGCCCGCGATGCCCGCAGTGGCTTGGGTCAGCGAGATCGTGGGTAGGAACGTGACGCCCGCCCGCTTCAGCACGGTGACGCTGCCGGCATCCTTGACGGAGCCCACATCCTCACCCGGTGCACCGATGGCGACCATGTCCGGATCAGTGATCGGGGGGATCTTGCTCGACGCCAGACTGGCGCCGAACCGGTCGCCGGTCTCGGCCGTGCCCGGGACGCCCGGGCTGTTCTGGGTATAGAGCCGAGAGGGTCCGTAACTGGCCACCGCGGTGACCGACCCGGCCTTGGCGTGTCCGTTGATCAGGTCACCGGGGGCGCCGACCCAGAGATTCCAGTCCTCGGCGCTCTCCACACCCAGGAAGCCGAGAAAACCGATGGTTTCGCCGAACCGATCGCCGGCCCGGAACTGCCCGGGAACTCCGCCCGATCCCTGGCGGTGCTGCCTGCCGTCCCCAGAGCCCAGACTCTCGGTCGTGTTGACGACACCGGCGTCGTTGTTCTCCCCGGGTGCACCGAAGGCGAACTTCACCCCGTACTCGTCGTTACCGCCCAGCGCGTCGACCGAGTAGCCGAACTCGTCCTCGGCCTCGACCGTCCCACCCACATCACTCTGGTTGTAACTGGATCCCATCAGGTCCGGCTGCTCACCCTCGCCAGCTGGGTTGATCGTCAGCAGGTGGCCAACGCCCGCGCGATTGAGGCCGTCGATGTCCTCGCCCGGGGAGCCGACCAGAATGCCGTAGCAGCCGCCGCTGTCCGTACGGTTCAGTGCCACTGCCCAGCCGAAGTGGTCTCCGGCCTCCGGCGTCTCGCCGAAGTGGCTCTGGTTGAGCGTCAGCCGCTCGCCTTCGCCGATCTGTTGGTCGTCCGCGCCGAACAGCACCGTGATGGTGCCCGCCTGGGCTTGACCGTCGACGGTGGCGTACGGATCGCCGACCACCGCATCCTCGAAACCATCGCCGTTCAGGTCGCGATAGGGCCGCGATGTGTTGCACGGCAATATTTCTGCGGCCTGGGCCGCGGGGACGCCGAGCAACGGAACCACCAGAGTTCCGCAGACCAGGGTCATTCCGGCGAGCCGGTTGAATCGAGCCATCGTCACTCCTCGTTGAGTACGGTTGACACCCGAGGACTGTCGGTCCTCCCCGGGGCTACTCATCACGGATACCGCAGGTTGCCTCGGGCAGGCGACTGTGACGTACTCGTTATGCGCGCGAGTCGGTGAGGGTCAGCCGCCGCGCTTGACCGACTCCAACAAGAGCTGGGCGACATCAATCACCTCGGTGGTCGCCGGGGCGGTGCCGTCGGCCTGTTTCGCGGTCAGCCCGTCACTCAGCATCACCCGGCAGAACGGGCACCCGGTGGCGATCGCCTGATTCCCGGCGTGGCCGCCGGCCGCCTGCAGCGTGCTGAGCGCCTCCTCGGTCCGGTTGTTGTTGATCCGGGTGCCGATCTTCTCCTCCATCCACATCCGGGCCCCGCCGGCTCCGCAGCAGAAGGACCGTTCGCGGTTGCGCGGCATCTCGGCCACGGTCGCCCCTGGCAGGGCGCCGAGCAGTTCCCGGGGCGGGTCGTAGATCTCGTTGTGCCGTCCGAGATAACACGGGTCATGAAAGGTGATGGTGCGCCCGGCCACCGAGCCCTCGGGCGGGGCCACGGGGGTCAACCGGCCGTCGCGGACCAGCTGGTTGAGAAGTTGGGTGTGGTGCACGACCTCGAAGCTGCTGCCGAACTGCGGGTATTCGTTCTTCAACGTGTTCAGGCAGTGAGCGCAGGCGGTGACGATCTTGGTCGCCTTGGCCTCGGCCAGCGTCTCCACGTTCTCCATCGCGAGTTGGGCGAAGACGAACTCGTTGCCCGCCCGCCGGGCGGGGTCGCCGGTGCAGGTCTCGCCGTTGCCCAGCACGGCGTACGAGACGCCGGCCGTGTTCAGCAGCTCGGCGACCGCCCGGCTGGTCTTCTTGGCCCGGTCGTCGTACGCGCCGGCGCAGCCCACCCAGAACAGGTAGTCCACCTCGGAGAGATCCTCGACGTCCTCGCCGACCACCGGCACCGCGAAGGCCAGGTCCTTGGCCCAGTCCATCCGGCCGCGCGGGCTCATCGACCACGGATTGCCCTTGTTCTCCAGGCCTTTGAACAGCCCGTTCAGTTCCGCGGGGAACTCCGAGGCCATCATCACCTGGAAGCGGCGCATATCCAGGATGTGGTCGACGTGCTCGATGTCCACCGGGCACTGCTGCACGCAGGCCCCGCAGGTCGTGCAGGACCAGAGCACGTCGGGATCGATGACTCCGGCCACCCCGTTGCTCACCTGGATCGGGCCGACCAGCGGCCGGCCGGCCTCGCGCTGGGCGGCCTCGGGGACCTCGCCGCGGATCTCTTCGGCGGCCTGCAGGTAGGGGGCCTTGGCGTACGCGTGCTCGCGCAGCTCCATGATCAACAACTTGGGCGAGAGCGGCTTCTCGGTGTTCCAGGCCGGGCATTGGGACTGACAGCGGCCGCACTCAGTGCAGGACGTGAAGTCCAGCAGTCCTTTCCAGGTGAAGTCCTCGACCCGGCCCACGCCCAGGCTGGCGTCCTCGTCCAGATCCTCGATCGCCGCGAAGTCGATGGGCTGACCCTCGACCATGATCGGTGCGAGCCCACCCAGGGCCGGCCGGCCCGACGACTCGCGCTTGAACCAGATGTTCGGCCAGACGGTGAACCGGTGCCACGCCACGCCCATGGTGGTGTTCAGGCCGATGGTGATGAACCAGGCCATCGAGATGATGATCTTGACGGCGGCCACGATCACCACGGCCATGGCTAGGGTGTCGGCCGAGATCCCGTCCGGAATGACGAACCAGGTCAGCGGGAAGTGTTGCCGCGAGGTCTCCGTACCGAGCAGTTGATACTCCAGCCCGCGCAGCACGATGACGCAGACGACGATGCCCAGGATGGTCAGCTCGACGTAGACCGCCTGCCAGGTCCGCGAGCCGAAGAAGCGCGAGTACCGGCCGCGGCCCCGGAGCAGCCCGCGGATGATCATCAAAAAGACGATGGCGATCAGTCCGGCCCAGGCGATGATCTCGCTGGCCCACTCGTAGACCACCCAATGGCCGATGATCGGCAGCGCGAACTCAGGCTCGAACAGCTGACCGTACGCGGTGATCAGGGTGAAGAACAGAGCACCGAACGCGACGAAGACGAACCAGTGGGCGACCCCGATCGTGTTCCACTGCAGCATCCGGGTGTGTCCGAGCGTCTCGGTCAGCAGCTGCCGCCAGCGCCGGCCGGGCTGGTCCCGGCGACCGACCACGGGCCGGCCCAGCCGGATCACGCCGACGATCGATCCGACGCCGCGAGCAAAGACCGCGACACCGACCACCGAAACCACCAACGCCAGCGCGATCGCGTGGATCTCCATGGCGTGCGGCTCCTCAGCTCGGCCTGACCGACGAAGTTACTGATGAGTAACTTACCCGCGCGGCCGGGTGACGATGAAATCGTAACGAGCGGCCCGATGGCGGCGGGCGCGCCGATGCCGAATCAGCCGATTGCCCGTGGTGCCGGTTTATGGTCGGAGATCAGACGTTGGGCGACAAGGCGGGTAAGCGTGATCGAGTTCGAAGCAGTCGGAAAGATCTACCGAAACGGCGCGTCGGCAATCACAGACCTCAGTCTGACCGCGCCGGCGGACCAGATCACGGCCATCGTCGGCCCGTCGGGATCGGGGAAGACCACCGCGCTGCGGCTGATCAACCGGATGGTGGAACCAACCCGCGGCAAGGTGAGCTGGGACGGCAGTCCGGTGCGGTCGCGGCGCAAGACGGCCCTGCGCCGGCAGATGGGCTACGTCAGCCAACGTGGAGGTCTGTTTCCGCACCGCACCGCGGTGGAGAACATCGGCACCGTTCCCGGCCTGTTGGGCTGGTCCCAGGACAAGGCCAGCAAGCGGTCGTACGAGTTGCTGGCGCGGGTCGGCCTGGAACGCTCGCTGGCCCACAAGTACCCCGCTCAACTGACCGGGAGCCAGCAGCAGCGGGTGGCGATCGCCCGGGCGCTGGCCGGGGACCCCAAGGTGTTGCTGCTGGACGAGCCGTTCGCGGCGGTGGATTCGCTGGCCCGCAGCGAATTGCACCAGTTCCTGATCGGCCTCCAGGGTCAGACGGCCAAGACGATCGTGCTGGTAACCGACGATGTCGACGAGGCCCTCAAGCTCGGCGATCAGGTCGCGATCTTGCGGGTGGGCGGCCGCCTCGCCCAGGTGGGTTCCCCCCAGCACCTGCTGGACGAGCCCGCGGACGCCTTCGTCGACGGCTACCTCGGCCGGGATCGCGGCTACCGGTCGTTGTCCTTCGTGCCGGCCAGCGTCCTGGCGCTCGACCGCATCAATGTGGTGCGCGACGTGGATGCCGCCGTCGGCGGCGAACCGACCCTGATGGTCGACAGCGAGGCCCGGCCGATCGGCTGGGCGGACCGCGAGCACCCGGGCCAGGTCTTCGGTTTGGGCTCGACCTTCCACCACGACACCGACACCCTGCGGGCCGCGCTCGATTCGGCCTTGAGTTCGCCGTTCAGCCTCGCGGTCGCCGTGGCTCCCGACACCGGCCGGTATGCCGGCGTGGCCTCGGCGCAGGCCATCCTCGCGGCTGTGAAAGCCGCCCGGGTCGCTGCGGCCGAGTCGATCTCGGTCCGCGAGGCCGCCGCGCAGCGCCCCGACCGGCCGGCCGTCGTCGCGGCACCCGAACCGGAAGCGCCCGAAGCCGAGACTGAACCGGCCGACGAAACGGCGGTGGCGGTGACCGAGACGGAGACGGAGACGGTGGAGACCGAGCCGGCGAAGGTGGAGCCGGCGAAGGTGCAGCCGGCGAAGGTGCTGACTGCGGGCGTGGTCGCCGCGGAGACGCGGCCGGAAACGCAGCCGGCCGACACGCAGCCGGCGGACCTCGCCGAGCAACCGGCCGCCCGCGAGCCGGTTACCGACGAGGTGGACGAGGTGGACGAGGCAAGTGTCACCACCCGGATCGAGCCGGCCGTGAATCCCGAGGGCCGCCCGTTGCACGGCAGCTCGGTCGCCCCGGCTCAGCTGGTCGATTCGGCTGAGCCCGAGGAGGCCGCCGCCCCGGACCCCTATGAGGAGGGTGAGTACGACGCCGAGGGCGGCCACGGCGACAGCGCGGACGACGCCGCGAATGCCGAAGACCCGGACAGCAACGGCGACGTCGACCTCGACACCTTCGAGCGCGACCTCGACCTCGTCGACGATCGGAACCCGGTCCGGTGATCTTCGACCTGCAGTGGGTGCAGAACAACGCCGGCTACCTCGCCCGACTGGTCGGCGAGCACGCCGTGCTGGCCATTCTCCCGGTGATCGCCGCCTTCCTGGTGGCGGTCCCGCTCGGCTACCTGATCTTCCGGACCGGCCGGGCGGCCGGCGCCGTTCTCACCGTCTGCGGCGTGGTTTACGCGATCCCCTTCCTGGCCCTGTTTGTCGCCGTGCCGCTGCTCTTCGGCGTCGACCTGCTCAGCCCGATCACTGTGGGCATCGCGCTGACGATCTATTCCGTGGCCCTGCTGGTGGCCACCGTCGTCGACGGGCTCCGCTCGGTTCCTACCGAGGTCAGGCAGTCCGCGACGGCCGCGGGTTACAGCCCACTCGGCCGGCTCATCCGGATCGAGTTGCCGCTGGCCATGCCCAAGATCTTCGCCGGCCTGCGGGCGGTGACCGTCAGCAACATCGCGCTGGTCAGTGTGGCGGCGGTGATCGGCGGCGGGGCCTTGGGTGAGTTGTTCGACGAAGGTCTGGCCAGTCGGCTCTACACGCCGGCGATCGTGGGCCTGGCGCTGACCATCCTGTTGGCGGTCCTCGCGGACGTGCTCATTCGGATCATCCAACGCGGCAGCCTGCCCTGGGCGAGAAAGCAGCAGCCGGCATGAACCTCTTCGGGTATCTGCAGGATCCCAGCACCTGGTACGGACCAGGTCAGACACTCGAGCTGCTGGTGCAGCATCTGGGATACACCGCTGCGGCGGTCGGTATCGCCGCCGTGATCGGCATCCCGCTCGGCCTGCTGCTCGGCCACACCCGGCGCGCGTCGTGGCTGGTCGCCGCGCTCCGTAACGGCACTCGGGCATTGCCGGCGCTGGGCCTGCTGGTGCTGGTGGCGCTCGCCCTGGGCAGCGGATTCGGCGCCATCTGGGTGGTGCTGACGGTTGTCGCCTTCTTGGTCATCCTGGCCGCCACGGCGACCGGGGTGCTCGACGCCGATCGGGAAGCCGTCCACTCCGCGCGAGCGCTCGGCCTCACCGAGCCGCAGATCGCCACCCAGGTCGAGTGGCCCCTTGCGCTGCCGATGGTGATCGCCGGGCTGCGCAACGCCACCGTGCAGGTCATCGCCATGGTCACTGTGGCCGCGTTCGTCGGCGGTGGCGGGCTCGGCCGGCTGCTGGTCGACGGGCGGGCTAGCGGCAACGATGCCCAGATGTTCGCCGGAGTCTTCCTGATCGCCATCGTGGCGATCGTGGCCTACCTGCTGCTCAGCCTGCTGGTCTGGCGCGTGGCCCGGCAGGCTCGCCCCGGTCGTACCACCGTTCCGTCCTACGCCGCCGCCGCCTGACGCCTCCCTCAGTCGTCGGGGTCGGCGGGTTTCTCGGAGCTGTCGCGCTCGTCGCGCTCGGCCCACTCCAGCAGCTGGTCGAGCCGGTACGGATGGTCGTCGATGTCGGCGTGCAGGTCACCCAGCTCGGCGAACCGGGCCGGCATGGTGGCCATGGTGAAGTCGCGCGGATCAGCGTCAGCGATCTCGTCCCAGCGGACCGGGGCCGACACGATTCCCTCCGGCGTGCCGCGTACGGAGTAGGCGCAGGCGATGGTGTGGTCCCGGGCGTTCTGGTTGTAGTCCACGAAGATCGACCCCGGATCCCGGTCCTTCCGCCACCAGGTCAGGTCGACCAGCCCGTCGCTGCGCCGCTCCACTTCGCGGGCGAAGGCCCACGCGGCCCGGCGTACGTCCGGGTGACCGTGCTCCGGCGGGATCCGTACATAGACGTGCAGGCCCTTGCCGCCGGAGGTCTTCGGATATCCGACCGCGCCCAGCTCGGCCAGCAGTTCCTGGACGATCACCGACACCCGGCGCACGTCGGCGTACCCGGCCACCGGCATCGGGTCGAGATCGATCCGCCACTCGTCCGGGGACTCCACGTCGGCTCGGCGGGAGTTCCACGGGTGAAACTCCACCGTGGACATCTGCACCGCCCAAATGACGTCGGCGGGGTGAGTGACGCACAGCTCGTCCGCGTCGCGGTTGTAGCGCGGGAAGTGCACCCGTACCGTCTCGATCCAGTCCGGCGCCCCCCGCGGCAGCCGCTTCTGGTGCACCTTCTCCCCGTCCACCCCGTCGGGGAAGCGGTGCAGCATGCACGGTCGGTGGTAGAGCGCATTGACGATG
>Ga0326721_10000479_pt1 | contig 12046 bp, 10 predicted proteins | sample SGPome_FD_203951 | JGI IMG/M metagenome (GOLD analysis project Ga0326721, IMG submission 203951) | Soil microbial communities from Southern Great Plains, Lamont, Oklahoma, United States - SGP_1_2016 | ecosystem: Engineered > Artificial ecosystem > Soil microcosm > Unclassified | place: USA...
AGTGCGCCCACTCCTCGTCCGAGAGCTCGGCGGGGCTGTCCGGGTAGGGGACGTGGGCCTGGCCGCCGTAGTAGAACTCGACCTCCTCGCGGGGGCCGCACCACGGGCATGCGATGAGTTGCACGGGAACTCCCTGGGTCAGTGGGCCACGGCGGCGGCGCCGTGCTCGTCGACGAGTGCACCGGTGACGAACCGGTCGAGGCTGAACGGCGCCACGAGCGGGTGGGGCTCGTCGTGGGCGATGGTGTGCGCCAGGGCCGAGCCGATGCCGGGCGTGGCCTTGAACCCGCCGGTGCCCCAGCCGCAGTTGAGATAGACGTTCTCGTAGGGCGTGCGCCCGACGATCGGCGAGGCGTCGGGGCTGACGTCGACGATGCCGCCCCAGGTGCGCAGCAGGTGCGCCCGCGCGAACACCGGGAAGAGCTCGACGGCGGCGGCCATCTGGCGCTCGATGATGTGGAACGCGCCCCGCTGGCCGTAGCCGTTGTACGAGTCGACGCCGGCGCCCATGACCAGCTCGCCCTTGTGCGCCTGGGAGACGTACACGTGGACGGCGTTGGACATGACCACCGTGGGGTGCACCGGCTCGAGCAGCTCGGAGACCAGCGCCTGCAGCGGGTGGCTCTGGATCGGCACGCGGATCCCGAGCATGTCGGTGAGCACGGACGTGTGGCCGGCCGCGCAGAGGGCCACGGTGCCCGCGCCGATGGTGCCGCGGGTGGTCTGCACCCCGGTGACCCGGTCGCCGTCGGTGGTGAACCCGGTGACCTCGCAGTCCTGGATGAGGTCGATCCCGGCCTCGTCCGCGCGGCGGGCGAAGCCCCAGGCGACGTAGTCGTGCTTGGCGATGCCGGCGCGGGGCTGGTAGGTGGCCCCGAGCACCGGGTAGCGGATGTCGGTCGAGGTGTTGACGACCGGGCAGACCTTGCGGACCTCGTCCGGCTCCAGCCACTCCGCATCGACGCCGTTGAGCTTGTTGGCCTCGACCCGGCGCACGCTGTCACGGACGTCCTGCAGGGTGTGGGCCAGGTTGAGCACGCCGCGCTGGCTGAACAGGATCGGGTAGCCGAGGTCCTCCTCGAGCCCCTCCCACAGCTTGAGCGCGTGCTCGTAGATGCCCGAGCTCTCGTCCCACAGGTAGTTGGACCGGATGATCGTGGTGTTGCGGGCCATGTTGCCGCCGGCCAGCCAGCCCTTCTCCAGCACCGCGACGTTCGTGATGCCGTGGTTCTTCGCCAGGTAGTGCGCGGTGGCCAGGCCGTGCCCGCCGCCTCCGACGATCACCACGTCGTAGGAGCGCTTCGGCTCGGGGTCCCGCCACAGGAAGTCCGGGTGCTCGGGCAGGTCCGCGCCGGGGGTGCGGGGGCTCATCGGGGGACCTCCGTCAGGTCGGGGTAGAGCGGGTGGCGGTCGGCCAGCCGGGTGACGCGCATGCGGAGCTGGGCGAGCAGCTCCTCGCCGACCGAGGGCCGCAGCGCGGCGGCGATCACGTCGGCCACCTCGGCGAAGTCGTCGAGGTCGAAGCCGCGGGCGGCCAGCGCCGGGGTGCCGATGCGCACCCCCGAGCTCACCATCGGCGGGCGGGGGTCGAACGGCACGGCGTTGCGGTTGACGGTGATGCCGATGGAGTGCAGCCGGTCCTCGGCCTGCTTGCCGTCCAGCGGCGACTCACGCAGGTCCACGAGGACGAGGTGGACATCGGTGCCGCCACTGACCACGTCGATGCCGGCCTCGCGGCAGTCGGCGGCCAGCAGGCGCTCGGCGAGGATCCGGGCACCGGCGAGGGTTCGCTCCTGGCGCTCGTGGAAGGCCGGCTCGCCGGCGAGCTTGAAGGCCACCGCCTTGGCGGCGATCACGTGTTCCAGGGGCCCGCCCTGCTGGCCGGGGAACACCGAGGAGTTGAACCTTTTCGCGAGGTCGGCGGTGGCGAGGATGACGCCGCCGCGGGGGCCGCCCAGGGTCTTGTGGGTGGTCGACGTGACCACGTGCGCGTGCGGCACCGGAGAGGGGTGCAGCCCGGCGGCGACGAGGCCGGCGAAGTGCGCCATGTCCACCATGAGGTACGCGCCGACCTCGTCCGCGATCCGCCGGAACTCCGCGAAGTCCAGGTGGCGGGGGTAGGCCGACCAGCCGGCCACGATGAGCTTCGGCCGCCGCTCCAGCGCCAGCTTCTCCACCTCGGCCATGTCGACCCGGTGGTCCTCACGGCCGACGTGGTACGCGGCCACGTCGTAGAGCTTCCCGGAGAAGTTGAGCTTCATCCCGTGGGTCAGGTGGCCCCCGTGGGCCAGGTCGAGTCCCAGGATCGTGTCGCCGGGCTCCAGCAGGGCGGACATCGCCGCGGCGTTGGCCTGCGCACCCGAGTGCGGCTGCACGTTGGCGTACTCCGCGCCGAACAGCGCCTTCAGCCGGTCGATGGCCAGCTGCTCGACGACGTCGACGTGCTCGCAGCCGCCGTAGTAGCGCCGGCCCGGGTAGCCCTCGGCGTACTTGTTGGTCAGGACCGAGCCCTGGGCCTGCATGACGGCCACCGGAGCGAAGTTCTCGCTGGCGATCATCTCCAGCGTGGTCTGCTGCCGGGTCAGCTCGGCGGAGATCGCGTCGAAGACCGCAGGGTCGGTGTCCGCCAGCGATCGGTTGAGAACCCGGTCCGAGATGGCCGGCGCCTGGAGCGCTCCGTCGACCTGGACGACCATGCCGCAGTCCCTTCTGTCATGAGATAAAGCCGAGAACTGGTATATCAGTCGTGCAACACCGTAGGGTGAGCGTCGGGCGGGGTCAAGGGGCGCCGGGAAAGGACCTCCCTGCCCCCAACCGCTCGCAGAAGATCCCCGTCCTTCCCACCCCTCGTGAACACGAAGCGGTGCCCGGGACGGGGCCACGACCCGTGGAGATCCCGGACGTCCGGTCCGCACATCCCCGAGAGGAGAACCACCATGGCCTACGAGGTGAAGGGCGTCGTCGCCCGCAGCAAGGGAGCCCCGGTCACGGTCGAGACGATCGTCGTCCCCGACCCCGGCCCCGGCGAGGCCGTCATCGACGTGCAGGCGTGCGGGGTCTGCGCCACCGACCTGCACTACCGCGAGGGCAACATCAACGACGAGTACCCGTTCCTGCTCGGCCACGAGGCCGCCGGCGTCGTGGCCACGGTCGGTGCGGGCGTCACCAACGTCGCGGTCGGCGACTTCGTGATCCTGAACTGGCGGGCCGTCTGCGGGCAGTGCCGGGCCTGTCTCAAGGGCGAGCTGCAGTACTGCTTCGACACCCACAACGCCGCGCAGAAGATGACCCTCACCGACGGCACCGAGCTGTCGCCGGCGCTGGGCATCGGCGCGTTCGCCGAGAAGACCCTGGTGCACTCCGGGCAGTGCACCAAGGTCGACCCCGAGGCCCCGGCCACCGCCGCCGGGCTGCTGGGCTGCGGCGTCATGGCCGGCGTCGGGGCGGCGATCAACACCGGCGGCGTCCGGCGTGGGGAGTCGGTGGCGGTGTTCGGCTGCGGCGGCGTGGGCGATGCCGCGATCGCCGGGGCGAGGCTGGCCGGCGCGACCACGATCATCGCCGTCGACATCGACGACCGGAAGCTGGAGTGGGCCAGGAAGTTCGGCGCCACCCACACCGTCAACTCGCGGGAGACCGACGCGGTCGAGGCGATCAAGTCCCACACCAACGGCTTCGGCGTGGACGTCGCCATCGACGCGGTCGGCCACCCGGCGGTGTTCGAGCAGGCCTTCTACGCCCGCGACCTGGCCGGCCGGGTGGTGCTGGTCGGCGTCCCCGCACCCGACATGCAGATCACGCTGCCGCTGATCGAGGTCTTCGGCCGGGGCGGGGCGATCAAGTCCTCCTGGTACGGCGACTGCCTGCCCTCCCGGGACTTCCCGATGCTGACCGGCCTCTACCGGCAGGGCCGCTTCCCGCTCGAGGACTTCGTCAGCGAGGCCATCGGCCTGGACGACGTCGAGGAGGCCTTCGACAACCTGCGCCGGGGTGAGGTACTGCGCTCGGTCGTGGTGCTGGACAAGTGACCGAGCTCGCGAGCCCACCGATGAGCGCAGCACCGCGGGGAACGGGCACGACGGAGCGCAGGCGAGGAGGACGCGTGACCGCCCGCATCGACAAGACCGTCGTCAGCGGCGTCTTCAGCCTCGACGGGCAGGACTTCGACGTCGACAACAACGTCTGGCTGGTCGGCGACGACGACGAGGTGCTCGTCATCGACGCAGCCCACCGCTCCGAACCGATCGTCGAGGCGATCGGCGGGCGTCGGGTGACCGCCATCGTGCTGACCCACGGGCACAACGACCACATCACCGCCGCGGTCACGCTGCGCGAGGCCACCGGGGCGCCGATCTGGATCAACCCCGCCGACCTCGTGCTCTGGGAGCGCGTCCACCCGGGAGCGTTGCCCGATCACCCCGTCGGCCACTGCACCCGGTTCTCCGTGGCCGGAACGTCCCTGCTGTCGGTGCACACCCCGGGCCACAGCCCGGGCAGCACCTGCCTCTACGGACGTGACCTGAACACCGTCTTCACCGGGGACACGCTGTTCTGCGGCGGCCCAGGCGCCACCGGGCGGTCCTACAGCGACGAGCCGACCATCCTGAACTCCATCCGTTCGTGTCTGCTGACCCTGCCCGGGGACACGGTCGTCCGGACCGGCCACGGCGACGACACGACCATCGCCGCGGAGATGTGCCGTGTCCGTTGAGAGCCCGGGCCGGGCGCCCGGGGGAACAGGGTCACCGCCCACGGTCGGGGGCCGGCCGACGCGGCGGCGATCCCCGGGTGCGCTGGCGCGGGCGTTGCGGGAGGCGAGCTACGAGGTCCTGCCGCTGCGGGGCGCCGAGGACTCGGTCGTCGAGCACGTCCCCCGGACCGTGCCCCTCACCGTGACGGTGACCGAGGCCAAGGGCCTGACCCCGACCATCGAGTTGGCCGAGCGGTTGCGGGGTCACGGGTTCATCGCCACGCCCCACCTGGCCGCCCGCCTGATCCGAGACCGGGCCCACCTGGCCGACATCGTGGCCCGCCTGCGTACCGCCGGGGTGGACGGCGTGTTCGTCATCGGGGGCGATGCCGCTGAGCCCGCGGGGAGGTTCCCCGACGCGCTCTCCCTGCTCGAGGAGCTGGAGACCGTTGGCCACCACTTCCGGGACGTGGGCATCGGCGGCTACCCCGAGGGGCACGGACACATCAGCGCAGAGCTGATCGAGCGCGCCCTCGAGCGGAAGGCCCCGCACGCGACCCACGTCATCACCCAGCTGTGCTTCCACCCCTCGACGACGACGGCATGGGCACGACAGGTCCATCTGCGGGACGTCGACCTGCCGATCCGGATCGGGCTCCCCGGCGCAGTGACCCGCCAGAAGCTGGTGCGCATCTCGGCCGGGCTCGGGCTCGGCCAGTCGGCCCGGTTTCTCGTGAAGCAGCAGAGCATGTTCTGGCGCTTCTTCCTGCCCCACGGCTACCGGCCGGACCGTCTCGTGGAGGGCCTCGCACCCGCCCTCGGCCGGCCCGAGCACAACCTGCAGGGGTTCCACTTCTTCACGTTCAACGAGGTGGCGAGGACGGAGGCGTGGCGGCAGGAGTGGCTGGCCCGGCTGTCCGGGGTGGACCCGAGGTAACCAGGTACGCCGCCGTCGACGAGCCGACGGCACGACCGGGGAGGAGCGGCATGCGCGGGCCCGATGTGAAGCACGGAGGCATCACGCTCCTCGCCTCGCCGGAAGGCGGCCGCCATCCGCCCGGCAACGCCCTGCTGATCAGCGGGACGGACCGCACCGTGCTGGTCGCCCCTCGATCGAGGTCTCCCGACGAGGGCGGGGCCCCGTCCAGGGGATCGGCGGGAGCCCGGGGACGGACTGCACCGGCCACCCCTCCAGGGTCCCGCTAGGGTCCCGCGCCCAGCCAGCGAGGTGTGGGCGAAGGGTGGTCCTTCTTCAGCGGATGCCGCCGACCGGGACGTCGGCGCGCCCCGGGTCCTCATCGGGATCGCCGAGGCGGGCGGCCCGGACCCCGGTCTCGAGACCCGACCGGGCCGGTGCACCCGGCGCCGTGCCGGCGGCGTGCTCGGGCAGCACGCCGCCGCTGTGGCGGGCCCGCAGCAGGTAGTACGCCAGCCCGACCAGCGCGATGGCACCGATGAAGACGAAGGCCCCCCACTGCAGGTACCAGTGGTGCGGCTCGGTCGCGTTGTAGACCTCCCGCCGCGGCCAGGCCAGGTTCAGCGCCATACCCCCGCCCCACAGCACCGCCAGGACGTTGACCGGCAGCCCCCAGCGGCCGAGCGAGAAGTACCGCCCGTCGTTGCGCCCACCGGGGACCGGCCAGCGACCCCGCAACCGGCTGAGCAGCATCGGCACGGTGACCAGCAGGTAGGCCAGGTAGACCATGATGATCGCGATGCTGGTGAGGACCGTGAAGATCTGCGGCTGGCGGATGTTGATCAGCAGGATCCCGATGGACAGGACCCCGGTGACGACCGCGGGGACGACCGGCGTCTTGCGCCTGGGGTGGACCTTCGCCAGCCGGGAGCTGAACGGCAGGCCGTTGTCGCGCGCCATCGCGAACACCATGCGGATCGTCGCGGTGTGGACCGCCAGGCAGCACACGGTGATGGCGATCATGATGCAGAGCAGGAACACCTTGCCCAGCCCGGTCCCCGCGACCTGGAGCAGCACGTACTGCAGCCCGCCGGTGCTCGACGACAGCTGCGGGTCGTCCAGGTCCTGCACCGCCATGAGGCCGAAGAGGAGGATCAGGCCGCCGAGGAGGAACGACGCGGTGACCGCGCGGACGATGGCCTTCGGGGCGGTGCGCCGCGGGTCGATCGTCTCCTCACCCAGCGAGCTGGCGGTGTCGAAGCCGTACATCACGTACGCCGAGGCCAGCGAGGCGACGAGGAAGGCGCCCAGGTAGCCCAGGTCCCGGCCCTCTCCCATCCCGGCGGTGTCGGTGAGGACCTCGACCGGGCTGCGGGTCATCGCCGCGGCCAGGATCACGATGATCAGGACGGCCGCGACCAGCTCGATGAACACGCCGGCGCTGTTGATCCGCGCCATGAGCTTCACGCCGTAGGCGTTCACCACCGTGGTGAACAGGATGAGGACGCTGCCGAGGATGACGGCGTTGACCGCGAAGTCGTAGGTGCCCGTGCCGTCACCGACGATCTGGAAGCCCGACCACAGCTGGGGCAGCGTGATCTGGTAGGCGAGGACGGTCGCCGAGAGCGTCACGATCGAGGCCGTGAGCATCATCCAGCCGGTCATCCACGAGGTGGTCCGGCTGCCCAGCCGCTTGGTCCAGTTGTAGAGCGACCCCGCCACGGGGTACTTCGCGGCCAGCTCGGCGAAGCACAGCGCCACCATCAGCTGACCGAGGAAGACCATCGGCCAGGACCACAGGTAGGCCGGGCCGCCGGCGCCGTAGCCGAAGTAGAACAGCTGGAAGGTGCCGGTCAGGATCGAGATGTAGCTGACGCCGGCCGCGAAGCTGGAGAACTTGCCGATGCTGCGGTCGAGCTCCTGCTTGTAGCCGAACTCGGCGAGGTGGGAGTCGCCGTCCTGCGTGGAGTGCGCGCTCATGGGCGTCCGTCCGGTTGGGGGTTGGGGATGGGGTCAGCCCTTGAACCAGCGAGCTGGCGCAGGTGCGGTGTTGTGCCAGATGTGCTTGGCCTCGCGGTACTCGGCGAGGCCCGACGGCCCGAGCTCGCGCCCGTTGCCCGACCGTCCGAACCCGCCCCACTCCGCCTGCGGCAGGTAGGGGCCGAAGTCGTTGATCCAGACCGTCCCGTGCCGGAGGGCTCGGGCGACCCGCTCGGCCCGGGCGGTGTCGGCGGTCCAGACCGCCCCGGCGAGCCCGTAGTCGGTGTCGTTGCCGAGCGCGATCGCCTCCGCCTCCGTGGTGAACCGCTCCACGGTGAGGACGGGGCCGAAGGACTCCTCCTGCACGATCCGCATGTCCCGGCGGCAGTCGGCGAACACCGTCGGCAGGTAGAAGAACCCACCGGCGAGCTCCGGCTCCTCGGGACGGCGGCCACCGGTGACCAGCCGGGCGCCCTCACGGATCCCGGCCGCGACGTACTCCTCCACGCCCGCCCGGTGCTGCTCGGAGACCAGGGGGCCGCTCTCCGTCGCCGGGTCGAACCCGTTGCCGAGGCGGATGCGCTGGGCGCGCTCGGCCACGGCCGCGACGAACTCGTCGTGGATCTCGTCCTGCACGATGAGCCGGGTGCCGGCGGAGCACACCTGGCCGGCGTGCAGGAAGACCGCCGTCAGGGCGTTGTCGACTGCGGTGTCGAGGTCGACGTCGGCGAAGACGATGTTGGGGTTCTTGCCGCCCAGCTCGACGGTCACCTTCTTCACCGTCTCGGCCGCCGCCCGCAGGATCGACTGCCCGGTGCTGAGGCCACCGGTGAACGACACCAGGTCCACGTCGGGGTGCTCCACCATCGCCGCCCCCACCTCCCGGCCCCCGAGGACGAGGTTGACCACGCCCGCCGGGGCGCCGGCCTCCTCCAGCAGCTCGGTGAGCCGGATGGTGGTCAGCGGCGTGACCTCGCTGGGCTTCACGACGATCGTGTTGCCGGCCGCGAGCGCCGGTGCGACCTTCCAGGACACCTGCAGGAGCGGGTAGTTCCACGGCGTGATGAGCGAGCAGACGCCCACGGCCTCGTAGACGACGCGGCTGACGACGTCGGGGCGGCCGGCGTCGACCAGGCGGCCGGGGTCCTCGTCCGCGAGGTCCGCGTAGTAGCGGAAGACCGCGGCCACGTCGTCGACGTCCTGGCGGCTCTCGCCGACGGTCTTGCCGGTGTCCAGGGTCTCCAGCCGGGCGATGTCCTCCCGGTCCCGCACCAGGAGGTCGGCGACGCGGCGCAGCAGGGCGCCGCGCTCGGCCGCCGGCGTGCCCGACCACTCCCCCCCGTCGAAGGCCGCCCGGGCGGCACCGACGGCGGCGGCGACGTCCTCGACGGTCGCCTCGTCGACCTTCGCGACGACGCTCTGGTCGAACGGGTTGACGACCTCGCGCTGGTCCGACGAGGACCCCGGCCGCCAGGTGCCGCCGATGAAGAGGTTGGCCATGACACTCCCTACCTGTCGCGGTGTGTGCGACCGTCGTGGTCCGGGACAGCTGGCGGGACGTCCCGGCCCGCGTCGAGGTCTCGTCGAAACGGTTCCCGCAGTGCCACCAGCCTGGCCGATCGCCGGTCACGGCGAGGAACCGGGGATGACGACCTCCTCCGTGAGGTGCCCGGTCCGGGGTGGTGGCCGACCGGCGAGCGGCCACGTGCGCTCGGGACCCGCTCCCGGGGTGACCGCGCGGATCGACGGCTGACCGGGCGGCGTCGTGCGGGGTGCCGTCACCGCAGGGCGCACCAGGTCGTTGCCACCTGCTGCCGCCGCGAGGACCCTGGGCGCCGCGGCGATGCCGCAGGAGCACCGCCGTCCTGGAACAGCTGCGTCCTGGAGAGGAACGGCGCCGTGTACGCACGCTCGACCACCATCCGTGGCAACCCGCAGTCGATGGACGCGGGGATCGACTTCGTCCGCGACGAGTTGATGCCCGCCGTCCGCGGCATGGACGGCTGCGTCGGGCTGTCCCTGCTCGCCGACCGGGATTCCGGGATGTGCATCGTCACGACGTCATGGCGCGACCGGGAGACGATGCAGGCCAGCGCCGAGGGGGTGCGGTCGATGCGGGAGCGGGCGGTGCAGGTCTTCGGCGGCGAGTACGAGGTGCAGGAGTGGGAGGTGTCGGCCATGCACCGCCGGCACGAGGCCCACCACGGCGCCTGCGCCCGCGTGACGTGGATCCGCGGCGAGCCCGATGGCATGGAGCACGCCATCGACGCCTTCCGGATGAGCCTCATGCCGCGACTCGACGACCTCGCCGGCTTCTGCAGCGTCAGCCTCATGACCCACCCGGCCGAGGGCATGGCCGTCTCGGCGGTCACCTACGACAGCCGGGAGGACATGGTCGAGAACCGCGAGAGCGCCCGCGCGCTGCGCGACGAGTTCGTGACCAGGATGGGCCTGGCCGTCACCGACGTCCGGGAGTTCGATCTGGTCCTCGCCCACCTGCGGGTACCCGAGACCGCCTGAAGGACCCCGTCCTCCCCGCCCTCCGCCAGCTCAGGGCGATGCCCTGGACGAAGCTGAGTGGCGGAGCCGGCCGGGACCGCCCCGGCCGGCCCGCCGGGAGAGGAGAGAGCACGTGTACGCACGCACCACCACCGTCCACGGCGACCCGACGGCCATCGACGAGGGCATCGCCTTCCTGCGGGACCGGGTCATGCCCGCCGTCGAGGGACTGCCCGGCTACGTGGGCCTGTCGATGCTCGCCGACCGCGACTCCGGGCGCTGCATCGCCACCACGTCCTGGAAGGACGAGGCCGCCATGGCCGGCACCGGCGAGCAGTTGCGGCCGCTGCGGGCCCGCTTCGCCGAGGTCCTCGGCGGGTCGGTGGAGCTGCACTCGTGGGAGATCGCCGTCGTGCACCGGGTGCACGAGGCGCCCGACGGGGCGTGCACCCGGGTCACCTGGACCCGGACCGACCCCAACCGGATGGCGCAGGCCCTCGACGCCTACCGGACGGGACTGCTGCCGCGGCTCGAGGAGCTCGACGGCTTCTGCAGCGCCAGCCTGCTCGTCGACCCCCGGGAGGGCCGGGCCGCCGGCTCGGTCACCTACGCCGACCGCCTGACGCTGGAGCGCTCCCGGACCGACGCCACGGCCGCCGACGAGGAGTTCGCCGCCGCCGTGGACAGCGAGATCACCGAGGTCGCCGAGTTCGAGCTCGTCCTCGCCCACCTGCGGGTCCCCGAGACCGGGTGAGCACGACGGGCGCGCGGACCCGCTCGGTCGGGTGTCGGATCCGGGTCTCGCCCGCCTGAGGTCTCCTCCTGCGACCTCTCCCGCTGCTCCCAGGAGTGAGCAGCGGGAGAGGTCCCAGGAGCCGCGTCCCCTCTCACACCACCCGGGTCAGCGCCGGCCAGAGCCCGTCGCCGCCCTGGGCGAGCAGGCCCACGCCCAGCACCTGCGACCAGGTCAGCTCGGAGCCGGCCTCGTCGCGCCAGGACCACAGCCGCCGGGTGAGGTGGTGCAGCCGGTACTCCTGGGTGAACCCGATCGCGCCGTGCACCTGGTGGGCGAGCCGGGCCACGACCTCCACCGCCGCACCGGCGCGCACCTTCGCCGCTGCCGCGGCCAGGACGACGTCCCGGGTGGGCGGGGCAGTGGCGCCGTCGAGGGTCTGGACGGCGGCGTCGACCAGTGCGGTCACCGCGGTGACCTCGCCGGCCATCTGCGCCAGCTCCATCTGCACGGCCTGGAACCTGCCCAGCGGCCGGCCGAACTGGTGCCGCTCCCCGGCGTACTGCACGGTCCAGGCCAGCACCTGCTCCAGCGCCGCCGCCAGCTGCACCGCCCGCGCCAGCGCATAGCGGGCCCGCACCTCGCCGGCCTGCGCGGGGGTCAGCAGCGCGCCGGACGCCGCGGTGCCCCCGAGCACCAGCGACCCGCGCGGCTCCCCGGCCAGGTTGCGTGCGTCGCTGGTCGCCAGCCCCTCGGCGTCCACCAGCGCGAGCACCGCGCCCTCGATGCCCTCGGGCGGCTGCGCCAGGACGGCGACGTGCTCCGCGACCCCCGCCCACGCGACGTCGGTCGCGGTGCCGGTCAGCGTCCAGCGCCCCGGCCCGTCGCCGTCGTCCGACGGCTCGGCGTGCACCGCGTCGGCGACCGCCAGCGTCAGCGGCTGCGCCGGATCGGGCAGGTCGAGGTCGGCGGTCAGCAGCGCGGGTCCCGCGGCCAGCAGCTGTTCGGCCACCGGCACCGCCCCCGCGCCGGCGGCCAGGGTGCGGACGACGGCCACCGCGTCGGCCAGCTCACCGCCGGAACCGCCGGCCTCCTCCGGCAGCCCCACCCCGGTCAGCCCGGCCTCGGCCAGGTCGGCCCACAGCCCGGCGTCCCACGCGGTGTCCGTGGTAAGGACGAACGGCTCGTGGCCGGCGAGGATGTCCCGGACGGTCTCGACCACCAGGTC
>Ga0326721_10000480_pt1 | contig 12046 bp, 2 predicted proteins | sample SGPome_FD_203951 | JGI IMG/M metagenome (GOLD analysis project Ga0326721, IMG submission 203951) | Soil microbial communities from Southern Great Plains, Lamont, Oklahoma, United States - SGP_1_2016 | ecosystem: Engineered > Artificial ecosystem > Soil microcosm > Unclassified | place: USA...
CGCGGTGCAGCCGGCCGCCGGCGGCACGACGGGCAACTTCACCGCGCCGTACACCATCGGCCCGCCCACCGCGCCGCAGCCGGTGCCGACCGCCGCTCCTACCCTGAGCCGGCTGAGCTGCACCGCGGCCGGTATCGCAGCCCAGTGGACGGCCCCACCGGTGGCATCGAACGCGCCGCCGCCCCGGTACGAGATCCTGTTGCTGAACGGGACCCAACTCATCAGCAGCGCCCTCGCCGGGGATACCGGTGGCCAGCTCAGCACCAGCCAGCTGGCCACCCTGGCCAGCCCACAACTGGCCGGCCGGGTCAGCTACGGCAGTTTCGTCGGCCCGATCGGCAGCGCCGCCGCGCTCTTCCCGCTGGCCCCGCAGATCGTCTCAGTGGCGGTCACTGGCAGCTCGTCGGCCACCATCACCGCTCAGCTGGCCAGCGCCGGCCCGCTACCCAGCGGCGGGGTGCTGCTCGCCACCCTGTACAGCGACGACGTGCCCGGCCCTACCCAGACCCTGTCCGCGGCCACCGGCTCGGTCAGCTGGAGCAATGTGACGGTGACCGCAGGGGTCAGCTATGCCATCGACGTCGCGCTGCAGGTCGGCTCAGCCGGCGCGCAGAGCGTGGGCGCCCCGTCGCCGCGGCTGGCGGTGCCGCTGATCGCGCCCACCGCGCTCTCGGCCGGCTACGACGGGCAGCTGGTAAGCATCGATCTGGCCTTTCCAGCCGGCCGGCCGGTAGACGGCTACCAGGTGACGCTGACCGGCAGCGGCGGTGGCCAGCAGCTGGTGCAGGCCGGGCCGCAACTACCCATCACCTTCACCACAAACCTCGATCTCGGCCAGACCTGGTCGGCCTCGGTGCTGCCGGTGCTCGGCGTGGTATCCGCCCGAGCCGGCGCCGGCCAGGTGGGGCTGCCGGTGCTGAGCGCGCCGAGCCTGACCAGCGTCGGCTATGACGGCGCGCAGCTCTCGCTGCAGTGGACCGCTGCCCGGTTGCCCTACCTCACCGGCTACCAGGTGGCCGTCACGGGCGGCCCCACCCTGGTGGTCGGCGGCGATCAGACCAGCTGCGTGCTGCCGCTGTCGCCGGCCCAGGCCAGCGGCGCAAGCGTGACGGTGACCGGCCTGTCGTCGATGCGCAACACAGCTGCCAGCACCGCGGTGCCGATCCTCACCAGCAGCATCCAGGTCAGCTCGGTGGTGGTGGGCAGCCAGGTGGTGGCCAGCTGGACCGCCACCCCGGCGTCACCGGCCGTCCGGGCCGTGCTGATGCTGGGGGATTCAGTCGTCGGCACCGTGCCGAACGCCACCGCGACCGGGGTCAGCTTCAGCGCGCCGGCCCCGGCCGGCCAGCCGTTCACGCTGGTGGCCTACCCGGTCAGCCTGGACGGCGTCGCGGCCGGCCCGCCCTCCGCGCCGGTCGAGCTGATCCTGACCGCACCCGCCCTCGAGTCCGGCCAGCTGGACGGCGCCGGCCGGCTCGGGCTGCGCTGGGCCCTGGGCAGCTCCTTCGGAGTCGCCGGCTACCGGGTGACCGCCACCCCGACCACCGGCGACCCGGCCAGCCTGCTGGTCGACGGCACCGGTTACGACGGGCCGGCGCCGGCCGCGTTCAGCGCGCCCGGCGTCCTCACCGTGACCCCGATCGGACCCCGCTGCACCGGGCCGTCGGCCGCCGCGGCGGTCCATCCGGCGGCGGCGGTCAGCGCGGCCAGCTATGCCGGCGGCCAGCTCAGCGTGACCGCCGACCTGGCAGCGGCCGGCGCCGGCGACACCAGCTGGCTGGACGTGCTCGTCAACGGCGCGGTGCTGGCCCGTCAGGTGATCACCGGCCCTGCGCTGCCGCCGTTCACCCTGCCGGTGGCGCTGCCGGCCGGGGTCACGGCCGCGGTGCGCGCCACCATCGTCGGGCCGGCCACGCTGGCGCCTGCGTCCGCGCCCCTGACCGTGCCGACCCGGGTGCCGGCGCTGCTCGGCGCGGCCTATGACGGCAGCAAGCTGCACGTGCGGTGGGCGCCGACGGGCGAGCCGGGAGTGACCGGCTACCTGGTGTCGGTCGCTGGCACCGAGGCGCCGGACAGCTACGTCGCTGGCGCCCAGAGCAACTCGGTGGCGGTGACCGTGAGCCTGGCCTACCCGTTCCCGCAGGGCGTCTCGGCCAGCGTCCGGGCGGTGGCCGGTGCGCCCGGCGGCCCGGCGTCCGGCCAGGGCCAGCCCAGCCTCGGGATGGCCCCGTCGCTGGCCGGCAACTGCTACTCGGCCGCGGTGGCTCAGGCCGGCTACCCGCCCTACCTGTACCGGCGTGGCAGGTACCAGGCGCTGGCAGCGGTGACCGGCCAGCCGATCGTGCTGTACCTGGCCAAGCCGTTCACCGGGGTCGACAATCCCACGGTGCCCTCGACCGGCTCGCCGGTCTTCCAGCTGGCCCCGTCGCCGGACGGCTCGCCGCTGCCGTATCAGCTCACGCTGAGCGCGGACGTCTGGACCACCCTGGGCGCGAGCCCGGTCCGCAGCGCCCTGCGCGACAGCTACAACCAGTTCCTCACCGACGTCGAGACCGCCGGGGTCACGGCCTGGGCGATCGGGCTGCTTCGGCAACTCATCGCCCAGGCGATGCCCCAGACGTTCGAGGAGGTGCTGTTCTACCGCTACGGCTACTGGCGCTCGGACAGCCTGCGCGTGGTGGATCTGATGCCGGGAACCCGGCTCCAGCTGTCCAACGCGCTCTACCAGGCGGTGGTCAGCGGCGCCAGTGAGAAGAACGGCTTCCTGGCCCTGGGCAACGAAACCATGGACGTGGTCGAGGCCATCCCGCAGGGCGGCGCCGGAACGCTGCCGGCCGGCGCCGGCCGGATCCTGTCGGTCGATGCCCTGCTGTCCCTGGTCTATCCGGGTAGCGGCTCAGCGCCGAGTGGGAGTCCGGTCGCGGCCGGTCCCCTCGACTTCTTCACCGACAGCAACCGGCAGAGCTACTACCGGCTGTTCTACCCGGTCTCGTTCCCGGCGTCGGGCAGCAACGGCTCGACGTCGCTGACCAGCAACATCACCCTGATCGGCGCCACCAGCTGGGCAACGCTGTCCTCGGTCACCTCGCAGTACGCAGCCACCGGCACCTTTCCGGCCGGGCTTAGCTACTTCACCACCTACTTCCGCGGCCGGTCCGGCGTGACCCCGCTGATCAACCTCAGCATCCAGGGCGAATCCCGCTGGACCGCCCTGGGCACCAGCGTCCGGCAGGCGCTGACCTCGATCGGGCTCGCCCCGTACTGGGGCGGCAGCGGCGGCGACCTGCTCAACCTGGTACGCGCGTCGGCCAACCTGTTCAGCTATCCCACGCCCGACGACGGCCTGGCACTGGACCAGGTCGATCTGACCGGCGTCGACCTGAACGGCCTGACCCCGCTGTACTGGCCACTGGACATGCCCCTGGTGGGTGGTGATCAGCTGAGCGTGGTGCAGCTGCCGCCGGCCGGCCCACCAGCGTGACCTCCCCGCAATTCAGCCGAGCCTCCGGCGATGCCCGGCTGTACTGGTTGGACGGCGCGAGCTGGTCGGCCGCCGGCGGGTTCGGCCTGGTACTGTTCGCCACCAGCACCGGGGCGCCGGCCACGCTTGATCTGGCCGCCAGCTTCACCGACTACCCCGGCTACTACGTCAGCCTGGCCCAGTGCCCGGCGACCTCGGCCGAACCGGCCTTCGTCGACGCGGTGCTCGACCTCGGCCAGCGGCTCGGGCCGGCCCGCTTCCTCTGGCTGGCCAGCTCGACCCCGGACCCGGACTGGCTGCGCCGGGCGCTGTATCTGAGCCAGCCGGCCGGTGCGGCAACCGGGACCGTCGAGCGCCCGAGCGTGTTCGAGGTCGGCCGGTACCGGGTCAGCGTCACCGCTGGCCAGCTGGTCTCGCCGAGCAGCGCCGGATTCGCCTTCGACGCCGGCCCGCTGGGCGGCCTGCCCGCCTTCCAGCTGCTCACCGACGACAAGGCCTGGCCGCTGACCTCAGCCGGCGCCAGCGCGCTGTCGGCAAGCGGATCGACAGCCGGCGCCTTCCAGCTCAACCTCAGCATCGACGCCACCGCCAACCCAGGTGGTGTCGGCGATTACGGGTTGCTGGACGTCGGATTCCGGTTCGGCCTGCCGGATCCGCTCGATCCGCAGGGCATGTTGCTCGCCTCGCTGCACTACCCGCTGTTCGAGGGGGCGGCCAGTGCTCCGGTTCCGATGACGATGAGCTTCGACCCGGTCGGGGTGCTGGACCCCAACCGGACGATGCTGCGCTACCCGAGCACGCCGGCGACCTTGCCAAGCCATTACACCAGCCAACTCGGCTTCGGGGTGAGCATCGCCGCCGATGCGAGCAACCCCGCGGCGCCGGCCGGGCTGGCCTTTCACCGGACGCCGCGCTCGAGCACCGAGACCGCCGCCGACGACCCGTTGTATCTGGCTCCGGTCGGGCCGTACACCCTGGTCATCGGCGCCGGGGCCGGCACCGCCACTCCGGCGGCTCGGCTGACCGGCGGCATCTCCGGCAGCGAGTACTTCGGGTTCTCCAGCGGGACGGCCGTGCCGCTCACCTTCGTGCCGGCCCAGCCCGCCTTTGCACCGGGGTTTCCGCCGACAGCTCGCCAGGACGGGGCCGGCCCGCCCCAGAACCCGCGGCTCCGCTCCGGACCGGAGGCCAGCGGCGCACCTGAGGCCAGCCTGGCGCAGCTCACCGGCGTGGCGACCACCGCCTACGCCAGCGTCGGGCCGCCGGCCGGTGGCCAGGCCTGGTACTTCGCCCAGCCCGAGGGCGGCGCGTTCTTCCAGATTCGAGCAGCCCCATCGGGTCGCGGGCCGGTGGGCGGCCAGCCGGCCGTCCTGGAGACCGGTGACCCCCCCGACCTCATTCCGTACCTGGAGCTGCTGGAGCTGGTGTCGAGCACCGTCACCGGCTCGGCGACCAGCTACCCCCTGGTGCCGTACGCCGGCGCCGACGGTGACCTGGCGCTGATGCAGGCTCTCGAGTCACAGATCCTCAGCCCGCTGCGCCGTTCCGCGCTCGGCGCGCCACCGCCCGGCCTGCTGCTCGCGGCAGATGTCGGGGACCCGCCCAGCCAGGCCATCACCCCGCAGGGCCTGCTGGCCGACTTCGTCGACAACACCTGGACCTCTCTCACCCTCTCGCCTGCGGCGCCGGACACCGTGCTGCCCCGGCTGGCGATCAACTCGCCGAGCGCCACCTTTCGCAGCGCCCTGCAGAGCAACCAGCTGTTCCTGGTCGCGGCCAACCCGGACGAGTTCCAGGCCAATGCCGATTTCAACTACTGGATCACCGACGCCGTGCTCGGCGACCTGGCCCGGCTGTTCGGCGCCGAGGCGGTCCCAGCCTCGGCGATCACGTTGCTGTCCGAGCAGGGTCGGACCCCGCAGACCTCGCTGGCCGACTTCACCGAGATGCTCGACAACCTGCTCACCGGCCCGAACGCGCAGTACCGCGACACGGTGATCAAGTACTCGATGTACTTCGAGTTGGTGGTCGAGGGCTGGCGGTTCCGGATGTCACCGTCGCTGTGGCGCGACCAGCTCAGCAACCCGCCGGTGCTCATCATCAAGTACGCCGACGGCAGCCTGTACGACTTCGTGCAGAACACCGATGCCTGGGCCTGGCCGGCGGTGGCCACGCTGGATGGCTCGATCACCGCCACCCAGATCCTGCTCAACAGCATCCTGGACAGCGCCATCGCCGAGGTGGGCGCGCTGGGCAGTTCCAGCAATCTCGCCGGGTTCGTCACCGATATCGCGCTGAACCCGTCCTGGACCGGCGTGTTGATGCTCAACGCCAACGTGCCGTTCAGCTCGGTGCCGCCGGAGCTGGCCGGGCTCGCGGCCGGCATCCAGGCCGACCAGTTCCGGGCGCACCACGTCGGGATCTCGGTCACCCCGGTCAGCATCGACGAGCCGAACCGGATGCTGGCGCAGGACCACAGCTCGATCTTCGGCCTGATCGACTACTCCGAACTCGAGGACATCGCCCACATCGAGGGCGAGTTCGACTTCAAGGTGCTGCTGCTGCAAGTGCTGTTCGTCAATACCGCGATCGCCAACTTCGCCGGCCGGATCGAGCTGTTCATCAACCGGCTGTTCGGCGAGCTGGTCACCTTGTACAACAGCGCCCACTACAACAACCTGATCCTGAACGGCAGCTACCAGCGGCAGGGCAGCGCCGGTCACTACGTCTTCGCCAGCACCGAGGTGAGCAAGTACGGATCGAGCGCCGCCGGGCAGGGCAGCAGCGCCGATCAGGTGGTGCTGCTGGCCACCGAGATCGACCAGGCCCAGTTCGTCACCGCCAGCCGGGACACCGCCGGCGACAGCATCGTGCACAACCGGTTCCTGCTGCAGGGCAAGCTGCGCTTCGCCGGCCTGGCCGGTTTCGACGCCTTCTCCTTCGGTCCGACGCTGGACCGCGACGGGGTGCAGGTGGCAGACGGCTACCTGGTGTTCAGTTCCGCCTCGATCGACATGGACATGCCGATCAACGCTCCCGAACAACGCACCTTCCGGTTCAACCTCGACGAGATCTCCTTCGACCCGGCGGCGAGCCAGGCCCGGGCCACCAGCTTCTTCCAGCGCTTTCCGCTGCAGGTGGCCGGACTCATTCAGGGCGTCGCCGGCCAGCCGCCGCAGCAGCTGGGCTACCTGCCACTGGCCACCCCGCTGACGCAGCCGAGCCTGACCGGGCCGTGGTTCGGCCTGCAGTTCGCGCTGGATCTGGGCACCCTGGGCGCGCTGTCCTCGGCGCCTGCGCTGACCGCGGTGGTGCTGGCAGCCTGGTCGCCCGCCGGCGTCCAGCACCAGGTCAACATCGCCCTGAAGCTGCCCGGCGTGCAGAGCGCCCGCTCGCTGCTACCGATCGAGGGGGTGCTGGATCTGGGCTTCTCCTCGATCGACCTGACCGCCGACGGCGCCGTCGCGACCCCGCCGGACCCGGCCTACGTGCTGCGCTTTCGCAACTTCTACCTGCGCTTTCTGGGCTGGAAGTTCCCGCCCGGCCAGAACGCCATGGCGCTGTTCGGCAACCCTGACGCGGCCAGCCAATCCATCGCCACCGATCGTGGCGCGCTCGGCTGGTACGCCGCCTACCTGCAGAAGGACGAGGAGTAGCGATGCCGGCAGTGGACGTGTGCCTGTGGAACATCCAGAACTACGGCCAGAACTCGGGAAAGTACAACGGCACCGGCGCCAACAACGCGCTGCGCAACCGGTTCATCGCCGCCTTCGTCGTCGAGCACCAGATCGACGTGCTGATGATCATGGAGATGCAGCCGGGCATGCAGGCCGCGCTGGCCGACCTGGTCACCAAGCTGAACGCCGCCTACCCGGCAGGCCAGAAGGACTGGGCCTACAGCTACTGCGGTTGCGCGATCGTGGACGACACGGTGGACGTGGTCGCCGGGCCGGCTGACCTGATCGATCGCACCGGGGCCCGCTCGGAGTGCTACGCCGTGATCTGGCGCTACAACCGGCTCAACTTCACCATGATCGAGGCCGTCGCGCAGATCGGCCAGGCCACCACGGCCGGCCAGACCTCGCCGCTGAACATCAGCCAGCGCGGCCGGCCGACCGGCAACAACAACTTCACCTTCGTCGGCCCAGCAACCTTCGGGGCCACCGGCGGCTTCGTCCGTACCCAGGTGCACCCCTACGAATACAACTACTTCCTCGGCTACCAGCTGATGGCCAGCTGGCCCAAGCTCAACTACCCGCTGACCAGCAACCTGGACGGGCTGCGACCCAGCTGGGCCAAGTCCCGCCGGCCGGCCTACGTGGTCATCCAGCTCAACGACGCCGCCCAGACGCTGTGCCCGGTGGTGGCCTATCACGCGCCCAGCAACCAGCAGCGGGCCTCCTGGGGCGCGTTCATGGCCGGGCTGGCCCGCGAGCTGTATGTGGTCGACGGGGTGGACGGCGCGCTGCACCCGACACCGGCCGCGGCGCCGGTGCTGGCCGACTACGGGTTCGTCGGCGGCGACTTCAACTACTCGGTGGACGAGGACGACTGGCCTGACGACTACGGTTACTTCGTCGATGCCCGGGGTACCAACTACGGCGCCGGCGCCTTCCAGCAGGCGGTGCCCGCGCACGACGAGCCGGCAGCCGACCGGCGCACCACCGTGCAGATCATCACCGGCCAGAACCACGACGAGCCGATCGTGAAGCCGGACACCGACGACTACCTGCGGTACAAGATCGACCTGGGTTTCCACCGTCAGATCAACGAGATCACCGCGCAGCGGATCGACCTGCTGACCGAGGTGATCGCCAATCCGAACAATGCCTACGACACGGCGCTGACCCAGACCGCTGCCTACATGAACACGGTGGTGGCCGGCCTCGCCGGGGCCAACCAGCGGATGACGGTGACCGGCCCGCAGCAGCGCAAGCGCCAGCGGGACGGCAGCTTCGTATGGTCGTCGATGATCACCGGCTCCTGGGGCAGCACCTTCACCAACTGGAACGCCGCGCGCAACCAGTACGCCGCGCACAACATCCTCACCGCCCGGCGTGCCGCCGAGTACGTCCACATCTTCGTCTCCGACCATCTGCCCCTCATCGCCACCTTCACCTTCTGACGGGCAGGACCGCCTGATGGACATCCAGCAGCTGTACGCGGCGCTGCAGCCGTTTCAGGACGTCGCCGCCGGGACGCTGACGATCGAGGCGGCCGACGTCGCGGACTGGCCGGACGTGCACGCGCTGCTGGTGGCCGCGCTGGCCGATCAGAGGCTGGCCATCTCGGGCATCGCCAGCTTCCCGCCCGTGCCGACCAGCAACGCGATCGCCTACCAGGGCAGTTCCGGGCTGTTCCCGTGGGCCGGCCAGCCGACGGCCCAGACGGTGCTGGCGGTGACCGTCACCTTCAACGTCGACCAGGCCGGCGAACCGCAGCTGCTGATCCGGGCCGCGGCGCCGTCCGGCGCGGCCTGGCAGCTGCCGGACAGCCTCGCCGGGCTCGCCGACACGGCGCTGGCCGACGTGCAGTTCGACTCGGCGCTGTTCCTGCTGACCAGCACCGCGGTGACCGTCAGCGAGTTCGCCGGGCCGGTCGAGCCGTTCGTGGCGCTGTCGGCCTCGGTGCTCACCGCCGGGCCGTTGGCGCCCGGCCGGCCCCTGCTGACGACATCGGGAAGCCGGCAGGTCGAGGGCCCGATCGCGCTGGATGCCGGCAGCATGCCGGTGATCACGCTGGGTCCGGTCGGCGCGGCGCCGGCCACCCTGCCCGGAGTGGCCGCCCAGTTCGCCTTCGGCGCGAGCCTGAGCTCCGACTACCGGACGGTGCCCTACTACGACCCGGACGAGCCGGACACCACCTCGGTGACCCTGCCGTTCTCGACGGCCGGCCTGCAGGCCAGCCTGGCTTTCGGCGCCGGCCCGGCGCTGGTGCTGTCGATGCCGGTGCTGCCGGCAAGCGACTTCTACGACCTGTCGGTGACCGCCACCCGGCCGCTGGCCTCCTGGGGTGAGCTGGACGCGCTGGTGCCCGGGGTGAACCTGGCCGCGGCCATCCCGCCCGACGTGCCGGCCGCGACCGCGCTGGTGCTGCGCGAGTTCTCGCTGACGTTGTACTACCCGGACACAGCGTCGCTGCCTGCCGTCACCGCGCTGACCTTCGACGTGCTGATGCAGACCGGCGACTGGCCGCTGCTGCCCAACGACATCCTGACCCTGCAAGGCGTCGGCGCCGCGCTGACGGTGCTGTTCGACGGGCCCACGCCGCAGGTCAGCGGGCTGCTCTACAGCGACTTCACCATCGTCGAGGAGGTGGCGATGACGGCGACCTTGAGCATCCCGCGGCTGGTGCTGACCGCCAGCCTGCCGCCCGACCTGACCGTCTCGGTCGAGTCGCTGATGGCCGCGGTCATGCAGAAGCTGACCGGCAACCGCTACGCGCCGCCGATCGCGATGGACATCTCCCGGCTGGAGATGTCGGTCGACATCCCGAACCGGTCCTTCGGCTTCGGCACCGACATCCTCACCGCGTGGAGCATCGCCTTCGGCGAGGCCAACGGCGGCGCGCTGATCACCTTGAGTTTCCAGGGGATCACCTTTGACATCGACTACAGCGGCCAGCAGCTGCAGGCCAGCATCACCGCGTTCGCCGGCATCAACGAGGGACAGTTCTTCTTCTCCGCGGTCTCGCCCGGCAACGGGGTGGGCTGGGCCTTCGCCGGTGGCCTGGTCCGCAACAGCACGCTGAGCATCACGAACCTGTTACTGAACTTCATGTACCCCACCGGCGCGATACCTGGTGGCGCGTACGGCATCCCGGACCTGGTGATCGACAGGCTGGCGGCGACGCTGGCCACCGATGCGGAGAACAACCCGTCCGAATACACCTTCGAGGGCGGGCTGACCACGTCCTGGGACTTCTCGGTGTTCCCGGGCAGCCCGACACTGCAGCTGTTGGCGCAGGTCAGCCTGCACGGCACCCGTGCCGAGACCGGGCCGATCCAGCCCCGGCTGGCGCTGCCCGGCAGCTCGCGGCTGCCGGCGGCCATCGCCGCGCCCGTCCCGATCCTTGCCGACGCCACCTGGCAGATCGCCGGCTCGGTGAGCGGCACGTTCAGCCTGTACGGGCTGCTGATCTCGGCCGGTTACGAGTTCTCGCCGGACAATTCCGCGCTGACCTTCGGCATCTGGTACAAGCAACGCGGCATCCAGGCCACCCTCACCCAGCAGCTGGACGCCAAGGCCGGGCTCAAGCAGACCATCCTGACCATCCGGCTCGGCGACCTCTCCCTCGGCGAGATCCTGGACTACCTGATCGGGCTGGCTGTGCCGGGCGGCAGCCGCCGGCTGTCGACCCCGTGGGACGTGCTGTACCAGGTCAACTTCAAGAACCTGTCGCTCACGGTGAACCTGACCACGTCCGAAGTGGCGTTGAGGTACGCCATCGGTCTGGATCTGGGGTTCGCGCAGTTCACCTCGATCGGCCTGCGCTATGCCAACATCAACGGCGAAGGCCGGGTTTACCTCGAGCTGGTCGGGCAATTCCTTGGCCAGCCGTTCGGCGGCGAGAACGGCGAGCCGCTGTCCTGGGACGTGGTCAACGACGATCCGCCGACAGTGCCGGGCAAGGGCAGCAGCCTGCTCGATCTGCGCTACCTCGGCTTCGGCCAGCACCTGGCCCTGCCGGTGCCGGTGGACGAGCTGGACACCGTCGACAAGGTGCTGGCCGCGCTGCGGGCCGACCTGAAGCCGGTCAGCGGCAGCGGGAACCCGCTCACCGATCCGGCATCGGCCGCGCTGCGCTATGACGGCAACAGCAACTGGCTGTTCGGCCTGGACGCCACCATCCTGGACACCGTCTCGCTGTCGGCGGTGTTCTTCGACCCGACGCTCTACGGCGGGGTGATCGCCCTGGCCGGCGAGCGGGCCGGTGGCCTGGCCGGCCTGCGGTTCGAGTTGCTGTACCGCAAGATCACCGAGGACATCGGCGAGCTGTCAGCCGACCTGCGGGTGCCGGACATGTTCCGCCACCTTGAGTTCGGCGAGGTGTCGGTGACGCTCGGGGAGATCCACGTCGACATCTACACCAATGGCAACTTCCGGGTCGACCTCGGCTTCCCGCACAACCAGGACTTCTCCCGGTCCTTCGCGGTCGAGGTGTTCCCGTTCGTCGGCGAGGGCGGCTTCTACTTCGCCTACCTCACCGGCGCCACCTCGCAGCGGGTCCCGCAGATCACCAACGGCACCTTCTCCCCGGTCATCGAGGCCGGCCTCGGACTGGCCATCGGGCTCGGCAAGGACTTCCAGGCCGGCCCGCTGAAGGCCGGCCTGAAGGTCGAGGTGTACGGCATCTTCGAGGGGGTCTTCGCTCCGTTCAACCCCTACGACCGGGCCAGCGGAACCGACAACTACTACTGGATCCAGGGCACCGCCGGCATCGTCGGCACGCTGTACGGCAGCGTCGACTTCGTCGTCATCAAGGCCGAGGTCAGCATCGTCGCCCGCGCGCAGGTGACCTTCGTGCTGGAGGCGCACCGGCCCACCCTGCTCGAGCTGAAGATGT
>Ga0326721_10000481_pt1 | contig 12043 bp, 12 predicted proteins | sample SGPome_FD_203951 | JGI IMG/M metagenome (GOLD analysis project Ga0326721, IMG submission 203951) | Soil microbial communities from Southern Great Plains, Lamont, Oklahoma, United States - SGP_1_2016 | ecosystem: Engineered > Artificial ecosystem > Soil microcosm > Unclassified | place: USA...
AGGCGCGGCCGATGGCCGGCCTGTCCCTGACCTTGGGCGCCTCGCTGCTGAGCGCCGAGTACAAGGACTTCCAGTCGCTGGGCGAGGACTATTCGGGCAACACCCTGCCCTCGGCGCCGAAGACCAGCCTGAACGGCGCGGCGCGTTACGAGCACCCGGTGGGCGCCGGCAAGCTGATCAGCCAGCTGGACTTCACCTATCGCGGCAAGGTCTATTACGACACCGCCAATACCGAGCGGCTCAGCGACAAGGCCCGGGCCTATGTCAACGGACAAGTGGGCTGGGCCTTCGCCGACGGGCGCTACGAACTGGGCGTGTGGGGCAAGAACCTGGCCGACACCACCAACATCTCCGACATCACCCCGATCGCCGCGTTCGGATTCGACGTGTTCAGCATGGGGCCGCCGCGCACCTACGGCCTCTATCTCCGGGCCAGGTATTGAGCGCGGCCGAGATGCCGGCCGCGGTCTCGCCGCCGCCCGTCGCGGGCGCCTGGATCGGCGCGCCGCCCAACTTGATCCAGCGCCTGACGGTGTTCTGGATCGGCTTGGTCGGGGTGCTGTTTCCCGGGGTCGGGCCGCTGCTGTTGGGCGGGCTGGAGGGCGCTGGCCGCCTCACCGCCAACCAGCTGGGCTTGGCCGGCATGGCCGAGCTGGTAGCCATGGGCATCGGAGCGGCGGTTCTCGGTCCGCTGTTCGGCGAGCGCCGGCTGCGACTGGCGGCCGTGAGTTGCAGCCTGGCCCTGGCGGCCCTGGATCTGGCCACCACCCGCGTTTCGGGCGACCCGTTGATCCTGGTGCGCGCCGCCGCGGGGCTTCCGGCCGGCGTGATGATCTGGCTGATCACCGGCATGATCGTCCGTTCGCCGCGTCCAGAGCGTTGGGCCGGTCTCTACCTGACCATCCAGACCCTGTTGCAACTGGGCGTGGTCAGTGCGATCGGCGCCTTTGTCGTCGGGCGGTTCGGTCCGGACGGCGGCTTTGTGGTCCTGGCCGCCCTCACCGTCTCGGCCGCCCTGGCCGGCTTGGCCATCCCCGGCGCCTATGCCCTGTTGGTCGAGACCGAAGACAATCCCAAGGGCCTGCCCAGCGCGCGGGGCTGGATCGCCCTGGCCGCCGTTTTCTGCTTCCAGGCCTTCATCCTGGCCGTCTGGATCTATGCCGAGCCCTTGTCGCGGCAGGCCGGACACCCGGCCGAGGTCGCCAGCGCCGCCTTCGCCGTGTCTTTGGCCGCCCAGGTCGCGGGCGGCGCGGCGGCCACGGCCCTGGCCGGACGGCTGTCGTGGTTCTGGTCGCTGGCCGTCGCCGTGGTCCTGGCGATCGGCGCCCTGTTCGTAATGGCCAGCCTGCCGTCGGCGGCGGTGTTCCTGGTCGCGGCCGGCGTGTTCGGCTTCGTCTGGCTGTTCGCCTCGCCCTATCTGACGCCGCTGGCGATCGAGGCCGATCCCAGCCGCCGGGCGGCCTTGCTGGGGCCGGGCGCCAGCCTGCTGGGCTGCGGCGCAGGACCATTGCTGGCCTCATTCGTCGTCACCGGCGCCGACGTGCGGCCCGCGGTCTGGCTGGGCGTCGGCCTGGCCCTGGTCACTCTGATGATCGCGGCCTTCCTGCACCTGACAAGGTCGCGCTAAGACGTCGAAGTGATTGGTTTTTCCCTCGAAGCGCTCTAGTTCGGAACGGACTTGAAGGAGAGACCGCATGCCGAAGGCGACGGCCCGGAAGTCCGCCAGCCCCGACATCGCGCTGGACGCCAAGCTGCAGCCGACCCAGGCTCGCGGCCAGGACACCTACGAGGTCGTGCTGGCCACGGCCGGCGAGATGCTGGGTGAGATCGGCTTCGAACAGCTGACCACCAACGCCATCTGCAAGCGCGCCGGCCTGACCCCGCCGGCCCTCTACCGCTATTTCCCCAACAAGTACGCGATCCTCAAGGAGCTTGGCGACCGGCTGATGAAGGCCCAGGACGAGATGGTCTTCGCCTGGATCGAGAGCGGCGGGCTGGAAGGCGACACGGCGGCCCAGCGCATCGACAAGAACGTCGCCATGCTGACCGAGATGATCGAGATGACCCGCCGGTTCCCCGGCGGGGCGGCGATCGGCCGGGCCCTGCGCGCCGTCCCAATGCTGCAGCAGTTGCGCTTCGCCTCGCGCGACATGGTGGCCGGCCAGTTCGCCGAGATCCTCAAGATGCGCTACCCGGCCGCGCCGGACGGCCGGGTTCGCCTGGCCATGCGGATGATGGTCGAGCTGACCTATTCGGCGACCGAGATGGCGGTGGAGGAGCCGGACCAGGACGCCCTGGCCCTCAGCCGCGAGGTCTGCCTGCTGTTCGAGCGTTATTTCGACACCTTTGGCGACCCGTCGCTGGTTCCATGGAACGACGCCTTGCAAGAACGGTAGTTTTTACTATCATACCGACGTCGCAGACGGAGAGATGCGGATGACGGGGTGGAGCAACTGGTCGGGCAGCGTCACGGCCTCCCCTCGCCTGGTCGCCCGGCCGCGCGACGCCGGCGAGCTGGCGTCGACGATCGGCCAGGCCGGCAAGGTGCGCGTGGTCGGGGCCGGCCACTCTTTCATGCCGCTGTGCCAGACTGACGACCTGCTGCTGAGCCTGTCGGACTACGAAGGCGCGATTGAGGTCGCGCCCGACCGCAAGACCGTCTGGGCCCCGGCCGGCTGGAGCCTCAAGGCGCTGACGGCGGCTTTGTGGGACCAGGGCCTGTCGCTGATAAACCAGGGCGACATCAACCCGCAGTCCCTGGCCGGCGCCATCTCGACCGGCACCCACGGCACCGGCGCGGAGCTGGGCAGCCTGTCGACCCAGGCCTGCGGCTTTCGGCTGATGACCGCCGACGGCGCGATCGTCGAATGCGGTCCTGACCAGAACCCCGAGCTCTACCAGGCCCAGCGCCTGTCGCTGGGGCTGCTGGGCGTCGCCGTCGAGATCCGGATCCACGTCGTTCCCGCCTATCACCTGGAGGAACGGGTCGAGCGCCGCCCCCTGGCCGAGGTCGCCGAACGGCTGGACGAGTTGGCCACCGCCACCCGCCACATGGAGTTCTTCGTCTTCCCCTATTCGGACGAGGTGATCTTCAAGACCTTGCACCCCGTCGAGGTCGAGGCGACCGCCCCGCCAGCCAAGGAGATCGGCGAGGACAGCGAGGCGACGTTCAAGACCATCTGCGACATCTGCGCCGCCGTTCCGATCCTGACGCCCTCGCTGCAGCGGCTGATGATGCGAATGATGGGCAAGGCCAGCCCGCGCGTAGGCCCCGCCTACGCGATCTTCCCGTCCGAGCGGAACATTCGCTTCGAGGAGATGGAGTACGAGCTGCCGCGCGCGGCCGGCTTGCCGACCCTGAAGGCGGCCATGGCCCATATCCGCAAGCGCCGCCTGCCGATCACCTTCCCGTTCGAGTTCCGCCTGGCGGCCGGCGACGACATCTGGATGAGCCCGTTCAACGCGGGTCTCGGCGCCTCGATCTCGTTCCACCAGTACGCCAGGATGCCCTGGCGACCGGCCTTCGCCGAGATGGAGGCGGTGCTGCGCGACGGCGCGGGCCGTCCGCACTGGGCCAAGCGCCACACCCTGACCACGGCCGACGTCCACCGGCTCTATCCGCGCGCCGGCGATTTCGTCGCCGCCTGCAAGACCTGGGACCCGGCCGGCAAGTTCGCCAACACCCACCTGACCCAGCTTTTCGGCCTCTGACGGGAACCGCCATGACTGACCAAGACCTGCATGCCGGCCTGATCGGCGCCCAAGGCTCGCGCCGCGACCTCAACACCCCGGTGCTGGTGATCGACCGCCCGGCCCTGGAACGCAACATCGCCCGGATGGCGGCGTTCGCGGCCGAAAAGGACGTCAAGCTGCGGCCTCACGCCAAGACCCACAAGAGCGTCGACATCGCCAAGCTGCAGATCGCCGCGGGGGCCGTAGGCCTGTGCTGCGCCAAGATCGGCGAGGCTGAGGTCCTGGCCGACGGCGGCGTGACGACCGGTCTGCTGGTCACCTCGCCCGTGGTCTCGGCGCCGGCCATCGCCCGACTGGTCGCCCTGAACGGCAGGACCACCGACCTGATGACGGTCGTCGACCATCCGGCCAATGTCGCCGCCCTGGGCGCGGCCGCCGACGCCGCGGGCAAGGCGCTGCAGGTGATCATCGACCTGGATCCGGGCATCCATCGCACCGGCGTGGCCTCGCCCGAGGCGGCGGTCGCCCTGATGCAGGCGATAAAGGCCCAGCCGAGCCTGATCTATGCCGGCCTGCAGTGCTATTGCGGCATGCAGCAGCACATCGAGGGCTTCGCTGACCGCAAGGCCAATCTGGAGGACCGCGGGGCCTATATCCGCTCGGTGATCGACGCCCTGACCGCCGCCGGCGGCCCGCCGCCGATCGTCTCGGGCTCGGGCACCGGTTCGCACCGGATCGACGCCGAGTTGGGGATCTTCACCGAGTTCCAGGTCGGCTCCTACGTGTTCATGGACGGCCAGTACCTGGTCTGCGACATCGCCGGCGACGGGGTGGACCAAAGCCCCTACGAGGCGGCCCTGCTGATCGACGCCCGGGTCGTGAGCGCCAACACGCCGGGCATGGTCACGGTCGACGCCGGCTTCAAGGCGCTGTCGACCGACGCCGAGCCGCCCACGGTGCTGGGCGGCGCGCCTGACGGGTCGCGCTACTTCTTCATGGGTGACGAGCACGGCGCCGTCCTGCCGCCATCCGGCACGACGCCGCCGAGCCTGGGCGAGCGGGTGATCCTGGGCGCGCCGCACTGCGACCCGACCGTGAACCTCTACGACACCTACCACGTGGTGGACGGCGACACCCTGGTGGCGCTGTGGCCGGTGTCGGCCCGGGGACGCTCGCGCTAGGCGCCGGTCAGCCTGGCCGGAACATCTGGAACTTCCCCGCCTCGTCGATCCCGAAATAGTCGCCCGCCCCGCCGCCCCTCAGGATCGGCTGGGCGGCCACGGTGTCGTAGACGCCGTCGACCAGCAGCGCCTGGTCGATATGGACCATCACCACCTCGCCCAGGGTCAGCCAGGCGTCCACCGGCGCGCCCTCGGCGTCGTTGAGCCTGACGATCTGGGTCAGGCGGCATTCGAAGGCCACGGGGCTTTCGGCCACGCGCGGCGCGGCGACCCGCTGGGAGGGCGCCGCCGTCAGGCCGGCCAGGGCGAACTCGTCGACATGCTCGGGAACCATCGCCGAGGTGGCGTTCACCGCCTGGGCCAGGGGCCGCGTCGCCAGGTTCCAGACGAACTGGCCGGTCTCCTCGATATTGCGCACGGAGTCCTTCCAGCCCGTGCTGGAAAAGCCGATGATCGGCGGCTTGTAGTTGAAGGCGTTGAAGAAGCTGTAGGGCGCGAGGTTGCGCACGCCCGCGGCGCTGACCGTCGAGATCCAGCCGATCGGCCGGGGCGCGACGATGGCGTTCAGCGGATCGTGCCGCAGGCCATGGCCCGCCTTGGGATCATAGGAATGGATCGCAGTCATCGGCGCCTCGCTCGTCGAGGCTGGTCTTAGGGCGATGCGTCGTGATCCGCCAGCCGCCGCTCAGCCGGCGCGCGCCTCCGACCGGTTCGACAATTCGGCCAGGATCAGGTGCGCCGCCCGCGAGGCGGGTTCGGCGTCGTGCTCCACTTCGCCGTGATCCAGAAGCGAGACCAGCTTGGCGCGCGCGCGGCAGACCCGGCTCTTCATCGTCCCCTCGGGCACGTCGCACATCTCGGCCGCCTGCCGATGGGAAAACCCGCCCGCCCCGACCAGGATCATCGCCTCGCGTTGTTCGTCGCTCAAGGCGTTGAGGGCGTTGCGCAGGTCGTTGAGGATCAGCGACTGGATCTGGGCGCCGCCGACACCGGGGATTTGTGCGCTGGCGGCCGGATCCAGGGGCGTCTCGCGCCACCGGCGCCGGCGTTGTGAATAGAAGTGGTTGCGGGCGATCTTCATGAGCCAGCCCTTGAGGTTGGTGCCCGGCGTGAACTGCGCTCGGTGCCGCCAAGCCTTGAGCAGGGTGTCCTGCGCCAGGTCGTCTCCCATCGTCGCATCGCCGCAAAGGCCGCGCGCGAAGGAACGAAGAACCGGGATATTGGCCACGACCTCCTGCCTGAAATCGTTCTCGTCGAGCAAGGCCGAACCGTCCGACTGAGATACGAAGCTGCGGGCCTCGTTCGAGAGCGCGGTCTCCGATCCGCTCCAGCGAGCGGAGGTCTCAAGAAGTTTCGCGGTCGGGCTGATGTCCATTATGGGAACTCCGAAGGTCAGGCGCAGGCGGCGTTCGGACTTTCCGCCGGGCGCGTGCTCGCCTCAATCAGGTGAAACCCTGGCTGTGGGCGGCCATCGCGAAATTCAGCGAAGCTTGGCGCGAATCCGGCGCAAGGCGCTGAGTCGAAAAGGATCTCCCGGGTCGTCGTCGCGCCATGATCTGGTCGTATGGCGTGCAGGTGTCGGAATGAACAACTATAAGTTCTTCGGCGAGGCGCCCTCAACCTCGCGCGGAAAATTCAGCAAGCGCTTCAGCCCAAAACAGACAATCATGCCGCCCGCCCGGAGCGAGAATCGAACATGCCCTTGCCTAGCGCCCCAACCATCCTGCTGGCCGACGATCATTCGATCGTGCGGGCAGGACTGCGCGAGGCGCTGGAATCTCAGCCGGGCTGGACCATCTGCGGCGAGGCGTCCAACGGCCGCGACGCGATCCGCCTGGCCAGGGAACTGGTGCCAGATGTCATGATCCTAGACATCAGCATGCCGGACCTGAGCGGCGTGATCGTGGCCCGCGACGTGCGCAAGCTGAAGACCCATACCGAGCTGCTGATCTTCACCATGCACGACAGCGAACAGTTGCTGCGCGAGGTGTTCAGCGCCGGCGCGCGCGGCTTCGTGCTGAAGTCGGCCCCAACCGACCACATCATCGCCGCGGTAGTCTCGCTGCTGAACCACAAACCCTATTTCTGTCCAGGCATCACCGACGCCGTGCTGCGCGGCTACCTTTCGCCCGGTGTCCACGGGCTTGGCGACGTGATCGAAGGGGCGGAAACCTTGACCACGCGGGAACTGCTGATCGTCCAGCTTTTGGCCGAGTCCCGAAGCAACAAGGTCATCGCCTCGATGCTCGACATCAGCGTCAAGACGGTCGAGAGCCATCGCGGCAACATCATGCGAAAGCTCGGCGCCCATTCGCTGGCCGACATCGTGCGGTACGCCATCCGCAACAAGCTGATCGAGGCCTAATCGGGTGGGAGGAGAGCCGGCCCGAGACATGCGTCGGGACATGAGGGCCGGCTCTCGGCTCGCGACCACGGCTCGCTCTTGGGGGTTGAGCGCGCGGTGGCTTGCCAAGGGAAATCGGGGGTGACGCTTGGCGAGCGAGCGGCAGCAGAGTGAGGCCGTAACCGCTCCAACGCCATCAGGTCAAACCCTAGGTCGGCGCGAGAAAACCCCTACAGGCGTCAGGCCAGGTGGATCGAACTCTTGATCGCGCCGCCAGCGACCTCCTTCTGGCGAGCGCGTTCGATCGCGTCGTCCAGCAGTTTCAGGAACTCGGTCTGCATCTGGATCGACTCGAGGTCCGTCGCCCTCGCCCCGTCCAGGGTCGACCGCCGGATTTCCTCAAGCTGCTCGAGCGACAGCGCCGCGCAGAGCCGCAGGCTGAGGAACTGAAGCGCGGCTACTCGAATCTCAAGATTTGTCATCGGCAAGTCGCTACGAAACAAGGTGCGAGCAGATACGGACGGGGGCGCGGCCGTCGACCATCGACGCAGGACAGCCATAACCACTGGGTTCAAGCGTCGCCATGGCGGACTCCCCAAGCGCGAATCCCGCGACGCGCGAGAGTAGAACGGACGAGACGCGGTTTGGCCCGCCTCAATTGTTAACTAGTGCAAATGAGGGGGAAAGAGGGGGGCGGCGGCTGGGCATTCGCGAAATGGAAAAGCGTCGAAGCTATTGGAGCGGGATCGCGCTATGATGGCTGAGCCGGTAATCGTCCCGCGCCACGCGGGATCGCCGGCCTGAAAGGACCTCATGTCCGACCGACCGGACGCGCGTCAGGCCACGCGCTGGACCGCCCTGCTCGACCTGGTCGGCATTCACCAGATCACGGCGCAGGAAATCCGCGCCGAGACGCTGTTCCTGGGGAGCCGTCACCAGGGACGGATCGTCGAGGGCGCCCGGCTGGAACTGAAGTCGCCCGAACTCTCCGCCCGTCGCGGCGCCCTGCTGCGGGCCGTGATCCGCGCGACGCCGGCGACCGCCGCCGTGGAGACCGACCAATGACCGACGAGGAAGCCCAGGTCCTGCGCCGCGAAAACGACTATCTCAAGCGCCGCAACGCCCAGCTGCAGGACGACGTCACCAGCCTGGGCGGCCAGCTCCTGCGCCTGCAGCAGGAATTGGAGCGGATGAGCGGCCGCCGCGCCGCAGCCTCGCCCGATCCCCTGTCGGGCGGCCAATAGAATGACGCTTTCCCCGGGACAGCTCGTGGCCTTGAAGAACCTCGCCCGCAAGAAGGCCGGCGAGGCCGTCGACTGGATCAATATCGCCGATGCGCGTGTGTTGACCGACCTGGGCCTGGCGGAGCGCAACGGCGGCGGCTGGGTCATCACGACGGACGGCGTCGCCGCCCTGGCGAACCAGAACGTTTCCGAATGACGTCGTAACCACTTGAAGTCATGCAGCTATCGGCAGCAGAATTCGTGCGATATTCAGTCGCCGATGAAGCGGTAGCCGATCCCCGGTTCTGTCAGGATCATCGTCGGGGTCGATGGGTCGGCCTCCAGCTTCTGGCGCAGCTGGCCGACGAACACGCGCAGGTACTGGGTGTCCTGGGCGTGGGCCGGGCCCCAGACCGCGGTGAGCAGGTCCTTGTGAGTTAGCACCTTGCCCCGAGCCTGGGCCAGGCGGGCCAGGACCTCGTATTCGCGCGGCGAGACCTTCACCACGGTGCCGTCGCGGATCACCAGGTGCTTTTCCAGGTCGATCTCGACCGCTCCCGCCCGGATCGGCGCCAGAGGGCCCTGGGCCTGGCCGCGCTGGCGAAGCGCCACGCGAAGACGCGCCAGCAACTCCCCGACTCCGAACGGCTTTTCCACATAGTCGTTGGCGCCCAGGTCCAGGGCCTGGATCTTCTCGGCTTCCCGATCGCGGGCCGACAGGATGACGATCGGGCCCTCGTAGAAGGCGCGGGCCTTCTCCAGCACCGCCTTGCCGTCCATGTCGGGCAGGCCCAGGTCCAGCACCACGGCGTCCGGCGACCACAGGGCGATGCCGCGCAGCCCCTCCTGGCCGCTGTCGGCCCGCAGCGGCTCGTAGCCGGCGGCGTCCAGGGCCGGACCGAGGAATCGATGGATCTGCGGTTCGTCGTCGATGATCAGGATGCGTTGGCGCATTCCCGTGGTCTTGGCGGCGCTCATGGCTTGGTCATAGCAGATGATGCGGAGTCGCGATCGCCTTGGGCAGGCTGATCAGGATCCGAGTTCCCTTGCCATCGTGGATCGGGCTGGCGGCGGCGATCCGCCCGCCCATGGCGTCGACGAAGCCCTTGGAGATCGACAGGCCCAGGCCCGCGCCCTGGTGGCGGTCGGTGGGCTCCTCCATGCGGCGGAACTTCTCGAACACCTGCTCCAGCTCCGCCGTCGGAATGCCCCGGCCCTCGTCCTCGATGCTGATCACCACGTTGGAGCGGTCCTCGTAGGCGGCCATCTCGATCCGGGCGCCGTCCTGGCTGTAGGCGATGGCGTTCTCAAGGATGTTGACCACGGCCTGTTCCAGCAGGCTGGAATCGGCGCGCACCAGGCTTAGCTCGACGGGAAAATCGCGGGCCAGGATTCGGGCCTCCAGCCGGCGCGAGACCCGCTCGGCCGCCGCGCCCAGCACGTCGCGCACGTCGGTCCAGTCGGTGCGCAGCCGCAGCGCCCCGCCCTCCAGCCGGGTCATGTCCAGCAGGTTGCCGACATAGCGGTTCAGCCGCTCGGCCTCCTCGCGGATGCTGAGCAGCAGGTCGTCGCGCACCGCCGCCGTCATGCCCTTGCCATAGTCGATCAGGGTGCTGGAGGCTCCGAGCACCGTGGACAGCGGCGTGCGCAGATCGTGGCTGATCGAGTTCAGCAGGGCCGAGCGGAAGCGGTCGGCGCGACGCAGGGTTTCGGTCTCGACGGCCTCGGTCGCCAGTTCGGCGCGCTCCAGGGCGACGGCCCCCTGCTCCAGCAAGGCCAGCAGCAGTCGTTCGTCCTCGGAGCCGGCGACCATGGCCCCGGCCTCGACGCCGGCCACCCCGGCCCGCGAGCGCACGCCCTCCAGGGGCCAGAAGGTCCAGCGGGTCTGTGGCAGGGTGCCGGTGCCGAACCCCGCCGCCTCGCCCCTCTCCCACGCCCACCGAGCGGCGGCCATCGGCGCGGCGTCCAGCTCCTCCAGCGTCGGCGCGCCGGCGGCGGGCTGAAGTTCGCCGTTGGCCGGCAGCAACACCACGGCCTTGGCCCCGACCGCCGCCGCCGTCTGCTCGGCCAGGGCCTTGGCCGCCGCCTCGCGCCCGGCGGCCGCCGAGAAGGTCCGGCTGGCGGCCAGCAGGGCCGAGACGGCCGAGGCCCGCCGCTGGGCGTCCCGGCCCTGGTCCCGCACCCGCCCCGCCAGCCCGCCGGCGGCCAGGGCCACGGCCCAGAAGACCACCAGGGTCAGGAAGTCGGTCGGCGTGCCGATCGCGAACGAATGGCGCGGCTCCAGAAACATGTAGTTGTAGACCAGGAACGCCACGGTCGCCGCCGCCAGGGCCGGCCGCAGCCCGCGCAGCACCCCGGCCGCCAGCACCGCGGCCAGGAAGATCATCCCCAGGTCCACGCGGTCGAAGGCCACGTCCAGGCCCCAGGCCACGACCGTCGCGGCGGCGACGCAGCCGGCGGCCAGCAGGTAGGCCGTCCAGTCCACCCTTGGTCGGCGGGCCGGGACCTCGACGACCGCCTCGTGGGTGGCCTCGGTGACGACGTGGATCGCCGCCCCGCGCGCCTCGCGCAGCAGGGCCGCCGCCAGCGACCGTCCCAGCAGCTCGCGCCAGCGGCTGTCGGCCGACTTGCCGATGACGATCTGGGTGACGTTGTTGCGGCGGGCGTAGGCCATCACCGTGGCGACGATGTCGGCCCCGCTGAGCACCACGGTCGAGCCGCCCAGCTGCTCGGCCAGCTTCAAGGCGTCGCGCAGCCGGGCCGCCGCCGCCGGGCCCCTGGCCGGCTGGTCCAGGCGGTCGACGTGGGTGACCGTCCAGGGCGCGTCCATCATCATGTCCGACAACCGCCGGCCGGCTCGCACCAGGCCCGAGGCCATGGCGTCGCCGCCGACCAGCACCAGGATCCGCTCGCCGGCCGCCCAGGGACCCTCGACCCCCTTCTCGCGCATGGCGGCGACCAGCTGGTCGTCCACCGTCTGAGCCGCGCGGCGCAGGGCCAGCTCGCGCAGGGCCGTCAGGTTTTCGACCTTGAAGAAGTTCTCGGAGGCCAGGCGCGCGGTCTTGGGCACATAGACCTTGCCCTCGACCAGGCGGTCGCGGAGCTCCTCCGGGGTGATGTCGATCAATTCGATGGCGTCGGCCCGCGACAGGGCGCTGTCGGGCACGGTCTCGCGCTGGCGCACGCCGGTGATGCGCTGGACGACATCGACCAGACTTTCCAGGTGCTGGACGTTCAGGGTGGTCCAGACATCGATGCCGGCCGCCAGCAGCTCCTCGACGTCCTGCCAGCGCTTGGGGTGGCGCGAGCCTGGGGCGTTGGAATGGGCGTATTCGTCGACCAGCAGCAGAGCCGGCCGGCCGGCCAGGGCCGTGTCGAGATCGAACTCCATCATCACGTGGCCGCGATGGTCGATCGGCTTGCGCGGCAGCACGTCCATGCCGCGCAGCAGGCTTTCGGTCTCGCGCCGGCCATGGGTCTCGACCAGGCCGATCAGCACGTCCTGGCCGTCGGCCTTGCGGCGGCGAGCGGCGCGCAGCATCTCGTAGGTCTTGCCCACGCCGGGGGCCATGCCCAGGAAAACCTTCAGGCGCCCCCGGCCC
>Ga0326721_10000482_pt1 | contig 12035 bp, 7 predicted proteins | sample SGPome_FD_203951 | JGI IMG/M metagenome (GOLD analysis project Ga0326721, IMG submission 203951) | Soil microbial communities from Southern Great Plains, Lamont, Oklahoma, United States - SGP_1_2016 | ecosystem: Engineered > Artificial ecosystem > Soil microcosm > Unclassified | place: USA...
CTGCAACAGGCCACCATTACCGGTCGAACCACCAGCCACATCCAGACACTGACCACTCTTGGCCACGGCAAGCTGATACGTGCTGCCCGCCACCGGTGCGCTCGCGGCCTGCGCCGGCAGCGCGGAAGCCACACTGGGCACGATCAGAGCCGCGACCGCGGCCGAGCTATAGAGCCACCGATGCGGCCGTTTACGGTTGTTGGCGAGCATGACTGTCCTTCGGTAGATGTATCGGTTGCGAGTTGGTGGCGTCAGCGAGTGCTGGTCACAGCGGGTTCCAGCCATCGGCGCCGGCCAGGTACTTCTGCGGGGTGTAGTTCGCGGCCTCCGAGGCAGCCAACTGCGGGCGGTTGCTGTTGGTCGTGGCGCCCGACCCGGTGTTCAGATATTCCTTGAACCGGGCGTTCTTCCATGAGTTGTCCGACATGTCGGTCCAGGGCTGAGAAGTCTTCATCGTCGCGCTGAGTGACGACTCCCGGTACAGCACTTGGGCATTGGCCCGCCACGGTCGGCCGAGGCCGGTGACGCCATTGGCGGTGCCGGTGATCGTGCACTTGTAGAACAAGAAGCCGTAGGTCTTCGTCGCAGCCGTGCTGGCAGCGGTGATCGGCCCGCCACTGGTGCGCTTCTCGTGGACCTCGGTGGCATTGAACACCGCGATACCGCCGCCGAAGATGAAGTCGACGGTGCCCTCGACGTAGGACTGGGTCATGTACATCCGGGCGGAATCGTTGACCAGCAGGGTGTCCTGGTCACCGAGGAACCGCACGTTCGTGAAGGTAGCCCGATCGGCGCCGACGCTGACCGCGACCGCCTGGCCACCCGAGGTCACACTGCTCTCGTCAAAGTCGTTGGCGATGGTCAGGTTCGTTGCCGTGAAGTCATGGCCGTTGAGGAACGCAGTTGCGCTGCCGGACGTGCCGGAACTGTTCGCACTGTGGTTGTAGACGATCACCACGTTGCTCGCCGAGCTGCCGGTGCCCTGCAGGGTGATGAAGGGTTTGGTGGCCGGTACGGTGACGACCTCGCGGTATGTCCCCGGCTTGATCGTGATCGTGACCCGACTGGTGTTATTCGCCGGCACGGCGTCGACCGCCGCCTGCACCGTCCGGTAGGTGCCGCTGCCGTCCGCCGCGACCGTGGTCGGACCGGTCGGGCTGGTCGAACCGCCGCCGACGAGGGTGAAGGCCCATTGCTTGTTGCTGTTGGCGGTGCAGGATTCCTGGATGATCGCCGATCCGGAGGCGGTGGAAGCACCCTTGTCACTCAGACACAAGCCCGACGAAACACTCTTGACCTGATACGTACCACTACCCGACGCGGTGAAAGTCCAGCGCTGGTTCGCATTACCCGAACACGTCCACTGATTGATCTGAACGCCAGACGCAGCACTCGCCGCCGGAACATCCACACACTTCGCACTCTTGACATTGACCAACGTGAACTGCCCCGACCCCGCAGACACCACCTTGAACTGCTGCCAGGCCGCACCACCCGAACAACCCCACTGCTGCAACAGGCCACCATTACCGGTCGAACCACCAGCCACATCCAGACACTGACCACTCTTGGCCACGGCAAGCTGATACGTACTGCCCGCCACCGGTGCGCTCGCGGCCTGCGCCGGCAGCGCGGAAACCAGCACTGCCGCTCCCGCCACGACCGGGACGACCACCCAGGCCAATCCCGCAGAACCGATCAAACGTGCGGAACCAATCAAACGTGCAGAACTGATCAAAAGTGCGGGCCGGGTCGAACCGGCGAGGCGCCACCAGCTCCGGTCTCGGGGACGACCGGGACGTGAATGGAACACGTTTCTTCCTCTCGTTGAGCACTGAGTCACCTCTCCGCCCACGAGTGCGCGGCTGCGGCGGTGAGGCCCCTGCGGAACCGTATGAGGTGTTCGGGTCTAAGACGCTGCGGCCGGTTCGGCAATAACCATTCGGCGCAATTTTTCTTATCAGTGCAGGTCAGCGACCTATGAAACAAATCTTTGTGCCTCCTAGGAGGGCGTGCAAGGATGTGCCGCCGATGACCACCCGGCTCTGGACCGGTGGCGGAACCTAAGGGGTCACGGCATGACAGTGCTGGCGGGCGGCGACCTGGTGAGTGCGGCCCAGGCCGGCGATCAAGACGCTCTCACCGCCTTGATCGCCGAATACCTGCCGGTCACGTACAACATCGTCGGGCGGGCCCTGAACGGCCACGCCGATGTGGATGACGTCGTCCAGGAGACGATGATCAGGGTCGTTCGAGGCCTGCCCGACCTTCAGGATCCGGAGAAGTTCCGGGCCTGGCTGGCGTCGATCGCGATCCGCCAGGTGCAGGAGCGAGGCCGATCGCAGGCGAACGTCGTCCGGACCGTGCCGATCGACGAGGCGCCGAATGCGGCCGATCCGGATACTGATTTCGTCGACACCACGATCACCCGGCTCAGCCTCACCGGCGAGCGGCGTGACCTGGTCGAAGCCAGTCGCTGGCTGAACGACGACGAGCGCCGCCTGCTAGCCCTGTGGTGGCAAGAATTGGCCGGTTCCCTCAGCCGTGCCGAGTTGGCCGATGCGCTTCAGATCAGTCCACAACATGCGGCCGTCCGGGTCCAGCGGCTGCGAAACCACCTTGGTCTGGCCTGGACGCTCACCCGGGCCTGGCATGCCTCCCCGCGCTGTCCCGAACTGACCGCGGACGCCCGGACCTGGACCGGCAAGATCGAAGCCCGCTGGCTGAAGCGGCTCGGTCGGCACATTCGCTCCTGCGATCGGTGCGCCGGTTTCGGCCAGCGGGCCTCGATCGACCGCACGCTCAGCGGCATCGGCCTGGTCCCGCTGCCCCTGGCGTTCGCTCATCAACTGCCGGGCATCGTCGGAAGTGGTGTGCACCCGGCGCTCCTGCACACGGCAATGCAGGCGCCGGGCCTGTTCCGGCGGTTGATTCACCTGTTCACCGGCAAATCGACGATCATCCTCAGCGCGGCGGTGGTGAGCACCACTGCCCTGACCTACACCGTCTACTACGACCCGTTCGACCCGGACCGCCGGCCGGCCGCGACCTCTCCCGAAGTCGTTGCCCCCTCGGTGATTCCGTCGGCGGTCGGGTCGTCGATTCCGACCGCGAGTCCGCGCGCAGAGGCGTCGGCGGTGGCCGCAGAGCCGTCCGCTTCTGCCCGCGCCACAGCGGTTTCCGGCGTCAGCGACGCCGACGTCTTCGTCGCGCCGGACGGCGACGACCGGGCGACCGGGAGCCTTCGCCGACCCTATGCCACGCTGGCCCAAGCGGTTTCGGTGGCTCGGCCAGGTCAGACGATTGCCCTGCGGGGTGGGCTCTATCGCCCCGACAAGCCGGTGGTGATCGAGACCAGCGGCACCGCCGAGCGGCGAATCACGGTGAGCAATTACCGCAACGAACGGCCCGTCATCGACGCCGGCCGACTGCCGGCCGATCAGTGGTACATCACCCACCAGGCCAACTATTGGACCGTCCAAGGCCTGGAGATCAAGAACAGTCGCAACCATGCGTACGTCTGCCTGGCCTGCCAGTTCGACGTCTTTCGGCGGCTGTCTCTGCATGACAATCAGGGCACCGGCCTGCTGCTGCGTGACCTGGGAACGATCGGTAACAAGGTGCTCGACAGCGATTTCTTCAACAATCACGATGACGACGCCACCAACTCGAACGCGGACGGCCTCAACGTTCAGGGCGGCGCCGGACCCGTGAATCTGATCAGCCGCTGTCGGGCTTGGAACAATGCCGACGACGGAATCGACCTCGGCGGGTCCACTGCGTCGGTCACGATCGACCGTAGCTGGTCCTACGGAAATGGCGTAAACCGCTGGAAGATACCGGTTCTCAAGAGCGACGGCAACGGCTTCGCGCTCGCCGGAGAGGTCGACGGCCACGGCGTCGATCACGTCGTCACGAACAGCGCAGCCTGGGACAACACCGGCTACGGATACACCGAGGCCGGCAACACGGGTGCTCTGGTGATCACCGGGAACACCGCGTACCGCAACCAGGCTGACGGGTTCGGTTTCTACTACTCCGGTTCGGTGCTGCGACGTAACCTGGCTCTGGACAACACGCGCCAGGCCGTCTTCGGCGGTGAGGTCTCCAGCAAGACCAATTCGTGGGATCAGTCGGGCTGGACTCGGGCCGCTCTGCGCGGCACCGACCCGGCCACCGCTACCGGTGAACGGGAACCTGACGGCTCGCTACCGGCCACCACGTTCCTCACCAACGACCGCGACCCCGACATCGGGTCCCCGATGTCCTGAAGCCGGCCAACGCCTGGTGTCGTAGACCGGTCACCACATCGATGGCATGGTGGACTCCGTGCGACTCGTCATCTTCACCGAACCCCAGCAGGGCGCCTCCTACGCAGATCTGTTGCGGGTAGCCCAGTCCGCAGAAGCCGCCGGTTTTGATGGCTTCTTCCGTTCCGATCACTATCTGGCGATGAGCGGTGACGGCCTTCCCGGGCCCACCGACGCCTGGACCACCCTGGCCGGGCTGGCCGTGCAGACCTCCCGGATTCGCCTCGGCACGCTGGTGACGTCGGCAACGTTCCGGCTGCCGGGCCCACTGGCGATCCAGGTCGCGCAGGTCGACGAGATGAGCGGCGGCCGGGTGGAGCTCGGCCTGGGCAGCGGCTGGTTCGAGGAAGAGCATCAGGCCTACGGCATACCGTTTCCCTCGGTGCCCGAGCGCTTCGACCGGCTGACCGAGCAGCTGGAGATCATCCACGGGCTCTTCACCACCGGGGTTGGCCAGACCTACAGCTTTGACGGTAAGCACTACCAACTGCTGAACTCCCCCGCGTTGCCGAAGCCGGCCCAGTCACCGCATCCGCCGATGATCATCGGCGGGCTGGGCCGCAAGCGCACGCCCGCTCTGGCCGCCCAATACGCCGACGAATTCAACACCCCGTTCAGCACCGTCGAGGTCGCCGCCACACTCTTCGAACAGGTGCGGGTTGCCTGCAAGCAGATCGACCGAGCGCAACCGCCGGTGTTCTCCTCAGCGGTTGCGCTGTGCGCCGGCCGCGACGACGCCGAGGTCCGGCGCCGGGCGGCGGCTATCGGCCGCGAGGTGGACGAGTTGCGCAGCAGCGGTGCCGCGGTCGGTACCCCGGCCGAGGTGGTAGACATTCTCGGTCGCTACCAGCAGGCCGGTGCCTCGCGGATGTTCCTGCAGACCTTGGACCTGAACGACCTGGATCATCTCGAACTGGTTGCCTCCACGGTGGCACCCCAGCTGACCTGAGATCGCCCGGCCGGGTCAGTTCCGGCAGGTACCGGAGTAGGGCCGGCCGGGGCCGATCGTCATGTTGTCGCAGCGCACGATGTTCCCGCCGGGCCGCTGCAGCATGATTCCGGTTCCGGCCTTCACCGAGAGCTCGGACGTGTTCTTCGAGAAGTTGTTCCGCTTTCCCCAGCCTTTGACAATGACGTGCACCTGGAATCCGTCTCGGGGCGAGGCCTTTCCCCGATTGCTGAAGATGACCCAGTCGTTGCCCTTGACATCAACCCAGGAATCGGCGGCCTTGGCAACCATGCCTCGGCCGTCGAACTCGTTGCCCGCCAGCACACCGGCCCTGGTGCCCTCCTTGATATCAATCGATTCCGCTGTGGTGAGGGCGATCCGGTTGTTCAGGATCTGGTTGCGGTTGCTGCGGTCGGGTTTACAGGCCGTAACCTGGCACCAGTTCGACTTTGCCGATCCCACGTAGATGCCCTCGCCGAATTTCGGGTGCACCTGACCGGTCTTGCGGATCACGAGTTGCTGAACCACGTTTCCGGTGCTGTTCTTCCGCAGGTGCACGCCCTCGTCGCCGATCCCGTTAACGCTCAACCCCTGCAGGACCACCTGGTGACTGGCATCGAGCATGATTCCCTTGGCGCCGTTGCGAACCGAGAAACCCTGCAGCCGCCAATTGCTCACGCCGTCGAGATGCAGCGTGTATCCGGACAACTGATCGTGCGCCGACAGCACCGCGGAGGCGGGGCCACACAAGTACACCGGGCGCTTCGCCGTCCCGGATCGAGTGATTTTGAAAGTACCCGCGTAGGTGCCCGGTTCGAGGCCGATCACATCGCCGGGACGGGCCGCTCGCAACGCTTTTCGCAGCTGCCGGCCGTCCAGGACGGTCACGGTCGGCACCGGGCAAGCGAACGGGGTAGCCAGATCCTGGACAGCCGAAACCGTCGTGACGGCCTTCGGAGTGCTCGAGGATACCGCGCTGGGGGTAGCGGCAACCGTCGGCTCGGCCATGACCGCGGCCGGTGAGCCGACCGTGGCGCCGACCGGCCCGGTCGGTCCACCGAGAGTCCGGGCGCCCAACGTCGTCGGCCCGCAACCGGCCACCCCGATCACGGCTGCCACCAGGGCCAGCCGTCGGAGCAGGGTTCCTGCCCTGGACCGGTTCACCGTGAACATTTGGCGTTGGTCAAGGCGCCGCCGACCACCCGGTTGTTGCAGCTGATCCGGTTGCTGCGGGCCTCATGCAGGTAAAAGCCGACACCCTGGCCACCGTTCATCTCGGCGGTGTTCTTGGTGAACACGTTGTGATCTCCCCAACCGGACACGATGACGTGGGTCTGGAACCCGTCCTCGGTGGTGGCCCGGCCGGTGTTGTCGGTGATCAGCCAGCCGTTGCCCTTGACATCGACCCAGGAGTCGCCGCCGGTCATTGCCGACCCGTCGAAGGTGTTGCCCGCCACGACCCCGCCGATCGTTCCTTCCTTGATGTCCACCGATTCCGCAGCGGTGGCGGAAAACGTGTTGTCCAGGACGAAGTTGGTGTTACTTCCGTCGGCGGCACCACCGGTGATGGTGGCCCAGTTGCTCTGCGCGGAGCCGACATAGACGCCCTCGCCGAACTTGTCCCGACGCAGCCCGGTCCGACGGATGGTTAGCCCTCGAACAACGTTGCGGCTGCTGAACTTCCGCAGGTGGACGGCTTCGTCCCCGATGTCCTCGACGAGCAGGTCCTGAAGGCCGATGTCGGTCCCGGTATCGACCATCACCCCCTTCTGGCCGTTGCGCACGGTGAAGCCGTTGACCCGCCAGTGCGCGGCCCCGTCGAAGTGCAGTGCGTACCCGCCTTTGATCGAGCCGCCGTCGATCACCGCCCCGCGACCGCCGCAGAGCTGGATCGGCTGCTGCGCCGTCCCTGACGCCGTGGTGGTGAACTCGCCCGGGTAGGTGCCGTCCGCCAGCTGGATCACCTGGCCGGGGGCGGCGTCGGCGAGAGCCGCCGCAAGCTGCTCACCCGTGCTTACCTGGGTGGTCGCTGTCGAGCAGGTGAACCTGGGGATCGGCGAGGCCGGCACGGTGTCCGACGGAGACCGATTCGGATCGGCGGCCGGCACTGCCGGGCCCGGCGTTGCCACCGAGGCGGCCGGGGCGGCCGCTGACGTCGCCGGAACTCCTGCGGACGACGCCGGGGCACCTGCCGACGACGTCGGCGGCGTCCCGAGGCCACCGGAGGCCGGTGCGCCCACGCCCGGCATGTCCCCGATCGCATCGGTCCGATGCGCTCCCACGGAGCCGGACCCACCCGTGCACCCAGCCAACAGCAGGACCCCCAGGACAGCCCAGAGCGGGGCCCTGCGGGGGTGTTCTACTCGCCTCGTACCGGCGTCCACTCAATGCCCCGTTCGGTGAATGCGGGAACTCCCGCGCAGCGCCAGGCCAGCCGGCAAGGTCTCGTCGAACGGCGAAATCGGGGCCCTTGCGCTGGGAGCCGCAAAGCCTGATTCCAAGGCGATCAGCGCTTCGATAGCCCGCTCCTGGTCCTGCCTGATCGAGGTGGAGGCGGTACTGCTGGCGGGCACTTCCAGGTAGGGGGGCCCGGTCGTGTTCTTGTGCCGTCGCCGCAGCAGTCCCGAACCGACCACCAGGGCCGCGATCGCCAGCCAGATCAAGGTCAGCGGGTGGGTCAGGGTGCTGATCAGTCCGTCCTTGGTGATCACCCGCTGCCAGCCGTTGGTGTCGTTCGCACGCAGGTCTGGCTCGGTGTCGTCGCTGATCCGACTCAGGTCGATCGGGGAGGAACCTGACCCGCTGAGCGTGTTGTTCCGGACGCTGCTCCCTCGGATCGCCCCCACCAGGCTTATCGCGTGCAGCGTCGCGCCCGCAACGGTGTTGTCCGTGGCATCCACGTCGGCGTCGGCGACGTGGATGCCGGTCGGCATCCCGCGGACCGAGTTCCCGGCGATCTCCACCGTGCCGGTCTCCCGGACCTGGATTCCGTTGGCCTGGGCACCCACCACCCGGTTCGCCTCGATCACCACGTCGCTCGCGCCACGGGTCACCAGGATGCCTTGATGACCGCCCTCGATGCTGTTACCGATCATCCGCACGTCATGGCCACCGATGATGCGAATCCCGGCGCCACCGTTGTTCTTGACCAGGCTGGCGCTGAGCACGTTGTTGCCGAACTGCCGGATCGAGCCCCCGCTGGGTGACGGCCCGGTCGCAAGCGGTGTACCGGTGATGGACACGCCGTCCCCGCCGTTCCCGGACGACGTCAGCTGGCTGAGCACGGCGGCCTCCACCCCACGGGTGATCACCACGCCGTCGGCTCCCGAGCGCTCGACCCGCACTTGTTCGACCCGAGCCGTGGTGACGTTGCGGTGCAGGACCAGCCCATGGACCAAACTGTCGAGGATCACCACGTTGCGCACGGAGACTCCCGAGGATCCGGTGATGAATACCCCGAAGGCATTGCGGTCGATCTCGGAGTCGCTGATCTCCCCGGTGATCTGATCGTCGGCCGAGGTGGAGGTGGGCTCCGGACCGGCCGGCAGTACCTGGGCCTGCCGGTTACTGCTGGATGACTGGCTACCTGCGCCGGGCGCGACCTCGCTCACCTCCGCCCCACCCCCTCCGGCCTGGACGCCCTCCAGGGCCAACCCGCCGGTCCGGCCGCTCCAGAAACCCAGGTCGGTGACCTTGGTGTGCCGCACTACCAACTGGCCTTGGGCCAGCAGGTAGGCGCGCCCGTCCCGGACTGTGGTGTCCGCAGCGGCTGCCGCCTCGTCCCAGCTGGTGATGGTCAGCGGGGCGGCTGCGGACCCGAGGAGGCGCAGCCGACCGCCACCGCTGACGATCGAGACGAAGCCCTTGCGCCCGCTCGCCATCCGGATCGTCGTCGGTTGCGCCGGTGCCAGCGCCAGGGTGGCGCCGGCGTCGATCAAGATGTGTTCCCGGAGCAGGTACGACCCATCTGGTTCGATGGTGAACTTCTGCGGAGCCAGCGCGCGGAGGTCTTCGAACGTGTAGGCGGCCCGGCGGGCGACCAGAACCAATGTCGGGTACCCCGTGGTCTGCACCACGTAGGACAAGCGGGGGTACGTGACCACGCGGCTGCGGGCCGCGATCCGGACGTCGACGAGTCGCTGGTCCTCGCCGAGGACCAGTTCCGCCTGCCGGTCGGCGTCCTCAGCCGAGACCGGACCGGCGGCACTCTGGGTGATCGGCGGCTCGACGTCCGGACTCGGGATGGCGGCGGCGGCCGGGACGACGAGCCAGGCATTGACCGCGATCACGCATCCGGTGAAGACGGTGACGGCCCGGGCGGCGACCCGAGTTCGCCGGCCAGCGCTCGCCAAGCCGAATCGTCGGCGCAAGCGGTTCGTTCGATCAGGCGACAGCATGTGCTGGGTCTTCTTTGTCCAGGGTCGACGCCGTCTGGGCGTCGCCGCCGACTTGGTCGTCATGCCGGGTGAGCCAGCCCTGCTTGTTCATGGTGACCAAGGCATAAGCCTTCACCGGTAGGGAGATGAAGATGACCACCAGAGCGACCAGCGGAAGCAAGAACAGGTCTGCCGGTTTGCGGATCAAGTGCGAGGCGCTGCGGACCAACCTGGTCGCCATGATCCAGCCTGCGGCCAACCCGACTCCGGCCCAGGTGTAGTCCATCCGGGAAAGGAACAGGTACAGCAGGGTCGCCGCCATCGTGACCGGGGTGAGCAGGATCTGCAGGAGGGTGATCTGCGAGACGAACGGCACCCGCCAGACCCAGCCCTTCGCCACTGCCGTCAGGTAGGTGCGATAGGAGTTGCGACTCCAGCGCACCCGCTGCTTGACGAACCCGCTGAAGGAGGACGGGAACATCGACGTCGCCAGGGCGGTGCTCTGGTATCTGGTGGTGTACCCGGAGGCCAGCATCAGCCAGGTCAGCCTTCCGTCGTCGCCCGCGATGCAGCGGCGACCGAGAAAGAACTCGTGCTCCAGGTGTTCCAGGACCGGCATCACGGCGCTACGGCGATAGGCCGCGGTTCGGCCGGACACGCAGATCACCGCGCCGGCCCGGCCCATCGCGGGGACGTAGTCGCAGTAACGCAAGTCGAGGATCCAGTCCGCAACCAGCCGCCACACGCTGGACCAGCGTTGGTGGACGCTCTGCCGGGTGCTGACGGCCCCGACCTTGGGATCGAAGAACGGCATCTGAACGTTGGCCAGCAGTTCGGGCTGCCACCAGGTGTCGCTGTCGGTGAGGATCAGCAGTTCACAGCGGGCCAGCCGGATCCCGACGCCGAGGGCCGAGCGCTTACCCGAGTGCCGAAAGGGGGCCACCCGCAACCGTGGGTCGCGGGTGGCAACCTCCCGTAACCGGGCGATCACCTCGATGTCGGCGAGATCGGGGACGACGATCACCTCGGTGGGGTCCTGCGCCAGCCAGGTCCTCAACGCATCGATCAGCAGTTCGGGGTCTTCCCGGAAAGCGGGGACGACGACCGACGTGGTGGTGCGGAACGTGTTGTTGACCGGGCGATAGCTGCGCGACAGCACCCAGCGGTAAGCCCAGACCGCCCAAACGATCACACCGGCGATCCCCACCGGCAGCCACGAGTGCCAATTCAGTACCCCGAGCCAGGCGCCAACTTGGCCAAGCGAAGCATCGATCCCGGTTAATGCTGGTGCAAGGGCATACACGTAGACCACTCCTTGAAGAAGACCACCGCGCCAGGACTGGCCTCAAAACCCCGGTATCACGGACGGACTGAATATCACACCCGCCGTTTCCGTGGATGACGAGCCGGGGTCGATGCCGGGATCGTGTGGATAATCTCCATAAACCGGTACCGAGTGGTGCACGCTCGTAACTGCGCGCTGATGACTCAGCTCTGAGAAATCAGCCCCGGAAATCAGCGCTGGTAACTGGCGCTTCGCGCGGTGAGCATCACCTGCTCCCCCGCTGCGACGCTCAGACGTTCAGCTTTCACCCAGGACGCGACGGTCGCGTTCACGGCTTGGAGGAAGGCGGTACGGGTCGAGTACGGAGCCGCCGCCCACAGCACGTCAAGGAACGTAGTGCCGCCGGTGATGGCCGGATTGGCCACCCCCGAGTCAAGGGTGCCGAAGACGATCGTCGGTTCGCTCCGGCGGAAGTAGACGTGGGTGGGATCCTCGGTCCCCTCGAAGAACGGCGCGAACTCGATCCCGTCCAACGTGAAGTGCAAGGGCTTGCCCGCCACCGGGGTGAAAGTGGGCAGCAGGTCGCCGGACAGCGCGGCGTTCCGGTAGAGCCCCAGCTCCAGGTACGTGGTCCGCGCGGAGCGCGCCACCAGGTTGATCGGTCCGTAGAACAGGGTCTGTAGCGTCGGGTCGTCGAGGGTCTTCTCGACCCGCATCTGGAACGGGAAGTCGATCTTCACGAGATCTCCGTCCCGCCAGGAGCGGCTGATCCGCAGGTAGCTGCCCGCCGTGAACGGGCCGGCCACTGCCTCACCGTTGACCGTCACCCGGACCCCGGTGCGCGCCCACGCCGGGATCCGCAGGAACAAATCGAACGTCGCATCCTTGCCCCTGATCCGGAGCCTGGACTGCTGCTCGAAGGGGAAGTCGGTCTTTTGCTCGACAGTGATTCCCTGTTCCGCCCAGGTCAGCGTCGAGGCAATGAAAAGATTTACGTAGAGCGACTTCTGGTCCGCGCCGGTGAAGAATACCGAATCGGCATACTTCGTCGCACTTTCCATTCCGGTGCCCTCGCAGCAGGTGGTGCCCTGCTTCGGGGTGTAGTCCCGCACGTG
>Ga0326721_10000483_pt1 | contig 12004 bp, 4 predicted proteins | sample SGPome_FD_203951 | JGI IMG/M metagenome (GOLD analysis project Ga0326721, IMG submission 203951) | Soil microbial communities from Southern Great Plains, Lamont, Oklahoma, United States - SGP_1_2016 | ecosystem: Engineered > Artificial ecosystem > Soil microcosm > Unclassified | place: USA...
CCGGCGGCGCCGCCAGTGTCGGGCGTGTCGAAGTTGGCGGCCGTGCACTGGTCATCAAACGCTACAACATCAAGAATTTCAGCCACTGGCTCAAGCGCTTCTGGCGCCCGAGCAGGGCCTGGCATTCATGGCGCGAAGCCAATCGGCTGGTGTTTCTGGGCATCGCGACGCCCAAACCTCTGGCGGTGCGCGAAGAGCGCGTGCTGGGTATGCGCAGCAAAGCCTATCTGATTACCGAGTTCCTGCCGGGTCCGGACATCATTGAGCGTTTTGCGCCCTACGTGGAAACCGGTGATGTGCCCGAAAGCGAGTTGCAGGCGCTCGATACGCTGTTCGCGCAATTGATTCGCGAGCGCATCAGTCATGGTGATTTCAAGGGGCATAACGTGTTCTGGCAGGAAGACCGCTGGGCGCTGATCGACCTGGATGCCATGCAGCAACACAGCTCTCAGGTGTCGTTTGCTGCAGCTTTCGCCCGTGATCGCGCACGCTTCATGCGCAACTGGCCGGAGCAAAGTGCGCTGCACCAGAAGCTGGAGCAGCGCTTGCCGAAGGGCGAGACGGCCTGAGTCGTCCCGCCCTTCGGATGATTCGCGTTATTCCACGCTACTGAGGTTCATGTCCCTGAGTGCGACGGTCAGGGCGTTCATGTCGTCGTAACTTTTCAGGTGCACCGGCACCCAGCTCGGACGATCAACGGACAGCTTGCCCTGCGCATCCCTGTTCACCAGGGTGCGATAGATCTGACTGTCTCGTGAGCGATGCACGATGATCTGCAAGCCATCATCGTTCTGTTCGATCAGGAACATGCCAGGCTTGGCCAGTCGCTTTTCGATGGAGCGGGGGCGCGTGACGGGGCGGGATTTGGGGATCTCGATTTCGACCCGATAGTCGCCTTGAATGTGAACCTTCGCCTTTCCCAGATCCAGCGGCAACGCTTCGCCAGGGTCGCGCACGATGCCGCGTGACGCACCCGGCAAGACGTCCCTGACCCGCAAGCCTATGCCGCCTTCCAACTCCGCCAGGCCAGGCACTGCGTCCATGAACGTGTTGGAATGGCTATCGCCGACCAGCGCAATCCATTTGTGAAATCCCATCACCTCCTGATGCTTGCGAATGGTGCGTGACGCAAAGAAGCTCATCATCTGTTGGCGGGTAGTGGAGATTTCGTTCGCCAGGCCTTTGAGGTGATAACTGGCCATGCAATCGATGGCGCGAATCTCCAGGCCCTGCTGCTGCGCCTTGATGACCAGTTTCTCGAAGGTATAGATGCCCATCGGATCCGTCTGATGGCCCTTGTCCAGCGCCTGAAGGTCATGCAGCAGTCGCTTGCTCATCTGGCCGGTGTCGAGGAAATCATCGAGATCAGCTTGATGCAGATCGCTCAGCAGGTGCTCCAGATAGAGTGTCTTGACGTTCTGTTCAGCCAGCACTGGCAGGTTATCAATGATCAGTTTCTTGCTGGCAATGCTGGCGTGCGACTCACCCACCACCACGCCCGGGGTGTGCTGATAGAGTCGTTCAAGAAATTCTGCCACTGATGTGGGGGGCGGCACTGGAGGCAGCAGCGGTCTGACAGGCAATTCTATGGTGTGGACCGCCTCCGAGTCCTGCTGCAATTGTTTACGCAACCTGAAAAAGTCTTCTCTGGCGTCGGTCAGTTCGGGGTCTAGCAGAAAATAGCGTTCATCCAGGCCGCGATATTCGAAGTTCGCCAGTGTGTGCAACGCGTCTCTGTGTTCGACAGGGGTGTCGTAAGCGACGTCTGTCAGAGACTGTTGAATGGCTGTCATCGAACGGGGACTGCCCTCGGAATCAGCGCGCAGCCAGCCCTTCTCGGTATCCCAGCGGAAGGCATAGTCACCTGCCCAGCGCTCTCCCGACTCAATGCTTTCCCGTTCTACCATGCGGTTCATCAGCACAACATCCAGCTGGGTGCTGGGTGGCAATGGCGGGACAGACGCAGGCACCAACGGGTTGGAAAACTCGACCGTGAAATCGGCTGACGATTCGGCGGCTGGCGGGAAGCTGTTCTTGCGCACGCGAGTGGTCCGACCTGCCGGAACATCCTGAACGTGCACGCTGATTGCACCCTGCAGCTCGGTAATGCCTGGAATGGCCTCATGGGTGGTGGCCAGTTTCTGGTCGAGCAATGCAATCCAGCGTCGTGCCGGGTGGCTGGCGACGTCTTCACTGATCAGCGTGTGACCAAAATAATTGCTCATTTTTTGAGCCGCAGTCAGATCATCTGCTGCAGCTGCAACCGGATTCTCGATCAGGGGATAGCTGGCGCATGAGCTGAACGGGCGGACCTCTATACCGTGTTTATGTGCCGCCTTGATCAGGTGATAGTAATCGTACTCGGAGGCGTGATTGTTCAGCGCACCGTCGTTCAGGTACTTAAGGTGTTTTTTGATTTCGTAAGAGCCGGATCGACTTCTCGCACCCAACTGACGATAGGTGGCCAACTTTTCGAGATGCTTGTCGGTGAACAGATGCTGGATGTACAGAACCTCAACCTTTTGTTTCGCCAGCATCGGCATGTTGAGAATGAGCAGACGCTTGCTGGCAATCGATTCGGCAGCTTCGCTCATGACCAGACCATTGCTGTGGTTGAAGATGTTTTCAACGAGCGTATCGACATCGGCACGAGGTGCAAGCGTCGGAATCGTGGGGCGCGCGGGCAGGACAGACTTTGCGAAGAAGGCTTTGGCGTCTTGATAGAGCTTGTTTTGAAGCGTCACCAGGGTCTGACGCATGTTGGCAAAGTAGTTCTCGAAAAACAGCTCCAGGCCCATATTGGTCGGGTCTGGAATGTTCCGGTGCATGATGGTGTAAATACCCGGCCTCATGGCGACAGGCATTTCATAGTCACTCGTTCGGACGACAGCTTTGCCAGGCTCAGCCCCTTTTTCCGGCAACGGCCGCCAGGTGGCCTGATCCTCGAGCCCGCCGCCGCGTAACTGATAACGGTCGATTTTTTGCCACAGGCCCTGGCTGTCCAGTCGCACGGGCTGTTTGCCGAAGAATGCGAATGGGTTGGCAGGGTCGATGATCTGCCAGCAGCGCAGCCCGGCGTCGAATTGCACGACGTAGGTCTTGCCGGACATGCCGATACAGTATTTGCCATCCACCAGACAGACGCCTTTGGCGTGCCCGCCCTTGATGCGCGGCACGTTGTGCAGCGCAAGGTCGATGGCCAGGTCGGGTTTTGCGTCCAGGGACGAGCTCAGCGGCAGCCACGTATCGCCGCTCCTGCGGCCGACGAACTGGCCGGTGGCGCTGACCTGCGAAGAAGAAGGATCGACCTGCTGGAAAAGCGGGGCGTGGCCGTTGACGTTTTTCTTGCCGACCCACACGGTTCTTTCCTGCAGGTCGATCGGGAAAAGATCTTCATAGCGCGGCAGTGACGACTGGCGTGACAGTGGGCGTAATGCTGACGTCACCGAATCCATCGAATTCGCAGGGCTTACCGAGCGTGCCGACTGCATCGGAGCGCTGCGTTCCAGTTGGTGCGCGATACCGCCGAAACCCTTGAGACCTGAATGCAGATCGCCAGCAGCGCCCAGGCTGTTGAGCAAGGCCGATATCACATAGCCGCCAGCTGTTTCATGATCGCCATCTGTCAACGCCTGCACCGCGCGGACGCTATCGTGCAGGGATAACAGGCTACCCACTGCGAAACTTGCAGGCGGGAACGGCAGGGTGAGTGCCGTGGCAATGAGTTCGAAGCTGATCCAGGCCATCTTCGACAGCATGTCGTTACGACCGGTTGTGGTCTGCTCCGTGTCCAGCAATCGTCTCTCGACTGGCTGATTGAAGCAGGTGTCGGCAAAGTCGGTGATGAACGCCTTGGGCAGAAAAGGCGCCTTGTTCGCGCCGCCCTGCTGCATGTCACGCAGGAAAAACGACAGCAGTCGGCGTGCGTTGAGGCGGCAGCGGTCCTTGTAGTAGTCGATCATGCCTGGCGTATCGAGCGAGGGCATGAAGCTGCTGAACAGGCGGAACTCGATCCCGTCGGGCGCCTGAGGCGTGTACAGCAGGGCGGTCTGGCGGGTCTGTGTCGAGAGCACCGCCACGCAGCCTTGCACTGTCTCGGTATGCGACAGCAGCGAATCGGGAAAAACCAGTTGGTCCACGACCTTGAGTTTGGAGGCAATGAACGGTTTGTCGATATGCAGTTGCAACGGGTAGAGCGGGTATTGCTCGCGTGTTGCCGCATCGCTTGAATGCACACGGTCAAGGGAGCTTTTCAGCCAAGTGTATTGAATGCCATCGATGTGGCCTTTCAGAAAGCTGCGCAGCGCGGAGGCTTTCATTTGTAACTGGGTCGTGAGCGCGCTTGCCTTGCGGCGGTAGTCATAGCCCTCGTCCTGCGGGTTGAGCAGGGTGCGCCTGACCTGTGCAATGTAGCGGTCGGCCGCCCAGTTTCCGCGCACCGAGCCAGCCACTCTGGCCGGTGACAGGGCGCTGAGGTTCACACCTTCAGGGCCTTTGAAGGTCGCTACCGTGTCGGCAGTGGCACGCAATGGATTGATGCTGTCGTCATAACCATTGCGCAGCAGTTGGGTGTAGGTGACGGTTTCTCGCTCACTGGTGATCACGATAAGGTCGGGATCCACCGTATTTTCGGGCAAACCAAGCAGTGTATTGATCTGTTGGCTGGCTTGCTGGTGAACATACTGCTCGAACGGTTGAACGCGGGTATGGGGTTTCGCCTCGTAATTGCGCTGCGCGCCGGTGGCTGCATCCTCGAGTGCAACCAGTTCCTGACGTTTGTCGAGGCTGGCGTTCACGTACCATTGAGGTGTGTGCAGGTCCTGTTCGGACAGCGCAACTTCAATGTGGCCGTTCGCGAAAAGCTCCAGGCCTGCATCATAGTCCGGCAGTTCGATGAGCTGGACGAAACTCTCGTGGGGATGAGGTTTCAGTCTTAGGGCGGCCAGTTGCGTCTCGAGTTCCGGTCGGGCAGAGACGTCTGTCTGCTGGAGCAGGTAATCGCGGTGTTCGTCCGATGCGGTCCAACTGACCAGCTCACGTGCTAACTGGTCTTCGTTGTCGAATGCCCGGAAAAACTGTTGATCGGGCGCGTCCTGAATGAACAGGATCAGCCGTTCCGGCTCGCCTGGTGCGGTTTGCTTGCAAAACACCAGCAGTTTGCTCATGGCAGTTTTTGCGTTCAGCCTGATATGGCGAGTGCTCAGTGCCGGGTCTGGTTTTGCGTGCGAGATGGCTTCGATGATGGCGAAATCTTCAGGGCGAATATGGCCCTGCATTTTGGCGGCGAAGGCCAGTGCGTTGATCTGTGTGCGGGTCAGAGTGCGCATCAGAGACTGACTGTGCGGGTTCTGATAAGCCGCTTTCTGATGCGTGCCGAAGTGTACCCGCAGGTCCAGCTCTTCGACGATGCGTGCAATGTAGGCGGCGTCCAGATGCTTGTAGTCGGGGGCCAGCGGCATGCCGTCATGGCTCAGCGTGGTTCGGTTCAGAAACGCCGACGTCTGGAGGCGGTCGCCGGGATGCAGGCCGTAAAGCGCCAGTTCCACCCACGAGCGCGTAACGGTATAGGTCTCGCCTGTCACGGGAAGCGTTCGCTGCGTACTGACCGAGATCAGTGCCGGATCCAGTGCGTAGCCCAGATCGTCCGCCAGGCGCGCCTGCAAGTGCGCCCTGGCAAACTGTTTTGCGGACGCCGCCGTGCCCAGGACGCTCAGGGTTGCTGCGCGAGCCTGCTCGCAGTGCTCAAGGCGCTCGATATAAGCGCTCATGTCCCCGGGGCTTGCAAGCTTGATCCAGTCCGGCAGGCTGCGCTGATAGCGTGATTCGCGCAGCGCCATTTCGCGCAGTTCCAGCATGGCCTGTGGGCCGAACATGCCTTTCTGGTCAATCGCCTGCTGAATCTGCGAGCGGCGCGCTTCACTATCATCAATATCGGATCGGGTGCAGGCGTAGCGCACATCAGCGCGCTGTTTTTCCTGCAGGCGCTTCAAGGCGTGGGCCAAAGGCTCCGTGGTGATGGCATGCAGCTGCACATCGATGGCAAGGAACGGTTCGGCGTACAGGTCTGGGTCCGAGTCGATGAGCGCCAACCGGTCCTGATAGTTTTGTTCGAGGCTCTGGATCAGAGCGCCTTTCAGGACGGGTGAATTGAGCCACTGTGTGAGCGCCTCGCGCATCTGCTCCCGGGACGCGAACGCCTTGATGCCCAGCCCCGGCAATACCAGCAAGGTCGGTCCCTGCGCCTGGCACAGCACCACGGCACCACTGACTTCAGCCTGAATCTCGTCATCAAGCTGTATGTGCAGCGAAAAAGCGTCGGGCGCTCTGGTTTCTGTGGGCGGCAAGGCTGAAGCGGGCAGGCAGGCGGCATGCACTGCCGAAAGCTCAGCCTCGTGCAGCTTGACGCAGAATTCATCGCGCAGCGCCTGCTGCATGGCGGACAGGAATTGGTGATGACGGCTATCGCCGGGCGCCATGGCCGCATGCCAGTAATCGTCGAGTTGCGAAAGCAGGCGGGCAATGGACGCCTCGTCTGCAGATGTATCCAGCAAGGCATCATCAGGTGTAGGCAGCAGCTTGAGCGCTTCGCCCAGTCGAGAGCCCAGTTGATTGAGTCTTTTGAGGGCCGCGGTCGCTTCAATAAAGGTGTCGGCGGGTTTGGGTGACACGGGTGTCAGTGTTTGCATGGTTTTTCCGGTTCTGAAGAGCGCAAAATGCGCTGCTTGATTGAGGGCGTTGAGCCCGTGAGTCATGGCCTTCAATCAATCAGAATTCGTCGAGCCGGGAGCGTAGATAGTTATTGGATGTCAGCGGTTGGGTGAGATTCTTCGGATGCGTCCTGAAGGACGTGATGTCATCTGTTTGTTTAAACCCTTTCAGCCCCGAGCCAAATCCTTGGTCATTACGCTATAATCCCGCCCTTTAGCTGCCCTCAGCCCGCTGTGCGGGGGCACACATTTTCTCGGGCGCGCTGCGCCTGTACGCAGACTAAAGAGGCTAGACCCTAGTGGCATTGACGATCCTTGGCCTGTCCGGCGCCCTTAGCCATGATCCTTCCGCGGCGCTCTACATCGACGGCAAGCTGATCGCAGCGGCCGAAGAAGAGCGCTTCGTTCGCGACAAGCACGCAAAGAACCGCATGCCCTACGAGTCGGCAAAGTTCTGTCTGGAACAGGCAGGCATCAAGCCTTCCGATGTCGACGTGGTCGCGATTCCGTTTGCGCCGATCAGCCTGTTCGGCAAGGCTCGCTGGCACTACGCCAAGCGTTACTGGTACGCACCGGACCGCGCGCTCGATGCGCTGCTGATGGGCAATCGCCGTTACAAACGCTATCGCAACAAGATTGTCTGGTGCCTCGAACAACTGGGCTTCGATCCGAAAAAGATCAAGATCGAGCCGGTCGAGCACCACCTGGCGCACGCTTCCAGCGCGTATCACTGCTCCGGTTTCACCGAGAAAACCGCGATCATGGGCATCGACGGCAAGGGTGAGTACGCCACGACCTTCTTCGGCTACGGCGAAAACGGCAAGATCCACAAGATCAAGGAATTCTTCGATCCGGACTCGCTGGGCGGCCTGTACGGCGCGATCACCGAATTTCTCGGTTTCGAGATGCTGGACGGCGAGTTCAAGGTCATGGGCATGGCGCCGTACGGCGACGCCAGCAAGTACGACTTTTCGCGTCTGGCCACGTTCGAGAACGGCGAGCTGATCATCAACACCGAGCTGGCCAACGTCATCGGCCTGCGTCGCTACAAAGAGAACGGCAAGGGCTTCTACTTCTCGCCGAAACTGATCGAATGGCTCGGCCCCAAGCGCGTCGGCGATGTGGCGGACGAACCGTACATCCACTACGCGGCCAGCATGCAGGCGCTGTTCGAAAAGCTCGCGCTGCAGATGATGGACCACTACCTGGGTGACATCCTCAAGGAAACCGGCAAGATCGCGTTCGCCGGTGGCTGTGCGCTGAACGTCAAATTGAACCAGCGCATCATTGCCCGTCCCGAGGTCAAGGAACTGTTCGTCCAGCCTGCGTCCGGCGATGCCGGTACGGCGGTGGGCGCGGCGGCCTATGTGTCTCACGCGCGCGGCGTGCCGGTCGAGAAGATGGAGCATGTCTACCTCGGCCCCGCTTACAGCAACGAAGATGTGATCGCCGCGTGTGCCCGTCATCCGAGCAAACCGGTATGGCGCCAGATTGAAAACACCCCTGAGCGGATCGCCGAGATCATGGTCAAGGGCAACCCGGTGGCCTGGTTCCAGGGCCGCATGGAGTTCGGTCCGCGTGCGCTGGGCGGTCGTTCGATCATCGGTTGCCCGAGCGTGGCCGGCGTTGCCGACCGCATCAACCACCAGATCAAGTTCCGCGAGCGCTGGAGGCCTTTCTGCCCGTCGATGCTCGACACCGTCGCGCCGCAGATGATCAAGATCGATCACCCGGCGCCGTTCATGACCTTCACCTTCGAAGTGGCGGAAGAATGGAAGACCCGCGTGCCGGAAGTCGTTCATGAAGACGGCACCTCCCGTGCCCAGGTGCTCAAGCGCGAATACAACCCGCGCTACTACGACATGATGAAGGCGCTGGAAAACCTGACCGGCAACGGCGTGTCGCTGAACACCTCGCTGAACCGCCGTGGCGAACCGATGATCTGCTCGCCGACCGATGCCTTGAACATGTTCTTCGGCTCCGACCTCGAGTACCTGATCATGGAAGACATTCTGGTGGTCAAAGAGGGCGTCGAGGCTTATGACACGCTCGGCTGAACGTCACGTGCTGCAGTTCTGTCACGGCTATGACGGGCCGTTTCTGGACTGCGCGCGCCAGTACGCCAGCCTGTTCGCGGGCAAGGGCTATCGGGTGACCACGGTGTTTCTGACCGGTGCCGCCGACCCTGAGGTGGTCGCCGACTGCGGTTCGGACGAGGTGCTGTTCATGGAATTCAGCTCGAAGGCCATTCGTGGCCTCAAGCTGGGTGCCATTCGCGAATTGCGCAGTATCGTGGCTTCACGTCATTTCAGTTTCTGCATCGCGCATCGATTCAAACCAGTTTATATCGCGCTGTTGGCGACACGTTTGCCGGTAATCGGCGTGCATCATGCGTTTGGCGACTATCAGCGCCGCAGCCGCAAGCTGTTCGCCAACCTGTTCCGCAAACGCCTGAGCCTGCTGGGCGTTTCGGATTCGGTGCGCGACGACATGCGCAAAAGCCTGCCTGCATGGCCGACCGAGCGCATCGAGACTCTGTACAACCGCATCGATGTCGAGCAACTGCAAGGCAGCCAGTTTTCTGCCGAAGACGCGCGCGTCGAACTGGGGCTTTCACCTTCGGCCTGGATCGTCGGCAATGTCGGACGTCTGCATCCTGACAAGGATCAGGCGACCCTGCTGCGCGGCTTCGCGCTTGCTCTGCCAAGCCTGCCCGAGAACAGTCAGTTGGTGATTCTTGGCAAGGGGCGGCTGGAAGAGTCCCTCAAGGAGCTTGCCCGTGAACTGGGCATTGGCGCGAATGTAATGTTCATGGGCCAGGTCGCGGACGCACGTCGGTATTTCAAGGCGTTCGATGTCTTCGCCCTGAGTTCGGATCACGAACCGTTCGGCATGGTGCTGCTGGAAGCCATGGTGGCAGGCGTGCCGGTCGTTGCGACGTCCTGCGGCGGTGCGCGTGAAGTGGTCGAAGACGTCGGTCTGCTGTTCCCGCTGGGCGACGAGCAGCGTCTGGCTCAAGGCCTGATGCACATGGCCGGGCTGGATGCGGATCAGCGTCAGGATTGCGCCGAACGCATGCTCCTGCGTTTGCGCGAGCGCTTTTCCGACCACGCGGTACGCAACGTGTTCTGGCGCCTGCCGCAGGTCACCCGCCTGGTTGCGGAGTCCTGATGCTCAACCGATTTCAAGGCGTGCGTGAACGTGGCTGGACCGAAATCGATGCCGCTGCCTATACGCAGGCGTGGCACCGGTTTGGCGGTAGCGTGGCCACCCACCCGCAGGTCGTCGAACGTCTTTCCGTGTTCGCTGACATTCCCGTGCGCTATCTGGGCTGGGAGCAGGGCGGCGACATCAAGGCAGCGATTGCCACCTGGGGCCGCTCGCTGGCGCTGTCCAAGGACGAGCTCAAACGTCATGGCAAGAAAGGTCTTTTCGATCTGGGCAACGCCGAGCTGATTCTGCCGGTGGCGCAGGACATCGAGGTGCCGGTACGTCATCGCGGGCGTTACATCTCGTCGTTGAACGAAGGCCGGGTCAGCACCCTCAAGCCGCAGGCCGAGTCACTGGCCATGGCGCGCACACCTGAAGAGCTGTCCAAAAAGTTTCGCTACAACCAGCGTCGCGAGTTGCGTCTGCTGGAAGAGGCGGGCGGCACGGTCCGGCCTGTCAGCGATTTCAGCAGCGCAGAGCTGGCACGCATGTATTGCGAGCTGTTCCAGCGCCGCTGGGGCTTTGAAGCGACCGGTGCTGCGCACAAGGCTGAAGTGATCGAGCTGCTGCGTGACCTGCTGATCGGCTCGGTGGTGTTTCTCAACGATGCGCCGATTGCCATTCAACTGGTGTACCGCGTCGAAGCGCCCGAGTGGGTCAGCATCGAATACGTCAACGGCGGTGTCGACCCCGAAACCCGTGATTTCAGCCCTGGCAGCGTGCTCAGTTTCGTCAACACGCAGAGCGCCTGGGAAGATGCGCGTGCGCTGGGCAAATCGCTGCGCTTCTCGTTCGGCCGCGCCGACCGCGAATACAAGGATCGTTGGTGCAACCCCGTGCCGGTGTTCCAGATTTGAGCCGCAAGCAGGAGTTGCTCAAACGCCATCGTCGTAACAAGCGGCTGGCGTTGCTGGGTGGCCTGTTGCTGTTGATTGCCCTCGGCGTGGCGGTAGCGTGGTGGTTGATACCGGTGCTGGCGATCAGCGCCTGGATCGCTCACGAGGCCTGGTTCGCCGATCATCTGTTCTATTCGCCTGCCGATGACTATCAGTACAACTTCGCCGCCGAAAACGAAGTCTCGGGTGTGCGCCTGGAAAATGGCCGACTCACATTCGCCGAACCTCTGACGCTGACTGGCGGCGAAACGCTGGTACTGGCCCTGAACATCAAAAGTAACTGGCTGGGACGTTTTCTGGACCCTGTCGTCGAGTTGCAAGGTTCAGGTCTCGTCGATCGGCAAGCCTTCGAGCGCGGTGTCGACGCCGTGCGCTATCTGAACCTGACCGGGCTCGGTGAACCGTTGGCGGCAGGCGCGTTAACCCTGCGTGGACGTTTTTGCCGACTGGGCGGACAGCCGCGTTTGTGGGTGTTCCGTCAACCTGATGCACGCCAGCAGCGGGTGATGGTGATCGCGCCGCACGCTGATGACGCGGAACTTGCCGCTTTTGGTCTGTACAGCCAGGCCAGTGATGCGTGGATCGTGACCCTGACCGCCGGTGAAATCGAAGCCGATCACTATCGGCAGATGGGCCTGGACAAGGCCGAGGCGGCTCGCATGAAGGGGCGGCTGCGGGCCTGGGACAGCATTGCCGTGGCGCGCTGGGGCGGAGTCGCGGAGACACAGTGTGTGCAACTGGGCTATTTCTGCCTGCAACTGCCTGCCATGCAGGCCGCACCGGATATGCCGGTCGGCTCTCGCGAAGCGGATCTGCTCGATACGCGTCTGTTTCGCCAGTTCAACACCTTGCCGCTGCCGGGCGACGACGGCCAGCCGACCTGGAATAACCTGCTGGCCGATCTGCGCGCGCTGATCCTCAAGGCAAGGCCGCAGGTCATCGTCATGCCGCACCCGGCCATCGACCCGCATCCTGACCACATTTGTGCGCAGGCCGCTGTGCGTGAGGCGCTGGCCGGGCTTGAATGGCAGCCTGAGGTGATCTTGGGTTACGCCAATCACTTGCACGACAACGACCGCTGGCCCATGGGCGATGCCTACACCGGCATCAGCCTGCCGCCCGTCTTCGATGCCGAATTGAAGCTTGAGCCCTACAGCCTTGAGCTGTCGGTGCCGACACAGCGCGACAAAG
>Ga0326721_10000484_pt1 | contig 11990 bp, 11 predicted proteins | sample SGPome_FD_203951 | JGI IMG/M metagenome (GOLD analysis project Ga0326721, IMG submission 203951) | Soil microbial communities from Southern Great Plains, Lamont, Oklahoma, United States - SGP_1_2016 | ecosystem: Engineered > Artificial ecosystem > Soil microcosm > Unclassified | place: USA...
CTGAGGGTCGACGACACCACGGTCACGGTCACTCCGCGCGGCTGAGCCGGGCCCGCGCGGCGGACCCGGCCCGGCCGGTCGCGCTCAGTTGACGCCGCGCAGGTCGAGGACCAGTTCGGCCTCCCCGTCGGCGTCCAGCACGAAGGGGATCCCCCAGTCCTGCTGGTACAGGTGGCAGGCCGCGTGGTCGGGGATCTCCCCGCCCGGCTCCCCGTCGCACGCCGCGGCGCGGGCGGTGATGTGCAGGACGCCCTCGGTGACGCCCTCCGCCAGCACGAGCTCCCGGCGCAGCCCCTGGGCGGTGCCCGCGCCCTGCGCGAGCGCGTGCTCCGGGGAGGAGGAGATCTTCAGCTGGGTGGGGTCGCCCCACCGGTCGTCGAGCTTCTGCCCGGTGGGGGCCGCGAACCGCACCTCGATCCCCAGCGCGCCGGGGGCCAGCCTCGTGCGGGGGCGCTGGGTCTGCGACGCGCCCTCGTCGACGCGCTGGGCGGCCGCCGGGATCGGCACCCGCACCAGGCGGTGCGCGTTGGCCTCCACGACGACCAGCAGCGGCTCGTCGCCGGAGACGTCCAGCAGGACGTCGGAGGGCTCGGCCAGCCCGCGGGCCAGCGTCGCGACCTGGCGGGTGCGCGGGTCGTAGTGGCGCACGGCCCCGTTGTAGGTGTCGGCCACCGCCACGGAGCCGTCGGGCAGCTGGGCCACCCCGAGGCAGTGCTGCATCCGGGCCTGGCCGGCGTCCCCGTCGCGGAAGCCGAAGTCGAACAGCCCCTCGCCCACGGCGGTCTCCACGGTCACGGAGCCGTCGTCGGCGAAGCGCAGGACGCGCAGGGCGGAGGTCTCCGAGTCGGCGACCCACAGGTTGCCCAGGTGGTCCTCGGCGAGGCCGGAGGACTGGGCGAACCACGCCTCGGCCGCCGGGCCGTCCTTGAGCCCCTCGTCGCCCGTGCCCGCGAGCACGGCGAGCTGCCCGGTGCGGGGGTCGAAGGAGAACAGCTGGTGGGTGCCGGCCATCGCGACGACGAGCCGGTCCGCCCTCGTGGACCACGCCACGTCCCACGGCGAGGACAGGGCCACGCTCAGCGGGTCCGCGCCCTGCGCGACGTGGTCGGGCCCGGCGCCGCGGGCGCGCTCGGCGTCGAGCAGTCGCTGCACGCCGCTGCCGGCGACGGTGCGGACCTCGCCCGTGGCGAGGTCCACGCCCCGGAGGCGGTGGTTGACGGAGTCGGCCACGACCACGTCGTAGCCGGCGGCCGCGCGCACGGCCTCGGGCAGCAGGGTCAGGCCCTGCGGCTCGGTGAACTGCGCGGCGGCGGCGTCCCCGTCCCGGTGGCCCTTGGTCCCGGAGCCGATGACCCGCTGGACCGTGGCGAGGTCGTTGCCCAGCTGGACGAGGCGGTGGTGGCCCGTGTCGGAGACGAGGAACGACCCGTCGGGCAGGGGCAGGACCTTGCCGGGGAAGCGGAGGTCGCCCTCCGGGGCGGGGCGCGGGACGTAGGGGCCGTCGCCGCGGTGCAGGGTGCCCTTCGCCTCGTGCTCGGCCACCAGCTCCTCCACGAGGGGGACGAGGCCCTGGACGTGGCCCTCCCCCGAGAGGTGGGCCACGATGTAGCCCTCCGGGTCCACGACCACGAGGGTCGGCCACGCGCGGGCCGTGTAGGCCTGCCACGTCGTCAGCTCGGGGTCGTCGAGGACCGGGTGGTGGATCTCGTAGCGGTCCACGGCCGCGGCGAGCGCGGCCGGGTCGGCCTCGTGCTCGAACTTCGGCGAGTGCACGCCCACGGTGACGAGGACGTCGGCGAAGCGCTCCTCCAGCGGGCGCAGCTCGTCCAGGACGTGCAGGCAGTTGATGCAGCAGAAGGACCAGAAGTCGAGGAGCACGATCTTGCCGCGCAGCGCGGCGAGGTCCAGCGGCTTGTCGCCGGTGTTGAGCCAGGCCCGGCCCTCCAGTTCGGAGGCGCGGACGCGGGAGGTGAGGCGCATGGGGTCGGGTCCTTTCGGCGGCACGGGCGGTGCGGCGGACGGTGCGGCAGCGGGTGCGGCAGGTGGTGCGGGCAGGGTGGTTCCGTTCCTGGTCAACGCGGTGGGCGGGCGGGTATTCCGGGAGCCCGGCGGCGGCGGTGTGAGAATCGGCTCAGCGGCGGGCGGAGCGGTCGTCGCGCTCCGCGAGGCCCGCCATCATCTCGTTGTAGGCCCTCAGCTCGGCGTCGCCGGTGCGGTCCGCCGCGCGGTCCACCCGGCGGTTCTCCCTCGTGCCCTCCATCGCCCACATGATCGCGACGACGACGGCGACGACGACGGTCGGGAACTCGCCGATGCCCCACATCAGGGCCCCGCCGAGCTGCTGGTCCTCGATGGCGCTGCGGCCCCAGTCGCGGCCGGTGTTGCCGAACCAGGAGGCCTGCAGCAGGGTGTCGGAGCCCATGATCGCCACGCCCACGAACGCGTGGTAGACCATCGTGGCCAGCAGCAGGATCAGGCGCATCATGTGCGTGGGACGCCTCGGGATCGGGTCGATGCCGATGAGCACGAGCATGAACAGGTAGCCGGTGAGCAGGAAGTGCACGATCATCAGCACGTGCCCCACGTGGTAGTGCAGGGTGAAGTGGAACAGCGGCGTGAAGTAGAACACCACGATCGAGGCCGCGAAGTTCACGCCGGCGACGACCGGGTGGGTGACGATCCGGCCCCAGGTGGAGTGGACCAGGCGCAGGATCCACTCGCGGGGCCCCCGGGTGCCGTCCTGGCGGGGCTCGAGGGCCTTGAGCAGCAGGGTGACGGGGGCTCCGAGGACCAGGAAGATCGGGACGACCATGGTGAGCATCATGTGCTCGACCATGTGCGCGGAGAACAGGACCCGGCCGTAGACGGCGACGCCGCCCGAGGTGATCCAGAACAGCACGGCGAGACCCGTCAGCCACGAGAGCCCGCGCAGCACGGACCAGGAGCTCCCGCGGCGGCGGACCCGCACGAGCGCCCACACGTAGCCGAGCGCCAGGAACGCGCACACCGCGAGCCACAGCGGGTCCACCCGCCACGTGGTGAACCAGGACGCGGCGGTCGGCTCGGGCGGCAGCTCGTACCAGGTGAGGATCAGCGCCGGGGAGGCGTCCGGGGCCAGCTCCTCGGGCACCGGCGGGGCGGTGCGGGACAGGGCCACGGCGAGGCCCATGACGGCGCCCATGACCAGCACCTCGCCGAGCACGAGCTGCCACAGCGCGCGGCGCGCGGCGAGCCGGCCGGCCTCGAGCGCGGGGACCAGCCACCGGCGGTGGGCGAGCCCGGCGAGGCCGAGCACCAGCGTGAGCGCGGCCTTCACGAGCACCAGGCGCCCGTAGGGGCTGAGCAGCTGCTCCCAGGTGCCGATCCGCACGGCCGCGTTGAGCACGCCGGAGAGCAGCACCAGGAAGAAGCTGCCGAGCGCCACGGCGGAGAAGCGGCGCAGCACCACGGCGGCCATCGGCACCCGGCGCCGCGCCCCGGCGCCGCGGGCGGCGCCCTCGGGCAGGGTCCCGGTGCCGGCGTCCCGGGCGCTCAGCTGCGGGGAGAGCCAGGCCAGCACCACGAGCCCGCCGGTCCACAGGCTCACGCCCAGCAGGTGCAGGCCCAGGGAGTTGACGGCGCCCATGTGGTCGTCGCCGCCGGCGGCGTGGCCGGTGAGGGCCATGGCGACCAGCGCCACGCACGCGAGGGCGAAGGTGAGGAGCAGCCCCAGCAGGGCCCGCACGCCGAAGACGAGGGTGGTGACCACCGCGGCGACCACCACGACCGTGGCCTGGGCCTGGCCCGCGGGGATGTCGGTGGTGTAGTGGAGCAGCTGCTGGGTGTAGGTGGCGTCCCCGCCCACCGGCACGCCGGCCACGTCGGAGTAGGACAGCACGAGGACCGCGACGGCGGCCACCGTCCACACCGCGGACGCGGCCTCGGCCAGGCGCAGCGTCGCCGTGAACAGCGGGTGCTCGACCGCCTCGCCGTCGTCCCGCCCGTCCGGGCCCGTGCGGCGGCGCAGCCCGCCCCGCGTCCTCGGCACGACGCCGACGGCGAAGAGCAGGGCGCCCATGACGACGACGAGCGCGCCGTCGTGGAGCACCTCCGCCACCGGCAGGCCCCAGCGCACCAGCGCCCCGGGGTCGGCGGCGAGCGGGGCCGTGCCCGAGCCGCTGTAGAGCATCGCCACGACCAGGGCGGTGAGCGCCACCACGGGGGCCGCGGCGAGCAGCCACGGGTCGACGCCCCGGGCGCCGGCGGCCTCCGCGTCGGGGGCGTCGCCCCGGGCGGGGCGGCGGTCCGTCCTCGTGATCATTCCCGTTCTCCTTCGCCCGCCCCTCGACGACGGGGCGGCTGCGTCCATTGTCCCCCGCGGCGCAAATCGACCCCGGCGAGGGTTCCCGGGCCCGGCTCAGCGGGTGCGGTCCGGCGGGTGCGCCTCAGCGGGCGCGGCGGCGGGAGGCCAGGCTCACGGCGCCGAGCACGGCGAGGGAGACGCCCGCTCCGGCGGCGGCGACCAGCCACAGCGGGACGTCCCCGCCGGCGCCCGCGGCCGCGGGCTCCTGGGCCTGCGCGCCGGCGGAGGCGGTGGGCCCGGTGCCGGAGCCCTGGCCGACCTCGTAGTCGAAGGTCCCCTCGATGGGGTGGCCGTCGCTGGAGACGACCCGCCACACGACGTGGTAGGTCTCGTCCTCGGTGCCCTCGTCGGTCAGCGGCTGGCTGACGCGGGTACCGTCCTGCTCGAGCGGGCCGTCGGTCACGGACCGGCCCTCGGAGTCGGTGACGCTCACCCGGGGGCCGATGTCCAGGACCTCCCCCGTGAAGGTGAGCTCGATCTGCTCCGGGGCGGTCTCCAGCACGGCGCCGGGCTCCGGCGAGACGCCGACGAGCTCGTCGTGGGCGGAGGCGGGGGGCGCGGACAGGACGGTCAGGGCGCCCGCGGCCAGGAGGGCGGCGGTGCGTCGGGTGGTGCGCATGGGGAGGGGCTCCTTCGTTGCCGGGCAGGGCATCGGTCGACCGTGGGGACGGGCCGCCGGGCCGGGCGGCCCGCGGCGCTGGGGGTCGTCGTGCGCCCGGCTCCGCGCCCGGCGCCGGCGCGCACGGGACCGTGCGGCCGGGTCAGCCGGCGGGCAGCGGGGCGGGTCCGCCGGGGAGGGCGGAGCGCCGGGGGCCACGACGACGGACGGGCGGCGGCCCCCGGTGGGAGCGCACCGGGCGCAGCAGGGACTGGTCGGTCAGCACGTGCGGGCGCCCGCCGGCCGCGGCACGGGGCCGGGGCACGGCGAGCGGGACGGACAGGGCCTGCCACAGCCGCCGCACGCGCAGCCGCAGGGTGTCCAGCAGGACCACGGCCGCGACCTCGCCGTGGCGCACCAGGGCGTAGCAGGCCGCGGCGGCCAGCACGTGCGAGAGGACCATGGCGGGACCGGCGTGCCCGGCGTGGGACTCGACCTGGAGCACGAGGGCGGGGCCGGCGTGGGCGGCTCCGTGGAGGCCCGCCGGCCGGGTGGCGTCGACGACCGTGGTGACGGCGCCGGTCCCGGCGAAGAGGGCGTGCAGGAGGCCCTGGCTGAGCAGCACGCCGGCCAGCAGCGAGGCCCGCGAGAGCATCCGCCCGGCCAGGGCGACGCACAGCGGCCCCGACAGGGCCAGGGAGAGGAGCACCAGCACCGCGGGCGGGGCCGGCCCGTCCGCGGCGACGTGGGACGCGGCGGCGAAGGAGGTGGCGAGGCCCGCTCCGGTCCAGCCGCGGGCGAGGCGCTGCGCGCGTGGGCCCACGCCGCCACCTCCCCTCGGACCGCCGGCCGGACGGCTCGGCGCTCCAATTATGCGCCGCGCCTGCGGGGCCGGGCCAATCGCGGCGGACCGGGGCGGGCGGCACCGGCGGGGCCCCCGGAGACGCCGAAGGGGCGGTCCCCGGTGCGGGGACCGCCCCTTCGGACGAAGCCGGTGGACGAGGTCCGGGACGGACCTGCGGAGGCGCTCACTTGTTGGAGACAGCCGCCTTGAGCTTGGAACCAGCGGTCAGCTTGACGCCGTGGCCGGCCGGGATCTCGATGGTCTCGCCGGTCTGCGGGTTGCGCCCGGTGCGAGCGGCACGGTCGGTGCGCTCGACGGCCAGCCAGCCCGGGATGGTGATCTTCTCACCGGCGGAGACGGACTCCTCGAAGACCTGGAACAGCGCGTCCAGCACGCCGTTGACGGCGGCGTTGGTCGTGCCGGCCTTCTCGGCGACCTCTGCGACGAGTTCACTGCGGTTCTTAGCCATGTTCATGTCCTCCTGGACTTGGGGTCGTGGGGGAGCACGGCGTCAGGGACAGCCCGCGCTCCTGCGTCAGAAACTACCAGCTCGACTTGGAGATGCCGGGCAGTTCGCCGCGGTGCGCCATCGCGCGGAAGCGGACGCGGGAGATGCCGAACTTCTGGATCGTGCCGCGGGGGCGGCCGTCGATCTGGTCGCGGTTGCGCAGGCGGACCGGGGAGGCGTCGCGGGGCAGCTTCTGCAGGCCCAGGCGGGCCTCCTCGCGGGCCTCGGGGGTCGCGTTCTCGTCGACCAGGGTCTTCTTGAGCTCGGCACGCTTCGCGGCGTAGCGCTCGACGACGACCTTGCGCTGCTCGTTCTTGGCGATCTTGGACTTCTTGGCCATGGATTCAGCGCTCCTCGCGGAAATCGACGTGCTTGCGGACGACCGGGTCGTACTTCTTGAGCACCATGCGGTCCGGGTCGTTGCGGCGGTTCTTGCGGGTCACATAGGTGAAGCCCGTGCCGGCGGTGGACTTCAGCTTGATGATGGGACGAACGTCCTTGTCCTTGGCCATGTCAGATCTTCTCCCCACGTGCGAGCATGTCGGTGACGACGGCGTCGATGCCACGGGCGTCGATGACCTTGATGCCCTTGGCGCTGACGTTGAGCGTCACGTTGCGGCGCAGCGAGGGCACCCAGTAACGCTTCTTCTGAATGTTCGGGTCGAACCGGCGCTTGGTACGGCGGTGCGAGTGCGAAATGCTGTGGCCAAAGCCCGGCTGAGCTCCGGTCACCTGGCAGTGCGCTGCCATAGTGTTCTCCTCCAATGTTGACGAAATGACGGCACGCAGTGGGCGCCGCGGATGATCCCTCACCCACGGCCGAGCGTCCCGTCACCTGAGAAATGCCACCGTTCGCCAACCGGGCCCTCTCGTAAGGCCCGCGGCGGGAACCGGCGGGGCCTCGCCACGATGAAGACGGTGAGAATCAAGGTGCCGGAAGGTGGACTCCACCACACGACAGCCTTGAATTCTAGGCCCGCACGGGCTCCCCCGCAACTTGACGTCAGGCGTGACCAGCTTCGGGTCAGTCTACCGGCTCCCCCGGGGGCCGCAAACCGGGCGGCTCCCCGACCATCCGCACGGGGGCGGGCCGGGCCCCGGGATCCCGGCCGATCGGGTAGCGGCAGTCGATCGCCGCGTACGAGTGGTGGCGGCCGATGGGGACGATCAGCGGGGTGCGGGAGACGGGGTCGAGCACGATCCGCGCCCGCAGCCCGAACACGTCCGTGAGGAACCTCTCGGTGAGCACCTCGGCCGGGGCGCCCTGCCGGGCGACCTCCCCGTCCTTGAGGGCCACGAGGTGGTCCGCGTAGCGGGCGGCGAGGTTGAGGTCGTGCAGGACGAGCACCATGGTGGTGCCCTCGCGCCGGTTGAGGTCGGTGAGCAGGTCCAGGACCTCGACCTCGTTGGCGACGTCGAGGAACGCGGTGGGCTCGTCCAGGAGCAGGATCTCGGTCTCCTGGGCCAGGGCCATCGCGATCCAGGCGCGCCGGCGCTGGCCCCCGGAGAGGTCGTCCACGGCGCGCCCGGCCACCGGCTCCAGACCGGTCAGGGCGATCGACCGGCGCACGGCCTGCTCGTCCTGCGGGCCGTAGCCGCCGAGCAGGCCCCGGCGGTGGGGGGTGCGGCCGCGGTAGACGAGCTCGGTGACGGTCAGCCCGGAGTGCTCGGGGGCGTCCTGGGGCAGGAGGCCCATCACGGTGGCCACGTACTTCGAGGAGCGGGAGTGGATGTCCTTGCCGTCGAGCAGGACGAGGCCCGTGGTGGGGCGCAGCATCCGGGCGAGGCCCCGCAGCAGGGTGGTCTTGCCGGAGGCGTTCGCGCCCACGATGACGGTCACCCTCCCCTCGGGGATCTCCACGGAGACGTCCCGCAGGACGTGCTCCGCCCCGTAGGCCAGGCTGAGGTCGACGGTGCGCAGGGAGGTCACGGGCGGGTCTCCTCGCGGCCGGGGCGCTCCGCGGGCCCGGCGGGGACGACCTCGCGCGGGTGCAGCGCCGTGTACTGCGGGTACCGCGGGGCGACGGCGTCCCCGGACGACGTGCCGCGCAGCCGCCGCCCGATCCACGGCAGCAGGTACTCGCGGGCCCAGTACAGGTCCTCCTTGAGCACGCCGGGGGTCGCGGTGACCGGCAGCCGGTCGGTGGCGGGCAGCTCGAGCGCGTGCTCCACGCCCAGCAGCTCCAGCATCCGGGCCGCCACGAACGCGTGCCCCGCGGCGGACATGTGCAGCCGGTCCACCGCCCAGTAGCGCCAGTCCTGCAGCGTGCGCATCCGCCAGTAGTCGAGGACCAGGCACCCGTGCCGGTCGGCGATCTCCCGCACGTGCTCGTTGTAGAGGGCCTGGCGGGGCCGGGTCCAGGAGGTGGGGGCGTCGCGGCCCGGGTCGAAGGCCGTGAACAGCACCACCCGGGCGCCGGAGGCCCGCAGCCGCGCCACCGCCGCCTCGTAGTCCTCCATGAGGGCGTCCACGTCCGCCCGGGGGCGCAGCATGTCGTTGCCGCCCGCGTAGAGGCTCACGAGGGTCGGCTCCAGGGCCAGGCACGGGTCGAGCTGCTCCTCGACGATCCCGCGCAGCAGCCGGCCGCGGACCGCCAGGTTCGCGTAGCGGGTGTCCGGGCGGGCGGCGGTGAGCTGCTCGGCCACGAGGTCGGCCCAGCCGCGCACCCCGTTGGGGCGGGCGGGGTCGGGATCGCCCACGCCCTCGGTCATCGAGTCGCCGATGGCCACGTAGCGCACGGGGTGCGCGAGCAGGTCGGTCGTCGTCGTCACGCGCTGCGCCCCCCGGCGTCGGGCGCGGCGCGGTCGACGCCCTGCGGCTGCTCGGGCTCCCCCACCTGCCGCAGGCGGGGCCGGATGCCCAGGGCCTCGTTGACGGCGCGCACCAGGGAGTTCGCGCGGTCGTTGTCCGGGAGGGTCTCGAGCAGGACGGGGTTGCCCGCGCCGTCGGCCAGGGGCACCCGCCAGTTGGGGTATTCGTCGCCGGTGCCCGGCTGGTTCTGCATCCGCCGCTCGCCGACCGCGTCCACGAGCGAGACGTTGAGCAGCAGCGCCGGGGACTGCGCGAGGTAGCGGTGCAGCGCCTCGATCCTGCCCTGCTCGTCCGTGGCCTCGCCGTGCGGGAGCAGTCCCTTGGCCGCGACCGCCGCGAAGAACGTGTCCAGCTGCTTGCGGGCCTCGGCGCGCTCCTCCTCGGCGGGGCGGGCCAGCAGCCCGAGCTGCTCGCGGACGTCCACCTGGACGCCCTCGAGGAACCCGGCGGTGGGCGGGAAGTCGTGGGTGTTCACCGAGGCCATGCTCAGCTCCCGGTACAGGGACGGGTCGAGGGGCTCCTCCCCGTCCTCGTCCAGCTCGAACCACAGGATGGAGGTGCCCAGCACGCCGCGCTCGGCGAGGTGCTCCCGCACCCACGGCTCGAGGGTGCCGAGGTCCTCGCCGACGACCACGGCACCGGCGAGCTCGGCCTCGAGCGCGAGGATCCCGACCATCGCCTCGTGGTCGTAGTAGACGTAGGCGCCGTCGGAGGCCTCCTGGCCGTCCGGGATCCACCACAGCCGGTAGAGGCCCAGGATGTGGTCCACGCGGATGCCCCCGGCGTGCCGGAAGATGGTGCGCAGCATGTCCCGCCAGGGCAGGTACCCGGCCTCGGCGAGGCGCTCGGGGTGCCAGGGGGGCTGGGACCAGTTCTGGCCCTTCTGGTTGTACATGTCGGCGGGCGCGCCCACGCTGACCCCGGACGCGAGGACGTCCTGGAGGGTCCACGCGTCGGCGCCCTGCTTGTGCACGCCCACGGCCAGGTCGTGGATCACGCCGATGTCCATCCCGGCGAGGTGGGCCGCGCGCTGGGCGGCCTCGAGCTGCTCGTCGAGCAGCCACTGCATCCACACGTGGAAGTCGATCCGGCGGGACAGCCGGGTGCGCGCCTCCACCGCGTACGGGGAGTCGGGGGTCGCGGCCGCGTCGGCCCACTCGGGGGCGTCCTCCCCGAGCTCCTCCCGCAGCGCGCACCACAGGCCGAAGTCCTGCAGGCCCTGCCCGCCCTCGGCCACGAAGCGGCGCAGCTGCTGCTGGCGGTGCGGGGAGCGGCGGACCGTGAACAGCAGCTCGAGGCTCTTGAGCTTCGCCGCGTACGCCTTGTCCCGGTCGATGGAGGTGGTGTCGAGGTTGTCCCTGCGCTGGATGGCGGCCAGCGTGCTCACGACCTCGAGGTCGGCCGGGCGCAGGTAGGCGTACTCCGGGACCTCGGCGATGCGCAGGTAGAGCGGGTTGAAGAACCGGCGGCTGGTGGGCAGGTACGGCGAGGGCTCCACCGGAGGGGTGGGCTCGGCGGCGTGCAGCGGGTTGACGAGCAGGTAGTCCGCACCCTGCTCCCCCGAGATGGCGGCGAGGCTCGCGAGGTCGGAGACGTCCCCGACCCCCCACGAGCGCCCGGACGTCACCGAGTAGATCTGCGCCATGTAGCCCCAGCGGCGCCGGCTGTGGAGCCGGTCCGTGGTCGACAGCCGCCGGGGGGTCACCGCCAGCGGCGCCGTGGCGGGGCGCCCGCCGTCGACGTCGGGGCACTCCGCCCGCAGCTCGTACCAGCCCACGGCCAGGTGCTCGGGGACCTCGAAGGTGGCCTGTCCCGTGAGCACGCCGTCGACGTCGCGCGGGGAGCGCCAGTTCTCGACCTGCCCGGCGGTGGTCGTCCTGCCGTCCTCCGCCACGACCGTCACCCGCACCGGGGAGCCGTGGGGGACGTGGACGGTGAAGCGGGTCCGGGCGTCGGCGACGGCGACGACGACGGACGGCAGCAGCCGCCGCCACGGCGCGCGGTCGCGCTCGGCGAGCGCCGCCTCGACCGCGGCGTCGTCGGAGGCGTCGGCGCCCAGGGCCGTGAGCACGGCCCGCAGGGTCGGCTCCGGGACCTCCCGCTCCTGCCCGTCGAACCCGGAGTAGGTCGTGGAGACCCGGTGCGCCTCGGCGAGCCGGCGCAGCGCGTCGCTGGTGGTGGTGGTGTCGGCCATGGGCCCCACTCTAACCAGTGCGCGTCGCGACGCGCAGTGGGCTGACGGTCCGCCCCGGGCGGGCCCCGCGCTACGCGAGGGTGCGGGCGACGTCGACGACGAACCGGTAGCGCACGTCCGAGGCGACGACCCGGTCGTAGGCGGCGTCGACGTCGTCGGCGCCGATCAGCTCGATCTCCGCCTCGACGCCGTGCTCGGCGCAGAACTCGAGCATCTCCTGGTGCTCGGGGAGCCCGCCGACCATGGAGCCGGTGAGCACCCGCTGGGTGCCCACCAGCGCGCCGGGGCGCACGCTGTACGGCTCGGTGGGCAGCCCCACCGAGCACAGCACGCCGTTGACCCGCAGCAGGGACAGGTACTGCTCGATCGGCAGGTCCGCGGAGACGGTGTTGAGGATCAGGTCGAAGCGGCCCCGGTTGCGGGCGAACGTCTCCGGGTCCTTCGTGGCGAAGTAGTCGACCGCGCCGAAGGCGAGGCCGTCGTCCTGCTTGGACAGGCTCTGGCTGAGCACGGTCACCTCGGCGCCCATGGCCGCGGCGATCTTCACCGCGACGTGGCCGAGCCCACCCATCCCCAGGACGGCGACCTTGCGGCCGGGCCCGGCGCCCCAGCGCTTGAGCGGGGCGTACGTCGTGATCCCGGCGCACAGCAGCGGGGCCGCGCGTGCCGGGTCGAGGGCGTCGGGCACGTGC
>Ga0326721_10000486_pt1 | contig 11966 bp, 11 predicted proteins | sample SGPome_FD_203951 | JGI IMG/M metagenome (GOLD analysis project Ga0326721, IMG submission 203951) | Soil microbial communities from Southern Great Plains, Lamont, Oklahoma, United States - SGP_1_2016 | ecosystem: Engineered > Artificial ecosystem > Soil microcosm > Unclassified | place: USA...
CTTGCGCTTGAGGCCCATCAGCGGGATGCGGATCGACTTCACCCGCTTCACCTTCAGCCGCCACAGCAGCTTGGCCCAGCCGAACGGCAGCAGCTTGCCGTTCAGGCCCTCGATGGCCTCGTTGACATTGGGCAGCAGCACGATGAAGCCGGCCGGCTCGCCGTCGATCTCGGCGAACAGGATCAGGCGCTTGTCCAGCACGTCCTTCAGCGACTTGCCCAGCTGGGCGGTCTCGGCCTCGGTGGTCGGCACGAAGCCCCAGTTGCCCGACCAGGCGTCGTTGAGGATGTCGGTCAGGGCTTTGACCTCGTCGTCGTAGCGGCTCATGTCCAGCTCGCGCAGGGTCACGCCCTCGGGCAGGCCGCGCTTGACCCGGCGCACCACCACCGGCGGCAGGGCCGCGCGCGGGTCGCAGACATAGGCGTAGACGTCCTTGGCCTTGACGTAACCCTGCTCCTCGACTCGCGCGGCGGTGTAGCGCGGGTCGTGGCCCATCATCACCATCGGCTTGCTGTCGAAGCCGTCGACCAGCAGGCCGACCTCTTCGTTGATCGACAGGTTGAACGGACCCAGGGCCCGGTCGCAACCGCGGGCCTTCAGCCAGTTCTCGGCGGTGCGGAACAGCAGGCTGAAGATCGCCGGATCATCCTCGGCGGCGATCATGCCGAAATTGCCGGTCTTGCCGGTCCCGACCTCGGTGGCCAGATGGTCGATCTGGGCGCTGATCCGGCCCACGTCGCGGCCGCCGCGCACGGCCAGCCACATCTGGACGTCGGCATGCTCGAAGAACGGGTTGGTCTTGGGCGTCAGGGCCGCCATCCGCTCGTACATCAGCGGCACGACCCAGTTGGGGTCCTTGGCGTTGAGGCGGTTGGGCAGGTCGACGAACCGCCTCAACTCGGCCTTGGAGCCGACCGGGACGATCGTGAGGTCGGAATCGGTGGTGTCGAACGGCATTCAGCCCTCCAGGACAACAAGTGCGTAGATCGCGAGGGCCGCGAAAATGGTTGGGCCGCCCCAGACGGCCAGGGCGGGGGACAGTGAGCCGCCTTCGCCGAGCGCGGACAGCAGGCCGTTGACCACCAGGAAGACCAGGCCGGCCGCCAGGCCGGCGGTCAGCAGCACCGCGCCTTGTCCGCTGCGGAAGTTGGCCAGGGCGACCGGGGCGCTGAGCAGCAGCATGACCAGCGAGGCGAATGGCCCGGCGAAGGCCGCCAGCAGGCGCGTCTCGTAGAAGCTGCTCGGACGGTCGCCGCCGCCGCTCAGCAGGGCGCGGCGGGCCGTGGCGGCGGTCGGCACGGGGCTGTCGGCGAACAGGGCCTGGACGTCCTGCCGATGCAGGGGCGAAGGCCAGCCCATCCGGGCGGCGGGCGTGACGTTCACCTGCTCGCCGTTGAACCGGACGATCACGGGGTTGACCAGGGTCCAGCCGCTGGCGCGGGCATAGGTGGCGGATGGCGCCTCAATGCGCTCGACCAGCCGGCCGACCTTGTCGCGCCGATAGACCTTGACCGCCTTCAGGACGCCGCCGTCGGCCGAGGCGCCGCCGGCGATCACCAGGTCGTCGCCGGCCCGGAAGCTGCGGGGACCGGGAACCTTGCGGTCGGCGACCGGGGTGGTGGCCTGCCACCAGTCGGCCAGCACCGGATCGGTGCGCGGGGCGATCAGCTGGGCGCAGCCGAAGTCGACGGCCATGACCAGCAAGGCCACGGGCAGGGCCATGCCGACGATGCGGTAGGCCGAGATGCCCGTGGCGCGCATGGCGATGATCGCGCTCTCGCGGGCCAACTGCGAGAAGGCGAACAGTCCGCCGGCCAGGGTGGCGATCGGAGCGACCTGCTCGATCAGCCGCGGCGAGCGCAGGGCGGCGTAGTACAGCACCCCCGCCGTCCCCAGGCCGCGGTCCAGGATGTCGGTGGTCACTTCCAGCAGGTCGAGGATCTGCAGGATCGAGAACAGGATCAGAGCCGCGCCGAGCACGCGCGTGCCGACCGTGCGCAGGACGTAGAGCTGGATCTTCATGCGTCGGCCTGCTCGAACTTGTCCCGGAACATCCGCCGGAAGCGCTTGATGCCGCCGCCGAAGCTCTGAATGAGGTCGGTGACCGGGGTCTGACCGGGCCGCTTGCGGCTGCCGACGAACATCCAGACGCTGAGGCTGGTGAAGATCAGCCACGGAAGGCCGATGGCCGCCAGCGGCATGGCCTTGCCCGACTCGGCCAGGCTCTGGCCCAGCTGCAGGCTGTGCTGGAAGGCCAGCAGCAGCACGCCGGCGATGATCAGGCCGGGGGTGCGGTTGCCGCGCTTGGCGGCCAGGCCCAGCGGGAAGGCCAGCAACGGCAGGAAGGGCAGGAAGGCGGCTCGGGCCAGGCGGCCGTACAGCTCGGCCAGCAGGGTGGGGCGCGGCACGATGGGGTTGGGGCTCTCGGCCTGGCGGGCCAACTCGCCCAGGGTCAGTTCGCGCTCGTCGCCGCCGCGACTGCGCAGCAGGGCCGCCGCGCCGGACAGGGGGACGTTGGTGGTGAACTGGTCGAACACCAGGATGCGGTACTCGCCGCGGGCGTCCAGGCCGATCCGCTGGCCCCGGCGCAGCAGCATGATGACGTTCTTGCCGTCGGGGGCCGAGCGCAGGTCGGCGGTGGCGGCGGTGATCACCTCTTCCCGCCCGGCGGCGTCCATCCGGCGGATGAACACCCGCGTCAGCTGCTGGCCCGCCGGATCGGCGCCGTCGGCGGTCATCAGCAGCTTGGGCTGGTCGATGAAGGAGCCGCCGTTCAGCTTGCCGTTCCAGCCGGCGTTGATCGCCTCGTGCATCACCGCTCGATAGGCGTAGCGGCTGTAGGGCTGCATGTAGCCGAAGACGATCAGGCTGAAGACCATCAGGAACAGGCCGACATAGACGAACGGGGCGGCGATGCGGGTGAGGGACTGACCGCTGGCCAGCAGGGCGTCGATCTCCGAGCCGTCGCTGAGCTTGGTGATGACGATGAACAGCGCCACGAAGAACGCCACCGGCAGGGCCAGGCCCAGATAGTGCGGCACCAGGTTGGCGGCCAGCTCGGTCACGTAGCCGAAACGGGCGCTGCTCTGCGACAGCACGTCCAGCAGGCGCAGGACCCTCTCGAGCAAAAGGGCGATCACCGTCACGCCCAGGCAGCCGACGATCGGCCAGAGCAGCATGCGCAGCAGATAGGCGTCGATCAGCCGGAAGCGGGCGGTGCCGTGCGGCGTGGGGATGGGCTTCTTCACGCGGCCGACCACGCCTCGGCCAGCGTCCCGGCCAGCCGCTCGGCGGCGTCCAGGTCCAGATCGACCGTCGAGCCCAGGGCGGGAACGGCGGGCCAGCCGGCGTCGTTGTACACCCGGCCCTCATGCTCGCGCGTCCCCGCGTAGCGCGGGATCACGTGGAAATGCACGTCCTTGTCGACCATCATCAGCATCAGGTAGTTGATCTTCTCGTACGCGACCACCTTGGCCAACATCCGCTCGACGCTCTGCGTCGCCGTCTTGAGGTCGGCGAAGGCGGCGGGACTCAGCTGGGAGAAGGCCTCGACCGATTCCTTGCATACCAGCACCAGCGACCCAAATGTCGGTTGCTTGGGACGCACCAGGATCAGCCAGCTGTCGGTTTCGGCGACCTTGGTGCGCGGGAAACCGAAATTCTCAGCGGTGGGATTGGTCATGTCGGCCTCGCCTCCGGGCGTTCGCCGCCGTTGCTCCTACAATAGGGACGCCGTCATTTCCATGGAAGCACGATCCGCGTTGTTCGCCTCGGTTCTGGCCGTTTTCGCCCTCGTGGGCGGACCGGTGTCGGCGGACGATTCCGGCGGCGGCGCGGGCGCGGGCGTCGCCAGCCCGGGCCCGACCTGCGAGGGCCGCCCGACGGGGGTTCGGCTCATCGTCCAGGTGGCGCGCCTGAAGTCCAGCCAGGGCGAGGTGGCGGTCACCGTCTACCCGTCCGATCCCCGGCGGTTCCTGGCGCCGCACGGCAAGCTGATGCGGGTGCGCGCCAGGGCCGACGCGCCGGTGACCGAGGCTTGCTTCTACCTGCCCAAGCCGGACGCCTACGCCGTGGCCGTCTATCACGACGCCAACGCCAACCGGGACTTCGACCGCAATACCGTCGGTCTGCCGGTCGAGGGTTTCGCCTTCTCCAACGACGCGCCCAGCAAGGTCGGCGCGCCGACGTTCCAGGCTGCGCGGTTCACGGTCCGGCCTGGAGACACGGTCCTGCGCGTGAAGATGCGCTACGTCCGCTGAATCGCGGGCCGGCCGGCCTGGACCAGGACGTAGCGACCCAGTTCGCCCGCCTGGCCGGTGGCGGGATCCAACCCGCGGGCCACCAGCTTGACCTCGATGCCACCCTGCGCCTGGCGGTCGATCTCGACCCCGTGCCAGCGCGCCGCCGGGTGGCCGCGTTCGCCCAGGGCCGAGGCGGAGGGCACGCCCAGCACGGGGATCGCCGCGCCGTCCGGTCCAGGCGCGGTGGACACCGTCGCTTCGTGGGCGTGGCCGTGCAGGATCAGGTCGGCGCCGTGGCGCGCCAGCAGGGCGCGCAGGGCGTCCTGGTCCTCCAGCGACTTGCGCCGGGCCACCGCGCCCGGAACCGGCGGGTGGTGGATCAGCAGCACCCGGAAGGCGTCGCCATAGGCCGGGTCGCCCAGCAGGGCGTCCAGCCGCTCCAGCTGCGCCTGGCCCAGGCGGCCGGTGGCCAGATGGGGGGCGGTCGGCACCGCCGAACACAGGTTGAACAGCGCTACGCCGTCGCGCAGCCGCACCTGGGGGAAGGTGGCTTCGCCATCATCGCCCAGCCACGGGGTCCAGGCCGCGAACGAGTCGCCGTCCCGAGCGCCGACCAGGGCGTCGTGGTTGCCGGGGCTGACGGTGATGTCGCGGGCGGGGCCCAGCGCCTCCAGCCAGACGCGGGCCGCCTCGTACTCGGCCTGGGACGCGTAGTTCGTCAGGTCGCCGGTGATGGCGATGTGGTCCGGGGCGTGGGCTTTAAGGTCGGCGATCACGACCTCCAGCACCTCGGGCCGATGCTCCCGGTGCTTGCGCCGCCAGGCGATCCGGCTCAGCAGCCGCTTGGACAGCAGGTCCCGCCAGCCGAACGCGCCCTTGGGCGGCGGCAGGTGGAGGTCCGAGAGGTGGGCGAGGCGGAATATCGACAAGTTTGGTTCACGGATTCTGGCGGAAGGGGCCGAAGCTGCTTATCAATCGCGCCAGGTTTCAAGGGGTTGTCTATCGTGAGCGCGGAAAATCAGCCAAATGAGGCCGCCGGCCCGTCCGCCGTCACGGTCGGCCAGGCTAAAACCCGCCTCTGGGGCATGAGCTCCGCCGAGCGGTTGTCGCGAATCTACCGCCGCGTGGGCCTGGTCGAGGCCGGGCCCGAGACCGTGTTCATCGCCGGCGACGTCGTCGTGGTCGACGCCGGCTGGGTGTTCGACGAGTCGCTGATCAAGGCCCTGGCCGGACGCCCCGGCGTGGCCCTTGTCGACGAGACCGGCCGCGTGGTGGCCGTCAACGTCCCCGCCGCCCAAGCCCGCGAGGCGATTGTGCGGCTGGACACCGGCGAGGACGTCACCGCCCTGGCCGCCACCCGCCTGACGGCGCTGGAGCTGGGCTCGGCCTACAACAGCGCCCTGCGCAAGCGCGAGCCGCCGGTGCTGGAGCGCCTGACGCCCGAGACTCGCGTGGCGGTCGAGAAGCGCCTGTTCCAGGGCTCGTACAAGGGCGTCACCGACCTGGTGACCAAGTACGTCTGGCCCACGCCCGCCCGGATCGTCACCCGCTGGTGCGCCCTGGCGAAGATGACCCCCAACCAGGTGACCCTGATCGGCTTCCTGCTGGTGCTGGCCGCCTTCTGGCTGTTCTGGACCGGCCAGTGGGGCTGGGGCCTGGTCTGCGCCTGGATCATGACCTTCCTCGACACCGTCGACGGCAAGCTGGCGCGGGTGACCCTGACCTCGTCCAAGTGGGGCAACGTGTTCGACCACGGCATCGATCTGGTCCACCCGCCGTTCTGGTGGTGGGCCTGGTATGTCGGCGTGGGCGCGGTGGGCTTGACCATGCCGCATGGCCCGCTGGCCCTGGCGATCATCGTCGGCGGCTATGTGCTGCAGCGGGTGGAGGAGGGGATCTTCCTGGCCCTGTTCAAGGTCGAGATGCACGCCTGGCGGCCGTTCGACAGCTTCTTCCGGCTGATCACCGCCCGCCGCAATCCCAACCTGATCCTGCTGACCCTTGCGGTTCTGGCGGGCCGTCCCGACATCGGGTTCCTGGCGGTGGCGGTCTGGACGGCGATCTGCCTGGTCGTGCACGCCGCGCAGATCCTGCAAGCCCTGGCGGCTCCGAAGGGGGCCGTCGTTTCCTGGTTGTCGCGCTGATGCGAGTGGGCGTCGTCCGCAATCCGATGAGCCACGCCAATATCGGGCGGTCCGAGCCTGATGGGCCCGGCCAGACGCCCGACGCGGTGCTGCTGGTCGAGCCCGCCACGCCCGAGGCGCTAGAACAGGACCTGCAGGCCTTCGCCCAGTGCGGCGTGAAGATGCTGGTCATCGACGGCGGCGACGGCACCATCCGCGACGTGCTCAGCCGCGCGGCCACCATCTTCGGCGAGGCCATGCCGCTGATCGCCCTGATCCCGTCGGGCAAGACCAACGTCCTGGCCATCGACCTGGGCGTGCCGCGCGACTGGACCCTGGCCAAGGCCCTGGCCGCCGCCCGCTCCGAGACCGCGGTGATCAAGCACCGCGCGCCGCTGGAGGTCCGCTGGGACGACGGACGGCCCAGCCTGCGCGGTTTCGTGTTCGGCCTGGGCGCCTTCGTGCGCGCCACCAGCCTGGCCCAGACCGTCCACAAGACCGGCGCCTTCCACAGCATCGCCGTGGCCATGAGCGTGCTGGGCGCGCTGGTCGGTACGGTTATGGGCGGCAAGCGCGACCAGTGGCGGGCCGGCGTGCCGCTGTGCCTGGCGATCGACGGCGAGGAGACCCGCACGGCCGACCGCTTCCTGGTCCTGGCCACCACGCTCAAGCGCCTGCCGTTCGGGGTCAAGCCGTTCGGCCCGCCGCGCGAAGGGCTGAAGTTCCTGGACGTCGACGCCCCGCCCCGAGGCCTGCCGGGGGCCTTTCCGGCCCTGGTGGCCGGCAAGGAGTCGGCCTGGTCGGGCCGGCGCGGTTATCGGCGCGGCGACGCCTCGCGGCTGCGGATCACCACGAACCAGCCCCTGGTGGTCGACGGCGACGTCTATGACGGCGCGGGCGGGGTGACCGTGGTGCTGGGGCCGACCCTGCGGTTCCTGGCGGGATGAGCGGGGCTGTCGCCAGCCTGGTGGGCGAGGAACTGCTGGCGCCCGCCCCGCCTCAGGCCGTGGCCCTGGCGACCCGGCTGCTGGACCGGTTCGAGGCGCCGCTGGCGGTGCTGTTCTACGGCTCGATCCTGCGCACCGGCGATTTGGACGGGGTGCTGGACTTCTACGTCCTGACCGAAGGCGTGCGCCCGGGCCTGAGGGGCCTGGCCACGCGGCTGCTGTGGCCCGATGTCAGCTATCACGAGCTGGAGCTGGACGGCCAGGTGCTGCGGGCCAAGGTGGCCACCATGACCCTGGCCCAGTTCCAGGCGGCGACACGGGGGCGGGGGATCGACACCACGATCTGGGCCCGCTTCGTCCAGCCCGCCGGCCTGGTCTGGAGCGCCAGTCCGGCCGTGGCTGGCCAGGTGGTCGAGGCCGTGGCCGACGCGGCCCGCACCGCAGCCCGCTTCGCCGCGGCCCTGGGGCCCTCGGAAGGACCGCCGGCGGCCTACTGGTCGGCCTTGTTTCAGGAGACCTACGCAGCCGAATTCAGGGTCGAGAAGGGCGGGCGCGAGCGCTCGATCCTGGCCTTTGACGTCGCCCGCTACCACCGCTTGCTGGTCGCCTGCTGGCGGGAGGACGGCCTGCTGGACCTGGAGGCCGACAACTCGGTCCGGCCTGCGCTCGACCCGGCCGGACGCCGGCGGATCCAGGCCGCCTGGCGCCTGCGCCGGCGGATGGGGCGGCCGCTGAACTACGCCCGCCTGGTCAAGGCGGCCTTCACCTTCGACGGCGCGGCGCGCTACGCCGCCTGGAAGATCGAGCGCCACACGGGCATGGCCGTGGCCCTCACGCCCTGGCGCGAACGTCACCCGGTGCTGGCGGCTCCGGGGGTGCTGTGGCGACTATGGCGACAGCGCCAGGCGCGGGATGGGGTCAAGAAAGGCGTGTAGGGCCGGGGACACGCCCTTGCGGCGTGTCCCCATTTCCAGGCTCCTTGAATGCTGACGGGGACAGGCCGCGAGGGCGTGTCTCCGGCAAAAGAAAAGGCCCGAGGTTTCCCTCGGGCCTTTCGCGTTTCAGGCGCTTGAACGTTCGACCTAGGCCGAGACGCGCTTCAGCGGGGCTTCGATCAGGCCCATGGCCACGCCGATCTCGGCGAACACGGCCAGCACCTGGTCGATCTGCTGCTCGCTGTGGGCGGCGCTGACGCTGGTGCGCAGCAGCGGGCGGCTGTCCGGCGTGGCCGGCGGCAGGGCCAGGTTCAGATAGACGCCGTTCTGCAGCAGGGCGTTCCACATGCCGATCGCGCGCTCGGTGTCGGGCATGGTGATGGCCACGATCGGGCTGGAGGTCGGGCCGGTCATGAAGCCCATGGCCGAAAGGCCGTCGTACAGGCGGCGGGCGTTGGCCATCAGCTTGTGGCGCAGCTCGGGCTGCTCTTCCAGGCGGCGCAGGGCGGTCACGGTCGAGGAGACCACGGCCGGCGGCAGCGAGGCGGTGAACATGTACGGACGGCAGGTGACGCGCATGACGTCGAAGTCGTCCATGTCCGAGACGCAGAAGCCGCCGATGGCGCCCAGGCTCTTGGAGAAGGTGCCGACCACGAAGTCGACGTCGTCCTCGACGCCTGCCAGCTCGGCCAGGCCGCGGCCATGTTCGCCCAGCACGCCCATCGAGTGAGCTTCGTCGACCAGCAGGTAGCCGCCCAGCTCGCGCTTCACGGCGGCGATTTCCTTCAGCGGCGCGGTGTCGCCGATCATCGAATAGATGCCTTCGACGACGATCAAGCGCTCGCCCGGAACGTCCTTCATGCGGCGCAGGCGCTTGTACAGGTCTTCCGGATCGTTGTGGCGGAAGCGGATGACCTCGGCGTGGCCCAGGCGCGCGCCGTCATAGATCGAGGCGTGGCTGTCGGCGTCCAGGATCAGGTGGTCGCCGCGGCCGACCAGCGTCGACAGCACGCCCAGATTGGCCTGGTAGCCGGTGGTGAACACCATGGCGTGCTTGCGCTTGTAGAATTTGGCCAGGGCTTCCTCGAGCTCGACGTGCGCTTCGAAGCTGCCGTTGGCGATGCGCGAGCCGGTGGTGCCCGTGCCGCGTTCCTGAACCGCCTTGACCGACGAGGCGATCGCCTGCTCGTCGAAGGTCAGGCCCAGATAGTTGTTGGTGCCCAGCAGGATCGTCCGCTTGCCGTTGATCACGCCCTCGGTGGGCGAGACGACGGCGTCGAAGCGCACGCTGAAGGGATCGGCGCCGGCTTGCCGGATCGCGTTGTACGCGTCGCGATACGCGAGGTGCTTGTCGAACAGCCCCATGGCTTAGGCCCTATTCCGTAGGTCTTTAATCAGGGAGGCCAAGTCTCCGGCGGTTTCCACCGAAGCCAGGCGATCCAGAGGAATGGAGATGTCGAAGGTGTCTTCGAGCTCCATGATGATGTTCATCAAGGCCAAGGAATCGACGGCCAGATCGCGGCCGATATGGGTGTCGTTAGTCACATCGACAGAGCGGCCGAGCACCTTGCTCGTAGCCAAGCCGATTTCACGTAAAGTGAGATCCGTAACAGCTTCCATCGACGCGACGATATCCCCGACCAAGGTCCTACATAACCGAATTGTAACAGCCGTCTCGACCGAAAATCGCCGTATTCGACTATTTCCGAGACTTTTTATCCTTCAACCAGCCTTCCGAACGATACCAGCGCACGCTTTGCGCGAATCCCGCCTGGAGAGAGTAGCTCACCGGCGGAAAGTCCGGAATCGGATCGTTGCTAGATAGGCCCCAATCGGCGTGAAGCAACTCCCGAGCCTTGCCCGGGGTGAGAATTGTGTCCTTCCCGGTGACGAATGAAGCCCATTTTGACAGCACCGCCAAAGCCTTGATCGCGCCCGAGGGGACCCGCACCAGCCTTGGCGACCTGCCGACCGCCTTGGACGCGGTCTGCATGAGTTCGACCCAGCCATAACCCTCCGGACGGTTGTCGGACAAGCTGAGCAACCCGGGGCGCGGCGTTTTGACCAGGGCCGCTATCCTCGCCGCGGCGTCGTCGACATGGATCCAGGCCATGCGGGTTTTTGGACTCAAAACCGGTAAAAACGCCGATTCCGAAGCCATTTTGAACAGTCTGAGGGTCTCGACATCGCCCGGTCCGTAGATGGCCGGCGGGCGGACGATGGTCAGATCACCGCCAAAAATCTCGCGAGCTGCGTCTTCTCCGCCACGCTTGCTGCCGGCGTAGTCAGACAATTCCGGCTCGCGCGCGGCCAGGCTGGAGATCAGGATGAGTCGCGCCCCGGCTGTCCTGGCCGCCTGGGCGACTCGCCGCGAGCCCTCGACATTGGCCCGGTCGAAGGCGGCGCGGTCCCGCGCCTTGATCAGGCCCGCCACGTGGACGACGGTCTGGGCGCCGTCGCAGAGCGTGGCCAGGGCGCCGGCGTTGGCCAGGTCGCCGATCACCAGCTGCGGTTCGAGGCCCGCCCAGGCCGGGTCGGTGATGTCGCGCCGGGCCAGGACCCGGACGGTCCAGCCTTGCTCGGCCAGGACCCTGACGAGACGGCGGCCCAGGAAGCCCGTGGCGCCGGTGACGGCGACCACCGGACCGGCCCGGGCGTCGATCACGTCAGGGACGCTCGCCATAGGCGCCGGCCAGATAGGCGGTCTTGGCCTTGGAGCGGCTGAGCTTGCCCGACGAGGTCTGGGGCAGGGCGTGGGCGCCGACCAGTTGGACCTGGGCCTCGACCTGGTGGCGCAGGCGCAGGACCCCGGCGATCTTCTCGACCAGGGCCGCGCGCGTGTCGGCGTCGCCGCCGCGCGCCTGGACCAGCACCACCACGGTTTCCTCGCCGTCGCCGGGGACCGAGAAGGCCGCCACGTCGCCGCTGCGCAGGCCGTCGACCTCGGCCTCGGCGGTCCATTCCAGGTCCTGCGGCCAGATGTTGCGGCCGTTGAGGATGATCAGGTCCTTGCCGCGGCCGGTGATGACGATCTCGCCGTCGACGAGGTAGCCGAGGTCGCCGGTGTCCAGCCAACCGTCGGCCGACAGCACGCGGGCGGTCTCCTCCGGCTGCTCGAAATAGTCTCGCATCAGGCTGGGGCCGCGGGCGAAGATGCGGCCCACGCCGCGCTCGGGCAGCACGGCGCCGTTTTCGTCGCGCACTTCCAACTGGTGCCCCGGCAGCGCCGGACCGTTGCGGGCGAATTCCCGCGAGCGCTCGGTGTCCTCGGTGACGACGGCCTCGTGCTGCTCCAGGCGCTCGACCTCCAGCCGCTCGGTCTTCAGGCCGCCGCCCAACGGGGCCATCGACAGGGCCAGGGTCGCCTCGGCCATGCCGTAGCTGGCCACGAAGGCCTTGTCCGAGAAGCCGACGCTGGCGAACCGCTCGGCGAAGGCACGCAAGGGGCCGGTGCGGATCATGTCGCCGCCCAGGCCGGCGCTGCGCCACTTGGACAGGTCCAGGTGCTCGATCGAGGCCACCTCGGCCCGCCGGGCGCACAGCTCGTAGCCGAAGGTCGGGCTGTAGGAGATGGTGCCGCCGTTCTTGGTGATCAGGTCCAACCACAGCAGCGGCCGGCGCACGAAGGCGCCGGTGGGCAGCAGGTCGACCGACATCTGGCTGGTCATGGGCGACAGCAGGAAGCCGATCAGCCCCATGTCGTGGTACAGCGGCAGCCAC
>Ga0326721_10000487_pt1 | contig 11966 bp, 8 predicted proteins | sample SGPome_FD_203951 | JGI IMG/M metagenome (GOLD analysis project Ga0326721, IMG submission 203951) | Soil microbial communities from Southern Great Plains, Lamont, Oklahoma, United States - SGP_1_2016 | ecosystem: Engineered > Artificial ecosystem > Soil microcosm > Unclassified | place: USA...
CTGCGCTGCCTCAAACGCCGTCTCGCCCGCGTCGTGTTCAACACCCTCAAAACCGACCTCAACGCTGTCCAGCCCACCGCCGGGAACTTGCTCCCGGCCGCGGCTTGACATAGGAGAAACGCATGTACCTGCGCACCCCCGGGCTGCACGACAGCCGGTTGTTGCCGACCCTGGCCGGAACCGCCTTCGCCAAAGACGCCTGGCTGACCGGGATCGGCGCCTCGCTGGTGCTCGACGCCGCTACCTCGCCCAAGCCAGGCGCCCGGTAGCCCGGCTCGGAAACCGGGCGGCTACTTCACCGCGACCAGGTCGACCACGAACACGATCGGCGCGTTCGGCGGGATGCTGCCGTCCGGGGTGCCGGCCCGGCCGTAACCCAGCGCGGCGGGCAGGATCATGATGCGGCGGCTGCCCACCTTCATCGGCTCGGCTCCCGACCCGCCGCCGATGCCTTGCCTGAAGCCGATCGGCATGGCCTGCGGCAGCACGAAGCTGACGGCCCCGCCGTGGTCCCAGGAAGCGTCGAACTGCTTGCCGTCGGCATAGCGGAGACCGACGTACTGCACGGTGACGGTGGAAGCCGGTGTCGCGGCAGCCCCCGTGCCGGTCACCACATCCTTGACCAGCAGCGCGGTGGGCGCGGTCGCCGATCCGACGGTCACCGTGGGCTTGGCGGTCAGGTCGGCGGCGTTGCCGAGGGTGACGCCGTCGAAGCTGACCTGCGCTGGTGCGCTCGACGAGGCCGACGTGCTCATCATCGACGGCGCCGTGGCCGGCGCCCTGGTGCTGGAGCAGCCGGTCAGCACCGCCGCCCCCGCGCCCAGCGACACCGCTGTCGCCGCCAGCCTGGTCAGCACGGTGGAGGTCCCTCGCTGCCCGGCCATCCATCCAGGGTAGTTGAGCGCTCCGGGCTAGCCGGCCGGCAGCGCTGCCGGATCGAGCTGCGGGCGGTAACCGCCGCGGAGCGCCGCCACCGTCGACGGAGGCGTGATCACCTCGGCCAGGCCGGTGCGCGGCCGGGGCAGTGGACCGAGGTAGCCGTGCGCGCTCCACGGCCGGAGGCTGTCGGCCAGCACCAGGCACGCCCTGCCGTCCACGGCGACGAAGCTCGCCTCAGGCAGCTCCGGCCACCGCATCGGGTGCAGCCGCCGGCGGTGGGTGCCGCGCACGATCCGCTCGGAATGCAGCTTCCGGTCCAGCTCCTTGGCCAGCGGCAGCGCGGCCTGGCCGGCGCGGGCCGGCTGCCCGGTTACCCAGGCCGTCCGGAACGCCTGGTAGTCCGCGCGGCGGCACAGGGCGCACGGCCGATGCCCGGCAGCCAGCGCCACCGCCTCGTCGTAGAAGTACAGCACCGTGAAGTGGCCCGGCTGCCACTGCGGCAGCTGCCAGTCCCGGTACTGCAGTCTGCAGACGATCCACAGATCGCTGCGGTGAAACCGGACCACGTCGGTGCCCTCGTGCAGGATGCCGCGGTTGCCCAGCCAGGCGCCGCGCTGCTCGATAGCCACGATGTCGCCATAGGGAGTCACCCGGTTGCGCATCGGCGTCCGGGTCCCGGCTGGCTGGGAGCCTGCCTGCCCCGCACGCGCCGCCATGCTGCTCGGTTCCCCCTCCGGGTCAGCCACCAGCCGCGATCCGGGCGTGGCGGTCAATGGTGCGCTATAAGGCTCTGCGGGTCAATCGGCGCTGGAGCGGGCAGCGGGAAGCACGGCCACGGCGCGGGGCCGGATTTCCCGTACCGTGTCCGCATGAGCGTGACCAGCGCGATCGTGGAGCCGGTGCTGAACTTCTCCGGCGTGCCGGCCTACGCCCTGGTGGGCGGCCTGGCATTCGGCGAGGCGGCGTTGTTCTTCGGCTTCCTGCTGCCGGGCGAGACCGCCGTCATCATCGGTGGGGTGCTGGCCTATCGCCACTCGGTCTCGCTGACCGTGATGGCGCTGGTGGTGGTGGCCGCAGCCATCCTCGGCGACAGCGTCGGCTACGAGGTGGGCAAGCGGTATGGCGGGCGGCTGCTGGCCAGCCGGGTCTTCGCCAGGCATCAGCAGGCCATCGCCAGCGGCCAGCGCAGCCTGCGCGACTCGGGTGGCCGGGCGGTGTTCCTGTCGCGGTTCACCGCGTTCCTGCGAGCGGTGATGCCCGGCATGGCGGGCGCGTCGCAGATGCCGTATCGGAAGTTCCTGGCCTTCAACGCCCTCGGTGGCATCACCTGGGGGCTGGGGTTCACCACGCTCGGCTACCTGGCCGGCGCCAGCTACCACAAGCTGGAGCTTTACGCCGGCCGGGTCAGCCAGGCGATCCTGCTCGTGGTGATGCTCGGGGTGGCGATCCTCCTGATTCGCCGCCATCGCACCAGGGCAGCCGTGCTGGCGGCCGGCCCGCCGCCGCCCGAGCACGAGCGCACCGCGCCGGACTCCGCTGCGCGGCCCCGCTCCGACAGCTAACCTCCCGCTGGTGTGGCCGGACGATCCGGCCCGCCCGGCGCATCAGCGCCGGCGTCGCCGCGCTCGGGTTGCTCGGCGGAGCCAGCAGGCGGGTCGGCATCGCCAGGCTGGTGAAACTCCACCTCGACCGTTTCGAAGCCCTTGTGCTTCTCGGTCATGGGATAGGAGGCGTACGCCCGGCGGTCGCCCTCGGTCAGCCGGACGTTGTCGGTGAACGGTGTCAGCAGGCTGCGCGGCCAGAGCTTCTTGACCCGCACCACGCTGTACTCCGCCGACATCACGACGACCAGCGCGCCGAGGTAGATCCAGGCGATCGCCCCCAGCACCAACCCGAACACCCCGTAGGTGGCGCTGGCGTTCTTGAGATCGTGGGCGACGTAGTAGGTGCCGACCACCTGCAAGAGCTGCCAGCAGACCGCGGCGGCAAGCGCTCCGCCGCGAACCTGGGCCAACGTGATGTGCTCGGCGGTCATCAGCTGGAAGGCCACCATGAACAGCACGGCGTTCACCGCCACCGACAGCACGGTGCTCAGGACCCTGGCCCCGACGCCGAGGTCGCTGCCGTAGGCGCCGGCGCTGGTGGTGAGCCCCGACAGGATCGTGGTGGCCAGCACGCCGGTGCCCAGCAGCGCAAGCAGCAGCAGGCTGATGCCGCGCGCTCGGAGCGGGCTGGGTCGGGCATGCCGGGGCACCGCCCAGACCTTGTTCATCGCGTTCTGGCACGCCTGGGCGACGCCGAGGCCGCCGTACACGCTGCCGAGGATGCCGACCACGAGGCCGAGCACCTTGCCGTGCAACGGGTCGATGTTGGTCCGCAACTGGTCGCCGATCACCGGGAACTGGCTGAGCGCGGAATTGAACACCTGCGCTTGCAGATGCTCGTTGCCGTGCAGGGCGTACCCGAGCACGGTCACCAGCAGCAGCAGCAGCGGGAACAGCGAGATGAACGCGTAGTAGGTGATCAGGGCGGCCAGCACGTTGCCCTGGTCGTCGATGAACTTGTAGAGCACCGCCAGCGGCAGGCCGGCCCACCGGTGCCGGCGCTGGAACCGGTCCAGCGCCCTGGTGATCCGCGAGGCGGCCTGCGGAAGGTCCTCAGCCATCGACCGGCTCCGGCCGGGCCTCCCGCGGCTGCAACCCGGCTGCCTCGGCCGCCGCGGCGAGCACCTGGCACAGCATGGCTGGCGTCAGCCGCCCGGTGAAGGTGTTCTGCTGGCTGACGTGATAGCAGCCGAACAGGCTGAGCTCCGGTCCGGAGTCGGCGGCCGGCAGCCGCGCGACGACGCCATGGCCGAACACCGGGAGCGGGCGCGGCACCCGCCAAGACGTCGCCGCCAGCACCGGCAGCAACGCCTGCCAGCCGAAACCGCCCAGCACCACCACCGAGCGCAGCGTCGGCCGCAGGAGCTGCAGCTCGCGCGCCAGCCACGGCCGGCAGGTGTCCCGCTCGGCCGGGGTGGGCCGGTTCGCCGGCGGCGCGCACCGGACCGGGGCGGTGATCCGCACTCCGCGCAGCCGCATGCCGTCGTCGGCTGAGACCGAGCTCGCCTGCGAGGCCAAGCCCAGCTCGTGCAGCGCGGCATAGAGCACGTCACCGGAACGGTCGCCGGTGAAGATCCGGCCGGTGCGGTTGCCGCCATGCGCGGCGGGCGCCAGCCCGACGATCGCCATCGCCGCATCGGCCGGGCCGAACCCGGGCACCGGGCGCCCCCAGTAGTCCCAGTCCCGGAACGCCGCTCGCTTGACCTGGGCAACCTCTTCACGCCATCGAACCAGTCGCGGACAGGCCCGGCAGCTTGCAACCGCGGCGTCGAGTTCGGTCAGCGACGCGACCTGCCCAGGGCCCTGGGTTGTCATCGATCGATCATAGGTCCGGCCCGGTCGGGGCCGGCGGCGGCGTCGCCAGCGCGCGGGGCGGTGACGCTGATTACGAGGTTCTAAGTGGCACATTCCGCAGCGGAGCGACACGCTGGTGTAACCACCCCCCTCCAATCCAACCAGTGGCATTGGCGCGAGGATCGGTGGGTTCAGCACAGCTGAAGAGCGGGCGGCTCAGGAACGGACACGACACGGCTAGGAGTGGCAAAGGTGAAACCTCTGGACCTGGCAGCCGCACGCCCGGGGGGTAGCGGTAGCCGGCCGGCCTTGACCGCAACCCACCGGTCACGGAGACTCCGGATATCGCTCTGCTCGGACCCGGGCGTGCCGCCGAGCGGAGAGCGCTGCGAAGCTGGGCGAATCAGCGATCGGCGACCCCGTGTCAGCCGGCCGGGAGTCACCTCATGAAGTTGCTCGACTGGGCCGCTGCGCTCTGGTCATCGGCCGGTGGGCTCCGGCGCCGGCGGTCTCGAGCGCCAGAGTGCGCTGACGAGGAGGCCGTTTCCGATCCGTTCCGCTGGCAGAGCGTCACCATCCTGGCCACGCCGGACGAGGTAGCGCCGCACGGCCGGCTGCCGGCGCCGCTGGCCGAACTCGCCGCCATGATCGACACCAGGGTGGAGCCGGCTCCGGGGGGCCGCGGCAGCCAGCTCGCGGCGCGCACCAGGCCCGGGCCCAAGCCCGACTCGGCGCTCTGGAAGGGCGAGGATCCCACCCGCAGGATCCGCAGCGCGCTGCAGCACGCCAAGCAGCTCATCGAGGTCGGTGAGGTGCTGTCGGTGGAGCCGCAGCCCGCCGGCAAGCGGCGCCGGCGGGCGGCCGGGCTGCTGGTAGATCTGATGACCGGCGATGCCGATCAGGAAGGCGTGGTGTGAAGGCACTGTGCTGGACCGGTGTCGATGAGCTGTCCGTGGAGACGGTTCCCGATCCGCGGCTGCTCAACGCCCACGATGCCATCGTCAAGGTGCGGCTGAGCTCGGCCTGCGGGTCGGACCTGCACGTGCTGGGTGGCTACCTGCCCACGATGCGCCCCGGTGACGTGCTCGGCCACGAGTTCATGGGCGAGGTGGTCGAGGTCGGCTCCGCTGTGACCAGCCGCCGGGCCGGCGACCGGGTGGTGGTCTGCTCCTTCATCAGCTGCGGACGCTGCTGGTACTGCCAGAATCAGCTTTTCTCCTTGTGCGACAACGGTAATCCCAATCCTCTCCTTGCCGAGAACCTCTGGGGACAGGCGCCGGCCGGCTGCTACGGCTACTCGCACGTGCTCGGTGGCTTCGCGGGCAGCCACGCCGAGTACGTCCGGGTTCCCTATGCCGATCAGGGGATGTTCCCGATCCCGGACGAGGTGGACGACCTCACCGCGCTGTTCGCCTCCGACGCCGCTCCCACCGGCTGGATGGGCGCCGAGCTGGGCGGCGTCCAACCTGGTGACGTGGTGGCGGTCTGGGGCGCCGGCGCGGTCGGGCAGTTGGCTGCCCAGGCCTCGGCCTTGCTGGGCGCTGCCGAGGTCATCGTCATCGACGGCGTGCCGGAGCGGCTGGACCAGGCCACCCGGAGCGGCGCCCAGCTCATCGACTTCCGCACCAGCGACGTCTCGGCCGAGTTGCGCGAACGGACCGGCGGCCGGGGCGCCGATGTCTGTATCGAGGCGGTCGGGATGGTCTCGGGCAGCCCCTCGGCGCCGCTGTACGGCTATGACGACTTCAAGCAGCAGCGACGGCTGGGCACCGAGCGGCCGGTGGCAGTGCGGGAGGCGATCTTCAACTGCCGCAAGGGCGGAAGCATCTTCGTGCTGGGCGTGTTCGGCGGGGTGGTCGACAAGTTCCCGCTGGGCGCGGTCATGAACAAGGGGCTGACCCTGCGCAGCGCCCAGCAGCACGGCCAGCGTTACATCCCGATGCTGCTGGAGCGGATGGCGCGCGGCGAGCTACGGACCCGGCACCTGGCTACCCACGTGATGCCGCTGGCGAAAGCGCCGCACGGGTACGAGCTGTTCAAGAATCGCAGGGACGGCTGCGTCCGGGCGGTGTTCACGCCCGGTCCGTGAGCCGGCCCCGGCCGCCACGGCGCCGCCCGGACACCCGCAGGGCCAGACCCGCCAGCAGCAGGAGCAGCGCGAGCGCCGCCGGAGAGGCGAGATCGCGTCCGGTCCGGGGCAGCGCGCCGGCGGCGTTCGGCGGGGAGCCGGGCGTCGAGCCGTTCGGCGGGGAGCCGTCCGACCCGCCGGTCACGCTCGCCGTCAGCACGGCCGCGTTGCTGAGCACAGCCGTGCCCGAACCGCGTCCACCACCGCCGGTCACGGTGGCCACGTTGCGGATCACCGTTCCCGGGGTTGCCGAAACCAGCGTCACCAGGGTGAGCGGCCTGGCCTGGCCGGCCGGCAGGGGGGCCGAATGAGCGCACCGCAGCGTCGGTCCGGCACGGGTGCACGACCAGCCGATTCCGGAAGCCCCGGAGTAGCTCAGGCCAGCCGGCAGCGCATCGGTGACGATCACCGGCGCCACCGTGGCGTTCTGCCCGTCGTTGGTCACCGTCAGCCGGTAGCTGGCCACCCCGCCGACGTAGGACAGCAACGACTTGCTCAGCCGCAGCGCCACCGACGGCATCACCTCGGCGGTGTCCGAGCCGGCCGCCGGAGCCGAGCCGGGGCCAGTGACGGTGGCCGTGGCGGTCACCGCCGGATAGGCCTCGGCGAGCACCCGCACCGAGACGGTCACGCTCGAGGTGGCGCCGAGCGGCAGCGCGCCGGCATGGTCACAGCTGACCTGCTGGCCGCTGGCTGAGCAGCTCCACCCCGCGCCGGTGGCGGCCAGGTAGCTCAGGCCGGCCGGCAGGGTATCGGTCAGCCGCAGCGGTCCCGGGCTGCCGGTCGGGCCGGAGTTGGTGACGGTGATCAGGTAGCTGGCGGACTGGCCCACCAGCAGCTCACCCCGACGTTGCTTGGTGATTGTCAGCTGAGCGTCCGGATCCACCTGCAGCTGGTCGGAGGCGGCGCCGCTGCCGGCCAGCGCCGGATCGCTGGAGCTCACCAGGGCTGACACGGTCACCCCGGGGTAGGCCGGCGCGGTAACCATGGCGCTCAGCACCAGGTCGGCGCTGTCAGCGCCCACTCCGACCGGATCGCTCAGCCGGCAGGTGACCAGCTGGTCGACGCCCGTGCAGGACCAACCAGCGCCGGTCCCGGACCCGAACCCCAGCCCGGCCGGCAACTGGGAGCTCACCACCAGCTGATCGGCGGTGGAGGGCCCGGCGTTGTGCACCCGCAGGGTGACCTCCATAGCCCGCCCGACCTGGCCGGTGCCGCTGTGCTGCATCACCATGCTCAGGTCGGCCAGCTTGCCGACCACGACCGAGGCCGAGTCGCTGCCCGGCGTGCCCGGGGTCGGCGAGCCGGCCACGGCCTGGTTGGTTTCGGACCCGGCCGGGGCTCGCGGATCGACCTGGACCTGCAGCTGCAGCGCTGGCGCTGATTCGCCAGCGGCCAGCGACTGGTTCAGGACACACGTCACGCTCTGGCGCGACGGCGGGGTCGGAGCAGCCGCGGCGGAGCAGTCCCAGCCACCGCCGGCGGACAGGTAGCTCTGGTAGCCGGGCAGCGTGTCGGTCACCGTGATCGGCGCCGCGGAGTCGCTGGGGCCGGTGTTGCGCACCGCCAGCTGCCAACCCGCCATCGCGCCGGCCTGCGCCTGCGGGACGGTCGGGGTGGTCACCAGCGCAAGATCGGCCTGGGCGCGCACCGCGATCGGCATCGCCGGCGGGTCCGTCCGGGCGCCGGCGGTGCCGGAGTCGATCGCGGCGCTGTTGACCAGGGTCGCCGTGCCGGCCGGCAGGCTCACCGGTGTGGAGGCCGACACCAGCGTGGTCAGCACCAGATCCGCAGCGGTGGCGCCGGCGGCCAGCCGGCTGCGCCCGCACACCACCGACTGCCCGGCGGCCGAGCAGGTCCAGCCACTGCCGGTGTAGGACCGCAGGCTCAGGAAGGTCGGCAGGGTGTCGGTGACGCTGATCGTGCCGGCATCGCTGGGGCCGGCGTTGCTGGCCGACAGCACGATGCGCGCGGTGGTGCCGGCCAGCACCGGAGCGGGCGTGCTCAGGGTGGTGGCGAGGCTGAGCCCCGCGCTGGCGCCGACCTGGACCTGATCGGTGCTGGAGTTGTCGGCGAGGTCCGAGTCGGCGGTGCCGCTGCCGACCGTCGCGGTGTTCTCCAGCGTGGCCGGCCCGGCGTCGGGATCCAGCCGCACGAGCAGGCTCAGCTGGGCCGCGCTGGCGCCGCTGGCCAGGCCCGCCGCCAGCGCGCAGCTGACCACCCTGCTGCCGGCAGGGTAGTCACAGCTCCAGCCCGTGCCGGTCGCCGAGCTGAAGCTCAGGCCGGCCGGCAGCGCGTCCAGCACCGTGACGGGGCCGGTGCTGTCGGACGGCCCGCCGTTGCGCACCGCCACGGTGAAGGCCAGCGGGTCGCCCGCGACGGCGGCGCCGGCATGCGCCAGGCCGATCGAGAGGTCTGCGACCTGGGACACCGACGAGTCGTCGACATCGCTGTTGTTGGCCGGCGCCGGATCGGGCGTGCTGGCCGACACCGCCGCGGTGGTCGAGGCCGGGCCGAGGAAGCCGGCCGCCAGGTCCACGGTCAGGGTGAACGACGAGCTCGCCCCGGCGACCAGGGACCCGGCATGGCCGCAGCTGACGTGCTGGCCGGTCGCCGCGCACGTCCAGTCCGGGTCGGCGGAGCTGACCGAGTCGTAGCTGAGGCCGGCCGGCAAGGTGTCATCGACCCGGACGCCGGCCGCGTCTGACTCGCCGGCATTGCTCACCTGGATCCGGTACTGCGCCTGGCTGCCCGCCACGAAGGGATCGGTCAGGTGCAGGTTCTGGATCGCCAGGTCCGCCCGGACCACCGGCACGTCGGTCTGGACGTCGACATCGTCGGCGGGGACCGGATCAGCCGTCGGCGATCCGGCGCTGGCGGTGGTGGTGACCGGACCGGTCTGCCCGGAGGCGATGATCACTGTCACCGAGACCGCCGCGGGCGCCGCGCCGACAGCCAGCGGGCCGGGCAACGTGCAGCGCAGGCTGGCGCCGAGCGTCCCGGCGGGGATCGGGTCACAGCTCCAGCCCGCCCCGGCCGCCGACACGAAGCTGCTGCCGGCGGGCAGCTGGTCATCGATGGTGATCGGGCCGGCCGCGCTGGACGGCCCGGCGTTGGTGACCGCCAGCTCGTAGCTGGCCGGCGCGCCGGCGACCAGCTGTGGCGAGCTGAGTGTGGTGGTGATCGCCAGGTTTGCCGCGGCCCGCACGACGGCGGCGGCGGTGGCGCTGTTGTTGGCGGGGTTGGGGTCCTGGGTCCGCGCGCCGACGGCCGCGGTGGTCGAGAGGGTGCTGCCGTCGGGCACCGACTGAGCGACGGCGTAGGCCAGCGTGATGGCGGGGAAGGCGGCGCCGCTGGCCAGGGTGTCGGCGGCCGAGGTGCGCTGGCAGCTGACCGGTGCTGCGGTGCTGCACGACCAGCCGGTTCCCGAGGCGCTGATCGAGCTCAGGCCGCTCGGCAGCGGGTTGGTGAGCTGGTCGGTGACGGTGAACGGGCCGGCGGCCGGGTTCGGGCCGAGGTTGCGCACCGTGAGCGTCCAGCTGCCCGTGCCGCCGGCCACCGGCGCGGCGGCGACGGCCTTGGTCAGGCTGAGGTCGGCGGAGGCGATGTGCGCCACCGCGGTGCCGGGACCGGCGGTGTAGCTGCCGGCGCCGTTGCCACTTGCGCCGGTGGCATCCTGCGCCGTCGAGGTGGCCGAGTTGGTGTGGTTGACGGCCAGGCCCACCCCGGGTGATCCGCTCACCCCGGACTGCGGGGTGGCGCTCAACGCGATGGTCAGCGCCGCTGCCGGGTTCAGGGAGCCCAGCCCGGCCCAGCTCAGCGTCTGCACACCGCCGGCGCTGGTGACGGTGGGCTCCACGGCGGCTGCCGGGCCACCGGCGACCGAGACCCGCGCGCTGCCGGTGTCGTAGCTCCAGTTCGGCGGCAGGGTGTCGCTGCTGCCGACCTGGTAGGCCACTGCGGAGCCGGTGTTGCGAACCGTGATCAGCCAGCCGAACGATTCGCCGATGTAGCCGGTGCTGCCGGCCGGAGTGGACTTGGTGGTGGTCACCCGCGGAAAGAACGGGGTGATCGTGGCGGTCGCCGTCGGGCCGGTGTAGTGCCGGCCGGCGGTGGGCAGGGAGTCGTACCCGGTGATCCGCGCGGTGCTCACCAGCGCCGCGGCCGTCAGCGATCCGGACGGGGCCAGGGTCGCGGTATAGCCCAGGCCGGGCAGCGAGGCACCCTTGGCGAGCGGGCCCGGCAGCGTCCAGGCCAGCATCCCGCCTCCGGTGGACGGGTCGGCCCCGGTGAGGACGCCACCGCCGGAGATGCTGGCCGGATCGACGACCACTCCGGTGGGCGCCGTGTCGGTGACCGTGATGTTGTACGCGGCGCCGGTGCCCGCGGTGGCGCGGTTGCTGATGGTGACGGTGTAGCTGAAGCTCTGCCCCGGTTCGGGGTGCAGCCGGCTGACGGCCTTGGCTACCGACAGCCCCGGTTCGAGCACCGTGACGCCGGCCGTGGCGTTCGGGCTCACCTGCTGGTACCCGGCGCCGGCGCTGACCGGCGGCGTCCGGGTGGCGTTGTCCCAGCCGACGTGCGCGGTGTCGGTCAGCAGGGCGCCGGCGGTGGCGGCGGGCACGTCGGCGATCCGGGCCGTGTACCGCACGGTGACCGTCCGGGTCTGGCTGGCGTAGGGCACGTCGCCGAGCAGCCAGCCGATCAGGGTCGCCGAGCCGGCGCCGGCGGCCGCCGGCAGCTGCACGGCGCTGTCGGGGGTGCACGGCGTGCTGTCGGCGTTGACGCAGGTGATCACGCCGAGCGCCACCGAGGTGGGGTCGATGCCGGCCGGCTGCTGCTCGATCAGCGACAGGTTGTAGAAGTTCACACCGGCGGGCAGCACCGCCGAGGTGCTGTAGCTCACGGTGTCACCCACCGCTGCCGAGGTCGGGGAGACCGAGGGCAGCGCGGTGGCGCCGGCGACCGTCACCGTGCTGGTGGCGCCGGCGCTGTACGTCCGGCCGGCCGGGTTGCCGTCCTGCTCCGGTGAGCCGCGGCTGCCGGCCAGGCTGTTGCCGGTCAGGGCGGCGAGGTTGGCGTAGCTGGCCTTGCCCGATGCCGACGGGTCCACGGTCGCGCTGTACCTCAGGGTCAGCGAGGAGCCACCGGCCAGGTCGCCCAGCTTCCAGCTCACCAGCGTCGTCCCGGCCGGGCAGCTGTTGCTGCCGTCGCCGGCCGTCGCCGCGGCCGCGGTCACCCCGGCGGGCGTGGCCAGGTACCCGGTGAACGTCATGCCCGCCGGCAGGCAGTCGGCCACCCAGCTGTCGTGCAACGGCGGCCGCCCGACGGCGTTGACCGCCCGCACCGTATAGCCGATGCTCTGCCCGGCGGCCACGGCCCCGCCGGCGTCGTTGGTCTTGGTCAGCCCGGCCGCGGGTTCGACATCGGTGACGCTCGCGCTGGCCGTCCGGGCCGGCAGCAGGACGCCACCGGTGGCGGCGGTCGCGCTGCTGAAGGTCGCGGTGCTGGTGCGCACCACGGCATGCTGGTTGGCCGCCAGCGCGGCCAGCTGGGCCGTG
>Ga0326721_10000488_pt1 | contig 11965 bp, 11 predicted proteins | sample SGPome_FD_203951 | JGI IMG/M metagenome (GOLD analysis project Ga0326721, IMG submission 203951) | Soil microbial communities from Southern Great Plains, Lamont, Oklahoma, United States - SGP_1_2016 | ecosystem: Engineered > Artificial ecosystem > Soil microcosm > Unclassified | place: USA...
CGGCTCTGGACCTTGTCGCCTTCGCGGCCGGCCAGCGGGCTGTCGTTGACCGAAACGGTCATCGAGATGGTCGGCGGATCGATCGGCTGGGCCGGCAGGGCCTCGGTGACTTCCAGGGCGCACAGGGTGTCGGCCACGGTGGCCTTGGACATGCCGGCGATGGCGACGATGTCACCGGCTTCGGCGCCCTCGTCGACCGGCGAACGCTTCAGGCCGCGGAAGGCCAGCACCTTGGTGATGCGGCCGCGCTCGATTTCCTTGCCGTCGCGGTCCAGGGCGTGGATGGCCATGCCGGGGACGGCCTTGCCGCTCTCGATCCGGCCGGTCAGCAGGCGGCCCAGGAACGGGTCGGATTCGATCAGCACGTTCAGGATCTGGAACGGCTCGTCCTTCTTGGCGATCTGCTTGGGTTCCGGCACGTGGCGGACGATCAGGTCGAACAGCGGGGCCAGGTTGTCGTTGGGCACATTCATGTCCAGCGTCGCCCAGCCGGCGCGGCCCGAGGCGTAGATGTGCGGGAAGTCCAGCTGCTCGTCCGTGGCGCCGATGGCGGCGAACAGGTCGAAGGCGGCGTTGTGGACCTTGTCCGGATCGGCGTGGGCGCGGTCGACCTTATTGATGCAGAGGATCGGGCGCAGGCCCATCTTCAGCGCCTTGGTCAGCACGAACTTGGTCTGCGGCATGACGCCTTCTTCGGCGTCGACCAGCAGGACGCAGCCGTCCACCATGCCCAGGATCCGCTCGACCTCGCCGCCGAAGTCGGCGTGGCCAGGGGTGTCGATGATGTTGATGCGGGTCTCGCCCGCTTCACCGTTCCACAGGACGCTGGTGCACTTGGCCAGGATGGTGATCCCGCGCTCGCGCTCCTGGTCGTTGGAGTCCATGGCGCGCTCGGTGGTCGCCTCGTTGGCGCGGAACACGCCCGACTGGGCCAGCAGCTGATCGACGAGGGTGGTCTTGCCATGATCGACGTGCGCGATGATGGCGATGTTTCGCATGGACATGGAGAAGGCGAACTTTCGGGAGGAACAGATGGGGTTTGACGCTGCGCGCGTCAGGCGCGCGGCTTTTACGCGACTGCGCGACGATTATCCACCCCACCCCTGCGCGACAGATCGGACTGGAAACCGGTGTCAGCGCAAAACCCCTTAAATTTATTGGGTTTGCGAAAGTTGCGGACGGCTGTCGTTTCTTTGGCAACTAATTGTGCAGTGCAGCATAGATCCGAAAATCAGCCAAGCTTGGAGAGCGGCGTTCTCTGGCCCTTGTGTTACAAAGGGTTTCAGTCGGTGAGCGCGAAAAAAAGACAGCGATGTCTGTCGATTTTGCTTGATGCATTTCGCAGTGCACCCTATAAGCAACCTGTGAGGCGGCGCTGCCGCCTCTGCCCTTCCTGGGCGTTTCCTCCCTAATGAACTGCCCGGCTTTCGAGCCGGGCTTTTTTTTGCCCGTAACCTGGGCGAACCCAAGGCGAATGGCCGCGCTCGGCGCATTTTCCCGAAAAACGCGAAACGTGAGGGTTCAGAGCAGCTCGGTCCAGTCGGTCTGGACCAGGCGCGCGGTCACCGACTCGATATCCGTCTTCAGCCGCGCCAGGCCCTCCGCCGGCTCGCGGGTCGTCTCATTCATATAGAGCGCGCGATTGATCTCGACCTGGATGGCGTGGGTCCGCCGCGACGGGCGGCCGTAGTGCTCGGTGGTGTAGCCGCCGGCGTAGGGCGCGTTGCGGGCCACGCGATAGCCCAGGCCCTCCAGGGTCTTTTCCATCAGCGCGGTCAGTCCGGGACCGCAGGCCGCGCCGAAGCGATCGCCCAGCACGATGTCGCACGGCCCGCCGCCGCGGGCCCGGTGACCCCGCGCCGCCGCAGCCGGCATCGAGTGCCAGTCGACCAGGATCGCCAGGCCGTGGGCGCCGCGCGCCTGGGCCAGCAGGCGGTCCAGCGCGTCGTGATAGGGGCGGTGGGCGGTCTCGATGCGGGCCTTGGCCTCGGCGAAGGTCAGCTTGCGGGCATAGATCGGACGACCCTCGCCGGCCACCCGGGCGATGGCCCCCAGCCCCGCCGCCACCCGCGCCGTGCGGGCCTGGGCGAAGTCGGGCAGGGCGTCCTCGAACATCGTGGGATCCAGCTCCCAGGCGTCACGGTTGAGGTCGATATAGGCCCGGGCCAGGCGGGCGCGGATCACGCAGACCCCAAGCGCGGGCGCGCCGGCGATCAGGTCGTCGACGAAGGCGTCTTCCGAGCCGCGCAGGTCCTGGGCGGCCAGCCGGGCGGCGGCCATCATGTCGGGCGGATAGAGGCGTCCCGAGTGCGGCGAGGCGAACACCAGCGGCGTGGGCGGCGGCTCGCCCTCCGCGCGGGCGCGCATCACCTCGAACGCCGGCGAGAAGCCTTGCTCCGCCGTCTCCGGCGTCTCCGAAGCGATCGGCTCCCATGCGGTCATGGGCTTATTGTCGCGGCCTGGCGGTTCCGGGTCAAACGCTGAGGGGCCGCGGTATAAGGAAGCGGGGCGTGGGCCTGGCTTTAGCTGTGGACAGCGAGAGCCCGGTTCATCCCCGATTTACCGTCCTTCACTAGATTCTCACTTTCAAATCCCGCCTGTCGCCTGGAAACTGACCGCATGGCCCGCATCCTCCTCGCCGAAGACGACGACTCCCTCCGCGGGTTCCTCGCCCGCGCCCTCGAGCGCGCCGGCTTCGAGGTCACGGCCTGCGCCGACGGCGAAGAGGCCGTCCAGCACCTGGACACGCCCTGGGACCTGCTGCTGACCGACATCGTCATGCCTGGCATGGACGGCATCGAGGTGGCCCGCCAGGCGGCGGCTCGCGACCCGTCCCTGCGCATCATGTTCATCACCGGCTTCGCCGCCGTGGCCCTGTCGGCCCAGGACCGCGCGCCGGCCGGCGCCAAGGTGCTGTCCAAGCCCGTGCACCTGCGTGACCTCGTCTCCGAGGTCGAGAAGATGATGGCCGCCTAATTTTTTGGGGACCCGCCGAAAGGCGGGTTGCGCGACGGCCAAGCCGCCGCTATACCCCCACACCTTCCCGCCCGGGACGCTTTTCGAAGCGCTTCCAGGCCGCTTTGGCGGACGCGTAGCTCAGCGGGAGAGCACTACGTTGACATCGTAGGGGTCACAGGTTCAATCCCTGTCGCGTCCACCATTTTCTCTCTTAAAATTCAAGCGCTTATGCCGAACGCTCTGACGAGCTTTCGGCCTGAAAATTCGTGCATTGCCAAGTGTTGCCAAGCGACAGGCTGCGGAGGGTCTCTAACTGCCTGGGCTGTGGACCGCGATGAGGGCGCGGATTTTCAGCGAACGACGTGTTGCAACGGGTTGCAAAATTCTCTTGTTGCAGCCCCAGGATGCGCGCCTAAAAGGAGGGCTGGCCAAACCACAGGAGGTCAGCGGTCGGTGTCATCCAGTTCGAAGCGTTCCTATCGCGTGCGCGATCTCATCCGTGATCGCCACCGCCCCTATGCAGACAATGACGTCCTCGTCCTGGAGGACGTGGCGCGCATCCTGCGCTGCGACGTCGACACGGTTCGACGCATCCCCAGAACCCTGTTGAAGGCGCGTAAGGGGCCTGGACGGTTCCGCCTCTACCTCCGCAGCGACGTTCTGGCCTATATCGAAGCCCTGCCGGTCGCAGGACTGGTCGACGAGGCGGACGAACCCTCGACCTCGGCAATCCTGCGCGGGCGACCCGCGACCTTCGATCCCAGCCTGATGATCCGCGCACTCGGGAAGGCCGGCCATGCCTGACGCGGTGAAAGTCGGGATGTTCACCGTCCGCCCTCTTCTAAAAAAGGGCGAGCCCACCGGGACATGGCAGATCGACGTGCCCGCCGACCTCACCGAAGGCGGCAAGCGACGCAGGCTGTCCTTTCCCTCGCGCGACGCGGCCGTGGCGCAGGCGAAGTCGTTCTCGGCAGACATCCGTCAACGCAAGCTGGTGGCCAAGGCGCGGGAGGTGGAGGGCTTCCATCTCTCTGAAGTGGTGGGCGAATGGGCGCAGCTGCAGCAGACCCGCGTCGCGGCCGGGAAGAAGCGCAATGCCAGCCTCGTGACGAACCTCTACCACCTCAAGGCTCTGCTGAAGACCGTCGGGGACGTGCCTCTCGCCTCCATCGGCAAGCATGACCTTGATCGCTATCAAGCCGCCCGCCGTCGGCTCGGTCGGAAGCCGGAGACGATCAACTCCGAGCTGGCGACGCTCACTCAGGTTCTCAACTGGGCCGTGGAGCGGGGGTGGCTCAACAAGGTCGTCAAGACGGACCCCATCCCCCTACAGCCGCGCCAGGTCCTCATCCTTGAGGGCGAGGAAGCGGCCCGACTGCTGCGCGCAATTCCGGATACATACAAGCCGCTCGTCAGGCTGCTCGCGGAAACGGGGTGCCGCTTCGGCGAGGCTGCCAACCTGCTTTGGGAGCACGTCGATCTGGAGCGTGGCATCGCCACTATCGAGGCGCGAGCGGACTGGGGACCGAAGAGCCGGTTCAGCGCCCGGCCGCTTCGCCTGTCACCGACCTTGCGCAGCGAACTCGCGTCTCAGCGGGGCGCGCCCTACGAGTACGTTTTCGCCGGGCGCGAAGGGCCGCACAAGCCCGTCGATGACATCCGTAGACCAATGAGGCGCGCCTCACGGGAAGCGGGGATAATGCGCCGCGGCCAACCCGTAGTCGTCCGCCCCAAGGACCTCCGCTCCTTCTTCGCGACCGCCCAGGCCAGCGGCGGCACGCGAGAGCGGGTCCTGCAGGACCTCCTCGGTCATGCGCCGGGCACGCGCGTGACCAAGAAGCACTACGAGTTCGGCACCGAGGGCGAGAGCATGGCGGCGGCGGAGGCGCAGTGGGCGCGAGTGGGGAGTTGAGCGGAGCGCTTGCCACACGTGTCGAAGTTACATGTGAAGGCCACAAAAGCTCAACCTTTTCAATAACTTAACTACTTGCGTGCGCTGGCGCCGCCTGCTAGTCGTTGTCGTCGCGGCCGTGCTGGCCGTCACAGTTGCGAGACGGGGAGGTGCCACATGGGTGACCTGAGCATCGGAAGCATGGCGATCTTCCTTGGGTTTGTGGATCGCTGTCCGCATCGGATCGAGCAGTTGAGGTCCGCTGATCTAGTCGAGATCGCGGGCAATGAAGGCGAAGACTGCTTCCGAGCTTTTCCTATTGATGAGGCCGGCGAGCGTTTGCCGGGCCGTGCCGACGAGATCGTATGGAAGGAGGAGCTGCTCCCGCTGCCTAGAACCGGCTTTACTCGAGACGAGCGCGAGCGCGCGATGATCAACGCTCACGGGTATCGCTTGACGCTTGCCGAAATTATCCGAGCCCCGGGCTCCAAGCAGTTCAATGATGTGCGCGATAGAGCCGCCTTTACCCATGTGACCGGCACTTGCGCTACGCACATGAGGCCGCAGGCGACGGGGCTTCTCTGGATAACGACCGAGCCCGTCGGGGAAGTTCCGCCTCTAGGTGGTCGGGGACCTGTCCGCTTGAGCCACTACTATTTCGACAAGCTCGCCCTCGACACCCATCCGATGGTGAAAGCCGTTGGGCGCAAGATCGCCGAAGCGTGGGATGTTTGCACCTTCACTGGACCTAATGATCGCGCCTCATTCCAACGTGTCTTCATGCGGCGCGGTGACGAAAAGCAAAGGGTGCAGGTCGATGGCTCGGTGCTTCTGGGGTGGGGTCGGGGCCGCGCGAGCTATCACTAGCGATCGACTTCATGGCCGCTCCTAAAGCAGCACGCTTTTCGCGAGATGAGGCGCAGAAGCACGTTTCGCGGAAACACCCCCAATGTCCCGCTCTGATCGCGGAGGTGATAGTCGAGGCTGTTGTAAATCGCGAATGGGACCCGCCAGTCAGCATCGGCAAGGCCTTCGGGATAGTCGCGACGAACAAGCTTCGGCATGAGTATACGGAATACGATACACTGCTTAGAGGCGGCCTAGGTCGTGAGTCGGCTAGGGCCGAGGTGGCCGATGAGATCAGATCGATGATCTCTAGCTGGCGACACAGCGGATGCCGGCGCGCCTAGCGCGTCAGCCCATGACCCTCTGTTAGCCCCTCCCATGCTGCAGGGAACAATAATCTGCAACCGGTTGCATGGAGGCTGTAGTTCAGCGCGACCGCTGTCCGCCACTACCGGATGTTAGGTCGCGCCCGAGGACGACCCCCTGCGCGGCAGACCAACGCGACGAACGACCCAAAGAGCCCAAGTGGATCGGACTTTCAGTGGCGCTAAGCCGCTGGTTTGGACGCTGATCTTTTCGTAGGCCGTCATGCGTCCGCCAAGTCTATCTCCTACGGGGCAACTTTTTCCAAGGAATACAGCCCTGTCGCTGAACTGGCAGACGAAGGAGGCACTGCTAGATCGCCTGCGGCAAGGGCCATACGGCGCGCGCTACATCAAACAACTCGGCAGCGCGGCGCTTCATGCACGCCTCATCCCAGCGATCAGGGTGATCTCTGACTAACCGAGCATTCAGTTCGAGTCGACTGTGCTGGTCCAGCGCGAACCTCTTTGAATTCTTCGACTCGGATGTGGGCAGCCATGGCGCGTTTGACAGGGACGGATTTAGTTTGTCGCTGACCAGGGTCAGGTTGCCGACGCCGTGAAGCATGATGTCGCGTTCGTAGCTGGCGACACCTTCGCTCAAGGGCCAATGGCTTTGCCAAGTCTGCGGCAGAATGTGCTCGATGGTCAGTTTGGCGAAATCGAACTTCAGCACTGGCTCGGATTTGGTGGCCAACTTCTGATGACGTTCTTCGATCGCCTGAAGGATCATCAAAACCCTATCCTTTCGCAAGCTGCCGTAGAACCGGCGAGTCGTGAACTCGTGCTTGAACAGAGCGTCGTCGGGCCATTGCATCGCCGACTGCGCCGGCTGATCCAGCGCATTGATGATTGCGGGCGCCGCAGGCTCGCTCACGGGCACGGCGGCCAGAACATCGAGTAGGTCGAGCGCTAAAGCGCCGTAGCCGCGCGTCTGCAAATTACAGATCATACGTCGCACAAGATAGCTTTCCAGCGCCCGAGCGATCCTGTCGCGGTCCAGAGCATCTGTCCCTTCGCGACCCATAACCGCCAGGATGAACGGGTAGAAAACCACCACGTCCAGCCGATCGAGGCGCCGTAGAAAATCGTCGAATCTGGTGGCCCCCGTTGGGGCCTGAATCTCACGGAATCGGACGGCGTCGTCTCGAATGTCGCCTAGGACGGCATGGATGTCCGCTGTCGCCCCTTCGCCCCTCGGCGCTGTAGCCGCCATATACCGGATGAAACCGTCGTAGATGTGCTTGGGCGACACTGCCTTCTTCGTGTGTCGGGTCAGCCAGTTCTGAAAAAAGGTGTCGATCCGGGGCCGTGCGGCATGACCAACGCCGATTTTTTCGCGCCAGTGATTGGCGTCTTTGTCGAAGGGCCGCCAGTATTCCTCGTAGAGTGCCGGCACGGGCAACTTCTGCTTCGTGGCTTCCCACAGAATCCAGTTCTTCATTAGGTCCGCCGGCAAAAGTGGAGTGCCATGGGCGTTCAGAGTTTCGAAAATGGCCTGAGGTTCGTCGGTATCGTCCAGATCAAGCACGATCAGTCGCAGGTGATCCTTCAAGCCTGACGCCAGAGCCTGGGCCCGATTGGCGACATTGGCACCCGTCAGCCACTTGATGAAAGTCTCTCTGAAGTAGCTATAACCGGGGGCGTGGACGGAGAAGAGGGCCGATCAGCCAGAAGAGCGTTGTGTTTACGACCCGCATCACCGGCGATACGCGGCGTGCGTTGGAGGAGCGAGCGGCCCAATCGGGAAGGTCTATCAGCCAGGAGGCGGAGCTTCTCCTGGTGAGCGGCTTGCACGGGGCTGACGACTCCTTGCGCGACCTAGATGCTATCCTCTCATCGGTCAGCTCGACGGCCCGTGCGATAGCCGAGACCCAGGGTGGTCGGGGGCTGGCCGAGAGCGCTCACCTGTACTTCGCCGTCTATGAGTTGCTGCAGTGGGCCCAATCCGCGCTGCCCTACCCAATTAACGACCCAGAGTTCGCTGCCATGGCAGAGCTTGACCGCCAAATCGCGGAAGGGAAGGCGGCCCTTCTGGCGCTCAACGGGCGCAACTTGGATGTCCGCAACTCCGAAGAGCGGCGAGCGGACGTTCCTGCCAACGACCGGGATGCTTCGGCGCGCCGGATCGCAGCGCTGAGCGCAGAGCGCGCAAAGGTGCAGGCTGCTATCGGCGAGCAGCGCAGAGCGGCGCGTCTGGTCGTGCACCGGACCGTCGGTCTGGCGGACTGATGGAGGCTCGCTGCTGCCAAAGCGCGTTGCCAAGTGTTGCCAAAACCCGTCCAGATCGTTGCCAACCGACCTACATGTGTAGCTCGGCGTCTTTACAAGCCATTGAAATTGCTGGAGAATAAATTTCAGGAGGAGCCCATGAAATGCTTTGACATCGTAGGGGTCACAGGTTCAATCCCTGTCGCGTCCACCATTCCTTTTCTTCCCTTGAATTCAGAACTCCGGGTCGGTTCAGCGCGCTGCGGCTCCGCGGCGGCCCTCCGTGACCTGGGTCAGCCTGGTCCGGCCTTCGTCGATCACCCGGAAGGTCGCCACCGAACGGGCGACCGAACGCGCCGCGCGATATCGAGGTCGGACGCCTTATGTCCGCAATCCGTCGTCCAAGCGGATCGCGGTCAGGGACTTGGTCAGCAGGGCGAATCTCTCGCGCTCGATGCGGGCGTCCGGGAACAGCAACTTCATGTCGCCGAAGGTCGGAAGCCGTGGGTGCTCGTCGAGGCGCTCGTAAGCGTCGTGAAGCGAGCCCGACTTCCGCCCGCCACGCAGGTCGAAGTTCATCAGCATCCAGGCCTGGAGCGGCAACGGCAGCCAGTGAAAGAAGGGGCGGCGGTAGTGAGGTTCCATCGGGAACCAGAAGTAGGGGGCCTGAACGTAGAAGCTTTTGCCGACGCGGCGGACCTCGGCGGCGTATTTGCGCTGGGCCCGCCAGCTGACGTGGCCGGTGGGATCTTCCACGTGCTCGATCACCGAGTTCGAGACGACGACGTCAAAATAGTTGTCGGCGTAGTCCAGCGCGCATGCGTTTCCGACGACATAGGTGAAAATCTCGTCGTCGGAGCCCAAGCACCGGGCCTCCAGGTTGAGAACGGTGATTCTGACGTCCAGCCCGTCGAGCGACGGAATGATGGGACGCCAAAAATTCGCTGTTCCTCCGACGTCCAGTACGCGGAGGGCGCGGCCGCCGGGTTGGACGGCCTTCAGCAAGGGAAGTAAATGCCTTCTCGTTCGCCGCAGCCGCGCGAACGCCGACACACTGTCGAAAATTGCCATGCCCCCGACTAAACCCACAGTTCCTCGTCGTCGTAATGCATCACGTAAACCGACGAGCATCAACGATAGTCGTTGTAATGGGATCGCGACAAGGTTGAGGCGGCGGCGTTGAACGGGTTTGAGCGAAGGCCCTCTTGGGGGCCCGGACCTAAGCCCAACGGCCGAGTCTGGCGGCTGTCGCCGGGGCGTCCGCCTGACGGCCATGCTGGCGCCTCACGACGCAACGTCTCGATGGGGTGCGCCAAAGATCCGGTTCTCCGGTTCCTGGCCGTTGCGTCGTTTTTCCGACGAAATGGTCGAAATGTGGCGCCTTGGCCACACCTGATTTTACGACTGGCGCGTTTGTCGTGCTGAGGTCGCTCCCAGACCGACCTCAAGACATTCACGTAGAGGGTTACACCATGAAAATCCGGTTGCTGGCTGGTGTCGCGACGCTTGCGCTCTGCGCCGCGTCAGGCGCCTCCGCCCAAAGCGCATTGAGCGGATGGTACGTCGCCGGCGACGTCGGGTACCATACGACCGACGGCGTCAAGGCTTCGTCGTCCACAGGGGCTTCGGACTGGACGTTCTCCGCCAAGGACGACTGGGCCGCCTTTGGCCGTCTCGGCTACAAGCTGACCCCGAACTGGCGTGTCGAGGCTGAATACGGCTATCGCTCGGGCGACATCGAAAGCGTCCGTGGTTCAGCTGCTGATCCCCAGCCGATCGGCCTCTGCACCGCCGGCGTCGAGCGCACCGCCGCGGCCCCGGCCTGCGGCAAGCCGAACGGCGACCTGAAGGCCACGACCCTGATGGCCAACGTCATCTATGACTTCATGCCCGATTCCAGCTGGCGTCCGTTCATCGGCGCCGGCGTCGGTACGGCCTGGGTCCACAACAAGGTCTACGGCCAGCTGTCGGGCGTTCCGGCCGGCGCCGCCCAGTTCCAGAACACCAGCTTCGACGACGTCGACCAAGCCCTGGCCTATCAGGGCATCCTGGGCATCGCCTGGGACTTCGCGCCGAACTGGTCGCTGGACCTAACCGGCCGCTATCTGCAGACCGACGACCTGCAGTGGGGTTCGGTGACGACCAATGTCGGCGGCCCGGGTCACTTCGGCGCGGTGACCGACGTCGGCACCTACGAAGGCAAGTACAAGGACACCTCGCTGACGCTGGGCGTTCGCTACACCTTCGGCTCGCCGCCGCCCCCGCCGCCGCCTCCGCCCCCGCCGCCTCCGCCGCCCCCGCCGCCGGAACCCCCGCCCCCGCCGCCCCCGCCGCCAGCGGCTCCGGCCTACGAGGCGCGTGAGTTCGTGGTCTACTTCCCGTTCGATCAGTACGTGCTGACGCCGGAAGCCCAGTCCGTGGTCTCGCAAGCGGCTGACTACGCCAAGGGCGGCAATGCGACGAAGATCACCGTGGTCGGCCACACCGACACCTCGGGCTCTCCGAAGTACAACGCCAAGCTCTCCGAGCGCCGCGCCAAGGCCGTGGCCGACGCTCTGGTCGGCGCCGGCGTCCAAGCCACCACCCTGGCGGTGGACTGGAAGGGCGAAAGCGAACCGGCCGTCGCCACCGGCGATGGCGTGAAGGAACCGCTGAACCGCCGTTCCACGATCTCGATCAACTTCTAAAGATCGCGATCACGACGAAGATGGAGGGCCCGGCGGCGACGCCGGGCCCTTTGTCCATTCCGCTCCAGGTGCAATGGGGGCGGCGCGGGGCGATCACCCTCAAAAAGAAAGACGCCCCCGACGGTATCGGGAGCGCCATCATCCGGAAGCCCGAGAGGGCGTCGGGCCGCGGTCAGGCCGACATTCTGCGGCGTCGGCTCTCGTGGCGAACGTCCACCGGCGAGGCGCCCGGGCCTTCTCCCGTGGGCCTGATCATACCGCTCCAGGTTTAGGCGCGCGATGAAAATCGCGCGGGCTCCAGCAGGTCCGAAAGGGCGTTCGGCAGGGGGGACGGGACGTCGAGGATCCGCGCCGCCAAGTGTTCGGCCAAAAGGGGCGCCAGGCAGAAACCGCGCCCGCCCAGGCCGCCCAGGACGAACAGGCCGTCGGGTGCGTCCGGGACCGCGCCGGCCAGCGGCAGGTGGTCGGCCGTCGTGGCGCGCACGGCGGCGCGGCCCCGCAGCGGCGCGTCGGACAAGCGGGCGGCCAGGCCGGGGAGCCCCTTGGCCAGGGCCTGCAGGTTGCGGCGGTCGTCCGCCTCGCGGACGTCGGTCCCGAGGTCGCCGCGATCGTGGGTGGCCCCGAACAGCACGCCGTCGCGGGTGGGAACCGCATAGGCCCCGAAGGCGGCGGCGGAAGGGGCGGGTTGATCGGTCCAGGTCGCCTGGCCGCGCACGGGGCGGATCGGGGCGACGGGCCACAGCCGGGCCTGGCCCGCGCCGCCGGCCAGCACCACGGCGTCCGCCTCGGCCAGCAGGCGGTCGTCCGGACCGTACAGCCGCCAGACCTCATCCTCTCGCGCCACCCGGGCGACCCGCGCGGGGGTGGCCGGACCCCGCCAGGCCTGGATCACGCGGGCGGGTTCCACCACCAGGGCGTCGGCCATGTCCAGGACGCCGGCGGCGACGGGTTCGCCCAGCTGGGCGGCGACATCGTCCGCGTCGCGCAGGACCATGACGCCCGGCTCGAAC
>Ga0326721_10000490_pt1 | contig 11941 bp, 13 predicted proteins | sample SGPome_FD_203951 | JGI IMG/M metagenome (GOLD analysis project Ga0326721, IMG submission 203951) | Soil microbial communities from Southern Great Plains, Lamont, Oklahoma, United States - SGP_1_2016 | ecosystem: Engineered > Artificial ecosystem > Soil microcosm > Unclassified | place: USA...
GGGACGCCGGGCGGGCTGCCGGCTGAGATTCCCCGTTCGGAGCCGAAGCTCGCGGCGCGAGGTGCGCGCCGCGAGCTGAGCAGTGTCGGCGGAGAAAGGGTTCGCCGGGAAGGCCTAGTGGTGCGGAGCTCGATCGTCTCCTGTGCCGGAGGTGGTCATGAATCCGCATGACGAAGAAGCGTTCCGGGTGTTCGTTGACACCCGGTCGCGAGCATTGCTGCATACCGCCCGGTTGCTGACCGGCGAGGCGCACGCGGCCGAGGATTTGGTTCAGGAGTCGCTGGCCCGGCTGATCCCCCGCTGGGGGCGGGTGGACGCGCCGGAGGCCTATGTCCGGGTGACCATGCACCGGCTGCAGATCAGTCGCTGGCGGCGGCGCGCAGTGCTCACCGAGAACTCGACCGGTGAGCAGTTCGAGGGCCTCCGCTCCAGTGATCACAGTGACGCCGTCCAGGACCGGGTGGTCCTGACCCGAGCGCTGGCCCGGCTCACTGCGCGCCAGCGATCGGTGCTGGTCTGCCGGCACATCGAGGATCTGGGCGAGCGGGAGACCGCCGAACGGCTCGGAATCCGGGTCGGCTCGGTGCGCTCGATCAACCAGCGGGCGTTGCGGCGGCTGCGGGCCCTCACCCCAGAACTGGCCGACTTCCGGCCTGGCGCCGACATCGGGGATCCCGACCTGGTCCCGGTATCTCGCCCCGGCACCGTCATCCCTCGCTCGGCTCCCGGCACGGAGGTCTCGCTGTGAATCATCTGGAAACCGCTCTGCGCACCCTGGCCGATGATCCGTTCGGCGAGCCTGCACCGGCCAACCTGGCGGACCGGGCGCTGACCCGAGCTCGGACGCGGCGCTCCCGGCGCGGTGCGCTCTCGGTCGTCGGCGCGGCGACGGTCGCGGTACTGGTCGCCGTCGGCTTCAACGCCGCAGCCAACCGGCCGCACCCACCGGCTCAGACGCCGTCCTCCCCCGCCACCCCGGCGTTCGCAAAACCCCGGATGAACGTGCTGCTGATCGGCTCGGACGCGGCGTCGAACCGAGCCGGCATCCGGCCGGACACGATTGTGCTGTCCAGCATCGATACCCAAACCGGGGCGACCACCCTGCTGAGCTTGCCGCGGGCCATGCAGTGGGTGCCGTTCCCGGCCGGGACCCCGGGCGCCAAGGCCTGGCCGAAGGGCTTCGGTTGCCCCGAGGCAGGCCCCGGGAACGAGTGCCTGCTGAACGCCGTCTGGGCCTGGGCCGAAGGTTCCAAGGAGTACCGCGACCTGCGCAGTCCCGGGCTGACCGCGACCAAGCAGGTGGTCGAGGGGATCAGCGGGCTGAGCGTGGACGAGACCGTAGTAGTGAGCATGCAGGGCCTGGCCGACCTGGTGGATGCCGTCGGCGGGGTGGACGTGATGGTTCGCGAGCGGTTGCCGATCGGCGGCAATTCGGTCAATCACACGGCCACCGGGGGCTGGATCGAGAAGGGCCGGCAGCATCTGGACGGCAACCAGGCTCTCTGGTTCGCCCGGTCGCGCTGGACTACCAGCGACTACGACCGGATGCTTCGCCAGCAATGCCTGATCAGGGCCGTGACCCAGCAGGTGGACGCGCGGACCACGCTCACCCGCTACGCGCAGATCGCCCGCGCTCTCCGACGCAATCTGAGCACCTCGATCGGGTCGAGCGAGCTGGCCCGCTGGGTGGACCTGACAAAGCGGATGCAGAATGCGCCGATCACCATGATGGACACCCAGGTACCCGGCGGCAGCGTGCATCCGGACTTCGCCGAGATCCGGCGGCGGGTCCGGACCCTCACCACGACGCCCCGCCCGGCAGCCTCTGCTGCCGTGCCCGATCCCACCGGCACCCCTGGTCAAGCGATCGCAACCACGCCCCCGGGCAGCAAGAAACAATGGCTGCGCGAGGGCACATGCTGAGCTGAGAGACTGGCGGCCCACCGTTCCCGAACCGAAGGTGCGTGCCGTGAGTACCTCGACCGATGCCGCCGAGATCACCATCCCGGCGGACCTGCTGCCCACCGACGGCCGCTTCGGCTCCGGGCCGAGCAAGATCCGGCCCGAGCAGGTGGACTATCTGAGTTCCATCGCGACCAGCGTGCTGGGCACGTCACATCGCCAGAAGCCGGTCAAAGATCTGGTGCATCGGGTTCGGGTCGGCTTGGCGGAACTGTTCGCCCTGCCCGAGGGGTACGAGGTGGTGCTCGGCAACGGTGGGTCGACGGCGTTCTGGGACGTCGCGGCCTTCAGCCTGGTCCGCGAGCGCGCTCAGCACGTCGCGATCGGCGAGTTCTCGGCCAAGTTCGCCCAGGTCACCGACCGGGCACCGTTCCTCGGGGCGGCCACGATCATCAAGGCCGCCCCGGGTGAACTGGCAGCGGCGACTGCCGAGGACGGCGTCGACGTCTATGCCTGGCCGCAGAACGAGACCTCTACCGGGGTGATGGCCCCGGTCCAGCGGGTCCCGGGTGTCACCGCTGCCGGCGAGGGCGGTCCGTTGATCCTGATCGATGCGACCTCGGGGGCCGGCGGACTGCCGGTCGACATCGCCCAGACTGATGCCTACTACTTCGCGCCGCAGAAGTGCTTCGCCTCGGACGGCGGGATCTGGCTGGCTGTTCTCTCCCCCGCGGCGCTGCAGCGAGTCGAGCAAATCACGGCGTCCGGGCGGTGGATCCCGGACATCCTGGATCTGGGCATCGCGATCGACAATTCCCGCAAGGACCAGACCCTCAACACCCCGGCGGTGGCGACGCTGGCGATGCTCGCGGTCCAGGTGGAGTGGATGCTCGCTCAGGGCGGCCTGGACTGGGGAATCTCCCGAACCCTGGACTCGTCGTCCCGGCTGTACGACTGGGCGGAACGGACGGCGTACACCACGCCGTTCGTCACTGACCCGGGCGCTCGCAGCCGCGTGGTCGGCACCATCGACTTCGACGACGCGATCGACGCCGCGGTGATCGCCAAGGTGCTGCGGGCGCACGGGGTGGTGGATGTCGAGCCGTACCGCAAGCTCGGGCGCAACCAGCTCCGAATCGGGATGTATCCGGCAGTGGACCCGACCGACGTCACCGCCCTGACCAACTGCGTGGAGCACATCGTCAGCCAGTTGACCCTCCGCTGAGCTTCGCCTGGCCACTCGCGCCTAGGGACCTGGCGGCCAGGCTCTAGCCCGATCGCGGGTTTTGCTAGCGGTCAGGCGACTCACAGGTTATTGTCTACTAGTCCGATAGGAATAATGCCCAGCGCTCGCGCAAGATCATGAGGAGCTCCCCCCGATGAACGTTCTCCGCCAGCGCCGTGGCCGGGTGGCCGCCGTGCTCGCCGTGGTCGCTGCCACCGCACTTGGGCTGAGCGCCTGCGGGTCAAACTCGAGCGGGTCCACCGGCAGTTCGTCCAAGCAGCTCAACCTGGTCGGCTTCTCCGTGATCAAGTCGGCCTACGACGAGCTCGGCACCTCGTTCGCGAAGACGCCCGCCGGTAAGGGCGTCACCTTCAAGAGTTCGATCGGTGCGAGCGGCGCACAGAGCCGGGCCGTGATCGCGGGCCAGAAAGCGGACATCGTCGCGCTGTCGCTCAGCCCGGACGTGACCGCCATCGCCGACGCCGGCAAGATCGACCCCAGCTGGGACAGCGGCCCGACCAAGGGCATCATCTCCGACACGGTGGTCGCGATCGCCGTCCGCAAGGGCAACCCCAAGGGCATCAAGGGCTGGGCCGACCTGATCAAGCCCGGCATCGGCATCGTCAGCCCGGACCCGGGAACCTCCGGTTCGGCCAAGTGGAACCTGATGGCCGCCTACTCCCAGGCGCTCGGCCCGAACAAGGACGAGGCCGCGGCCAAGACGTACCTCGGCAGCTTCATCAAGAACGTGGTGAGCTGGAACGAGAGTGGCCGGACCGCCACCGACGCGTTCGTCAAGGGCACCGGCGACGTGCTGATCTCCTACGAAGTCGAGGCGATCGCGGCCCGCGCGGCCGGCGTCGAACTGGACTACATCGTCCCCGACTCCACCTTCCTGATCGAGAACCCGGCCACGGTGACCAAGACCGCACCTCCGGTGGCATCCGAGTTCCTCAAGTACGTGGCCAGCGCTGACGGTCAGAAGATCCTGGCAGGCAAGGGATTCCGGCCGATTGACCCGAGCGTGACGGCGACCGAGGTACCTGGCGCCAACGACCCGGCCAACCCGTTCCCGAAGGTCACCAACCTGACCACGGTCGCCGACCTCGGTGGCTGGTCCGTCGTCAACGATTCGCTGTTCGACAAAGAAAAGGGCCTCGTAGCCCAGTTGCGGAAATAACGATGAGCTCCACGCAAGCCCCCCAGACGGGGACCGGGGGCGCCGCAGTTCCGGCGCCCCCGCGGCGACGACCGCGAAGTGTCGCCTCTGGCCGGCTCACTCCGACGTCCGGCCTCGGGCTGGGCGTCGGGGTGCTCTGGCTGTCCTTGATCGTGCTGTTGCCGATCACCGCGATCGTCGTCACCTCGTTCCAGAACGGCCCGTCGAGCTTCTGGGACAGCGTGTCCGACGCTGAGGCGCTGGCCACCCTCCGCCTGACCGTCGGTGCCGCATTGCTGGTCACGCTGCTGAATGCGATCCTCGGGACGCTGATCGCCTGGGTCCTGGTGCGCGATCAGTTCCCCGGAAAGCGGATCATCGAGGTGATCATCGACATCCCGTTCGCGCTGCCGACGATTGTCGCCGGCCTGGTGTTGATCTCGCTCTACGGCCCGCAGAGCCCATTCGGAATCGACCTGGTCGGCACCCGCAAGGGGGTGTTCCTGGCGTTGCTGTTCGTCACCTTGCCGTTCGTCGTCCGCTCAGTCCAACCGGTGCTGATCGACATGGACCGGGACGTCGAGGAGGCTGCCGCCTCGCTCGGTGCCGGCGGGTTCACCACCTTCCGACGGATCATCCTGCCGACCATCGCCCCGGCGATCCTGGCTGGTGCGGCCCTCTCGTTCGCCCGGGCGCTGGGCGAGTTCGGCTCGGTGATCTTGATTTCCGCCAACCTGATTGGCAAGACCGAGGTGTCCTCGGCGTACATGCTCAAACTGATCGAGTCCGACGACACGGTTGGCGCTGCCGGGGTGGCAACGCTGCTGCTGGTGGTGGCGATCGTCATCCTGGTGCTGCTCGATTCCCTGCAACGAGTGGCGGCCCGCCGTGACTGAGACCCTGGTAAAGGCACCCGAAGCGGCCGAGTCGCCGAACGTTCCGCGGGCGGTGAAACGCCGCCGCCGGGGCAGCCCCGTCGTCCGCTGGACGCTGCGGATCATCGCCGTCGGTTACGTGCTCGGCCTGGTCGCGCTGCCGGTAGTGACGGTCACCCAACGGACGTTCGGGAATGGCCTGCAGGCGGTTCTCGACTCGCTGCAGAACCCGGATCTGATTTCCGCAGCCAAGCTCGGATTGTTCGTCGCGGTGACATCGGTCGTGATCAACACCGTGTTCGGGGTCGGCATCGCGGTGCTGCTGGTCCGCTACCGATTCCCCGGCCGGCGACTGCTGAACGCGGTGATCGACCTGCCGGTGTCGATCTCCCCGATCGTGGTTGGCGTCGCGCTGATCCTGGTCTACGGGCAGAACGGCTGGTTCGGTGGCTGGCTGGAGAGCAACGGCATTCAAATCATCTTCGCTACCCCGGCAATCGTGATGGCCACGGTGATCGTCGCGCTCCCGCTGGTCGTCCGCGAAGTGATTCCGACCCTGGAAGAGGCCGGTACCGAGCAGGACCAGGCGGCGCAGTCGCTCGGCGCGAACTCGGTCCAGCGGTTCTTCCGGATCACCCTGCCGACGATCAAGTGGGCCCTGGCCTACGGCGTGGTGCTCAGCCTGGCTCGCTCGCTCGGCGAGTTCGGTGCGGTCCGGGTAGTCAGCGGCAGCGTGCCCGGGGTCTCGCAGACCCCGACCTTGTTCGTGAACGACCAGTACCAGGAGTTCGGACCGGTCGCCGAGCAATCTGCCTTCACCGCGGCCTTCGCGCTGATGCTGATCGCCGTCCTCTTCATCGTCGTGATCGCACTCCTCCGTCCCAAGGAGAAGACCCAGTGAGCATCATCGTTTCCGGCATCAACAAGAACTTCGGCGACTTCGTGGCGCTGGACAACGTGAATCTCGAAGTCCCCCGGGGCGGGTTGACGGCGTTGCTCGGTCCCAGCGGTGGCGGAAAGTCCACCCTGCTGCGGATCATCGCCGGGCTGGAGTTCCCGGACAGCGGGCAGATCGAGATCGAAGGCAAGCCGGCTACCTGGCTGTCCCCGCAGAAGCGCAGCGTGGGCTTCGTCTTCCAGCACTACGCTGCCTTCAAGCACCTATCGGTGTACCGGAATGTGGCATTTGGTCTGGAGATTCGCAAGCGGCCGAAGGCAGAGATCCGGAAGCGGGTGATGGAACTCCTGGAGCTGGTGCACCTGGAGAACTTCGCCGATCGTCTGCCGTCGCAGCTGTCCGGAGGCCAGCGGCAGCGGATGGCGCTCGCTCGGGCGCTCGCCGTGCAACCGGAGGTGCTGCTCCTGGACGAGCCGTTCGGTGCGCTGGACGCGCAGGTCCGCAAGGAGCTTCGGGACTGGTTGCGCAAACTGCATGACGAGGTCAACGTGACCACCATCTTCGTCACCCACGACCAGGAAGAAGCCCTCGAGGTCGCCGACGAGATCGTGGTGATCAACAACGGCCGGATCGAGCAGATCGGGTCACCGACCGACCTGTACGACCACCCGGCCAACGACTTCGTGATGGGCTTCCTCGGGCCGGTCACTAAGCTGGACGGGAAGCTGATTCGGCCGCACGACATCGAGGTGCTGCGCAATCCTGGCCCGGGAACCACCCCCGCCAAGATCATCCGGCTGCTGCGGGTCGGCTTCGAGGTCCGCGCCGAACTCCGCACGGACACCAGCGAACCATGGGTGCAACTGACCCGGGGTCAGGCCGAGGAACTGGAATTGGCCGCCGATGGCATGGTTCATCTGCGTAGTTACTGAAAGATAGGGTCCGTGCAGATCTCCGCCAAGACCGACTATGCCGTCCGAGCACTCCTGCTGTTGGCCTCCCGGTTCCCGGATCTGGTCAAAGTCGATGTGCTCACCGAGCAGCAACGGCTACCGCGGAAATTCGTCGAGGCGATTCTCAGCGAACTGCGCCGGGCCGGCCTGGTTCGTAGCCAACGGGGGGCCGACGGTGGATATGCGCTGGCTCGGCCGGCCAGCGAGATCACCATCGGCGCCGTGATCCGGGTGGTGGACGGGCCGTTGGCCGAGGTCCGCGGGCTGCGACCGCACGAGACGGCGTACACCGGTGTCGCCCAGCATCTGCCGGATGTCTGGGTGGCGATGCGCGCCAGCTTGCGCACCGTGCTGGACGAGACCACCCTGCAGGCAGTTCTGACCGGGGACCTGCCCGCGCACGTCCAGAAGATGGCGCAGGACCCGGAGGCCTGGCTCTCGCGGTGACGTCGGGGCAGCCCTTCGGCTAGGGCGAGAATGGGATCGTGCCCGAACCATTGAACATCGCGCTGACCGAGCTACGCCCCCTCCTCCTGGACGTCGACAACCTGGTCAAAGCGGTCGCTAGCGGGCGACGGCGGGGGACGGTGCCTGGTCACGTCCGGGCCGAGCTGCGGCCGGTCCAGTTGAAGACAGGCCGCCGGGTCCAGCTGGTGACCACGGACGGGCGCACCCCCACTACCCGCAACCTCGAACCGGGTGATTCGGCCGTCACCGCAATCGACGAGCTACTGGCCGAGCCGTTCGGCTCCTGGTACGTGGAGACGCTGGCGCAGGTCGTCCAGTTGCGGGTCACCAAGCGCGGAGAGGCTCAGGTGCATCGCGATCAGGTGCAGCGCGAACCGTCCGCGGACCAGGCCGGAACGGACGCCGCGCACGACCGGACCCGACAGCACCTGATCGATCCCGCGGACCCGCTGTTCGCGGTCCTCGGTGCGGACGGCGCGAAACGACGCCAGGTCGACGCCTTCCTCCGCCAGCTCGCACCGGTTGCCCGGCGGTTGGCTGCGGCTACCGGGACCGATCGACCGCTGCAGGTGGTGGACCTGGGCTGCGGCAACGCCTACCTGACGATGGCCGCCCATCGGTACCTGGTGCAGAACGTCGACCCGAACACCCGCACCCTCGGCGTGGACATCCGCCCGGAGATGGCGGCCCGCAACCTGCGGCTGGCCGAGCAGCTCGGGCTGACCGGCCTGTCCTTCTTGGCGGCCTCGATCGAGGATGCCGCGGCATCGATCGGGACGACGACACCCATCGATATCGTGCTCGCCCTGCATGCCTGCGACACCGCCACGGACGACGCGCTCGCGCTGGCCGTCCGCTGGCAGGCTCGCGGGCTGCTCGCCGCCCCCTGCTGCCATCACGACCTGCAACGCCAGCTGACGCAGTCTTCCGGAGCCGTGCCGTTCGCCGCCCTGACCCGGCATCCCATCCTGCGCGAACGGTTCGCCGATGTCCTGACCGATTCGGTTCGGGCCGACCTGTTGCGGCTGCTCGGCTACCGGGTGGACGTCGTCGAATTCATCGACTCGAAGCACACCCCACGAAACGCCTTGATTCGGGCACTGCGCACCGAATCACCGCCAACCGCACGCCGAATCAGCGAGTACACCGAGTTGGTAGCCGGTTGGCAGGTGCAGCCTGCGCTGGCCGAACTGCTGGCCGACGAACTCGCTCCGGTGCTGACCGGACCGATCTCGAAAGCACCGGCGTGAGGGCTTCGGGCCGGTTGCGTGCCTTGACCGCAGCCGGCGTGCTGTCGGCACTGGCCCTGACCCTCCAGCCGATCGCTGTTCCGGTGGCTCACTCCGCTGCCGCCTCGAGCAAGGTCGACCGAAGGATCCGGGACAGCCGAATCACCGAGTCCTCCGGTTTGGCCACGAGCCGGCTGCACCCGGGCGTGCTCTGGACCCATAACGACTCCGGCAATTCACCGCGGATCTACGCGATCGGCAAGGACGGTTCCACCGACGCCGCCCTCACCCTGCGCGGCGAACCGAACGTCGACTGGGAAGCCATCGCCACCACCACGGGAAAGACCGGGCAGACCCTGCTCGCGATCGCCGATATCGGGGACAACAACGCCGTCCGTTCCAGCGTGCGGATCGCGCTGGTCACCGAACCCCAGAAGCTGCGGACGGCGTCCGTCACCCCGGTCCGGGTCCTGCGATTGCGCTATCCAGGCGGTCCACGGGACGCCGAGGCGCTGCTGGCAGACCCCCGGGACGGCCGGTTGTATCTGGTCAGCAAATCTCTGTTCGGGTCGGAGTTGTACGCCGTGCCGAAGAGTGTGTGGCCGGGCCAAGCGGTCGGCGCGGGCCGGGTCTCCCCGGTGACCACCATGACCAAGGTGGCCTCGATGAGCGCCGGGCTGATCACGGATGGAACGTTCCTGCCGAACGGGCGGATGCTGCTGCGCGGCTACGGCAAGGTGTTCGTGATGGATCGACCGCAGGCGGCGCGGAACCACCGGATCGCCACCCTGGCCGACGCCACCTTGCCGGCGCAGGAGCAGGGCGAGTCGATCACGGTGACCGACGATGGCCGGCGGGCGCTGATCGGTTCCGAAGGCCGCCGCGAGCCGGTGCTCCGGATACCGGTGCCCACCGTGCCCGGTGACCCCGAGGCGGCTGACCCGACCGTCACCCTGCCACCCGATCCGGCGGCCACCGAGCCGACCGGGACCGCCGACCAGGGCGGTTCGAGGACGTCACAGTCCGAACCCAGCTTCGTCGGGGTCGGCAGTCGCCGGGTCTGGACCCGCTTGATCGGTGGCGGCTTGGCGGTGATCGCGCTCACTGTCGGCGCGCTGAGGTTCCGCACTCGAGCCCGCCGTTGAAGCGCCGGATATCGGCATCGCAAGAATTCGGTACCTCGGCGGTAACCTGCGCCTGATGAGGTGACAGCAGCATCCGTGACACAACCACCCTGCGCGGTGGCCCCCGGAGGAAGAGAGAGGTGCCGTGCGTTCGATCAAGCATTTGGCCGCTGGTGTCACGGTGTTCAATGCACTCGCCGAGGATGAAGCGACCCCGCAGTTGGCCCATTGCCTTCAGGCGCCGGATTGGGCGGCCTCCCTCCTGGCCGGCAGACCGTACCCGGATCGGGAGAGCCTGCTGGCCACTGCCTACCGGTTCGGCGCCGTGCTCAGCGACGACGACCTGGTCTCGGCCCTGTCGGCGCATCCGCGGATCGGCGAGCGACCGGCCGGGACCGGGATCGACGCCGCACACTCTCGGGCCGAACAAGGTGGCGTCGATGCCGACGACGCGAGCCTCGGGGAACGCCTACATGCCGGAAATCTCGCCTATGAGGAGAAGTTCGGTCGAGTGTTCCTGATCCGGGCGGCCGGTCGGGACGGTCCGCAAATCCTGGCTGCTCTGACCGAACGGCTGGCGAACGACCCGGCGACCGAGGAGCGCGTCGTTCGGGACCAACTTGCCCAGATCGCTCAACTCCGGCTCGGCGCATTGCTCGACGAACTCGGAGGGTTGACGTGAGCTCGCTCTCAACACACGTGCTGGACAGCGCGACCGGCCGACCGGCCGAGGGGATGACGGTGACGCTTGCGGTCAGCGCCGAGATTGATCGGGTCGCGGGTCCGATCTGGCGTCCGCTGGGCGTTGGCGTGACTGATCCGGACGGGCGGTTCAACCAATGGGAACCGGGGCTGAGCGGACCGGGCAACTATCGGCTGACGTTCGACACCGAACGCTGGTTCACCGCCCGGGACCGGGAATGCTTCTACCCGGAAGTCGTCATTACCTTCACCGTCAATGAGGACGTCCACTACCACGTGCCATTGCTTCTGGCGCCGTACGCATACTCGACCTATCGAGGGAGTTGACCCGCCATGGGCATTGTTCTAGGTGCTAACCAGTACGGCAAAGCCGAAGTGCGGCTGGTGCACGTGGATCGGTCGGCGCCGCAGCACGTGATTACCGATTTCAACGTCACCACCCAACTACGAGGCGATTTCACGGCGACCCATCTGACTGGTGATAATTCGGCCGTTCTGACCACCGACGCGCAGAAGAACACCGTCTATGCCTTCGCCCGAGAGTACGGCGTGACCGAGCCGGAGGATTTCGCGATTCAGCTGGGCGAGCATTTCGTCAAGTCCTTGCCGCAGATCAATGGGGCTCGGATTGCCATCGATCAGTACACCTGGGATCGAATCATGGTGGGTGGCGCGGCCGGGGTGGAACATGACCATGCGTTCGTGAAGGCGGGAGCCGAGCGGAGGACCACCGTCGTCACCCTGGACGGCGACAAGACGTGGGTGGTCTCCGGCCTGACCGATCTGGTGGTGCTGAAGACCACCGGCTCCGAGTTCTGGGGATTTCCGCGCGACAGTTACACCACCCTGGCCGAGACCCACGAGCGCATCCTGGCGACGTCCGTCACCGCTCGCTGGCGCTACCGCGCCGAGGTCGCTCACTCGCAGATCTATCCAGCCGTGCGCGCGCTGCTGCTGGAGACCTTCGCGACCACGCACAGCCTGGCTCTGCAGCAGACCCTGTACGCGATGGGCAGCGCGGTACTGGAGACCTTCGACGACATCGCGGAGATCCGGATGTCGATGCCGAACAAGCATCACTATCTGGCCGACTTGACGCCGTTCGGGCTGGACAACCCGAACCAGGTGTTCATCGCCGGGGACCGCCCCTACGGCTTGATTGAGGCCCAGATCGCCCGGGACGACGACGCCTCCGACCCAGGGCTGGCCTGGGCCTCGATCCCCGGTTTCGTCTAGGTCGTGTTTCATAAGTCCGCGCCGTTGCGAGGACGTGCCCGGTGGAGTGCTCCGCAAGCCCGGGAAGGTCGTGCATAGCGGAGCAAGGAGGCGCGCCAGCGCCGACGCGGGAGGAGGCGCGCCAGCGCCGACGGAGTGCGACCTTCCCGGGCGCCGCGGGGCGCCCACCG
>Ga0326721_10000491_pt1 | contig 11941 bp, 9 predicted proteins | sample SGPome_FD_203951 | JGI IMG/M metagenome (GOLD analysis project Ga0326721, IMG submission 203951) | Soil microbial communities from Southern Great Plains, Lamont, Oklahoma, United States - SGP_1_2016 | ecosystem: Engineered > Artificial ecosystem > Soil microcosm > Unclassified | place: USA...
CCGGCTCCGCCGCCGCCAGCGAGGTCCCGACGTGGACGATGCGGTGGCGCGCCGGGAGCGGGGCGTGCGGCAGCGCCGCGTCGAGCGGGTCGGCGACCACCAGCACCCCGCAGCGCACGACCGCCTCCTGGCCCTCCAGCGTGGCGATCGGCACGACCGTCACGCGCGTGCCGGACACGTCGTCGAGCAGGGGACGGGTCCGGCTCAGCACCACCTTGTGCAGGCTCGGGTCGTCGCGCACCTGGTCGAAGACGGCGCGCACGCCCGGGTCGAGCCGACCCGACGGACCTGCCGCGAATGCCCACCAGTGGGCGAACGAGGGTGTCTCGCGGTCCATGCGGCGGAACGGGTGGCCGGCCAGGGCGGACGTCCGCACGGTCCGGCGCCCCGTGGCCGGGTCCTGGGTCACGTCGTACGCGTCGTGCACCCGCGCCGGGTCGGTCACCCGCGCGATGTTGGCCGCCATCTCCTGGGTGCGTGCCTCGGGTGCGAGGTCGTGCAGGCGCTCGCGCCACCGCCCCACGTCCGGGGCGCGGCGCGGGTTCTCGCCGAGGAAGTTGCGCTTGGCGAGCGGGAAGCCCCGGCCGATGAGGTCGAAGACGTGGCGCGAGTAGAGGGGGTGGAACGGTTGCAGCTCGGGGAGCCAGGTGTCGAAGTCGAACCCGGCGTCGGTGAGGTAGCGGCTGATCCCCACCTCGTACTTGTGCACGACGAGGCCCTTGGCCTCCTGCGGGACGACCGTGTCGAGGCGCCACCGGAACCCTGCGTCCTCGACGACGGGCCGCCGGAACGCCAGGAAGTAGGAGCTCAGGTGCAGGTAGCGCACGTCGCTGAAGTGGCGCGCACCGAGGAACCGCCGCTTGGCCTCCTCCAGGGGGATCGGCGCGTCGTCGCGGAAGTAGTTCTCGTCGTGCTCCATGGAGGTGGCCTGGAGGCTCCACCAGTCACCGGGCCGCGCGTCCATGGTCGCGAAGACCTCGTCGAGCGGGCGCACCAGGAAGCAGGAGTCGTTGGCCAGCAGCAGCTCGTCATAGGTGTCGACCACGTCCCACCCGACGAGGTCGCGCGCGAGCACCGAGAAGGAGCCGAAGTCGTAGCCGCCGTGCGGGATGCTCCACGCGCCCCGCGTGACGTCGGCCAGCTTGTCCAGCTCCCCCGGCTCGAGCACGCCGTCGGCGAGGTAGAAGACGTCGGCGTGCCGCGAGAGCTCGCGCAGGTAGGTGACGACGTAGTCGTCGACGATGCCGTCGCTGTCGTAGGCGGCGTACAGGCAGACCCGGCGGGGGGCGGTGACCGGCGTGGTCGCCGGCCGCTGGGGAGGCGGCGGGGGCACCGGGGCCCAGCCGAGGTGACGGCCCACGACCAGCCAGTGGAGCAGGGGGTCGGCGCCCTCCGTCGTCGGGTCGAGGTGGTCGACCCAGTAGGACCACAGGTCGAAGCGGGGGCTCGGGTTCTGCAGGAGCCGCCAGCCGGTCTCGACGTGGTGGCGGTAGGGGTCGGTCCCGTGCCGGAGCCGGTGCCGTACGACGTACTCGTCGGCATCGAGGTAGCCACTGGCCGCGACCACCGCACGAGCCGCGGCGACCGAGGTCCGCTCGGGAGGCCCACCAGGCTCGGCAGGCTCGCCGCCACCTGGCGTCCCGGACTCCGGGAGCCCGACCCGCAGCACCTCCTCGACGAGCGCCGCGGCCGCTTCGGGCCCCTCGCCGGCCGCCCGGCGCCACCTCCGGGTGAACGCCGCCCACCGCGTGCGGAAGTCGTCGACCGACGCACGACGTCCGGCCAGCTGCTCCTCGAGCGCGGGGGGCAGGTCGCTCCTCACCGGCTGGGCGGCGGGTAGTTGTCGGCGCCGTCCGACTCGGGTGAGGCGAGGAAGTGCACGAGCGGGTTCACCCGCTCGACGAGGACCTCCGGGTGGTCGAGGACGTACTGGGCGATGTCGAAGGCCTCGCTGGGCTTGCGGAACGGGTGGTCCCAGTGGCGCAGGAAGTGCACCCCGGGCTCCTCACCGCGCCGGGCCACGTCGAGGTGGCTGCGGAGGTAGTAGGCGGCGTCGAACAGCGGCGACTGGCGGATCAGCTCCAGCTGCCCGGCCTCCTCCGGCGTCACCGACGTGGAGCCGCGGCGCCACCAGGAGCGCTCGCCCGCGCCCGCCACGGCGGTCTCGCCGCGCAGGCGCTCGGCCAGCAGCGCCGACAGGGTGTCAGCGGCCTTGACCGCCCGGTCGCGGGAGCGGCGCAGACGGGCCTCGCGCTCGCCCCACTTCTCCTGGTCCGCACGGATCGCGGCGAGCTCGCGACGCAGCAGGTCGACCTCGTCGCGCAGGCTGTCGGACGTCTGCTCGCTCACGGCGCAGACTCTATCGGCCCCTCAGACCACGCTCAGCGGGAGCAGCGTCTGGCCGGTCGGCCCGACCTGGATCTCGGTGCCCATCTCGGGGCAGACTCCGCAGTCGTAGCACGGCGTCCAGCGGCAGTCCTCGATCTCGATGTCGGCACCCTCGGCGGCCGCCAGCGCGTCCTCCCAGTCGCCCCACAGCCAGTCCTTGTCGAGACCCGAGTCGAGGTGCTCCCAGGGCAGGACCTCGTCGTAGTCGCGCTCGCGGACGGTGTACCAGTCGACGTCGACGCCGGTGCCGGCGAGGCCGCGGCCGGCCGCCTCCATCCAGCGGTCGTAGGAGAAGTGCTCGCTCCAGCCGTCGAAGCGGCCGCCGTCGCGCCAGACCTCCTCGATGACACGGCCGACGCGCCGGTCGCCGCGCGAGAGCAGGCCCTCGACGATGCCGGGCTTGCCGTCGTGGTAGCGGAAGCCGATCGCGCGGCCGTACTTCTTGTCCTGCCGGACGATGTCGCGCAGCTTCTTCAGCCGCTCGTCGGTCGTCTCGTGGTCGAGCTGGGCGGCCCACTGGAACGGCGTGTGCGGCTTCGGCACGAAGCCGCCGATCGACACCGTGCAGCGGATGTCGTTGCGCCCGGAGACCTCACGGCCCTTGGCGATGACGCGCTTGGCCAGCTCGGCGACCTGGAGGACGTCCTCGTCGGTCTCGGTCGGCAGCCCGACCATGAAGTAGAGCTTCACCTGGCGCCAGCCGTGGGAGTACGCCGCCGCGACCGTGCGGATCAGGTCCTCCTCGGTGACCATCTTGTTGATCACCTTGCGCATCCGCTCCGAGCCGCCCTCGGGCGCGAAGGTGAGGCCCGAGCGCCGGCCGTTGCGGGAGAACTCGTTGGCCAGGGTGATGTTGAAGGCGTCGACCCGGGTGCTGGGCAGCGAGAGCGAGACGTTGGAGCCCTCGTAGCGGTCGGCCAGGCCCTTGGCGACCTCGCCGATCTCGGTGTGGTCGGCGCTGGAGAGCGAGAGCAGGCCGACCTCCTCGAAGCCGGTCTTGCGGATGCCGTTCTCCACCATGTCGCCGATGGTCTTGATCGAGCGCTCGCGCACCGGGCGGGTGATCATCCCGGCCTGGCAGAAGCGGCAGCCTCGGGTGCAGCCGCGGAAGATCTCGACGGAGAAGCGCTCGTGGACCGTCTCGGCGAGCGGGACGAGCGGGTTGGCCGGGTAGGGCCACTGGTCGAGGTCCATCAGCGTGTGCTTGCGCACCCGGAACGGGATGCCGGGTCGGTTGGGCACGACCGCCTCGATCGAGCCGTCCTGGGCGTAGGCGACGTCGTAGAAGCGGGGGACGTAGATGTTGCCGGTGACGGCGAGGCGGCGCAGCAGCTCCTCGCGACCGCCGGGCCGGTCCTGGGTCTTCCACTCGCGCACGACCTCGGAGATCGCGAGCACGACCTCCTCGCCGTCGCCGAGCACCGCGGCGTCGACGAAGTCGGCGATCGGCTCGGGGTTGAAGGCGGCGTGGCCGCCGGCGATCACGACCGGGTCGTCCTCGCCCCGGTCGACCGCGTGCAGCGGGATCCCGGCGAGGTCGAGGGCGTTGAGCATGTTGGTGTAGCCGAGCTCGGTGGAGAAGCTCAGGCCGAAGAGGTCGAAGGCGCCGACCGGCCGGTGGCCGTCGACGGTGAACTGCGGGATGGGGCCGAGCTCGTCACCCGTGCGCATCACCTGCTCCATGTCCGGCCACACCGAGTAGGTGCGCTCGGCGAGGATCCAGTCGCGCTCGTTGAGCACCTCGTAGAGGATCTGGACGCCCTGGTTGGGCAGGCCGACCTCGTAGGCGTCGGGGTACATCAGCGCCCACCGCACGGTGGGGCCGCCCGTCTCCGACGCCGCGGCGCAGTCCCAGTCCTTGACGACGGAGTTCAGCTCACCGCCGACGTACTGGATGGGCTTCTGCACCGAGGACAGCCGTGCCTCAAGGCGCGGGAAGACCGACGCGACGGACATGCGTGAACACCTCGTTCGGGGACGGGACGGATGCCGGGCGCACTTGGCCCGATGGGCGATCATCAAGGTTACTTCGCCGCGTACGGTGCGGCCTAACCTTGGGGCACGGGCGGCACGACGGACGGAGCGCGGATGGGTCGACGCGAGGAGTGGATCCGCATCGGCGCGGCCGTGCTCGTCGTGGCCGTGCTCGCGGTGCTGTTCCTCCGCGACCGCTCCCCCGAGACGCCGCCGCGGGTCGACGACCCCGGACCCACGGTCACCACGCCCGGCGAGTCCCCCGACGCGTCCCCGTCGCCGGGCGACCCTGCCGAGCCCGGCGAGCCCAGCACCGGGCCGGATGCCGAGGAGACGGTCCCCTCCCCTCCCGAGGGTCTCGAGGAGCTGGTGTGCGAGCAGTTCCGGACGTCGGTGGACCTGCGGGTGCTGTCGTTCAACACGCACCGCTCGACCGGCACGCTCGACGCGATCGCCGAGGAGATCCTCGAGATCGACCCCGACGTGGTCCTGCTGCAGGAGGTCGACCGCCGGATGCTGCGCACCGGCGCGGTCGACCAGGCCGAGGTGCTCGCCGAGGCGGTGGGGATGGACGGCTCGTTCAGCTCCAACCTCGCGCGCGGGTCGGGCCAGTACGGCACCCTGATCCTGAGCCGGTTCGAGATCGTGCAGCAGGGCCGCATCCCGCTGGTGCGCGCCCCCCGCGCCGAGGCACGGGGGCTCCAGTGGGTGACGGTCGAGGTGTCGGGCCAGGCGGTGCGCGTCTACAACACGCACCTCGACGCCACGCGACCGGACGTACGCCTCGCGCAGGCGCGTCAGGTCGCCGGGATCCTGGCCCGCGACGACGTCCCGACGGTCCTGGGTGGCGACCTCAACGCGTGGCCGGCGTCGGCGGCCGTCGCGGCGATCGGCACCCAGCTGACCGACACGTGGACGGCGGCCGGGCAGGGCAGGTCGGCCACGAGCCGCGGCGGGAGGAAGATCGACTACCTCTTCGTGCGCGGACTGCGCCCGCTGGTGAGCCAGGTGGCCGCGTCCGGGGCCTCGGACCACCACCGGCTGTGGGCCGACGTCCGGCTCCGGCCGCCGGACACCTGCGCCTAGCGGACCGGGCCCGACGACCTGAGGTGGATGTTCTGCAGCAGGCCGAGGGCGAGCATCCCGGCGAAGAGCGAGCTGCCGCCGTAGGACACGAACGGCAGCGGGACACCCGTGACGGGCATGATCCCCAGGCACATGCCGATGTTCTGGAAGGCCTGGAAGCCCCACCAGCAGGCGATCCCCGCTGCGGCCACCCGGCCGAACAGGTCGCCGGCCTCGGCGGAGATGGCCAGTGCGCGCCAGATCACCACGGCGAGGAGCGCGATCATCACGCCCGCTCCCACCAGCCCGAGCTCCTCGCCCGCGACGGTGAAGATGAAGTCGGTGTGCTGCTCCGGGACGAAGCCGGAGCGCGTCTGGGACCCGTCGAACAGGCCCTGGCCGAAGAGGCCGCCGTTGCCGACGGCGATGCGGGCCTGCTCGGTGTTGTAGCCGGCGCCGCGCGGGTCGAGCCCGGGGTTGGTGAAGGCCAGGAACCGGTCCACCTGGTAGGGCTTGAGCACCCCGGCCGACACGGCCGCGACGGCCCCGCCCACGGCGGCGACGGTCAGGCCACCCAGCCACCGGCGCCCGGCGCCGGCGATCGCGAGGACGCCGAAGACGGTCGCCGACAGCACCAGCATGGTGCCGAGGTCCGGCTGCAGCAGGATGAGCGCGGCAGGGATCCCGGCGATGGCGAGCATCACCACGACCTCCAGGCTGCCCACCCTGCGCCCCCAGCGCCGCTCGGTGCGCTCGGCGACCACCAGGGCCATCCCGATCACCACCGCGAGCTTGGCGAACTCCGACGGCTGGATCGACATCCCGCCCAGCTGGAGCCACGAGCGGGAGCCGTTGATGGTCGAGCCGGCGACCAGCACGAGCACCAGGCCGACCACGCTGGCGACGTACGCCAGGGGCGCGAGGATGCGGACCCAGCGGTGGTCGGTGGCCATGACCGCCACCATCAGCACGAGGCCGATCGCGACGTTGACCAGCTGCTTGCGGAGGTAGGCGTTGGGGTCGCCGCCCGTGAGGTCGGCGCGGGTCGAGGTGGCCGACCAGACGAGGAGCGTGCCGAGCGCGACCAGGGCCAGCGTGGCGAGCATGAGCAGCCAGTCGAGGCCGGGGGCGCGCAGCGCGCTCGTGCCGGGACCGGGGCGGCCCGCGGGGCGTTGGACGGGGCGGGTGGACAGGACGGTCATCTCACTCCCCCTCCGTGCGCTTCAGGGTCGGCGGCATGATCGAGCCGTCGTCGAGGAACTGGGGCAGCCCGGGCGGCGGGACGGTGCCGGGCGTCGCCGCCCTGGCGGGACGCACGGCCTCGCCCTCGATGCCGTAGAGCGCCTCCCAGATGGCACGGATGCCGTCCCCGGTGGAGCCCGAGCCGGTCCCGGCCTGGCTGATCATCATCACCACGACGTAGTCCTCGGTGTAGGACGCGACCCAGCCGGTGGTCTGCTTGCCGTAGACCTCAGCGGACCCCGTCTTGGAGCGCACGGTGACCCGGTCGAGCGGGAAGCCGCCCATCTTCCAGGCCATCGTGCCGACGCTGGTGACGTTCTTCAGGGCGGCGTCGATGTAGTCGAGGTACTGCCGCGGCACGTCGAGCTGCGCGACCTTGCGGGGCGCGATGCGACGCAGCACCTCGCCCTGCGGGCTGACCAGCGCCTTCGCGACGGTGGGTGCGTAGAGGGCACCGCCGTTGCTCAGCGCCGCGTAGGCGCGCGCGAGCTGCAGGGGCGTGACGATGGTGTCGCCCTGGCCGATGGAGAAGTTCACCGCGTCGCCGGCTCGGTAGAGGTTGCCCTCGATGCAGAACTCGCGGGCGAACGTGTAGACGAAGTCGCTGGTGTCCTCGGTCTGCGGCTTGGCGGCGAGGTCGCAGTAGTAGTCCTTCTGCGACTGGTAGTAGTCGAGCTTCCACTGGCGGTCGGCGATGCGACCGGGCGCCTCGCCGGGGAGGTCGATGCCGGTGCGCGAGCCGAAGCCGAACTCCTTCGCGGTCTCGACCAGCGGGTCGCGGGCGTCGACGTCGGCCGGGTCGCTGCCCAGGCGCTGCCAGAAGTCGTAGCCGATCCGGTAGAAGAAGGTGTTGCAGGAGACCTCGAGCGCCTTGGCGAAGCCGATGTTGCCGTAGGCGCCGGACTCGTAGTTCTTGAAGACCCGGTTGCCGACCTGGAACCCCGACGAGCAGGGCAGCGAGGTGTCGAGCGGGTAGCCGTTGGTGAGCGCGCCGGCGGTCATGAACGGCTTCCACGTCGAGCCGGGGGCGAACTGGCCCTGGGTGGCACGGGAGAGGAGCGGGGTCCCGGCCTCCTCGGAGTAGAGGCGGGCGAGCTCGGACTCACTGATGCCGCCGGTCCACACGTCCGGGTCGTACGTCGGCTGGCTGGCCATCGCCACGACCCGACCGGTCTTGGCGTCGAGGACCACGGCGGCGCCGGAGTCGGCCTCGTACCTCCGGCCCGTCACCGGGTCCATGGTGGCCCGCTGCGCCTTGATCCGCGCCGCGAGCTGGCGCTCGACGACCGCCTGCACCTCCGCGTCGATCGAGGTCACGAGCGTGTCACCGGGGGTGCTCTCCACGATCGAGTCGTCGCCGAGCACCCGGCCCATCGAGTCGACCGCGACGCGGTGGTAGCCCGGCAGGCCGCGCAGCCACTCGTCGTACTGCTTCTCCACGCCGGCGCGACCCACGACCGAGGCACCGTTGAGGGAGCGGTCGTCGCGCTCGGCGGCGAGGTCGTACTCGTCCTCGGTGATCGGGCTGAGGTAGCCCAGGACGTGGGCGAGGTTGATGCCGTAGGGGCGGGGGTAGGAGCGGACGTTCTGCTGCTCGGCGAGCACGCCCGGGTAGTCCTCGGGCTGCTCGAGCACCCGGAGCGCGACGTCCTTCGACACGTCCGTGGCGACGGGCACCGGCTGGTAGGGCGAGCCGTTCCAGCACACCTCGCGGACGCTGCCGGGGTCCCCACAGGTGACCAGGCTGGCCTCGACCTCCTCGGGCGTGGCGCCGACGACGACGGCCACCCGGCGGACCAGCTCGGTGCGCTGCCTCTCCTCGAGCTTGCCCAGGAGCGTGCGGTCGACCGAGATCACCCAGGAGGTGCGGTTGGCGACCAGGGGCCGGCCCTGGCTGTCGACGATCAGGCCTCGCTGCGGCTGCACGACGATGTCGCGCACGGACTGGTTGGCGGCCTGCGCCTGGTAGGACTCGCCGCCGATGACCTGGAGGTAGTAGAGACGGACGAACAGCGTCGCGAAGAGCGAGAACGCGAGCACCTGCACCACGACGAGGCGCAGGCGGCTGGTGCCGCCGCGGACCGTGCGGCTCACGTCGTCGCCGCCCACTGGGGATGCAGACGGGCGAAGAGCTTCATCAGCGGTGGCAGCACGAACGGGGTGAGCAGCACGTCCCACACCACGGCGACCAGGACGACCTCGAGCAGCCCGGCCACCGACAGGGCGGGGTCGGAGAGCAGGACCCCGGTCAGCGCGAACAGGGAGGTCGCCACGAACGACGCGGCCGCGACGGTGCCGACCACGGCGAGCGCGGTGGGTCGTACGTCCTGGCGCACGCGCGCGGCGAGGAAGGCGGCGACGGTCAGGGCCAGGGCCCAGCGACCGGCGAGGTGGTCCGCGGGCGGCGCGAGGTCGAGGGTGAGCCCGGCCGCGAAGCCCAGGACGAGCGCGAAGGGCGCCTCGACGGTCAGCGCGGCAGCGACCACGACCAGCAGGCAGAGGTTGGGCACGATGCCGTGCCAGGCCAGGTGCGGGAAGAGCGACACCTGGACGACGAGGGCGAGGACCACCGCGGCGAAGGCGGCGAGCCAGCGGAGGTGGCTCATCGCAGGCTCCCGTCGGCCTCGATGACGGCGCGGTCGCTGTCGGCACCGCTGGGGACCATCACCCCGACCACGTCGAGGGCGGAGAAGTCGACGAACGGCTTGACGACGGCGCGCTGCGAGGCCTCGCGCAACGAGCTGTAGACCTCGGTGATCGTCCCGATCGGCACGCCCGGTGCGTAGGGGCCGGTGCTGCTGCCCCAGGTGACGACCGTGTCGTCGCGGGCCGGGACCGACGCGTCGTCGACGAGCCGCAGGTCGAGGCCGGCGTCCTGGTCGAGGGAGCCGCTGCCGTTGACGAAGCCGATCTCCATGCTGGAGCCGACGCGGCCGCCGACGGTCGAGTCGGGGTCGATGATGAGCAGCACCGTCGCGGTGCTGCGCGTCACGCGGAGCACGCGGCCGACGAGGCCGTCGTTGTTGACGACCGTCATGTCGGGGCCGAGGCCGGCCGACGCACCCGCATCGATGGTGACCGTGAAGCTCTGCGACTGGCGGGACCCGAGCGCGACCACGCGGGCCGGGACGAGGGCCGACCCGAGGTCGGTGGCAGCGGTGGTCAGGCCGTCGTACTGCTCGAGCCGGTTGCGGTCGAAGCCGGCCAGCTCCACCTCGCCGCGGAGGGAGGCGTTGCTCGCCTCGAGGTCGCGGACCTGGTCGGCGAGGTCGCCCTTGCTGCGGAACCAGGCGGGCACGGTCGTGAAGGGACGTACGGCGGCCGCGGCGGCGGACTCGGCCGGACCGAACGCCTCGCCGACGACGCGGCGGGCCGGCTCCAGCGGCGAGCTGCCCCCGCCGGACACGTCGAGCGTGATGAGCGTGATGCTCGCCAGCACCAGGGCCACGAGCAGCGACCGGGGCGGGCGGTTGCGCGACTCGAGGCGGTCGAGGCCGGTCCAGCGGCGCTCGCGACCGTCGTGTCCCCCGAAGGCCCCCATCAGAAGCGTCGCCTGTCCGAGACGAGCACCTGCTGGAGGGCCTCGAACTCCTCCACGCACTTGCCGGCGCCGTAGGCGACCGACGACAGCGGCTCCTCGGCCACGTGGACCGGCATGCCGGTCTCGTGGCGGAGCCGTTCGTCGAGGCCGCGCAGCATGGCGCCGCCGCCGGTCAGCACGATGCCGCGGTCCATGATGTCGCCGGCCAGCTCGGGGGGCGTCTGGTCGAGGGTCGTGCGGACCGCGTCGACGATGGTGTGCAGCGGCTCCTCGAGGGCCTGGCGCAGCTCGGAGCTGGAGACCACGACGGTGCGCGGCAGGCCGGAGACCATGTCGCGGCCACGGATCTCGGCATCGGGCTCGGTGGGCAGCGGGAAGGCCGACCCGAGGGTCATCTTGACCTCCTCGGCGGTGCGCTCCCCCAGCATCAGGGAGTACTCCTTCTTCATCCAGGCGATGATCGCCTGGTCCAGGTCGTCGCCCGCGGTGCGGATCGACATGCTGGTCACGATGCCGCCCAGGCTGATCACGGCCACCTCGGTCGTGCCGCCGCCGACGTCGACCACCATGTTGCCGGTGGCCTCGTGGACCGGGAGCCCGGCGCCGATCGCGGCCGCCATCGGCTCCTCGACGATGTAGACCTTGCGGGCGCCGGCCTGGTAGCCGGCCTCCTTGACCGCGCGCTGCTCGACGGCGGTGATGCCGCTCGGCACGCAGATGACCATCCGCGGCTTGGCGAAGTAGCGCCGGCGGTGCACCTGGTGGATGAAGTAGCGCAGCATCTGCTCGGTCGCCTCGAAGTCGGCGATGACGCCGTCCTTCAGCGGGCGGATGGCGGCGATGTTGTCGGGCGTGCGGCCGATCATGCGCTTGGCCTCGTGGCCGACCGCCAGCACCTCGCCGGTGGTGGTGTTCATCGCGACGACCGAGGGCTCGTCGAGCACGACGCCCTTGCCCCGGACGTACACCAGCGTGTTGGCGGTGCCGAGGTCGACGGCCATGTCGCGGCCGATGATGCTGTGTGCCATGCCCCTGAGCCCTTGGAGGTCGGTCGTGCCGGGAAGAGGGGTCAGCAGCCCTCCCGCCGACCCTGACTCAGGGTAGGTAGCGCAAATGGCTGTTCCCGGCAGGACACGCGCGGGTCTACGTTGAGTCAATGACCGACCTCGACGACCTGCGCTCCTCCCTGCCCATCGACCAGATCGCCACCCGGCTCGGTGAGGACCCCGACGACGTACGCCGTGCCGTGGACGTCGCCCTGCCGGCCCTGCTCGGAGGGCTGAGGGCGAACGCCGATGACCCGGGCGGCGAGGCGTCGCTCGCGGAGGCGGTCGGGCAGCACGACGCGTCCGTCGCGACCCCGCCGGTCGAGCTGGCCGACGTCGACGAGCAGGACGGTGAGCGGATCACGCGGCACGTGTTCGGGGCGCAGCAGGAGCAGGTGGTCCAGCAGCTCGGGGGGACCGGCGTCAGCAGCGGGCTCGTGCAGAAGCTGCTGCCGATCCTCGCCCCGATCGTGCTGTCCTACCTCGCCAAGCAGATGGGCGCCAAGGGCGGTGCTGCTGCCGGGGGCGGCGTGCTGGGGTCGATCCTGTCCCAGGTCCTCGCCGGGGCGGCCCAGGGGTCTGACGGCTCGTCGCGCTCGTCCGGGTCGTCAGGCGGCCTCGGGGGCGTGCTGGGAGACCTGCTCGGCGGACTGCTCGGGGGCGGCCGGAAGGCCTGAGGTCAGGA
>Ga0326721_10000493_pt1 | contig 11911 bp, 9 predicted proteins | sample SGPome_FD_203951 | JGI IMG/M metagenome (GOLD analysis project Ga0326721, IMG submission 203951) | Soil microbial communities from Southern Great Plains, Lamont, Oklahoma, United States - SGP_1_2016 | ecosystem: Engineered > Artificial ecosystem > Soil microcosm > Unclassified | place: USA...
AGGCGCCGGTGGTGCCGGCGGCCGCGGCCGCGGTCGAGCCGGTGTTGGCGGTCGCCTTCGGCTTGTTGCCGGTGCAGCCGGTCAGCACCACTCCCGCGGTGACAGCGACGGCGACGGCCCTGGTGAGCAGCCGACCCCGCTCGCCGTTCTGGTTGTTCCTGCGATAGTTCACTGCGTCCTCCGCGATTGAGTGGGTGTGCTGACGGTGCGCCCGCTGGGTTGGCTGAGCGGGCGGGTGCTCATGCCGGTCGCCGCCGGAGCGAGCCGACCCGGAACTGCTGGAGCAGGACCGCGGCGACGATGATCACGCCCTGGGCGATCAGCTGGTACTCGATGGCCAGGTTGTTCACAATGAACAGGTTGGTGATCTGGCTGAACACCAGCACGCCCAGCACCGAGCCGACGATGGTGCCCCGGCCACCGGCCAGCGCCGTGCCGCCGATGATCACCGCGGCGATGGCCTGCAGCTCGTACAGGTTGCCGTGGTCGGAGGAGCCGGAGTTGGCCTGCGCGGTCACCATCAGGGCAGCGAGCCCGCAGCAGAGGCCGGACAGCCCGTAGATGATCACCTGGGTGCGCCGGACGCTGATGCCGGCCAGCCGGGCGGCCTCGCCGTTGCCGCCGATCGCGGCGCTGCGTCGGCCGAAGGTGGTGCGGTTGAGCAGCACCCAGGCCAGCGCGGCGACCACGGCGAACATCACCACCAGCCACGGCAACCCGAGGAATTTCCGTTGCGCGATATCGGTGATGCCCTTGACGTCGACCACCTGCGTCGTCTTGCCCGAGATCTTCTGGGCCAGGCCGCGGGCCGCGACCATGGTGGCCAGCGTCGCGATGAACGGCGCCATCCGGCCGTAGGCGATCAGGAAACCGTTGGCAAGGCCGGCCACCGTGCCCACCACCAGGGCGACGAAGACCACCATCGCCGCGCCGTAGGACTGGGTCGACAGCGTCGTGGCCCAGACGCTGGCCAGCGCCAGCAGCGCGCCCACCGAGAGGTCGATGCCGCCGCTGATGATGACGAAGGTCATCCCGATGGCGACCACGCCGATGCTCGATGCCAGGGTGAGCACGGTCAGCTCGTTGCTCCACAGCCGGTCCAGGTGCAGGAAGATGTCCGGACGGCTCCAGGCCCCGATCCCGTACAGGGCGATCAGCACCGCGATCAGGCCCAGGTTGCGGCGCACCGGCTCGCTGGCGTCGTCGCCGAACCAGCGGCGGACGGAGAATCCGCCCGCAGGCGGCGGGGAGCTCGGGTGCGCTCCGGCACCCGGTGATCCGTCGGCCGGCGAGGTGGCGACATCGACGCGTTCGGTCATGGGCTGTCCACTTCCAGGAGCGATCCCGCCATGACGAGATCGAGAACGGTTTCCTCAGTCAGGTCGCCGGCCGGCGCCTCGCGCACGACCCGGCCCTCGCGCATCACGACCACGCGGTCGGCCAGCCCCAGCACCTCGGGCACCTCGCTGGAGACCATCAGCACGCCCATGCCCGCATCGGCCATCCGCCGGATCACCCGGTACAGGTCCGCTCTGGCGCCGACGTCCACGCCGCGGGTCGGCTCGTCCAGCAGCAGCAGGCGGGTGCCGGCCGATCGCCGGGACCGTCCGGCAGCCGATGACGACCGGTTCGAGGGATTCAGCAGCCAGCGGCCGAGGACGACCTTCTGCTGGTTGCCACCGGACAGGGTCTTCACCGGCCGGTCGACACCGCGTGGCTGCAGCGCAAGCTCGTCCGCGATCTCGGCGGACGCGGCGCGCTCGGCGGCAGCGCGGGTCATTCCACCCTTGGCGTAGCGGGCGAACGTCGCGAGGGTGACATTGCGATAGATCCGGTCCTCCAGCACCAGCGCCTGGCTCTTGCGCTCCTCCGGCGCCAGCCCCAGCCCGGCCCGCACAGCGCCGGACACCTGACCCGGTGGCAGCCGGCGGCCGTTCAGGCGCACCTCGCCGCTGGCGGACTTGCGGGCGCCGTAGATGGTCTCCAGCAGTTCCGAGCGTCCGGACCCGACCAGCCCCGCGATGCCCACGATCTCGCCCGCGCGGACCGACAGGGACACGTCGGCGAACTCCCCCGGCCGGGTCAGCCCCACCACCTCCAGCAGCGGTGTGCCCCCGGCGCCGTCGGTGGATCCGGCGCGCTCCGGAAACACGTACTCGATGGTCCGTCCGGTCATCCGGGTGACCAGGTCCTCGGTTCTCGTCGTGCGCGCCGGAAGGTTGACGGCCGACGTCCGGCCGTCCTTGAGCACGGTCACCCGATCGCCGATCTCGCGGATCTCCTCCAGCCGGTGGGAGATGTAGATGACGGCGATGCCGCGTGAGGTGAGCTCGCGGATCACCCGGAACAGGTTCGCCACCTCGTCGTGGGCGAGGACCGCGCTGGGCTCGTCCATGACGAGTAGCTGCGCGTCGTGGGACAGCGCCCGGCCCATGCTGACGATCTGCTTGGCCGCGGCGGGCAGTCGGCCCACCTTGCGGGTGACCGGGATGTCGCCGTGGCCGAGCCGGCGCAGCACCGCGGCCGCCTCGGCCCGCATCCGGGCGCGGCGGACGAAACCGGCGGCGGCCTGCTCGTGACCCAGAAAGATGTTCTCCGCCACCGTCAGGTCATCGACCAGGTCGAGCTCCTGGTAGATGGTGGCGATGCCAGCCTTGGTGGCCGCCTGCGGCCCGCTGAACGAGGTCTCCTCGCCGTGCCAGAGCAACGAGCCGGAGTCCGGGCGGTGCACACCGGCGAGCACCTTGATCAGGGTCGACTTGCCCGCGCCGTTCTGCCCGAGCAGGCAGTGCACCTCGCCCGCCAGCACCTCCAGCTCCACGCCATCCAGGGCCCGGACGCCGGGAAAGGTCTTCACGATGCCCGTGAGCTGCAGCAGCGGCGGCCCGGCGGCGTTGGCCACGTCTTCGGCGGCAGTGGTCACGCCCTCGGCGATCGGGTTGCCCTCGGTCATGCCGGCACCTCTATCCAGGTCTGTGAGGTCGAGGCGTCCACTACCGCCTGGGTGAGGATCGCCGCCCGCAGGCCGTCGGCGAACAGCGGCAACCCGTCGGGGGGATTGCCGCCCACGGCGGCGTAGACGTCCTCGACATAGGCGTTGAAGGCGTCCTGGTAGCCCTGCGGATGCCCGGCCGGCAGCCGTGAGTAGGTCGAGGCGGGCTGGCCGAGGACGTCCGCGCCCCGCATCCGGACGACGTTCTGGTCGCGGCCGCCGATCCATAGCGCCTCGGGCGTCTCCTGGTCGAACGAGTACGACGCGTCGGGGCCGTCGAAGGAGAACCACAGGCGGTTCTTGCGGCCGGGAGTCACCTGGGACACCACCAGCGACCCCATCGCGCCACGGTCGGTCTGGAAGACGACGACCGCGCCGTCCTCGGTGCCCGGGCCGTCCGCGGCGTCGCTGACGACCCGCTTCTCGTGTGCGTTGCCCATCCGCGCGGCGAGCCGGACGATCCGGTGCCCGGTGGTGAACTCCATCAGGTCACACCAGTGCACGCCGATGTCGCCGAAGGCCCGGGAGGCTCCCCCCAGCGCTGGATCCATCCGCCAATTCGTCGCGTCCCGCGCTGCCAGCCAGTCCTGCAGGTAGCTGCCGTGCACCAGCCACAGCGGGCCGGCCTGCTCCCGCGCGAGCTGGCGCCGTACCTCGCGGACCGAGGCGTAGAAGCGGTAGACGAACGGCACGCTGGCCACCCATCCGGTACCGCAGGCGAGTTCGGTCAGGCGCCGGGCGTCCAGAACCGAGGTCGCCAACGGCTTCTCGCAGATCACGTGCTTGCCCGCGGCCAGCGCGGCTTCGGCGAACTCGGAATGCGTCCGGTTGGGGGTGCATATGTGCACCACGTCGACGTCGGGTGCGGTCACCAGGTCGGCGAGATCGGCGACCCCTCGCCGGGCGCCCATCGTCGCGACCGCGCTGGCCGTCGAGGCCGGGCCACTGCCGAGCACGGCCGTCACCTCGCCGCCCGCGGCTCGGACGGCATGGGCGTGCACGCCGGCGATGAAGCCGGTCCCGATGATCGCCGCCTGGACGGGAGTTCTCATCCGCGGTTCGTGCCCGGCCTTCGGCCGGCGCAGCCGTAGGGTCTGCCCGTGCTGACGCCGATCAGCTCCATGCCGCTCCCCCGTGTATCCCCCTGCGCCATACCTGTGATGTGAGTCATGGCGTTCTTCCGAGTATTGCATGCTGGAGGCCAAAGTCAATCTCCTGTCGATAAAACCTCCTCCTCATTGCCCGCCCCACTCGCCACTCAGTTGCTACTTCAGCCTGAAAGCGAGTTAAGTAAGCGCTACTCTGCGTCCGGGACGTTCAGAAGAGAGATGAGGGAGCGCATGAGTTCGAAGCCTCCGGCAGAGGGATTGGCCGCTGATCAGGTCGATTCGCTCGCTGCCGTGCTCGCTGCCGTGCGCGAGAAGCGGCTGCGGACCCGTCCGGATCTGGTGAGGCGGCTCGGCCTCGGCCGCAACGTCGTCAGCCAGCGGGTGGGCCAGCTGATCGACTTCGGCCTGCTCGACGAGGGCCAGCTGGCCCCGTCCACCGGCGGGCGGCCCTCCCGTGAGCTTCGGTTCCGCGCCGAGGTCGGCTGCCTGCTCGTCGCCGAGCTGGGCGCGACCAAGCTACAGGCGGGCCTCAGCGACCTGGATGGGACGCTGCTGGCCCAGCGCAGCGAGGCATGCGATGTCGCCGCGGGCCCCGAGCCGACGCTGGCCCGGCTCGAGCAGATCTTCGACGAGCTGCTGGCCGAGCGGCCGGTCGAGGCGCCGGTGGTGTGGGGCGTCGGGGTGGGGCTGCCCGGGCCCGTCGAATTCTCCAGGGGACGCCCGATCGCGCCGCCGATCATGCCCGGCTGGGATGGGTACCCGGTCCGCGATCGGCTGTCGGCCACGTATCAGGCGCCGGCCTGGGTCGACAATGACGTGAACGTGATGGCGCTGGGCGAGCTGCGCGCCGGGATCGGCCGCAACGAGCTGGAGCTGCTCTACATCAAGGTGGGCACCGGGATAGGCGCCGGGCTGATCTCCGCGGGCCGCCTGCATCGCGGCGCGCAAGGGGCCGCTGGCGATATCGGCCATGTGTCGGTGCTCGACGACGACAGCGTGCTGTGCCGGTGCGGCAACACCGGCTGCCTGGAGGCTCTGGCCGGCGGGTACGCGCTCAGCCGGGACGGGCTGGCGATCGCGCGGTCCGGGCGCAGCCCCGCGCTGGCGGAGGTGCTGGCCGGCACCGGCCACCTCACCGCTCGCGACGTGATCGCTGCCGCGGGCGCCGGCGACCCGGCAAGCCTGGCACTGGTGACCCGGTCGGGCCGGCTGGTCGGCCGGGTCCTGGCGACGCTGGTGAACTTCTACAACCCGTCGCTCATCGTCATCGGCGGGCAGGTCAGCTCCGGCGGGGACATCTTCCTCGGCGAGCTGCGGCGGACCGTCTACGGCCGCTCGACCGCCTTGGGCGCGCGCGACCTGCGGATCAAGACCTCACCGCTCGGGGACCGCGCCGGGCTGCTGGGCGCGGCGTTCCTGGCAGCTGACCAGCTCTTCTCACGGGTGTGCCTCGGCCACTGGATCCAGAACGGGTCGCCGGCCGGACGTCCGGAGCTTTCCGGCGAGGAAGTCGCGGCCTGAACGTCGCGCTGGTCGAGGAATGTGCGGTGTCCCGTTGCCTAATCTGGATCAGCAGGTGTCGGATCGGCGCTCGCGCCACTGCCTGAGTACAACAGCCGCCGGGCGTACTTGGGACTCCTGCGGTTCCAGTACGGCTTCTGCCAGCTGGCGTCCTCGGTGAGGTAGTCATGCGGGTCCGGCGACTGCTGCCGGAGCCGCTGCGCCCACCACCGGGCATAGAAGTGGTCGAAGATCCGGTGGTATTCGGTGAAGTAGACATCGGCGACCTCGGTGTCGCCGGTGATCACGAGCATGTTCTCGTCGTTATTCCGGGTGGACGCCTCGGAGAAGTTCGCCGAACCCGAGATGGTGGTGGGCCTCTCGGTGAGCGGGCCGAGCAGCAGGATCTTGGTGTGCAGGTAACGGGCGTGCTCGTTGAATCCGGTCAGGTGCTCGGCTGCCCAACTGCTGAGCGAGTCGGGCGTGCCGAGCGCGCCGACGGCCACCTGCACCAGCGGATCGTGCGACCAGAGCCGCTGATTGTTGTCGGCCTGATCCAGCAGCACGAAGCGCAGCACGCCCGGTGTGCGCGCGGCGGCCAGCTGTGCCTCGAAGTGCTTGTCGTCCAGCCCGAATGGCAGGGTGATGTGAGTGCTCGACGGCGAGGCCGCGAAGCCGACGGCGTACCAATCCAGCGGGGCGAGCGCGGTGCGCGGGCTGAAGATCGGGTGGATGCCCGCCGCCCCGAGCGCGCCGGCGTCGAAGGGGCTGTGGGTGTCGGTCCACGCCTGCAGCGCCGGACGGGCCGGATCGCCGGCGAGCTCGGTCCAGTAGTCGAGATAGCGCTGCGCCACGGCGGCGTCGCGAACGACGTGCCCGACGTTGGAGTGGCCGAAGATGCCGCCCTGGGTAAGGTTCGTCGACCCGGTCCACACCTGCGCCGGCGCGATCGGGGCGTCCCCGGCGCGGTCGGCCCGGAGAATGAACTTGTTGTGGGCGATCACCGGATGCGTGCGCGGTATGAGCATCGATCGGTCGAGGTGCACGGCTTGGACGGCCGCCTGGATGGCCGCTTCGTTGGCTATCCCTTCCTTGCCCTTGGCGTGATAGACGATCCTGACGTCAGCGCCGGCCGCGTGCGCCTGCGCGAACGCGGCCAGCACGGTCGGCTCGGTGAACTCGTAGATCGCCGCGCGGATCGCCAGCGAGGCCGAGGCCCCGTCGGTGATGAAGGCGATCAGCGCCTCGTGCAGGCCGCGGGACAGCCAGGCCATCGCCTCGGCGCGGTGGTCGGGCGGCAGCTTGTCCGGAGCGTCGCCGAACCTGGCCGCGTAGGCCTGGCTGGCCGCCACGCCCCGGTTGAAGTAGATCCCGTGCGTGCCGGTGGCCGGGTCGTCGGTGGTGACGTCGACCGTCGCCGACACCGAGTCCCTGCTGGTCAGCGCGCCGGGTGTGCCGTAGCGTGGCAGGACCGTGTAGCGGTAGGGGCGCCCGGGCTCGGTGGTGTAGTCACCCCACCACATCGCCTGGATGGGCTGACCCTCGGTCTGGTAGATCGGGGTCCCCGCCGGCGCCGGGATCTGGGACTTGAAGGTCTTGAACCCCGACAACCAGCGGGAGGTGTGGTCGGTCAGGTCCTCGCGGCGCAGGGCGATTCCCAGGCAACCGTCCCGGGCCTCGTCGGTCAGGTCGAAGCCGAGGAAGACCGCGTGATTGCCGGCGATGGCGTGCACCGTGAGCCCGCCGCGCTCCACGTGCCGTCGCACAGCGACCCCCCGCGATAGTCGGTGATCGCACCCTAGTCCGCCGTGCCGGTTTCGCGGAAGCGAGCGGACCGCCGGTCCGGCATCCGTCGCCGGGCCAGCCGATGACAGTATCGATGGATGCGCATCGCCACCTGGAACCTGAACTCGGTCAAGGCCCGGCTGCCCCGGCTGCTGTCCTGGCTGGAGCTGCGCCAGCCCGACGTGCTGCTGGTGCAGGAGACCAAGGCCACCGCGGAGTCCTGGCCGGCCGCCGAGCTGCAGGCGCGGGGTTACGAATCGGCGCACCTGGGCAACGGCCGGTGGAACGGGGTCGCGATCCTGTCCCGGGTCGGGCTCGCCGACGTCACCCGCGGGCTGCCGGCCCAACCTGCCTTCGACGACGCCGTCGAGGATCGGGCCATCGGCGCCACCTGTGCCGGCATCAGGCTCTGGTCGCTCTACGTCCCGAACGGCCGGACGGTTGGTCACCAGCACTTCGAGTACAAGCTGCGGTTCCTCGACGCCGTCCGCGCCCAGTGCGTCGCGGAGCGGGCCGCGCTGGGGACCGGCGCGCCGTTCGGCCTGCTCGGTGACTTCAACGTGGCTCCGAACGACGACGACGTGTGGGACATCGTCGCCTTCGACGGCTCAACCCACGTCAGCCCGCCGGAGCGCGCGGCGCTCGCGGCCATCCAGCAGGCCGACCCGAAGGCCCCGCTGGTGGACCTGCGGCCGCGCGCCTCGATCGATCCCGACGACACCCGGCCGCCCTACACCTTCTGGGAGATGCGGATGCTCGGCTTCCAGAAGGGCCGGGGCATGCGGATCGACCTGGCGCTGGTGAACGACCCGCTGGCCCAGCGCGTCCAGTCGGCCTGGGTCGACCGGGACGCCAGGCGTGGCGAGGGCCCGTCCGATCACGCGCCGCTGGTGCTCGACCTGGACTAGGCGGCACTGAGCCGGATCGACTCGCGGTCCTGGTCAGCCGCGTATCGCCGTCGCGCCGGCCTGCGGGACGGCTCCGTTGCTCGGGGCCGTGCTCTTGCCACCGGCGAAGGCCGCGGCGAAGCCGTCCAAAGCCTTGGTCAGCTCGCTGGGGATCATCCACACCTGGCTGCCCTGTCCCTCGGCGATCTTGGGCAGCGCCTGCAGGTACTGGTAGGCGAGCAGCTCCGGGTCGGGATGCCCTTCGTGAATGGCGGTGAAGACGATATCGATGGCCTTGGCCTGGCCTTCGGCCATCAGGATCTGGGATTGCCGCTGGCCCTCGGCGGTCAGGATCGCCGACTGCTTGGCGCCCTCGGCGGTCAGGATCTGCGACTGCCGGAGACCCTCGGCGGTCAGGATGGTCGCGCGCTTGTCACGCTCGGCGCGCAGCTGCTTCTCCATCGCGTCGATGATCGACTTGGGCGGGTCGATCGCCTTGAGCTCCACCCGGTTCACCCGGATTCCCCACTTTCCGGTGGCCTCGTCGAGCACCCCGCGAAGCTGGGCGTTGATCTCCTCACGCGAGGTCAGGGTCCGCTCCAGGTCCAGGCCGCCGATCAGGTTGCGCAGCGTCGTGACGGTCAGTTGCTCAATCGCCTGGAGGTAATTGGCGATCTCGTAGGTGGCCGCTCGCGGATCGGTCACCTGGAAGTACAGCACCGTGTCGATATGGACCACCAGGTTGTCCTCGGTGATCACCGGCTGCGGCGAGAACGACACCACCTGCTCGCGCAGGTCGATCTTGGCGCGGATCCGGTCGATGCCGGGCACCAGGGTGTTGAAACCCGCCGACAGCGTCCGGTGGTACGAGCCCAGCCGCTCGATCGGATACGCCCGCGCCTGCGGCACGATCCGGATCGTGCGGCTCAGGACAGCGATCACCAGCACGGCGGTGATCGCGATGATCAGGACAGCGATCACGAGAACTCCCTCGGGTAGACGAGCGCGGTCGCCCCGACGATTTCGAACACACTGACCCGGGTTCCCACCGGCAGGACAAGGGTTTCGTCATAGGCCCGGGCCGACCACACCTCGCCGCCGATCCGGACCGTGCCCGACTGCGCGTCGACCTCGGTGAGGACCACTGCCGGTTGGTCGGTCAGCGCCTCCGCTCCGCTGCGGTAGCCGCCCTGACCGACGCCTCGCCGGCGGGCCAGCGGAACGGCTACCGCCAGCGCGGCGAAGGAGGTCAGCGCGAAGGCGATCGCCTGCGCTTCCAGCCCGCCGCCGGCGCCGGCGACGATCGCGGTCACCAGCGCGGCGGCCGCCAACAACCCGGCAGCGAAGGCGAGCGTCACTATCTCGATCACGCCGAGCGCGGCGGCGAGCACCAACCAGATCAGCCAGGCAGGCATCACCCATCAAGCATGCGCCGCAGGTCCACGAGCAGCCAAACGGCGATTGGGTAACGGGCTACCAGCCCTCCATCCGCACCTGGCCGAGCCGGCCGTGCAGATCGCGCAGCACGGCCCAGGTCTCATCGCTGTGCCGGATCGACGCGCCCGGCGGGTTCAGCAGGATGGGCGCGTCCACCCCGAGCAGGTTGCGCAGCCGGTCGGCCTCGGCCGGGCTGGACGTCGCGAAGGCCACCGCGGTGGACAGCAGCGCGCCACCGCCGGTGAGCTGCCCGACGGTGTCGGCGTTCTCAGCCGACAGCCCGACAGCCGCGTTCTGCTGGCGCGCCGTCCGCACGATCCGCCCCAGCCTCGAGACGAACGGCGCCGCCACCGTGATGCCGGCCGGCAGATCCACGTGCAACAGCCGGGGAAAATCGGCCTTGGAGGCGAGCTGGCCCAGGATCTGCAACGCCGGCAGCGCCGCGCCGAGCGGGTCGCCGGCCAGGCTGATCACGGTCACGTAGCCCGGCTCGATCCGCTCGTCCGCCGAGCCGGCGAACATCTGCGCCAGGCCGGCGCCACGGGACAGGCCGCTCACTGTGTCCCACAGCCCACCCAGGCCAACCGCTCCCTGGACCAGATCTTCCAGCCGGGGCACCGAGGCCTGTGGCCGGCGCACGACGCGGACGTTCTTGCCCAGCCCCGCAGCGCGGGGAGACAGCTGGCCGGACAGGTCGAGGAGCACCACGCCGGTGCCGCGGGCGGCGGCATCCTGCGCGACGCTCAACACCAGCCGGGCGCGCTCGTCGGCGTGGCCGAGGACGCCGTACACCGGGCTCTTGCCGGCCCGCAGCGCCGCGTGCGGGTCGAAGCAGACCTGGTTGCCATCCAGGGTCATCCCGATCTGGCAGCCGGAGTCGTCTCCGAGCTCGTCCTGGCCGGCTGAGCCGGCAGTGGAACCAGCTGGCACTTCGGCCATCGGCTCCGACCCGGCCGCCCCGCCGGGTTCGCCGGCCGCGGCCGGGTCACCGGGCGCCTCGCCGTCCTGGCCCTCCGCGGGGCTCGCCGCCGGGCCGCTGGCCGCGGGCGCCTCAGCGTCCGGTGGCAGCGGGATCCGGACCGACGCCCGGGCGGCCTCTACGAAGCCGGCCTCCCAGGCCAGCGCCTGCTCCTGGGTGAGTGAGTACAGGTCTGCCGGCAGCATCTCAGGCGGGATCTCGGCCAGCTGCTGATCGCGCAGCAGGGTCAGCAGCGCCTCGTGCGCGGCCTGCCCGGTCCAGCGCAGCCCGGCCTGCCAGCCGCGCTGGAACTGCCGGCCGATCTCCTCGCCGAACGGATGGCCGGCGCCTTCGGCGGCCTCGACGGCGGCCAGCAGGGCTCGCTGGCACACCTCCGAGATCGGGATCTGCGCCGCCTTCACCCGGCGTTCCAGATCATCGGGCAGGTAGACGTTCGCTCGACCCATGCCAACCACCTCATCGTATGCGCAGGTATGCGCACATCATGCTACTGCTTTGCAGCCCTGGTGCCCAGTGCGGACTCTCAGCCGGGTACTCACCCCATCTGCATGACGGCGTTCACCTCGGCGAGGGTGGCATCGGCGATCTCCCGGGCCCGCTCGCCGCCCCGGCGCAGGATCTCGACGGCATCGGCCGGGCCGTACGCCGCCCGCCTGGCCCGGATCGGGGCGAGCAGGTCGTTGATCGCGTCGGTCACCACCCGCTTCAGCTGCGCCGCTCCCCCGTCGCCCACCTGCTCGGCTACCTCAGCTGGCTCCAGCCCCAGGCACAACCCGGCCAGCGTGAGCAGGTTCGCGACCTCAGGACGGGTCTGCGGCTGGAAGCTGATCCGCCGCTCGGAATCGGTCCGGGCGCCCCTGATCTTGGCCGCGACCTGGTCCGGGGTGTCCGACAGCGCGATGGCGTTGCCGAGACTCTTCGACATCTTGCGGCCGTCCAGCCCCAGCAGCGTGCCGACCTCGCCGAGCAGCCCTTCGGGCAGCGGAAAGACCGGGCCGTAGCGGTCGTTGAACCGCCGGGCGATCGACCGGGTCAGCTCCAGGTGCGGCAGCTGATCCTTGCCCACCGGCACCAGCTCCGCCTTGCAGAAGAGGATGTCGGCGGCCTGGTGCACCGGATAGGTCAGCATCAGCCCGCTCACCGACGACCGGCCCGCCAGCCGGATCTCCTCCTTCACGGTCGGGTTGCGGTCCAGCTCGCCGGTGCTGACCAGCGACAGGAA
>Ga0326721_10000494_pt1 | contig 11910 bp, 12 predicted proteins | sample SGPome_FD_203951 | JGI IMG/M metagenome (GOLD analysis project Ga0326721, IMG submission 203951) | Soil microbial communities from Southern Great Plains, Lamont, Oklahoma, United States - SGP_1_2016 | ecosystem: Engineered > Artificial ecosystem > Soil microcosm > Unclassified | place: USA...
TCGTGAACAGGTCGCCGGTCGGCCGGCGCTCGAGGCGGCACCAGGTGAGCAGCCGGACGAGGGTCGCGTCGGCGAGGTAGGCGTCGTACAGCCGCACGGCGTAGCCGGGCAGGTCGTCCACGGTGAGCGGGACCCGGTCGACGGTCGCGGCCACGTGGGTGCTGACGGCGGCGTCGAACAGGGCGTCCTTGTTGCCGACGTGGTGGTAGAGCTGCGCCTTGTTGCTCCGCGCCGTCGCAGCGATCCGGTCGACCCGGGCGCCGGCGAGGCCGTGGGCCGCGAACTCCGTCGTCGCGGCCGCGACGATCCGCTGCCGCGTCTGCTCCGCCTTGCCCATGCGCGCTAGGTTAGCCGCAGAATCAACCAACCGGTTGGTTCTGCGCCTGCGGGCGCGTCAGTCCCGACGGAGGAACCCATGACCCTGGCCACCGGCTACCGCGCCACCTCCACCCCGGGCGAGGTCGAGCCGTTCACGCTCACCCGCCGCGACCTGCGACCCGACGACGTCGAGGTCCGGATCACCCACTGCGGCGTGTGCCACACCGACCTGCACGCGCTCGCAGGGTCACGGGGGCACGGTGACACGCCCCTGGTGCCGGGCCACGAGTTCGTCGGCGAGGTCGTCGCGGTCGGGCCGGACGTCACCCGGTTCGCGGTCGGCGACCCGGTGGCGGTGGGCAACATCGTCGACTCGTGCGGGGAGTGCGCCATGTGCCGCTCGGGGTCGGAGAACATGTGCGCCGACTTCCCGACCCTCACCTACGGCGGCGTCGACCGCATCGACGGGACGCCGACGCTCGGCGGGTGGTCGTCGGCGTACGTCGTCCGCCAGGACTTCGCCTACCACCGTCCCGCGCACCTCGATCCCGCCGGGGTGGCCCCCCTCATGTGCGCGGGCGTCACGGTGTGGGAGCCGCTGCGGGAGTGGGGCGCCGGACCCGGGTCACGGGTGGGGGTCGTCGGCCTCGGCGGGCTCGGCCACCTCGCGGTCAAGCTCGCGGTCGCCCTGGGTGCGGACGTCACCGTCTTCACCCGCACGGCCGACAAGGCGGACGACGCACGCGCGCTCGGCGCGCACCGGGTGGTCGTCTCGACCGACGACGAGGCGATGGCGGCAGCCGCCGACAGCCTGGACCTCCTGCTCGACTGCGCCCCCGCGTCGCACGACCTCGGCCCCTACCTCCGCACCCTCGCGCTCGACGGCACCCTCGTGGTCCTCGGCTACCTCGGGGAGGGGACGGTCGACGCGATGGACCTGCTCCGCGCCCGCCGGCGGGTCTCGTCGTCGGGCAGCGCCGGGCGGGCCCGGACGCAGGAGATGCTCGACTTCTGCGGCGAGCACGGGGTGACCGCCGACGTGGAGGTGCTCCCGTCGGCGCAGGTGGGGACCGCGCTGGCGCGGCTGGCGGCCAACGACGTCCGCTACCGGTTCACCCTCGACCTGGGCGACCTCGCCTGACCGACCCGGACGCCGTCAGGCGAGCAGCAGCACCACGTGCTGGGCCACGCAGGCCGGCTTGTCGCGGCCCTCGATCTCGACGGTGTGCTCCACGATCAGCTGCTTGCCGGCGGGCAGGTCGCGGACCTCGCCGAAGCGCACGTGCGAGCGCAGCCGGCTGTCCACGGGCACCGGGCTCGGGAACCGGACCTTCTCCAGCCCGTAGTTGAGCCGGGCGCCCGGCGTCTCGAGCCGGAAGACCTGCGAGGCGAAGTGGGGGAGCAGGCTCAGGGTGAGGAAGCCGTGGGCGATCGTGGTGCCGAACGGACCCGCGCCCGCGGCCTCCACGTCCACGTGGATCCACTGGTGGTCCAACGTGGCGTCCGCGAACGCGTCGATGCGGGCCTGGTCGACGTCGAGCCACTCGCTGGTGCCGATCTCCGAGCCGGCTGCGGCGGCGACGTCCTCGAGCGTGGTGAAGGTGCGCATGGGACCCCACCCTAGGGACTGGTTGGATGGGCCCGTGAACGACGCGACCCCCACCTCCGGCACGACGCCGACCCTGCCCACCCGCGAGCAGGTGCAGGCCGCACCCAAGGTGCTGCTGCACGACCACCTCGACGGCGGGCTGCGACCGCAGACGATCGTCGAGCTCGCCGCCGAGATCGGCCACCAGCTGCCTGCCGACGACGCCGAGCAGCTCGGTCGCTGGTTCGCCGAGTCGGCCGACTCGGGCTCGCTCGTGCGCTACCTCGAGACCTTCGACCACACCGTCGCGGTGATGCAGAACGGTCCCGCGATCGCCCGGGTGGCCCGCGAGTGCGTCGAGGACCTGGCGGCGGACGGCGTGGTCTACGCCGAGGTGCGCTACGCCCCCGAGCAGCACGTGTCGGGCGGCATGACCCTCGACGAGGTCGTCGCGGCCGTGCAGGAGGGCTTCGACGCCGGCACGGCGGCGAGCGGCGGCAGGATCGTCGTACGACAGCTGCTGACCGCGATGCGCCACCAGGCCCGGTCGATGGAGATCGCCGAGCTCGCGATCGCCTGGCGCGACCGGGGCGTGGCGGGCTTCGACATCGCGGGCGCCGAGGCCGGCTTCCCGCCCACCCGCCACCTCGACGCCTTCGAGTACCTCCAGCGCGAGAACGCCCACTTCACCATCCACGCCGGCGAGGCGTTCGGGTTGCCGTCGATCTGGGAGGCCATCCAGTGGTGCGGCGCGGACCGCCTCGGCCACGGCGTGCGGATCATCGACGACATCACCGTCGCCGAGGACGGGTCGGTCGAGCTCGGTCGCCTGGCCGCCTACGTCCGCGACAAGCGGATCCCGCTGGAGATGTGCCCGAGCTCCAACATCCAGACCGGGGCGGCGGAGTCCTTCGCGCAGCACCCGATCGGGCTCCTCACCGACCTGCGCTTCCGGGTGACCGTCAACACCGACAACCGGCTGATGAGCGGGACGTCGATGACCCAGGAGATGCACGGCCTGGTGGAGGCGTTCGACTACACGCTGGAGGACCTGCGCTGGTTCACCATCAACGCGATGAAGTCGGCCTTCCTGCCGTTCGACGAGCGGCTCGCGATCATCGAGCAGGTCGTGAAGCCCGGCTACGCCGCCCTGGTGGAGCAGTCCCGGGCCTAGGCGGGGCCCACCACGAGCCACGGCCGGTCCCAGCCGGCGAGCGCGAGGTCGCCGCGCTCCCACCGCTCGCGGGCGACGTCGGTCGTGGTCCCCGACGACGGCTCGTACGTCGTGGCGCCACCGTCGCGCACCTCCGTCACGAGCACGACGTGGCGGGGCAGGAGGCGGTCTCCGACGAAGACCGCGGCCGGTCGTGCCGGTCCGACGCCGTGCAGGTGCGACCACACGTCACGGTGCCACCGGACCAGGCGGACGCCGTAGGGCGTGCCGGTGAGCAGGCGCAGCTCCCGCGCCGCCGCCCACGGCGGGGTGCCGAGCGCCCGCGGCCACGGCACCTGCCGGCCGCCGGCGGTGTCGACCGGCGAGGTCAGCCGGCGGTGCAGCGTGGCTGCCTCGTGGGCGAACGTCGCCTGGTCGGCGACGAGGCCGGCGTAGCGCTCGTGGACCAGGCGGCGGGCCATCACCAGCGACGCGGCGCCGCACGAGCGGCGGTCGGGCTGCTGGAGACGGAGCGTCATCTCGGCCCGGTGGTGTGCTGGTGGGCCGCCGTCAGCTCGGCGTACGCCTGGTCGCCGGTGGCCCGGCGGCACCCCTGCCGGACGGCGCGGGCCACCACCTGCTGCTGGTCCTGCATCAGGGCGACGCCACGGCGCACCAGCACGAGCGGGGGCTTGCGGTGCTCGCGCAGGTCGCGGGTGAGCCGTCGCCAGAACGTCACCAGCGGGTGCTGCGTGATGCAGTACGCCGCCTCGAGCAGTCCCTCCTCGCGGCAGGCGGCCACCACGTCCGGGGCGAAGATGCCCTCCGCCACGAAGCGGGTGCTCCCACCGAGGTCGACCACCCGCGAGCCGCATCGACCGTTCTGCGCGATCTCGTAGACGGGCACCTCGCTGCGGCCCGTGGTGCACAGCTCCCTCAGGGCCGCCAGGGCGTCCTCGCGGTGCCAGGACGCGGGGTCGTCCCAGTCGACGAGCCCGGCGTTGGCCCCGTGGGTGATCCGGGGCAGCGTCGGGTCGTCGCCGTCCTTGTAGAAGTCGTCGAGGCGGAGGAGGGGAAGACCCAGCCTCTCCGCGAGCCGGGACTTGCCGGCGCCGCTGGGACCCGCCAGGACGATCACCTGGGCGCGCTGCATCGTTGGGAACTCATTTCCTCGTTCGGCCACGGAAGGTAAAGCCGGAGACTACTCTCGCCCAGACCCCCGATTGAACGCTCCTTGTGGGAGGAACTTCATGAGTCAGGACGACTCGACCGCGCCCGAAACTGCGCCCAATTCTTCACCTTCCGATGCATCCCCCGATGCATCCTCCGATGCACCCCCCGGCGCACCCTCCGACTCCTCGGCCCCGCGCTCCGGCCTCGCCGGCCGGGTGCCGATCCTCGTCGGTCTGGCCCTGCTCCTGGTCGTCGGCGTCATCGCGTTCATCGTGGTGGGCGGCGGCAGCGAGGAGACCGAGGCTGCCGACTGCGTCTCCGAGGAGGTGACCCTGACCACGGCTCCCGTCATGAAGAGCCTGGTCGAGGAGGCCGTCAAGGACGTCAACGCCGACGAGCCGTGCATCGACATCCAGGTGACCGCCGGCAGCGTCAAGGACGTGGTCGCGCTCCTCGCCGACCCCGACGCCGAGCTCCCCGAGATCTGGATCCCGGACAGCCCGACGTGGAAGGGCCAGCTGACCGCTGCCGGCTGGACCGGCACGCCGATCGCCGAGGTCCTCGCGCAGACGCCCGTCGGCCTCATCGGTGGCCCCGCGGCCAAGGCGCCGGCCTCCTGGGCCTCGGCCCTCGGCGGCGGTGCGCTGGCGATGGCCGACCCGAGTGCCGAGGGTGCCTCCGCGCTCGCGCTGCTCGCGCCGTACGCCGAGATGAAGCAGACCGGGGAGACCCCGCTGTCCATCGAGGAGAAGACCGTCCCCGTCGCGCAGACCTACGGCGAGCGCGTCGTCGCCGGTGCCGCCACCGAGACCGACCTCAGCACCATCTCGGCCTCGAGCACGCAGCTCGTGCCCGCCACCGAGCAGGCCTACCTCGCCGCGCGTCGCAGCAACGACCAGATCAACATGGTCGCCCCGGCCACCGGTGCGCCGATGCTGCAGTACCCGCTGGTCGACGTGAACCGTGGCAACAGCGACATCATGTCCTCCGGCGGCGACATCTCCGCCCGGGTCGGCCGTGCGCTCACCCGCTGGTTCACCTCGAGCGCCGGCGTCGACGCCATCGCGGCCGCCGAGCTGCGTGGCCCCGACGGTGCCTCGCTGCCCAACGGCATCGGCCTCGGCGACGCCAAGGTGCTCGCCACCGTGGCGCAGAAGACCACCGACGACACCCTGCGCCAGTGGCGCGTCCTCGCGGTCCCGTCCAGCATCCTCGCGGTGGTCGACCTCTCCGGGTCGATGAAGACCGCCATCGGTGACACCACCCGCATCCAGCTGGCCGTCACCGCGTCGCAGGTGGCGCTCGACGCGTTCCCCGCCCAGGCGCGGATCGGCATCTGGGGCTTCTCGAAGAACCGCGGGAAGGGCGGCGTGTCCTACGAGCAGTACGCCACGCTGGACCAGCTCGACGCCCCCGAGGGCGACGCGACCCACGGCGACGTGGTCCGCACCGTGGCCAGCCAGCTGCCCGGCAAGGTCCGCGGCGGCACCGGTGTCATGGACACCACGCTGGCGGCCTACAAGTACGCCCAGGAGAAGTGGGACCCGGCGTGGTTCAACTCCGTGGTGATCATGACCGACGGTGCCAGCGACGACTCCAGCTCGCTGTCGCTCGACTCGCTGGTCAACCAGCTCAAGTCGATCCGCGACCCCGCGAAGCCGGTCAAGGTGATCATCATCGGCATCTCGCAGGACGCCGACACCGGTGAGCTCGAGCAGATCGCCGCGGCGACGGGCGGCCGGAACTACCTGGTCAACGACCCCAACGAGATCCTCGGCGTGCTGGCCTCGGCCCTGCTCAACCGCTGATCGACGCACGTACGACGAAGGCCCCCGGAGGTTCTCCGGGGGCCTTCGTCGTTGCTGTTGCTGGGTGCTGCTGCGGACGCCTCAGACGCCGATCGGGTGCCAGACGGTCTTGGTCTCCATGAACCGCGTCATCCGGTCCAGGGCGGGCTCGGCCAGCCAGTCGGTGTCGGGGGCGGGACGGCGTACGCGCTTGAGGTTGTCGGCCGCGGCCACCTCCAGCTCGGTCGCCAGCGCGGCGTCGGTGACGCCGGTGAGGTCGAGGCCGTTGACGTCCATGTGCGAGGCGAGCCACGGGGCGATCTCGGCCACCGAGCCGGTGAGCACGTTGACCACGCCGCCGGGCAGGTCGCTCGTCGCCATGACCTCGCCGAGGGTGATCGCGGTCAGCGGGTTCTCCTCGCTGGCGATGACGACCACGGTGTTGCCGGTGATGATCGCCGGCGCGACGACGCTGACCAGGCCCAGGAGGGCGCCGCGCGGCGCGACGACGGCGATGACGCCGCTCGGCTCGGGGGTGGACAGGTTGAAGTAGGGGCCGGCGACCGGGTTGGCGTTGCCGACGACCTGGGTGATCTTGTCGGCCCACCCGGCGTACCAGACCAGCCGGTCGACGGCCGCGTCGACGTACGTCCTGGCCTTGGTCGCCGACACGCCCTCCGAGGCCCGGAGCTCGGCCTCGAACTGCTCGCGGCGACCCTCCAGCACCTCGGCGATGCGGTAGACGACCTGGGCGCGGTTGTACGCCGTCCGGCCGGACCAGCCACCGAAGGCGGCCCGGGCGGCCACGACGGCGTCACGGGCGTCCTTGCGGGAGGCCTGGGCGGCGTTCGCCATGAGGCGGCCCTTGGCGTCGTTGACGACGTAGGAGCGGCCCGACTCCGAGCGGGGGAACTGCCCGTTGATGTAGAGCTTGTACGTCTTGCGCACGTCGATGCGGGACATCAGATGTCCGCTCCCTTCAGGTAGGCCTCGAGCCCGTGGCGGCCGCCCTCGCGGCCGTAGCCGGACTCCTTGTAGCCGCCGAACGGCGAGGTCGGGTCGAACTTGTTGAACGTGTTGGCCCACACCACGCCGGCCCGGAGCCGGTTGGCCACGGACAGGATGCGCGAGCCCTTGTCGGTCCAGACGCCGGCCGAGAGGCCGAACGGGGTGTTGTTCGCCTTCTCGACCGCCTCCGACGGGGTGCGGAAGGTCAGCACCGACAGGACGGGGCCGAAGATCTCCTCGCGGGCGATGCGGTGTGCCTGCGAGACGCCGGTGAAGACGGTCGGGGCGAACCAGTAGCCGTTGCTGGGCAGGTCGCACGGGGCGGACCAGCGCTCGGCGCCCTCGTCCTCGCCGACCTGGGAGAGCTCGCGGATCTTGGCGAGCTGCTCGGCGGAGTTGATGGCGCCCACGTCGGTGTTCTTGTCGAGGGGGTCGCCCACGCGCAGGGTGGCCATCCGGCGCTTCAGGCGCTCCATGACCTCGTCGGCCACCGACTCCTGCACGAGCAGGCGGGAGCCGGCGCAGCACACGTGGCCCTGGTTGAAGAAGATGCCGTTGACGATGCCCTCGATCGCCTGGTCGAGCGGTGCGTCGTCGAAGACGATGTTGGCGGCCTTGCCGCCGAGCTCGAGGGTGACCTTCTTGTCGGTGCCGGCCACGGCGCGGGCGATGGCCTTGCCGACCTCGGTCGAGCCGGTGAAGGCGACCTTGTCGACGTCCGGGTGCGACACGATCGCGCGACCGGTGTCGCCGGCGCCGGTGACGATGTTGACGACGCCCGGCGGGAGGTCGGCCTGCTGGCAGATCTCGGCGAAGAGCAGCGCGGTGAGCGGGGTGGTCTCGGCCGGCTTCAGGACGACGGTGTTGCCGCACGCCAGCGCCGGGGCGATCTTCCACGCCAGCATCAGCAGCGGGAAGTTCCACGGGATGACCTGCCCGGCCACGCCGAGCGGGGTCGAGCCGTAGCCGGAGTGCTCCAGCTTGTCGGCCCAGCCGGCGTAGTAGAAGAAGTGGGCGGCCACGACCGGGATGTCGACGTCGCGCGACTCCTTGATCGGCTTGCCGTTGTCGATCGACTCCAGCACGGCGAGCTCGCGGCCGCGCTCCTGGATGATGCGCGCGATCCGGTAGAGGTACTTGGCGCGCTCGGCCCCCGACATCCGCGACCAGACACGGGTGTAGGCGCGACGAGCGGCCTTCACGGCCTCGTCGACGTCGGCGTCGCTCGCCTCGGCGACCTCGGCGAGGACCTCCTCGGTGGCGGGGTTGATCGTCTTGAACGACGTGCCGGAGCCGTCGACGAACTCGCCGTTGATGAACAGGCCGTACGACGGCTTGATGTCGACGACGGCGCGCGACTCGGGCGCGGGTGCGTACTCGAACATGGTGGTCATCTCCATCAGTCCAGCGTGAAGTAGTCGGGACCGGAGTAGCGACCGGTCGTCATCTTGGTGCGCTGCATCAGCAGGTCGTTGAGCAGGGTGGAGGCGCCGAAGCGGAACCAGTCGGGATCGAGCCAGTCGGGACCGGCGATCTCGTTGACCATCACGAGGTACTTGATGGCGTCCTTCGTGGTCTTGATCCCACCGGCGGGCTTCACGCCCACCATCTGCCCCGTCTGGTCGCGGAAGTCGCGGACCGCCTCGAGCATGACCAGGGTGACCGGCAGGGTCGCTGCCGGCTGCACCTTGCCGGTGGAGGTCTTGATGAAGTGGCCGCCGGCCATCATCGCGAGCCAGCTGGCGCGACGGACGTTGTCGTAGGTCTGCAGCTCGCCGGTCTCGAAGATCACCTTGAGGTGCGCGCTCGTCCCGTCGGGCTTGGCGCACGCCTCCTTGACCCGGACGATCTCCTCGTAGACGTCGAGGTAGCGGCCCGAGAGGAAGGCCCCCCGGTCGATGACCATGTCGATCTCGTCGGCGCCGGCCTCGACCGCGTCGCGGGTGTCGGCGAGCTTGATGTCCAGCGCCGCCCGGCCGCTGGGGAAGGCCGTGGCCACGGCGGCGACGTGGACGCCGCTGGTGCCGAGCGTCTTCCTCGCGGTCGCGACCATGTCGGGGTAGACGCAGACGGCAGCGGTCGCCGGGCACGTCGGGTCGGCCGGGTCGGGGCGCATCGCCTTGGAGGCGAGCGCGCGGACCTTGCCGTGGGTGTCGGCACCCTCGAGCGTGGTGAGGTCGACCATGCGGATCGCGAGGTCGATGGCGTAGGCCTTGGCCGTGGTCTTGATGGACCGGGTGCCGAGACCGGCGGCGCGGGCCTCGCACCCGACCTGGTCGACCCCGGGGAGGCCGTGGAGGAAGCGGCGGAGGGAGGAGTCAGAACGCACGATGTCGTCGAAGACCCCTGCGGTCGAGGGGGAGCTCGCCGTCGGGCTGGGAGTGGGCGTCACCGCCCCAGCATAGAGTTGGCGTCGAGGCCCCCGGCAATCCCCGGAGGGCCAACATCTGCCCAAGTGGACGAGGAGAACATGGCACGCCTGCAGGACCCCCGGGACGACGTGGTGGAGCGGTTCCATCCCACCAGCGGCCAGGTCACCGGATGGTTGACCGTGGTCCTCGCGGCCGTCGTGGTGGTGGCCGGGCTGGTCTACCTCGGCGACGGGTTCCCGGACTGGGTGATCGGCGCCGCGCTCCTGGTCGGGGTCCTGGCGTGGGCGGCGATGCTGCGCCCGGCGCTCTGGGTCACCCGCGAGCACCTCGTCATGCGCAACCTCGCCGAGACCGTGCACATCCGGCTGGCCGCGGTCGAGGAGCTGGCCGTGCGCCAGGTCCTCGCGGTCCGGGCGGCGGACCGCCGCTGGGTCTCGACGGTGGTGGGGCGCTCCTGGCGCAAGGCCGTGACGACGCGCAGCGGTCCCTCGGGGGAGACCGCCCCGCGCGACGAGATGCCCTACGCCGACTTCGTGGAGAACCGCCTCCACGAGCTCGTCGGCGACGCCCGCACCGCGGCCGGGGTGCGGGCCGGCTCGCAGGAGCAGCTGGCGCTGCCCGACGCCGTACGTCGTGAGCGGGCGTGGCTGCCGCTGGGCCTGGTCGCGCTGTCCGCGCTCGTGCTCGTCGTGGCCCTGCTGGTCTGAGCGGGCGCAGCCTCAGCCCCCGACGGACCCGGCGCCCGCGACGCCCCCGACGCCCGCGGCCTCCGCGGTCCTCGCCTCCTCGAACCGCGCCTCGAGCCCGTCGAGCACGAGCGTGAGCCCGTAGTCGAACTCGTCGCCGTACGCGTAGTCGCGACCGACCACCTGCTCGGCGACCATCTCGGCGAGGTGGGGGTGCGCGGCCATGAGCGGCCCGAGGTCCGCCACGAAGTCCTCGGCCGACTCGCCGGGCGCGAAGGGGAGGTTCACCTCGGTGAGCACGAAGCCGAAGACGTAGGCGTCGAGCACCGAGAAGGCGTGTGCCGCCAGCGCCACGGAGAACCCGGACGTGCGCAGGCACCCGAGCACGGCGTCGTGGTGGTGCAGCGTCGCTGGTCCGGGGGAGCGACGGGACTCGATGAGCCCCAGGCCCCACGGGTGCGCGGCCAGGACCGTGCGCGCCGACCTGGCGCGCGCCTCCATCTCCGTGCGCCACGACCCCGCCGTGGACGGGGTGTCGATGCGCTCGAAGACCCAGTCGGCGAGCCCGTCGAGCAGCGCGTCCTTGCTGGCGACGTGGTGGTAGAGCGACATCGCCTCCACCCCGAGCTCGCGTCCCACGCTGCGCATGCTCACCCCGGCGAGCCCGGAGGTGTCCGCGACCCGGCTCGCGGCGTCGACGACCCGCTGGCGGGACAGAGGTGGTCTGGACACGAGGGCTCCTCCGGTGGACGACTTACGTCCGTAAGGCTACTCTCGCACCATCAGACTTACACACGTAAGGCAGGGGTCCGGCATGAGGGCAGCAGTGGTGGAGCGGTACGGGCCGCCGGAGGTCGTGTCGGTGGTCGAGCGCCCGGCGCCGGTGGCGGGCAAGGGGCAGGCGCTCGTGCGGGTCCACGCCACGGTCGTGAACTCCGGTGACGCCCGGATCCGCGGCTGCCGGTTCCCTCCGGGCTTCACGCTGCCCGGACGGCTGGCCCTCGGCTGGCGCGGCCCGCGGCAGGGCGTGCTCGGCGTCGTCTACTCGGGCGTCGTCGAGGCGGTCGGCGCCGGGGTGCACGGGGTCGCGGTCGGCGACGAGGTGTGCGGCATGACCGGGGCCGCGTTCGGGGCACACGCCGAGCTCGTCGCCGCGCGGGCGGACCGGATGGTCCCCAAGCCCGCAGAGGTGGCCCACGACCAGGCCGCCGCGATCCTCTTCGGCGGCAGCACCGCGCGGCACTTCCTGCGCGACCTCACCGGCCCGGGGCGGCGGGTGCTGGTCAACGGCGCCTCGGGCGCGGTCGGGACCGCCGCCGTGCAGGTCGCCCACCTGGCGGGATCCCACGTCACCGGCGTGTGCAGCGCCCGCAACGCCGACCTGGTGCGCTCGCTCGGCGCCGACGAGGTCGTCGACCGTGCCGTGCAGCCGGTGGCCGGGCTCGCCGAGAGGTACGACGTGGTGCTGGACACCGTCGGCAACCTCGACCGCCGCTCGGGCCGGCGGCTGCTCGCGCCGGGCGGCGTGCTGGTCCTCGTGGCCGCCGGGCTGGTCGACACCGTCCTGGCGCGGGGCAACGTGCGGGCCGGCGTCTCCTCGGAGGATCCCGTCGCGTTCGCGTGGCTGCTCGGACGGGTCGCGGCCGGCGAGCTGCGAGCGGTCGTCGACCGGTCCCTCCCGCTGTCCCGGGTCGTCGAGGCGCACCGCCTCGTCGACACCGGTCACAAGGTCGGCGCCGTCGTCGTCACGCCTTAGCCGCGGCCGCCCGGGTCCCGGGGGTGGGGAACCAGCGGGCGACGACCGCCGACTGGCCGAGCGTCCACG
>Ga0326721_10000495_pt1 | contig 11904 bp, 9 predicted proteins | sample SGPome_FD_203951 | JGI IMG/M metagenome (GOLD analysis project Ga0326721, IMG submission 203951) | Soil microbial communities from Southern Great Plains, Lamont, Oklahoma, United States - SGP_1_2016 | ecosystem: Engineered > Artificial ecosystem > Soil microcosm > Unclassified | place: USA...
CACGTCCCCGGCGCCTCCGCCGGGGACGTGGCACCATGGAGCGGGGCCGTGCGGGCCCCGCCCCGGGCCGCGACCCCCGTCGCCCCGCCCGGAGACCGCCGATCCCGAGGAGAGCATGAGCCAGCACCCCGACGTCCCCGCGGACGCCAGCCCGACGGCCGCGCCGCGCCGCGGCGTCCTCCTGCTCGCCGCGGCCGCCGCGCTGCTGGTCTACGCCCTCGACCAGCTCACCAAGTGGTGGGTCGTCTCCGCCCTGGTGCCCGGGCGGCGGATCCCCGTGGTCGACGGCCTGCTGTGGTGGCAGTTCATCCGCAACCCGGGCGCCGCGTTCTCCCTGGGCGAGAGCATCACCTGGGTGTTCACCCTCGTCATGGCGGTCGTCTCCGTCGTCATCGTCCGCACCCTGCTCCGCGTGCGCTCCGCGCCGTGGGCGCTGGCTCTGGGCCTCGTGCTGGGCGGGGCGCTCGGCAACCTCACCGACCGGCTCCTGCGGCAGCCCGGCTTCGGGGTGGGCCACGTCGTCGACTTCATCGCGGTGCCCCGCTTCGCCATCTTCAACGTCGCCGACTGCGGGGTCGTCGCCGGGGTCGGCCTCGTCGTGCTGCTCACCCTGCTCGGCCGCGAGCTCGACGGCACCCGCCCGGGCCGGGGCACCGGCTCCGGGCCCGGTGCCGGCCCGGAAGGCGCGGTCGGCGCGGCGCCGGGGGAGGAGGGGACCCGTGCCTGAGCCCACCCACGCCGAGGAGCGCTTCACCGTCCCGCCCGAGCTCGAGGGCCAGCGCGTCGACGCCGCCGTGGCCGCGCTGACGGGGCTCTCCCGCTCCGCCGCCGCCGGGCTGTGCGCGGAGGGGCGCGTGCTGCACCGCGGCCGGGCGGTCGCCAAGTCCTTCCGCGTGGAGACCTCCCAGACCCTCACCGTGCACGTGCCCGTCCCGGAGGACCCGGGCCGGATCGTCCCCCAGCTCGTCGACGACTTCCGCGTGGTCCACCTCGACGACGACATCGTCGTCATCGACAAGCCCCCGGGGGTCGCCGCCCACCCGTCGCCGGGCTGGAAGGGCCCCACCGTGGTGGGCGCCCTGGCCGGGGCCGGGGTCGCCGTGAGCACCTCGGGGGCCCCCGAGCGCCAGGGCGTGGTGCACCGCCTCGACGTCGGCACCTCCGGGCTGATGGTCGTGGCGCGCACGGAGCGGGCGTACACGGCCCTCAAGCGCGCCTTCAAGGAGCGGACGGTCACGAAGGTCTACCACACCGTGGTGCAGGGACTGCCCGACCCGCTGCGGGGCACGATCGACGCCCCGATCGGGCGCCACCCCGGCTACGACTGGCGGTTCGCGGTGGTCGAGGGCGGGCGCCACGCCGTCACCCACTACGAGGTGCTCGAGGCGTTCGGCCGGGCCACGCTCGTGGAGGTGCACCTGGAGACCGGGCGCACCCACCAGATCCGCGTGCACTTCTCCGCGCTGCGCCACCCGTGCTGCGGCGACCTCACCTACGGCGCCGACCCGGCGCTGTCGGCCGGGCTGGGACTGACCCGGCAGTGGCTGCACGCCAAGCGCCTCGGCTTCGAGCACCCGGGGACGGGGGAGCCGGTCGAGTTCGACAGCCCCTACCCGCCGGACCTCTCCTTCGCCCTGGAGAGCCTGCGGGACGGCGGGCCCGCCTGAGCGGCGGGCCCGGGCCCCGGCCGGGGCCGTCGGAGCGGAGCACTACACTGGACGGGTGACGACGGCATCCGGCAAGAAGAGCTTCACCCACCTGCACGTGCACACCGAGTACTCGATGCTCGACGGTGCCGCGCGCCTCGACGACCTCTTCGAGGCGTGCCACGAGATGGGCATGACGTCCCTCGCCACCACCGACCACGGCTACGTCTTCGGCGCCTTCGACTTCTGGAACAAGGCCCGCAGCGCCGGGATCAAGCCGATCATCGGCGTCGAGGCGTACCTCACCCCCGGCACCGCCCGCTCCGACCGCTCGCGCGTGAAGTTCGCCGACGGCGGGCGCGACGACGTCTCCGGCGGTGGCGCGTACACCCACATGACCCTGCTCGCCCAGTCCACGGAGGGCATGCAGAACCTCTTCCGCGCCTCGTCCCTGGCCTCCCTCGAGGGCCAGCTGTACAAGCCGCGCATGGACCGCGAGCTGCTCAACCAGTACGGCAAGGGCCTCATCGCGACCACCGGGTGCCCGTCCGGGGAGGTCCAGACGCGGCTGCGCCTGGGCCAGTACCAGGAGGCCCGCGAGGCCGCCGCGGAGTTCCGGGACATCTTCGGGGCCGAGAACTTCTACTGCGAGCTGATGGACCACGGGCTCGCGATCGAGAAGAACGTCACGAGCGACCTGCTCAGGCTCGCCAAGGACCTCGGCCTGCCGCTCGTGGCCACCAACGACCTGCACTACACGCACGCGGAGGACGCCAAGTCCCACGCCGCGCTGCTGTGCGTGCAGTCCGGCTCCACCCTGGCGGACCCCAAGCGGTTCAAGTTCGACGCCGACGAGTTCTACCTGAAGTCCCCCGCCGAGATGCGGGAGCTCTTCCGCGACTTCCCGGAGGCGTGCGACAACACCCTCGAGATCGCCGAGCGCTGCTCCGTCGAGTTCGACACCTCCGCCAACTACATGCCGCGCTTCCCGGTGCCCGAGGGCGAGGACGAGCAGTCCTGGTTCGTCAAGGAGGTCCAGCAGGGCCTGCACCACCGCTTCCCGGGCGGGATCCCCGAGGAGGTGCAGAAGCAGGCCGACTACGAGATCGGGATCATCCTGCAGATGGGCTTCCCCGGGTACTTCCTGGTGGTCGCGGACTTCATCAACTGGGCCAAGAACAACGGCATCCGGGTCGGTCCGGGCCGTGGCTCCGGGGCCGGCTCCATGGTCGCGTACGCCATGCGCATCACCGAGCTCAACCCCCTCGAGCACGGCCTGATCTTCGAGCGCTTCCTCAACCCGGAGCGCGTGTCCATGCCCGACTTCGACGTCGACTTCGACGACCGCCGCCGTTCCGAGGTGATCCGCTACGTCACCGAGAAGTACGGCGACGAGCGCGTGGCCATGATCGTCACCTACGGCACCATCAAGGCCAAGCAGGCGCTGAAGGACTCCTCGCGCGTGCTCGGCTACCCCTTCTCCATGGGCGAGAAGCTCACGAAGGCGATGCCGCCGGACGTCATGGGCAAGGGCATCTCCCTCAAGGACGTCTACGACCCGGGCGCCAAGCGCCACGGCGAGGCGGAGGAGCTGCGCGAGATCCTCGCCCAGGACGCCGAGGCGAAGAAGATCTTCGAGACCGCCGAGGGCCTGGAGGGCCTCAAGCGCCAGTGGGGCGTGCACGCGGCCGGCGTCATCATGTCCTCGCACCCGCTGATCGACATCATCCCGATCATGCGCCGGGAGCAGGACGGGCAGGTCATCACCCAGTTCGACTACCCCACGTGCGAGGGGCTCGGGCTGATCAAGATGGACTTCCTGGGGCTGCGCAACCTCACGATCATCTCCGACGCCCTGGAGAACATCCAGCTCAACCAGGACGGCTTCGAGCTGGACCTCGAGAACCTCGCCCTGGACGACAAGGACTCCTACGAGCTGCTCGCCCGCGGCGACACCCTCGGGGTGTTCCAGCTCGACGGCGGGCCCATGCGCCAGCTGCTCAAGCTCATGCGTCCCGACAACTTCGAGGACATCTCCGCGGTGCTCGCGCTGTACCGCCCGGGGCCCATGGGCGTGAACTCGCACACCAACTACGCGCTGCGCAAGAACGGGCAGCAGGAGATCACCCCGATCCACCCCGAGCTCGAGGAACCCCTCGCCGAGATCCTGGACACGACCTACGGCCTGATCGTCTACCAGGAGCAGGTCATGGCCGCCGCGCAGAAGCTCGCGAACTACTCGCTGGGCCAGGCCGACCTGCTGCGCCGGGCCATGGGCAAGAAGAAGAAGTCGGAGCTGGACAAGCAGCAGGCCGTCTTCTTCGAGGGCATGCAGGGCAACGGCTACTCGCTCGAGGCCTGCCAGACCCTGTGGAACGTGCTGGAGTCGTTCTCGGACTACGCGTTCAACAAGGCCCACACCGCCGCCTACGGGCTCGTGTCCTACTGGACGGCGTACCTCAAGGCGCACTACCCGGCCGAGTACATGGCCGCGCTGCTGACCTCGGTGGGCGACGACAAGGACAAGCTCGCGCTCTACCTCAACGAGTGCCGGCGGATGGGCATCACCGTGCTGCCCCCGGACGTCAACGAGTCCGCCCTGAACTTCACCCCGGTGGGCAGCGACATCCGGTTCGGCATGGGCGCCGTGCGCAACGTGGGCGCCAACGTCGTCACCGCCATGGTCGAGGCCCGCGAGGAGAAGGGCGCGTTCACGTCCTTCAACGACTTCCTCGCCAAGGTCCCCGCGGTGGTGTGCAACAAGCGCACGATCGAGTCCATGGTCAAGGCGGGCGCCTTCGACCGGCTCGGGCACACCCGGCGGGGCCTCGTGATGTGCCACGAGGAGGCGGTCGACGCCACGGTCGCCGTCAAGCGCCAGGAGGCGGCCGGTCAGTTCGACCTCTTCGGCGGGATGGGGATGGACGAGGACCCCACCACGTCCCTGACGGTCGCGGTGCCCGACGTCCCGGAGTGGGAGCGCAAGGACCTGCTCGCCTTCGAGCGCGAGATGCTCGGGCTCTACGTCTCCGACCACCCGCTGCGCGGGCTCGACGAGGCGCTGGGCCAGTACGCCGACACCTCGATCCAGCCGCTGCTCGGCGAGGACGGCCGGCCCGACGGCGCGGTGGTCACCGTGGCGGGGATGATCACGTCTCTGTCCCGGCGGATCGCCAAGACCTCCGGCAACGCCTACGCCCGGGTGGAGTTGGAGGACCGGACGGGGTCCATCGAGATCATGTTCTTCGGCAAGGCCTACGCCCCGATCGCCGGGGTGCTCGCCGAGGATCTGATCTGCGTGATCAAGGGACGGCTGCAGCGCCGGGACGACGGGTCCGTGACGATCTCCGCCCAGGAGCTGACCGTGCCGGAGCTCTCCGCCGACGGGCACAACGGGCCCGTGCTCATCGCGCTGCCCGAGTTCCGGGCCACCGAGGAGACGGTCAAGGAGATCGGGGCGGTGCTGCGCAACCACCGCGGCGACTCCGAGGTCCGCATCCACCTGGAGACCCGGCAGAAGGTGCAGGTCCTGCGCCTGGGCCCGGACCTGCGGGTGAACCCCTCGCCGGCCCTGTTCGGGGACCTCAAGGTCCTGCTCGGGCCCACCTGCCTGGAGGTCTAGCGCACCCGGGCGGCGAGCGCAACGAGCCGAGCGCACCCGGGCGGCCCGGTGGAATACCATGGATGTCGTGACTACAGCTGAGACGACCACGACAGCGGCCCTGCGGACCATCGACCTGCGCGGCCGGCACCTGTCGTGGTCCGAGCTGCGCTCGGTCGTGCCCCGGCAGAGCACCGGCTCGCGCGCGTCCGCCGAGCAGGCCGTCGCCGAGATCCTCGAGGCCGTCCGGACGGAGGGCGCCGCCGCCCTGCGCCGCTACGCCCAGCGCTTCGACGGCGTGGAGCAGGACCGGCTGCGGGTCGACCCGGCCGGGATCCGCCGGGCCGTCGACGCCCTGGACCCCGCCGTGCGCAGGGGCCTGGAGACCGCCATCGAGCGCACCCGCGCGTTCGCGCAGGCCCAGCGGCCCGCGGACGCCCGCGTGGAGGTCGCCCCCGGCGCGGTCCTCGTCCACCGCTGGACGCCGCTGCGCCGGGCCGGGCTCTACGTGCCCGGCGGGCTCGCGGTCTACCCGTCCTCCGTCGTGATGAACGTCGTGCCCGCCCAGGCCGCCGGCGTGGGCTCCGTGGTGCTGTGCACCCCGCCGCAGAAGGAGTTCGGCGGGCTGCCGCACCCCACCATCCTCGCCGCCGCCGGGCTGCTCGGCGTGGACGAGGTGTGGGCGATCGGCGGCGCCCAGTCGCTGGCCGCCATGGCCTACGGGGTCGCCGACGGCGACGACGTCCTCGAGCCCGTGGACACCGTCACGGGTCCCGGCAACATCTACGTGGCGACCGCCAAGCGCCTGCTGCGCTCGGTCGTGGGCGTGGACGCGGAGGCGGGGACCACGGAGATCGCCGTCCTCGCCGACGACACCGCCGACCCCGCCTACGTCGCCGCGGACCTCGTCTCCCAGGCCGAGCACGACCCGGCCGCCGGCGCCGTGCTGATCACGCACTCGCCCGGGCTCGCCGCGCGCGTCGAGGCGGAGCTGGCCGTGCAGGTGCCCGCGGCCAAGCACCGGCAGCGGATCGCGACCGCCCTGTCCGGGCCCCAGTCCGGGATCGTGCTCACCGACGACCTCGACGCCTCGATCGCCGTGGCCGACGCCTACGCCGCCGAGCACCTCGAGATCCACACCGCCGACCCGCAGGCGGTGGCCGCCCGGGTGCGCAACGCCGGGGCGATCTTCCTCGGCCCGTACAGTCCCGTCCCGCTGGGCGACTACGCCGCCGGGTCCAACCACGTCCTGCCCACGGGCGGGACCGCGGTGCACGCCCAGGGGCTGTCCACCACGGCGTTCATGAAGGCCGTGCAGCTCGTCGAGTACTCGCAGGAGGCGCTGGCCGCGATCGGCCCGGACATCGTGGCGGTGGCGCAGTCCGAGGACCTGCCCGCGCACGGGCGGGCCGTCACGATCCGCACCGGGGGCTGAGCCGCGCCGTGCACTGCCCCTTCTGCCGCCACGCCGACTCCCGCGTCGTCGACAGCCGCACCACGGACGACGGGACGGCCATCCGCCGCCGCCGGCAGTGCTCCGAGTGCGGGCGCCGCTTCTCGACCCTGGAGACGACGACCATCTCGGTGATCAAGCGCTCCGGCGTGACCGAGCCCTTCGACCGGCAGAAGATCGTCAACGGCGTCCGCAAGGCCTGCCAGGGCCGGCCCGTGAGCGAGGACGACCTCGCGATGCTCGCCCAGGAGGTCGAGGAGACGATCCGGGCCATGGGCGCCGCCGAGATCGAGGCCCACGAGGTGGGGCTCGCGATCCTGGCCCCGCTGCGCCGCCTGGACGTGGTCGCCTACCTGCGCTTCGCGAGCGTCTACCAGGCCTTCGACGGCCTGTCCGACTTCGAGGACGCGATCGACCTGCTGCGCGCCCAGCAGGCCGAGCAGACGGGGCAGCAGACGATCCCGGCCACCGTCGAGCCTCCGGGCTCCGGGGCGCGCAAGCGCTCGGGCCGCCGGCCGAGGAGCAAGGGCCTCGAGGGTGTGTCCCAGCCGCGGCTGCTCTGACCCGCCGGTTCCCCGGAGGATTTTCCTGGCGTGTCCCTTGCCGCCCGCCGGTGGCGGTCGTAGAGTGGGGAGCGCAACAGACCCCCGCCGGGGGCTGCGGAGGGGAAGCCGCGGCCTCCGGCGGGTTTTTTTCGTGCCGGTGCTCCTCGCCCCGGCCACGGCGCCTCCCGTACGACGACACCCGGGGCCCTCTGTGCAGAGGCCCCCGGGCGTCGTCGTGCGGGAGGGGTTCAGCCCTCGGGCGTGTGCGGGATGCCGGCCCACAGGGCCGCGCCGACGATGCCGGCGTTGTTGCGCAGCCGGGCGACCTCGACCGGGGTGCGCAGCTGGAGGTACGGCAGGAACTTGTCCGCGGTCTTGGAGACCCCGCCGCCCACGATGAACAGGTTCGGGGAGAAGAGGAACTCCACGTGGCTGAAGTAGCGCTGCAGCCGCTTGGTCGCCCATTTCTTCCACGACAGCTCCTCGCGCTCGCGCGCGGACGCCGAGGCGCGGGTCTCGGCGTCGTGGCCGTCGATCTCCAGGTGGCCGAGCTCCGCGTTCGGCACGAGCTGGCCGTTGAGGATCAGCGCGGAGCCGATGCCGGTGCCCAGGGTGATCACGATGACCAGCCCCTTCACGCCCCGCCCGGCGCCGTAGACCGCCTCGGCCAGGCCTGCGGCGTCGGCGTCGTTGAGGGCCTCGACCGGACGGCCCAGCCGCTCGGTCATCAGCGCGTCGACGTCCGTGCCGATCCACGCCTTGTCGATGTTCGCGGCCGACAGGGCGACGCCGTCCTTGATGATGGCGGGGAAGACGATCCCCACGGGGGAGTCCGGCTCCGGGGCCTCCGGCCGGGACTGTAGCTCGGCGACGATCTGCTCCACGACGCCGGCCACGGCCTCCGGGGTGGCGGGCTGGGGAGTGGGGATGCGGAAGCGCTCCCCGACGAGCTCGCCGGTGTCCAGGTCCACGATCCCGCCCTTGGTGCCGGTGCCACCGAAGTCGATGCCGATCACGCGACGGCTCGGTACGTTCGCGACGGTGCGATCTGGTGTGGTCATGGGGCGGTCCTCTCGGGGTGCCGTGGGCGGGTGATCAGTCGGCAGTCTACGGCAGGGTCAGGATGTCCACACCGTCCTCCGTCACCGCCAGCGTGTGCTCGAACTGGGCGCTGCGGCGGCGGTCCCGGGTGGTCACCGTCCAGTCGTCGTCCCACTGCTCCCACTGGATCGTGCCCAGGGTCAGCATCGGCTCGATGGTGAACACCATGCCGGGGACCATGACTGTCGCGTAGGACGGGGCGGCGTCGTAGTGGGGGACGATCAGGCCCGAGTGGAACTCGCGGCCCACGCCGTGGCCGGTGAAGTCCCGGACCACCCCGTAGCCGAAGCGCTGGGCGTACTTCTCGATGACCCGGCCGATGACGTTGATCTCCCGGCCGGGGCGGACGGCCCTGACCGCCCGGTGCAGGGCCTCCTGGGTGCGCTCGACGAGCAGGCGGGACTCCTCGTCGACGTCGCCCACCAGGAACATGTGGTTGGTGTCCCCGTGGAAGCCGTCCTTGTAGGCGGTGACGTCGAGGTTGAGGATGTCGCCGTCCTCGAGGACCGTCGAGTCGGGGATGCCGTGGCAGATCACCTCGTTGAGGGACGTGCACACGGACTTGGGGAAGCCCCGGTAGCCGAGGGTGGAGGGGTAGGCCCCGTGGTCGCACATGTACTCGTGGGCGATCCGGTCCAGCTGGTCGGTCGTGGCGCCGGGGACCGCGGCCCGGCCCGCCTCGTGCATGGCGCGCGCGGCGATCGTGCCGGCCGCGCGGATCAGCTCGACCTCCTCGGGGGTGTAGACGTTGCCGCCCCGGCCCTCGTCCGGCTCGGCGCGCCCGACGTACTCGGGGCGCACGATGCGCGGGGGAACGGTCAGCTCCGGGCTGACGGTCCCCGGGGTGAGGGTGCCGACGGGGGCGGTCGCGCCGGGGACGGGGGTGTTGTGCGAGGGCACGGGGGTCTGGACCTCCTGGATCGGGATGCGCCCGGCCCCGGGGGAGCCGGTCCGGGCCTAGGATCTACCCTAACGCCCCGGGTGCCGCCACCGGCCCGGTGGCGGTCACGGAGAGGAGACGGCATGGCCGAGTTCTGGTTCAACACCTACACCCACGAGGTCGAGGAGGGCGCCCAGTCGGACTACCGCAAGCTGCTCGGCCCCTACGCGACGCGCGAGGAGGCGCAGAACGCCCTCAGGCTCGCGGCGGAGCGCACGAAGAAGTGGGACGAGGAGGACCGGGCCTACCGGGAGGACTGAGCGCCCCGGGCCGGTCCCCGGCGGGGCCGGCCCGCGTCCGCGCCGCGGTGGGCGCGGGGTCAGTAGCTGTGCTCCGGGCCGGGGAACCGGCCGATGCGCACGTCCTCGACGTAGCGGCCCACGGCCTCCGAGACCACGCCGTGCAGGTCCGCGTACCGGTGGACGAAGCGGGGCAGCCGCCCCTGGCGCAGGCCCAGCATGTCCTGCCACACGAGCACCTGGCCCGTGGTGGCGGCCCCCGCGCCGATCCCCACGGTCGGCACCTCCAGGGCGGCGTCCACCGCGGCGGCGGCCTCGGCCGGGACCATCTCCATCAGCACGCAGAAGGCCCCGGCGTCCTGGAGGGCGCGCGCGTCCTCCAGGAGGGTCCGGGCCGCGTCGCCGCGGCCCTGCACCCGGTACCCGCCGAGGGCGTGCTCGCTCTGCGGGGTGAAGCCCACGTGCGCGACGACGGGCACGCCGGCCTGCGTCATGGCCCGCACGTGCGGGGCGAACCAGGCCCCGCCCTCCAGCTTCACCGCGTGGGCCCCGCCCTCCTTGAGGAAGCGCACCGCGGTGGCCACGGCCTGCTCGGGGGAGCCCTCGTAGGAGCCGAACGGCAGGTCGACGACGACGAACGCGCGCTCCACCGCGCCCGACACGGCACGGCACAGCGGCAGCAGCTCGTCCACGGTGACGGGCAGCGTGGTGGCGTAGCCCAGGACGTTGTTGCCCGCGGAGTCGCCCACGAGCAGGGTGTCGACGCCGGCGGCGTCGAAGATCGCCGCCGTCAGGGCGTCGTAGCTCGTGAGCATGGTGAACTTCTCGCCGCGGCGCTTCGCCTCCCGCAGGTGGTGCGTGCGCACCCGGCGCACGTCGAGGGCGCCCGCCTCCGGGCGGGGGGTGTCCTGGGACTGCTGGGTCATGGGCTCCAGCCTAGCGGGCGCGCCCGGGGCACCCCCGCGGGCGGGCCCCGGAGGCGCGTTAGAGTGGGCGGGACAGGGATCGCCCCCGGCCGACGCCGCCCGTGCGGGCCGCCGGCGGCGCGGAGCAGGAAGACGAGGAAAGAAGACCATGGACCGTCAGCAGGAGTTCGTCCTCAGGACCATCGAGGAGCGCGACGTCCGCTTCGTCCGCATGTGGTTCACGGACGTCGTCGGCGCCCTCAAGTCGGTGGCCCTGGCCCCCGCCGAGGTGGAGGCCGCGTTCGAGGAGGGCCTGGGCTTCGACGGCTCGTCCATCGAGGGCCTCTCGCGGGTCTACGAGTCCGACATGCTGCTCCAGCCGGACCCCTCCACGTTCCAGATCCTGCCGTGGCGCGGGGAGACGGAGCCCACGGCCCGGATGTTCTGCAACATCCTCACGCCCGACGGCGAGCCGTCGGCCTCGGACCCCCGCGGGGTCCTCGGGCGCGTGCTGGACAAGGCCTCCGACATGGGCTTCACCTGCTACACCGCCCCCGAGATCGAGTTCTACCTCATGAAGTCCGACCAGCTCGACGCCGACGGCCAGCCCGTCCCCGTGGACCAGGAGGGCTACTTCGACCACGTCCCGGGCGGGGTCGTCCAGGACTTCCGCCGCAAGGCCGTCAACATGCTCGAGGCCGTGGGGATCTCCGTCGAGTTCTCCCACCACGAGGCGGGCCCCGGGCAGAACGAGATCGACCTGCGCTACGCCGACGCCCTGCAGACGGCGGACAACATCATGACGTTCCGCACCGTGATCAAGGAGGTCGCCCTCTCCCAGGGCCTCTACGCGACCTTCATGCCCAAGCCCTTCACGGAGCACCCGGGCTCGGGGATGCACACGCACTTCTCGCTGTTCGAGGGGGACACCAACGCGTTCTTCGAGGCCGGGGCCGAGTTCCGGCTCTCCCGCACGGCCCGCCACTTCATCGCGGGCATCCTGCGCCACGCCCCGGAGTTCACCTCCGTCACCAACCAGTTCGTCAACTCCTACAAGCGCCTGTGGGGCGGGGGCGAGGCGCCCTCCTACCTCTCGTGGGGCCACAACAACCGCTCCGCTCTCGTGCGGGTGCCCCTGTCCAAGCCGGACAAGGTCCAGTCCGCGCGGATCGAGTACCGCGGCATCGACTCGGCCACGAACCCCTACCTCTCCTACGCCGCGATCCTGGCGGCGGGGCTGAAGGGCATCGAGAACGGCTACGAGCTGCCCCCCGTGGAGATGGACGACGTCGCCGCCATGAGCTCGGCCGAGCGCCGCGCCCTCGGCCACAGCCCGCTGCCCTCGAGCCTCTACGACGCGATCCGGGAGACCGAGGAGTCGGAGTTCATGGCCGAGCTGCTCGGGGAGCAGGTCTTCGACCACTTCCTGCGCAACAAGCGCCGCGACTGGAACGAGTACCGGCGCGTCGTCACG
>Ga0326721_10000496_pt1 | contig 11887 bp, 10 predicted proteins | sample SGPome_FD_203951 | JGI IMG/M metagenome (GOLD analysis project Ga0326721, IMG submission 203951) | Soil microbial communities from Southern Great Plains, Lamont, Oklahoma, United States - SGP_1_2016 | ecosystem: Engineered > Artificial ecosystem > Soil microcosm > Unclassified | place: USA...
GCACCGCACCGCACCGCACCGCACCGCACCGCACCGCACCGCACCGCACCGCACCGCACCGCACCGCACCGCACCGCACCGCACCGCACCGCACCGCACCGCACCGCACCGCACCAAGCGCCAGGCGGACGCGGAGGTGGTGGGTCCGTTGCCTGCGGGAGCCGCCGTACCGGTCTGGGTGGAGCGCCCTCGACGTGCCGGCTGTCGGTGGCGTCGTCCTCGGCGGCATCTGGAAGAGATCCGTGTGCGGGCTCTTTCGGCGTCACCCGGCGAAGACGAGAGGGGCGACAGTGTTCGAACGACGGAAGCAGCGCTGGAGCGAGCTCACCCGGACCCAGCAGCGGTGGATCGTGGCCGGGGGCACCGCTCAGGTGGTCCTGCAGGTCGCGGCGCTGCTGGACCTGCGCCGTCGCTCCGACGCCGAACTCCGGGGATCGAGGTCGTGGTGGGTGGCAGCGTCGTTCGTCAACTTCGCCGGGCCCGTCGCCTACTTCGCCGTCGGAAGGCGTTGCTCGACTCGTGGTCGGTCCGGTCGATCAGGCGGATGAGCCGCGTCGCGGTAGCGGGCCGCCCAGGCTGAACCGGCCCGCCCGGCGTGCCAGCCGATGCTGGTGGCCGCGCCGCCGCCCGCCGTCCTGGGGTATTGAGACGTGCGTAGTGGTCGCGAAGTAGATCTTCTTGGTGATCTCGACCAGCAGTACGAGGCCGGGTGTAGCCCTTGTCTTCGGTCTTCTCCTCGACCTGGCGGCGGGCGTTGATCTGCAGTAGTCCGTCGCGCACGGATGTCGACGTCCTTGTCGGGGTCGATGCCGGCGAGTTCGGCGCGTTCGACCTGGGTGTTGTCGTCGCGGAACTCGTCGACGCGGATGGGGTCGTCGACCGCGGATTCCCAGCCGTGTCCGAAGGCCCGGCGCATGGGGAACGATCGCATCCAGTCGTCGAACAGCTGGTCGATGCGGCTGAACGGGGTGCTGGGCTCTGCGCCGCGGTCGCGTCGGGTCGGGTCGGCATGCTCATGGTGGTCTCCTCTTGTGGAAACTGGAGCGGTTCGACGGTGCCTCGCCCGGTGCTCAGGGGGCAGGGTCGTCGGGCCCGGTCCCGCGGGGACCGACGGCTCGGGACCGGGCCAGCGCGACAGCCAGGACGACCATCCACAGCAGCCACGGCGCGATGCTGATCCGCTCGAACAGTCCCATCCAGGGCGTGGGTACGCCCAGCGGCAGCCTCGCCGCCACCATCCCGGTCAGCGTGCCGAACGCGACGACGACCATGACACCGACGATCGCGACGAGGCGGGTGCGCCACCCGAAGGCCGCGGCGGAGAACCCGATCTGGGCCAGGATGAAGGTGACTGTCACCACGGTCAGGACGATGTGGCCCACGTCGTTGGCAGCGGCCGGCGCGCCGGGGGTGATCTCCGTCCGGGACGTCATCGGGAAGGCGAGCCACAGCAGTGCGACGATCCCGTGGGCGATGAGAAGTCGTCCCGTCACCCGCAGGGCGCGCTGTCCGTCGGCCGCCCGCAGGACACCGACGCCGAAGGCGGCCGTCAGGAACGGCCACAGCGGGAAGAGGGCCGTGAGGAAGGCTTTCGCCGGTGAATCGGTCGCGGACAGCTCGCTGACGGCCTGCGACAGTGGGTCGTACCCCGAGTACAGCCCGGCCGCGACGACATCGTTGGCGACGACCCACAGCACGGCGTACAGAGGCCCGCAGGCGAGCAGGGCCCGGGTGAGCCGGATGCCGGTCCGTCGTGCGGTGGTCGTGGACATGTGCCCTCCTTGAGCATCGGGTGCTCCGTCTCCACGGTGCGGGGTGCCGGGCACCCGGGGGAGGGCCGAAGGGCAGGTGGTCCGGCATCTCAAAGGCCCGATCCGCGCCGAGGCCGGTGCGACGGCTCAGGCAGGCGCGGGCGCACGAGCAGCGCGTAGGCCGATCCCAGCGCCAGCACGCCGGCGCCGCGCGACCCCGCTCGCCGCAGGCGCGCACGGGGGATGCGGGTCCGTGTGGTCCACCTCGTCTCCTCCTCGCTGTCGTCAGGTCCCGGCCAGGCCCACCCGGACCACGGCCGCGGTCCACACCTGCCCGTCGCGGGCGCTGTAGGTGGTGAGCACCACGGCCCCGGTGCGCCGCGTGCACCGTCCCCGGCGCGAACGAGCCGGTGAACGGGCGCATCGCGTCGCCTCCGCCCGTGACGAACCCGGTCGCCAGTGGTGCACGGGCACCGTCCTCGACGATCTTGTGCGCAGCAGCGCGGCGGCGACCGTGGACTCGCCCGCCCTGGCGACGGGACTTTCGGCCCTGCCACCGGGTCCTCCTGGGCGCTGTACTTGCCGCAACCCAGCTTCCGGGAGGTCCGATGCAGCCCGTCGACGGTGTGCCGCCCGTGTTCGCCCTCAACCTGCAGGGCACGAACGCCGTGATGGAGCTGCGAGGTCGGGCCGGTCCAGGCGCCGCCGACATGCTCGACGCGCTGCTGCGCGCAGCGGTGGCGAGGCGCGCCCGGCAGGCGATCGTCGACCTCACCGAGGCCGACGACGTCCGGGCCGACGTGGGGGAAGTCCTGGCACGGACGCGGACGGACCTGCATCTGCTCGGCGGCCGACTGCTGGTGGTCGGTCAGGAGGAGCGCGAGGCCGTCGTCGGGCCGCACCTTCTCGAGGCGTTCGCCGCCTACCGTGAGGTGCTCGATCCGCGCCACGCGACCCTGCCGCCGAGCGCGCAGGCGAACGCTCCCTCGTTCGCCCGTTGAGCACCGCTCGCCGGACCGGGGCTCCCCGCCGCGCCTTCGGCCGAGCGCTTCGCCACCGCGTCCACCACGTCCGGAACGGCGGCGGTCGCCCACGCCCATCCCACGGGCGTGGGCACTGGTTGGCCGAGCAGGGACGCGAGCGGCGACAGGCCCAGGAACACGGCGAGAAGCACCAGTTCGACGGCGACGACGACCAGCAGGAGACGATTCCCGCGCCAGTACCATCAGCCCACATGGTGCTGCTCGCTGCGGCAGACCAAGGCGTTGGCGAGCTGGCCACTGGTGAAATCGTGGTTGCCGGCGCTGCAGCACTACCTGGTACTCGCGCTCTTCCCCGGCGGCCAGGCTCGGGAACTTTGAGGCGTTCGGACATCGGAATCGGGGCTTCCGGCCCTGAGCACCAGCGACCCACCACTTGAGACTCGTCATGGCTGACCAGGAGAAGGAGAAGTGATGAGGGCAGCAGTGGTGCACGAGTTCGGGTCGCCGCTGCTGGTGGAGGACGTGCCGCGGCCAGACCCGGGGCCCGGGCCAGGTGCTGGTGCGGGTGGAGGTAGCCGGGCTGTGCCATACCGACATCCACGCCGCGCGGGGGGAGTGGGCGACGATGCTGTTCGTCGGCCTGCCACACGAGAACGAGACCCCGATCCCCACCTTCCAGATCGTGCTCAACGGGATCAGCCTGCGCGGTTCGATCGTCGGCACGCGCCAGGGCCTGACCGAGGTGTTCCGGCTGCACCGGCTGGGCCGCATCCGGGTGCTGCGAGACCATCGTCCGCTGGAGCGGGTCAACGAGGCTCTAACGGAAGCACTCCAGGGCAGCGCAGCCACGCGCCGGCTCGTCTTCGCAATCTGACGCGGTATGGGGCCTGCTGGTGACCGATCATCCTGGCCCAGTGAATCGCCACCCGGGCGAGCGGCCCAGGGTGCGCTTGGACGGGCCGAGGGGATCTCGGGGAGATCCGGTGCTCGTCGTGGGGCACTGCCGGGCCCGTGGAAGCGACGACGTACTGGCCGTCGCTGGGGACCTGGGCCGCCGGTTGGGGGCCGTCGTGCACGTGGTTCACGCGATCAGCCTCGACGACTACCCGGTTGATCCGGACGCTGACGACTGGGAGGCCCAGGCCGCCCGCGTGCTGCAGAGCCAGCGCACGGAGGTGGAGGTGGCCCTGACCGGCGTGGTGCCCGGATGGAGCTATCACGCTGCTCGCGGGGACCCCGTGTACCTCCTTGCCGTCGTGGCCGAGGAGTACGACGCCCTCATGATCATCGTGGGCACGCGCGGGACAGGCGCGGGGGCGGCCCTGGGTCGGCTGCTGCACCGGTCTGTGTCGCGTGGGGTCATCGGAAGACAGCGGCGGCCGGTGCTGGTGGTGCCGTCGGCACCGTAATGACGGGTCGGCGTCTCCGGTAGCGGCTTCTCTGGAGACCTTCACACCTCCGTGATGGCGGCTCCTGGCCGACTTCAGCCATGATCGGCAGCACCGTTTACCTCCCTCTAACCGCCGCGAACCACCACAACGGGCCGACACCGCCTGAAGTCCCAGGACCGAGTTCGTGCAGCTCATCGGGGTATTCCGCAGGCGACCGTCAAGCGTCCCGGGTGCGGAGTCTGACTCGCAGGGTTACTGGTTCGAGTCCAGTCGGAGGAGCTTCTAACAGCGGAAACATGCTTGATCGATGATCTTACAGGAGATCAAGTCCCGGGTGAGTCCCATGATTGGCAACCTGCCTTGATCATGGACCCGTCCGAATCGGACCGGTCGCACCGGTTCCGGCCCGTGTTCGCCCGTTCGTTAGCGAGCGGTTAGCACGACCGCACATCGAGGTGCTCATGACTGGGTTCGCGCCTGCCGACCTCGCCGTGGGTCGTCGCCCTGCTTGCTCCCGTAGCTGCCGCGGAGATTCGCGGATGCCTGATGCAACCGCACGAGCGAGATTCGCCACCTCGACCGGCGCATCAGCGTCGCGAACACCAAGATCACCCACGCTGTCCAGGCCAGCCGCAGCACCCTGACCGAGCTGCGCGGAATCGGTCACCTGAACGCCGGGAAGATCCTCGCCCGGGTCGGGGACGTGCACCGCTTCCGCTCCGCCGCCGCGTTCGCCTCCTACACCGGCACCGCCCCCATCGAGGTGTCCTCCGGAGACGTCGTGCGCCACCGACTCTCCCGCGCCGGGGACCGCCAGCTCAACTGCTGCCTGCACACCATGGCCATCACCCAACTCCAACGCGACTGCCCTGGCCGCACGTGCAGCCCGGCCGGCGTCGACGAACTTCTTAAAGGTAGTGGCCTGGTGACGAAGTCTGCTGAGTCACTCTACGTACGCTTTGCTCACGAACTCAATCGCGAGACGTCTCGGGACGTGGCCTACTTCGAGGACGAGCTTCCTCCCCGGCCTGGCTATAGAGGAGAGTTTGTCACTCGGCGGGTCGCCGTGGGTCGGACGGACGCCCAACGGTCGACGGTGTACATCCTGCTGAGGGAACTTTAGCCGACGCTATTATTGGTCGGCTTGCCGCTGGCTCAGGACAGCTGACATCCGGCTTCCGCGAGGTGGTGCTCGATCGCCCGGAGCGCGACGTCGAGCGCCTGCGCCCGTGCACGTCCCGGGGCGGCCGGGCCGGGCGTGGCGGAGGCTTCGTCGGCTGCCGCGTCGAGGAGCGCAGCGCGCTCGGGATCGCCCAGGCGGCGCAACACCTCGGCGAGGTTGCGCAGCGTCGTCCAGAGGTGGCTCCAGCTGCCGGTGCGCGCGAAGTAGTCGACGACGTCCCGGTAGCCGCGCAGGGTGTCGTCGACTCGGCCGCCCCGGCCCAGCACCGTCACCAGGCCCAGGGTCGCGAGGCCGACGAGGAACGTCGCGCCCGAGCCTCGGGCCAGCTCGACGGCGTTGCGATGGTGCCGCTCGGCCCGCTCGGGATGGCCGGCGCACCGCTCGATCTCACCGGCTACGTAGGCGGTCCATGCGCGCAGTGTCGGCGCTTCGGTGCCCACGAGGCCGCGGTCGATGAGCGTCCGTGCCTGGTCGAAGTCGCCGGAGTAGGCGAGGGCGAGGGCGGCGGTGCCCAGGTTCTCGCGCGGGTCGGGGGCGAGAGCGGCCGCTGCGAGCGCGTGCTCGACGACGTCGGCGTGCGCCCCGTCGGCCAGGGCGAGCACGGACATGACGGTCAGGCAGCTCCACTTCCCGATCCGGTCGGTTGCCCGGTCCAGTCCGTCAAGGACGAGCCGCTCGGCGGCGCGGTGATCGCCGCGGTGATGGGCGTCCTCGGCTGCCACGGCCAGCACCACCGCGGCATGCGGGTGCGCCGCGAGCGCCGGATCGCTGGTGACGTCCCGGGCCAGCTCGTCGGCCCAGCTCCGCAGCTCGGCGAGGTCGCGGTAGGCGATCACCACGGACAGGTTCGTGACCAGCGCGACGGCGGCATCCACGGCTCCGGAACGGCCGGAATCCCGGCGCCGGGCTGACCGCCACGCGGCTCGCAGGTTGGCCTGCTCGCGGCGCAGGGTGGCGTCCGCGTCGGGCTCGCGGGCGGTGGTCGCCGTGGCGCCGATCCAGGCCGTCAGCTCGACCGCCCACCTGATGAGCCGCCGCCCCGCGTCGTCCTGCTCGCCCGCGGCCGCCAGCCGGTCCAGGCCGAACGCCCGCAGCGTCTCCAGCATCCGATAGCGCGTACCGCCGGTGAACGACGCCTCGATCATCGAGGAGTCGACGAGTCGGGTCAGGACGTGGCCCGGGTCGCGGCCGGGGCACTGCTCCAGGGCGAGCTGCTCGGCGGTGTCGAGGTCCACTCCGTCGACGAACACCGCGAGGTGGCGGAACAGCCGCTGTACGTCCTGGTCGAGGAGCTGGTATGACCACTCGACGGTGGCCCGCAGCGTCCGGTGCCGGGCCTCGCCGCTCGGGCGGCCGCCACCGAGCAGGTCGAGGGCCCGGTCGAGACGGGCGTGCAGATCCGCGAGCGAGAACGACGACAGCCGTCCGGCCGCGAGCTCGATCGCCAGCGGCATGCCGTCGAGGCGCCGGACGATGTCGGCGACCAGGCTCAGCTCGGCCGGTGCCGGACAGCTCGGGCGGACCCGTGCGGCCCGCGCGAGGAAGACCGCGACGGCCGGTGACCGCGAGGGATCCTGCTCGGGCTCGGGCAGCGCGAGCGGGGACAGGCGGAAGGTGTGCTCGGCGGTCAGGCCGAGCGGCTCGCGGCTGGTGGCCAGCACCGCCAGCCGGGGGCAGGAGGACAGCAGTGCGTGGACGAGGTCGCGCGCCGCGTCCAGCAGGTGCTCGCAGTTGTCGATCATGACGAGCCGCGGCCGGGCGGCGAGGACGGCGATGCAGGCCGTGAGGACGTCGCCGTGGGTGACGGTGAGGTCCAACGCTGCGGCAAGCGCGTAAGGCAGGGCCGCCGGGTCGGCGATCGGCGCCAGCAGCAGCACCGTCGCGGCCTCGGCGCGACAGGCCACCTCCCCCGCGACGCGGCTCTTGCCGACCCCGCCGGGCCCGACGACGGTGACCAGCCGGTCGTCGGCGAGCAGCCGGTGCAGAGCCGCCACCTCCGCCGCGCGCCCAAACAGCGGGGTCCCCGGTACTGCCGGCACCGCGGGCCGCGGCGGTGCCGGGCCAGCGGCGCCACCCGCGACGGCGCGTTCGGTCTGGTCCAAGGCCGACGACGGGTCCAGCCCGGTCTCGTCGGCCAACCGGCGACGGTAGTGCCGCCCCGTCCGCAACGCCTCGGGCGCGCGCCCGGCTGCCGCCAGCGCCCGCATGAGCAGCAGGACGGCCGGCTCCCGCAGCGGATCGGCGGCCAGCGATGACGCGGCGAGGTCGAGGACGGAGCCGGCGCGGCCTGCGGCCACGGCCGCCCCGATCAGCGCGTCCGTCACCTCCTGCTGAAGCCGCGCACAGCCCGCCACGGCCGTGGCGATCGGTGCGAGGTCGGCGAGGTCGGCGAGCACCGGCCCGCGCCACAGTCCGTGCGCCTCCCGAAGCCGGACGCACGCGCCGTCCGGGTCGTGCTCGGCCCCGGCGCGCCCGGCCCGCAGCAGTGCCCGCGCACGCGCGAGGTCCAGCCCATCGGCGCCGAGGTCCAACCGGTAGCCGTCGTGGGACGTCGTCAACCTGCCGGCGGCGGAGCCGAGGTGCCCACGCAACCGGGAGACGTGACTGTACAGCGCCTGCCGTCCCGACTCCGGGACCTCCGACGGCCACAGCGCCTCGACGAGCTGGTCGACGGGGACCGTCCGGCCCTCCGCCAGCGCCAGGAGCGCGAGGACGGCGCGCCGCCCGGGCCCGCGCACGTCGACCTCCTCGCCGTCAACGACGAGCCGCAGCGGCCCGAGCACGTCCACCCGGACGTCGGGCTGCCCGCCGGCCGCCTGCATGCCGCCCAGCGTGACAGCTCGATGCCAGCTCGTGCGAGGTCCGTGCCAGCCCGAGCGCCGACCGTTTCTGTCAGGGCCGGCGCTGGAGGTGTCGGCACGACGGAAGGGATCGAGATGGATCACGACAAGCTCAACGATTTCCTCGGTCGGTTCACCGCCGACTTCGGCGCGACCGGCTCGGCCGGTCTGGCCGTCATCGGCAACCGGCTCGGGCTCTACCGCGCCCTCGCCGAGGGGCCGGCGACGTCGGAGCAGTTCGCGCAGCGCACCGGGTACGCCGAGCGCTACCTTCGGGAGTGGCTGCGCAACCAGGCCGCCGGTGGCTATGTCGACTACGAACCGGCGACCCGGGAGTTCTTCCTGACCGAGGAGCAGGAGTTCTGCCTGGCCGACCCGGACGGGCCGAACCTCTCGGCGGCGTTCCTGATCTCGCTGGGCTACCTGCGGGCCGAGCCGAAAATCACCGAGGCGTTCCGCACGGGTACGGGCCTGGCTTGGCACGAGCACGACGAGGACGTGCACGTCGGCTGCGACGCGTTCTTCCGGCCCGGCTACGTGGCCGAGCTGGTGCCGAACTGGATCCCGGCGCTGGACGGCGTCGACGCGAAGCTCACCGCGGGCGGACGGATCGCCGACGTCGGGTGCGGGCTCGGCACGTCGTCGGTGCTGATGGCCCAGGCGTACCCGAACAGCGCGATCGTGGGTTCGGACTACCACGCCGAGTCGATCGAGCTGGCCCGCAAGAAGGCCGCCGAGGCCGGCGTGGGTGACCGGGTGCGGTTCGAGGTGGCCACCGCGCAGACCTTCACCGGCGAGCACTACGACCTGGTGACGACCTTCGACGCCCTGCACGACATGGGCGACCCGGTCGGCGCTGCGCGCCGGGTACGCGAGGCGCTGACCGACGACGGGACGTGGTTGCTCGTGGAGCCCAACGCCTCCGACGTCGTCGAGGAGAACTTCAACCCTGTCGGACGGCTGTACTACGCCGGCTCGACGTTCCTGTGCGTACCGAACGGTCTCGCCCAGCCCGGCGGCTACGCGCTCGGCGCGCAGGCCGGCGAGGCTGCGATCCGCGACGTGGCCACCGAGGCCGGGTTCACCCGGTTCCGCCGGGCGGCGGAGAGCCCGTTCAACATCGTCTACGAGATCCGTCCCTGACCGGGCACGACCAGGAGGTGGCCGTCAGAAGACCTGGTAGCCGGATGCAAGCACATGGCCGGGGTCGGCCACCTGGGCCTCGCGCCCGACCAGCCGTGTCAGCGGGCGGGTTGGTCGCCGAGACCGGTCGAGGGACGGGGTCGTCGCCGGTACGGCGGCACTGCCACTGGCGATGTCGCGTTCCACGTCGTTCAGCGCGGGTGACGGGTCGAGTCCCGTCTCGTTTACCAGCCGGCGGCGGTACTCGCGGCCGACGCGCAGCGCTTCTGGTGCCCGTCCAGTCGCGGCGAGCGCGCGCATGAGCAGCAGAACCGCGGGCTCGCGCAGCGGGTCTGCCGCGTGGGCGGCGGCCGCGAGGTCGAGCACGGCGGCGGCCGCCCCGGCGGTGACCGAGCGTCGACCAGCGCGTCGGTCACGTCGCGGTGCAGCCGGGCGAAACCCTCGACGGCCGCCGCGATCGGTGCGACGTCGAGCAGATCCACCAGTACCGGCCCGCGCCAGAGCGCGTGCGCCTCGCGCAGCAGCGCGACCGCGTCGCCGGTGCGGGCACCGGCGAGCAGCATCCGCGCCCGCGTGAGGTCCAGCTCGTCGAGGTCGAGGCGGTAGCCGTCCTGCAATGTCGTAAGCCGTTCGGCGGCCGGTCCGAGGTGGGCGCGCAGCCGTGAGACGTGCGTGTGCAGGGCGTGCCGGCCGGAGTCCGGGATGTCGGTGGGGTAGAGCGCGTCGAGGAGGTGGCCGACGGTGACCGACCGGCCCTCTGCGAGGGCGAGCAGGGCGAGCACGGCGCGCCGCATCGGTCCGCGGACCTCCACGTCGGTGCCGTTGACGATCAGCCGCAACGGTCCGAGCAGTCCGACCCGCACGTCCACGCCGCTCAGCATGCCGAACCGAACTGTGAGCGGGGAGACAGATCCTGTGACAGCGCAGAGAGCGCGACCGCCGAACCTCGTTCCCACGGCCGGCACCCGACCGGCCACGCGAAGGAGAGACGATGGACCACGACAAACTCACCGGGCTGATCGGCCAGATCATGGCCGACGCCGGCGCGACCGGCTCGGCCGGTCTCGCCGTGATCGGCAACCGGCTCGGGCTCTACCGCGCGCTCGCGCAGGGCCCGGCGACGTCGCAGCAGTTCGCGCAGCGCAGCGGGTACGCCGAGCGCTACCTGCGCGAGTGGCTGCGCAACCAAGCCGCGGGCGGCTACGTGAGCCACGACGCCGCCACCGGGCAGTACTACCTCGACGACGAGCACGCGCCTACTGCTTCGCCGACCCGAACGGCCCGAACTTCTCGGCGATGTCCCTGCTGCAGCTGGGCTACCTGCGGCCGAGCCGCAGCTCACCGAGGCGTTCCGCACAGGTCAGGGCCTGGCCTGGCACGAGCACCACGACGACGTGCACGCCGGCTGCGACGCCTTCTTCCGCCCCGGCTACGTGGCCGAGCTGGTGCCAAACTGGATCCCCGCGCTCGAGGGCGTGCACGACAAGCTCACCTGCGGTGCGCGCGTGGCCGACATCGGCTGCGGATTCGGGTCGTCGTCCGTGCTGATCGCGCAGGCGTACCCGAACAGCACCGTCGCCGGGTCGGACTACCACGCCGAGTCGATCGAGGCGGCGCGCAAGCAGGCCGCGGAGGCCGGGGTCAAAGACCGGGTGAGCTTCGAGGTGGCCACCGCCCAGACATTCACCGGCTCCGGCTTCGACCTGGTCATCATGTTCGACGCGCTGCACGACATGGGCGATCCGGTCGGGCCGCCGGTCGAGTCCGCGAGGCGATCGCCGACGACGGTACGTGGCTGCTGGTGGAGCCCAACGCCTCCGATGTCGTCGAGGAGAACTTCCACACCATCGGGCGGCTCTACTACGCCGGGTCGACCTTCCTGTGCGTGCCGAACGGGCTGTCCCAGCAGGGCGGCTACGCACTCGGCGCCCAGGCCGGTGAGACCGCGATCCGGGACATCGCCACGCGTGCGGGCTTCACGCGCTTCCGCCGCGCCGCGGAGAGCCCGGTCAACATGGCCTACGAAATCTGGCCATAATGAGCACGGTATCGGGGACGTGGCCGCCGCCGTCCCCGGCGCATTCCAGCGCCGGCACACCAGTCGCGGCGCCTGGTGAGGAGCGACGTGTGCAGATCGCGATCCGCCGCCTCACCGATCCCGACGTCGAGCCCGTCGTCGCCCTCGCCCTCGCCGCTTGGGCGCCGGTCTTCGCGGGCATCAAAGCCGAGCTGGGACCGACGCTGCACCGGATGCTGTTCCCCGACTGGCGCGCGGCTCAGGCCCGCGCGGTCGAGGCGGTGTGCCGCTCGCCCGAGAACCACGTCTGGGTCGCGGTCGACGGCGACCGGCCCGTGGGGTTCGTCGCCCTCCGCTACGTCGACGAGGACGCCGCACGGGCCGGTGAGATCGACATGGTGGCCGTGGACCCGGCATATCAGCGGGCCGGCGTGGGGGCCGCGCTCGTCCGGCATGCGCTCGACGAGATCCTCACCGCCGGCGTCGGTATCGCGGTTCTCGGGACCGGCGGGGACCCCGGACACGCACCAGCCCGCGCGCTCTACGAGTCCATCGGATTCCGCCCCTACCGCCTTGTCC
>Ga0326721_10000497_pt1 | contig 11886 bp, 12 predicted proteins | sample SGPome_FD_203951 | JGI IMG/M metagenome (GOLD analysis project Ga0326721, IMG submission 203951) | Soil microbial communities from Southern Great Plains, Lamont, Oklahoma, United States - SGP_1_2016 | ecosystem: Engineered > Artificial ecosystem > Soil microcosm > Unclassified | place: USA...
TTCGGTCTCTTCGGTGGTGGTCGCCTGCACCGCGACCTTCAAACCGCAGGCGTTGTCCGGGTCGACGGTCTTGCCGGCCGGGGCCGCCCACTGGATGCCTGCGCTGTAGTAGTTGACGAAGTCGACCTGGGCCTCGCGGGTCTTGTTGTCGGTGAAGGACGACATGCCGATGTTGAACTTGCCGGCCTTGACCGAGGGGATGATGTTGTCGAAGCCGGACTCCTGCAGGGTGGCCGTCACGCCCAGCTTGGCCGCGAGCCCGTTGAGGAGGTCAACCTCCCAGCCGATGATCTTGCCGGACGGATCCTTGTACTCGTTCGGCGCGTACGGCACGTTGATGCCGACTATGAGCTTGCCCGAGGACTTGATCGCGGCGGGCAGCAGGTCGGCAGCGGCCTGGTCCTTGTTCACCGCGCCCACCGTGGCCGAGGTGGTCGGCGTGCTGGATTTGGGAGTGTTCTTGGCGCAGCCGGCGAGGGCCAGCGAACCGGCGGCGACGAGTCCGGCGAAGACGACGATTGAGCGGCGCATCTCACTTCTCTCTTCGTTGAGCGTTTCCGGGCATGGTTGGCCGCGACTGTAGGCCTGTGCTCAGCGGCGCACGCAGGAACCCTCCGCTGCGCAACTCAACCGTGACCCGGCCGCGACCATTCTGCTCCTGCCCTGGTGGCGTCAAGGTCGAAATCACCCCCCTGCTCAGAAACCGGCCCGGGCGGCCTTGCCGAGCACCACCACGCCGCCTTCGGAGACGTGGTGAAGGTCGCGGTCGTGGTCCAGGTCCACCCCGATTTGGGCACCCGGAGCGACCACCACGTTCTTGTCCAGGATGGCGCGGCGGACCACCGCGCCCTCGCCGATCACCACGTTGTCCATGATCACCGAGCCCTCCACGTAGGCGCCGTTGCGGATCTTGACGTTGGGCGAGACCACGCTGCCCCGCACGGTGCAGCCGGAGATGATCGCCCCGGCGCCGACGATGGATTCCTGGGCCAGCCCGCCGTCGACGAATTTGGCCGGCGGCAGCTGCTCGTGGAAGGTGTAGATCGGCCACTGCGAGTTGTACAGGTTGAAGATCGGATGCACGCTGACCAGGTCCATGTTGGCGTCGTAGTAGGCATCCATCGTCCCGACGTCACGCCAGTAGCCGCGGTCGCGCTCCTCCGAGCCCGGGATGTCGTTGTCGTCGAAGTCGTAGACCGACGCCCGGCCGCGCTCGACCATCCACGGCATGATCGACCCGCCCATGTCGTGCACCGACGTCGGGTCCTCGGCGTCGGCGCGCAGCGCCTCGACCAGCGCCTCGGTGCTGAAGAGGTAATTGCCCATCGAGGCGTAGCTGACGTTCGGGTCGTCCGGCAATCCTGGCGGCTTCGCTGGTTTTTCCAAGAACTGCAGCACCTTGCCGTTGGCGTCGGCGTCGATCACGCCGAACTGGTCGGCCTGCTCGCGCGGCACCCTGATGCCGGCCACCGTGACCCCGCAGCCGGACTCGATGTGCTGGTCCAGCATCTGCTTGGGGTCCATCCGGTAGACGTGGTCGGCGCCGAAGACCGCGATGTGGGTCGGGTTGTCGTCGGTGATCAGGTTCATCGACTGCAGGATCGCGTCGGCGCTGCCGGTGTACCAGCGAGGCCCCAGCCGCTGCTGCGCCGGCACCGGGGTGACGTAGTTGCCGAGCAGTTGCGACATCCGCCAGGTCTGGGTGACATGCCGGTCCAGCGAGTGCGACTTGTACTGGGTGAGCACGCAGATCCGCAGGAAGCCGGCGTTCACCAGGTTCGAGAGCACGAAGTCGATCAGCCGATAGTTCCCCCCGAAGGGCACCGCCGGCTTCGCCCGGTCCGCGGTGAGCGGCCACAACCGCTTGCCCTCACCACCGGCCAGCACGATGCCGAGCACCCGGACGCCTGCAGCCATAGGGCCACCCTAACCGGATTGTCACTGGCGTCACACCTCGCCGGCCAGGCCGCTCGGGCAGGCGATAGCGTGCTAGGCATGCGCGCAGCACTGCTCAGCCGCGAATATCCGCCCGAGGTCTACGGCGGGGCCGGCGTCCACTTGGAGTTCCTGGCGCGGGAGTTGCGCAAGCTGATCGAGGTCGAGGTGCACTGCTTCGGGGCGGACCGCCACTCCCCCGGCGTGCATGCCTACCGGACGCCACCGGGACTGGCGGCGGCCAACCCGGCGCTGGCCACCCTGGGGGTCGACCTGGAGATGGCCGCGGGTCTGATGTCTGACGGCCGGTCGGTCGCCGACGTGGTGCACTCACACACCTGGTACGCCAACCTGGCCGGTTACCTGGCCTCGATGCTGTACGACATCCCGCACGTGGTGACCGCGCACTCGCTGGAGCCGCTGCGGCCGTGGAAGGCCGAACAGCTCGGTGGCGGCTACCGGATCTCGTCCTGGGCCGAGCGCAGCGCCTACCAGGCAGCCGCCGCGGTGGTCGCCGTCAGCACCGGGATGCGCGCCGACATCCTCACCGCCTACCCGGAGCTGGAGGAATCCCGGGTGCACGTGATCCCGAACGGGATCGACACCGAGCTCTACCGCCCGGTGCCCGGCCGGGAGGCGCCGCAGCGGTACGGGCTCGATCCCGACCGGCCGATCGCGCTGTTCGTCGGCCGGATCACCCGGCAGAAGGGGGTCGGGCATCTGATCGCCGCGGCGGCCGGCTTCGCTCCCGGCGTGCAGCTGGCCCTGTGCGCCGGCGCTCCGGACACCCCCGAGCTCGCCGCCGAGACCGCCTCGGCCGTGCAGCGGCTGCAGGCGGGCCGGGAGGGCGTGGTCTGGATCCAGGAGATGCTGCCCCGCGATGAGCTGCTGCAACTGCTCACCGTGGCCGATCTGTTCCTCTGCCCGTCGATCTACGAGCCGCAGGGCATCGTCAACCTGGAGGCGATGGCGTGTGAGACCGCGGTGGTGGCCTCCCGGGTCGGCGGCATCCCGGACGTGGTGGTCGAGGGCCGGACCGGCCTGCTGGTGGACTACGACGCCGCGCGGCCCGAAGAGTTCGAAGCCGGCTTCGCCGCGGCCGTCAACTCGGTGATCGGTGATCCGGCGCAACTGCGGGCGATGGGGCTGGCCGGGCGGGACCGGGCGGTCACCGAGTACGGCTGGGACGCGATCGCGGCCCGGACCGTCCAGCTGTACCGATCGCTGCTCTGACGGCGCCTGGCGCTCAGCGTGCCACGGTCTCCAGGTAGCGAGCCAGCAGCCGGGTGCCGAACCCGGTCGCGCCGGCGCACAGCAGCGGGCCGTTCTCAGCGGCCCGGGCCGGCCCCGCGATATCCAGGTGCGCCCACGCGACGTCGCCGACCACGAACTGCTGCAGGAACAGCGCCGCGGTGATGGCGCCGGGGGTGCCGGGATCGTTGCGCGCGTCGGCCACCGGGGACTCCAGTTGCTTGGCGTACCGGTGCTCCAGCGGCATCCGCCAGATCGGCTCGCCGGTGGCCTCGGCGGCCAGCTCCAGCTCGGCGGCGAGACCATCGTCATTGGCGAAATACCCGGCGGTTTCCGGTCCGAGCGCTATCCGCATCGCTCCGGTCAGGGTGGCGATGTCGATCAGGACGTCCGGCTTGAGCCGGCTGACGGCGTAGCCGAGCGCGTCGGCCAGCACCAGCCGGCCTTCGGCGTCGGTGTTGCCGATCTCGGTGGTGCGCCCGCCGAAGTGGGTGATCACGTCCGAGGGCCGCATCGCGGTTCCCGATACGGCATTCTCGGCCGCCGGCACCAGGGCAGTCACCGAGACGGGCAGCTTCTGCATCGCCGCGTACTGGATCGCGCCGAGCACCGCGGCGCCGCCGCACATGTCGGTGTGCATGTTGCGCATGCCGTCGGCCGGCTTGAGGTTCAGGCCGCCGGAGTCGAAGGTGATGCCCTTGCCGACCAGCACCACGTGCGGCAGCCGCGGAGCACCGCTCTTTCGCCGCGGCCGGTAGCTGACCTCGATCAGCCGCGGGCCGGCGGCGGCGCCGCCGCCCACGGCCAGCACGCCGCCGAAGCCCTGGGCGGCCAGCCACTGGCCGTCGCGCACGGCCACCATGCAGCCGGCCGGGGTCAGCTGCTGCTCGGCGAGCTCACCGAGCCGCGCGGGGGTCAGGTCGTTGGCCGGAGTGTTCCCGAGGTCGCGTGCCCAGCCGGCCGCGTCGGCCGCCTCGTCGCCGGCGGTCAGGCCGGCCCGGTCCAGGGCGCCGGCCAGGTCGATCTGGTGCAGCGGGTCCTGCTCGGCCGAAGCCCTGCTGAACCGGTAGCCGCCCAGCACCAGCCCTTCGGCCAGCGCCCGGCTCTGCTCGGGGCTCGGGGCGTCGATGGCCACGCAGACGCTGCGCGACTCGGGCAGCCGCTCGATCCGCCGGCCGAGCGCCACCGCCGCGATCCGCAGGTCCTCGGGCCCGGCGTCGCCGAGGCCGACGATCAGCACGGTGGCCGGCACCGCGCCGGGCAGCGTGACCGTGTGCAGCTCGCCGGCCGCGGCCCCGGGCTCCTCGGCCGCGACGTACCGCGCGCACGCCTCGGCGGCGCTCACCGGCAGGACGGCGGTGGGCACGTCGGGCGACTGCAGCTGTGAGCCGATCAGGCCGACGGCCAGCACATCGGCGGCGGCGACGCGCTCGGGAATCCGCAGCAGGATCACGTAAGACCTCTTAGGGGTATGGGATGCGGATCAAACTCGATTGACACGGCGCGGCCCCAGCCATGCCCCGTGCGCACACCTGACGGCTGCGCACCGAACTCGACTGGGGCCGATCGGTGGCCTGCTAGCTTACGGCCGCTGACAACGCCTGGGACAGCGCGCTTGCCTCATCAGCGGAGAGCTCGACGACGAGACGGCCGCCGCCTTCCAGCGGGACGCGCATCACCAAGCCGCGTCCCTCCTTGGTGACTTCCAGCGGACCATCACCCGTCCGCGGCTTCATCGCCGCCATCCGTGCCTCCTATGCGATAAGAACTGCATCATCAGTCAGCCGATCACCCGTACAACCGGACAGTGCCGGTCACATTGTCTCGCATCGCCGGCCACGCAGCCAAAGCGGCCTGCCGCCGGCCGCAGATCCGCCCGCGCGACCGGTCCCCGGCCGAGGGCGATGTCCTAGGCTGCAGCTATGGCTGACGTGCTGCTGATCGACCGCGCCGATGGTGTGGCCACCCTGACGATGAACCGCCCGGAGTCGATGAACGCGCTCTCGACCGAGCTGAAGGACGCCCTCGTCCAGGCGCTGGCAGCTGTCGGAGCAGACGACACGGTGCGGGCTGTGGTGCTGACCGGCAGTGGCCGCGGCTTCTGCGTCGGGCAGGATCTCAGCGAGCACATCCAGCTGCTAGAGGCCGGTGACCCGGCGCCGCTGAGCACGGTGAGCGAGCACTACAACCCGATCGCGCTGTCCCTGGCGCAGATGCCCAAGCCGGTCATCGCGGCGGTGAACGGGACGGCCGCCGGCGCCGGGGCCTCGTTCAGCTTCGCCTGCGACTTCCGGATCGTGGCCGAAGGAGCCAAGTTCCTGCTGGCCTTCGCCAATGTCGGGCTGAGCCTGGACAGCGGCGCCTCCTGGACGCTGCCCCGGCTGATCGGCGCGGGGCGGGCGCTGGAGCTGTCGCTGCTGGGCCGGCCGATCACTGCCGAGACGGCGCAGCAGTACGGGCTGGTGACCCAGCTGGCGCCGGCCGATCAGGTGCTGCCCATCGCCCAGCAACTGGCCGCCCAGCTCGCGGCCGGCCCCACCGTGGCCTACGCCGCGATCAAGAGCGCGATCCACTTCGCCGCGACGGCAACCTTCGAGCAGGCGCTGGACAAGGAGGCGGTGCTGCAGGCCGCCGCCGGTGCCACCTCCGATCACCGCAACGCCGTGGCAGCCTTCGTCCACAAGGAGAAGCCGGTCTTCCTCGGCCGCTGAGACGCCTGCGCCGGCGAATGACTGGTTTTGCGCGTGCCGCTGTCAGGTGGTCGCGCGCCAGCAGTAGGCGACGTGGTCGTCGACCATGCCGGTGGCCTGCATCATCGCGTAGGCGGTGGTCGGCCCGACGAACGCGAACCCGCGCCGCTTGAGCTCCTTGGCCATCGCCTTGGATTCCGGCGTCAGGGCCAGGATGTCGGTCATCAACGCCGGCCGCGGGTGGTTGGCCGGGGCGAAGGACCACAGCAGCTCGGTCAGCCCCTCGGGGACGTTGTCCAGGATGGCGCGGGCATTGTTCACGGCGGCGTCGATCTTGGCCCGGTTGCGGACGATGCCGGGATCTGCCAGCAGCCGCTGCCGGTCGGCCTCGTCGAAGGCGGCCACCGTGGCGATGTCGAAGCCGGCGAAGGCGGCCCGGAAGTTCTCCCGCTTGCGGAGGATGGTCAGCCAGGAGAGCCCGGACTGGAAGGCCTCCAGGCTCAGCCGCTCAAACAGCGCGCTGTCGCCGCGCAGCGGCACTCCCCACTCGGTGTCGTGGTAGACCGCGTAGTCCGGCGTGCTGTCGCCCCAGTCGCAGCGGCGCAGGTCGGCGACGGCGCTGTCCCCCTCGCCCGGGTCCAGCTCACTCATTCGGCGCCCAGGGCCTGTCTGACTCGACGGACTCGGACCGGCCCTCGTCAGGTGCGGACCCGGACCGGCCCTCGACAGGTGCGGATTCCGACCGGGCCTCAACCGGTCGCGGTTCGGCCGGCTCAGTGACCAAGCCGCCCTCGGCCGCGCGGGCCAGCGAGCGCAGCTGGGCTATCTCCTCGTCCCGCACCACGATCTCGGCGGCCAGCCGGTCGATCAGGTCGTCGGTCTCGGCGAACCGGTAGCCGCGCACGCCCACCGGGATACGCACCCGATCAAGGTCGGCTCGGACCATCCGCCGGTCGGCCGGCAGCTCGAACGGCCGGTTGTCCCGCTGCGGGGTCAGCGACAGGCCGCCCGGCAGCAGCGCCACCATGCAGTAGAACAGCAGGGCCGCCACGACCAGGGCCAGCAGCAGATAGCCGAGCAGCAACATGGGCACGATCCTGGCACGCCGGGACGACAACCGTCGACAGGGCCTGGCCGAGCAACCCGGCGGCCGGGTCAGTCAGATCAGCGCGAAGGCCGCCTCGACGCAGGCCACCCGGTGCAGTTGCTCCCACGCAGCCGTCCGGACGAACCCGCGCTCGATCATCGACTCGACGAACTGCCAGAGCGGCGCGTAGAAGCCGTCCGGATCGAGCACGATCACCGGCTTGGGATGCATGCCCAGCGAACCGGCGGTCCAGACCTCGAAGAACTCCTCCAGGGTCCCGATGCCACCGGGCAGCACCAGGAACGCATCGGCATGGGCGTCCATCACCGCCTTGCGCTCGCGCATGGTGTCCACCACCACCAGCTCGTCGCAGTCGGTGTCGGCCACCTCGTAATCCACCAGGTGCTGCGGGATCACCCCGAGCGTCCGAGCTCCGTGCGCCCGCGCGGCCGCGGCGACCTGCCCCATCATCGAGACCCGGCCGCCGCCGGAGACGAGCCGGTGCCCGTCGTGGCCGATCCGGGCGCCGACCTCGGCGGCCAGCCGCAGGTAGGAGTCGTCGATGCCGGGCGAGGACGCGCAGAAGACGCAGACCGAGGCCATCGGCTAGCAGGCCGGGCTACTGAGCATCGCCGGCCCCAGCCGATTCGGATTCGGCATGCGCGGCCTTCTCATTCAGCTCCTGCGCCGACCGGTGCGCGTCGGCTTCGACGATGATGGACACCGCCTCCTCGACGTCGGAGGTGACCCGGATCAGCTCCAGGTCCGCGGCGCCGATCTTGGCCTCGGGCAGCACCGTGTCGCGGATCCAGTCCAGCAGCCCGGACCAGTACCGCTCGCCGAACAGGATCACCGGGAACCGGGTGACCTTGCGGGTCTGTACCAGGGTCAGCGCCTCGAATAGCTCGTCCAGGGTGCCGAACCCGCCGGGCAGGATCACGAACGCCTGGGCGTACTTGACGAACATCGTCTTGCGGGCGAAGAAGTACCGGAAGTTCAACCCGACGTCGACCCAGTCGTTGAGCCGCTGCTCGAACGGCAACTCGATGCCCAGGCCCACCGAGGTGCCACCCGCTTCGGAGGCGCCGCGGTTGGCGGCCTCCATGGCGCCCGGGCCGCCACCGGTGATCACCGCGTAGCCGGCCCTGGCCAGCGCCGCGCCGAGTTGCCGGGCCTGCTGGTACTCCGAGTGCTCGGCGCTGGTCCGGGCCGAGCCGAACACCGAGACCGCCGGCCCGAGTTCGGCGAGCAGCCCGAAACCCTCAATGAACTCCGACTGGATCCGCAGCACCCGCCACGGGTCGGTATGCAGCCAGTCGGTCGGGCCGCCGGAGTCCAGCAGCCGCTGGTCGGTGGTCGCGGCGTCGGGCTCGACCTGGCGGCGGCGGAACACCACCGGCCCGCGGTGCCGCTCGGCCGGCAGCTTGCCGTCAGGACGTCCGTTGGTCATCCCGACACCCTAGTTCGTCCCGGATTCTGAACCACTCCGCAGGAAGCCGAGCAGCAGCTGCTCGCACCGCTCCAGCTGCGCCAGCTCCACCGACTCGTCCGCCCGGTGCGCCAGGTTGGGGTCGCCGGGACTGAAGTTCAGCGCCGGGATGCCGAGCGCGCTGAACCGGGCCACGTCGGTCCAGCCCAGCTTCGCGGCGACCTCGCCGCCCAGAGCCGCAACGGCTCGCTGCGCCAGCGGCCGGTCCAGCCCGGGCCGCGCCGCCGGGGCGGAGTCCAGCACGGCCAGCTCGAAGCCGGAGAACACCGAGCGCAGGTGCGCCTCGGCCTCGGCCTCGGACCGGTCCGGCGCGAACCGGTAGTTGACGGTGATCAGGCAGCCGTCGGGGATCACGTTGCCGGCCACGCCGCCCTCGATGAACACCGCGTTGAGCCCTTCCCGGTAGGTGAGCCCCTCGACCTCGACCTCCCGGGCGCGGTAGTCGGCAAGCCGCTGCAGCACCGGCGCCGCGGCGTGGATGGCATTGCTGCCGAGCCAGGACCGGGCGCTGTGCGCGCGGACGCCGGCGATGCTCAGCTGGGCGCGCATGGTGCCCTGGCAGCCTCCCTCCACGGCGCCGTTCGTCGGCTCCAGCAGGATCGCGAGGTCTGCCCGCAGCACATCCGGGTGCTCGGCGGCGACCCGGTTCAGGCCGTTGCGGGCCGCCTCCACCTCCTCGCAGTCATAGAACAGCCAGGTCAGGTCGACGGCCGGCTTGAGCGTCCCGGAGCCGACCAGCTCCAGCACCCGCAGCTGCAATGCCACGCCGGATTTCATGTCCGAGGCGCCGCAGCCGTGCAGCCTGCCCTCGGCCAGCCGGGACGGCAGGTTGCCCGCGATCGGCACCGTGTCCAGATGCCCGGCCAGCACCACCCGCTCCGGGCGTCCCAGCTCGGTGCGGGCGATCACCACGTTGCCCAGCCGCCGCACCGACAGCGACGCATGGCGGCCGACGGCGGCCTCCACCGCGTCGGCGATCCGGGCCTCGTCGCCGGAGACCGACTCGATGTCGACCAGGTCGGCGGTGAGCTGCGCGGCCGAGCGGCTCAGCTTGAGGACGGCGGGCCCGGACGGCTGGGCGGCGGTTGTGGTCACGGCCAGCAGGTTAGTCCGCGCCCGGCCCGCGCCGGATGGTTAGGGTGTCGGCGTGACCACCAGCTCAGACAACCAGCCCGGCGGCCTTCGCAGCACGGACGCTCAGACCCGGTTCGGCCACGGCGTCGGCCTGGCCAGCATCGCCGCTGACGGCTCGATCCTGGACGTCTACTATCCCAGCCCCGCGCTCGGCCGCCCCGCCCCGGGCGCCGCCGTCCCGGAGGAGCTGTCAGCGCTGGCCGGGGGCGACGAGCTGCGCGGGGTTCGGACGGAGGTGGTGTCCCGGGAGGTGGAGCTGGCCGCCGAGCCGGCCGACACAGCCGATATCTACCTGCGCCTGCACCTGCTCTCCCACCGGTTGATCGCGCCGCACGGGCTGAACCTCAACGGGGTCTTCGGGCTGCTGAACAACGTGGTGTGGACCAACCACGGGCCGTGCGCGGTCGCCGGCTTCGAGGGGGTGCGGATCAGGTTGCGATCCCGCGGCCCGGTCACCGTGTACGGCGTCGACAAGTTCCCGCGGATGGTGGATTACGTGCTGCCCAGCGGAGTGCGGATCGCCGACGCCGACCGGGTGCGCCTGGGCGCCCACCTGGCGGCCGGAACCACCGTGATGCACGAGGGTTTCGTGAACTACAACGCCGGCACGCTCGGCGCCTCGATGGTCGAGGGCCGGATCTCGGCCGGGGTGGTGGTCGGCGACGGCACGGACGTCGGGGGCGGCGCCTCGATCATGGGGACCCTGTCCGGAGGCGGCAAGGCGGTGATCTCGGTGGGCCGGCGCTGCCTGATCGGGGCGAACGCGGGCATCGGGATCTCGCTCGGCGATGACTGCGTAGTGGCCGCCGGAACCTACGTGACGGCCGGCTCCAAGGTGGTCCTGCCGGACGGAACCGTTCGCAAGGCCGCGGAGTTCTCTGGGCAGTCCGGGCTGCAGTTCTGGCAGAACTCGGTGACCGGCGCGCTGGAGATCCGGCAGCGCACCGGCACCGGTATCACGCTGAACACCGCTCTGCACGCCAACTAGCCGGGGATCACGATCGGACGGGCGGGGACGAGTGTCAGGTCGAGCACAGCGCGGCACCACTGCCCTCGTGGTCGTGGTGGTCGTCGTGGGCGCCTTGGCCTTCGGCGCCCGGACGCTCTGGCGCGCTGCTCAATCGGTGGTCAAGCCGGCCGGCTGCGACTTCGGCAGCTACTCCCTGCAGCTGGACCAGGCGCAGGTCGCCTCGGTGATCGTCGGGGTGGTGCTCAGGCGCCAGCTTCCCGAACGGGCGGCGGTGCTCACCATCGGCGCCGCCCTGCAGGAGTCCAAGCTCCGCAACATCCCACCGGGCCAGGGCGACCGGGACTCGGTGGGCATCCTGCAGCAGCGGCCATCCCAGGGCTGGGGCACGGCCGACCAGATCGCCGACGTGCACTACGCGACCGGCAAGTTCCTGGACGCGGTGGTGCGGGTGCCGCACTGGGAGGAGGACTCGCTGGCCACCGTGGTGCAGACCGTGCAGTTCTCCGCCGACGGCTCTGCTTATGCGCGGCACGAGGCTCAGGCGCAGGCGATCGCCGACGCGCTGTACGGCCTGACCGCGGCCGGGGTGAGCTGCCGGTTCGACAAGCCGGACCGGTCCGCCACGCCCGCCGCGGTGTCTGCCGCCCTGGTCCGCGACCTGCCGGTTGCCAAGCCGGCGGTGGCGGCGAAGACCGTGACCGTGCCGGACGCCGGCTGGGCGACCGCCGCATGGCTGGTGTGCAACGCCGATCGGCTGGGCATCGAGTCGGTGCGCCACGCCGGCCAGCGCTGGAGCTACTCCGGCGGCTGGAAGGACGACGACACCGCCAGCAGCGCCTCCGTGGTCGCCACGCTGCGCTGAGGGAGTCCGCTCAGGCGGTCGCAGCGTCGGGCGGGGCGGGCTGGGTGCGCTCAGGCGGTCGCAGCGGCTGGGTGCGCTCAGGCGGCGGGCGCGGCGGATGGAGTGCCGGCCCGCCGGGCTGTCCTAGTGCTCGCCGGCCTGCGGCGGCAAGGCCAGGATGAAGGCCGGGTCGGCCTCGGTCTTGCCCACCTTGGACGCGCCCCCCGGCGAACCCAGCTCGTCGAAGAAGTCGACGTTGGCCTGGGTGTACTCCCGCCACTTCTCCGGCACGTCGTCCTCGTAGAAGATCGCCTCGACCGGGCACACCGGCTCGCACGCTCCGCAGTCCACGCACTCGTCCGGATGGATGTAGAGCATCCGGCCACCCTCATAGATGCAGTCGACCGGACACTCCTCGATACATGCCTTGTCCAGCACATCGACGCAGGGTTCGGCGATCACGTAGGTCACTGGAAGGTCCTCCCGGTA
>Ga0326721_10000498_pt1 | contig 11886 bp, 3 predicted proteins | sample SGPome_FD_203951 | JGI IMG/M metagenome (GOLD analysis project Ga0326721, IMG submission 203951) | Soil microbial communities from Southern Great Plains, Lamont, Oklahoma, United States - SGP_1_2016 | ecosystem: Engineered > Artificial ecosystem > Soil microcosm > Unclassified | place: USA...
GAACCAGGGCGTGCTCGACCTGTCGTTCACGGTCGACAAGGTGCAGCAGTCCGAGGTGCGCGACCTGGTCTGGAACGTCGACGGCACCCCCACCACGCAGACGGTCATCGTGACCGAGCCCGGTGAGTCGCCGCAGTCGACGGGCACCTCCTCGAACAAGAGCGTCGCCGGAGTGAATATCCCCCACTCCGTGGTCGACGGCAAGGTCGTCATCGCCCCCAGCGCGCTCGACGGCACCCTGCCCTACACGGTCACCGTGTCGAGCAAGGATGCTCGCGACGTCACCGTCGCCGACACCCTCGGCGCTAACCTCGCGTTCGTCGGCGGATCGCTCACCGGTTCGAAGACCGTGCGCGACGCGAGCGACCTCAACCCGGTCACGACGGCTCTCACCGGCCTGCCCGCCATCGCGGGCACGAGCTTCACGCACACGTTCCGCGCCGAGGCGAACTCGGTCTACACGTTCACCTACCAGGCGAAGATCGCGGATGCTGCGGCGCTGGAGGCCATCCGCACCGAGCTGCAGAAGGCGTACGACGCCGTCGACAAGCTGAACGGCGGCTCGTACTCGGTCTCGCTCACCAACCAGGTCGACGTCAACGGGCAGAAGCACAGCACGACCACCCGGATCAACGGCAGCGTCAAGGGCCAGGACCGCCCCGGCACCGGCAACGCGTTCGGCAAGACCGTGGACCCGACCGCCGTCGAACTCGACGAGCGGCTCTCCGCCGGCGCCGCACTCGATGAGCCGATCGCCGCGACCTACACGCTGCGCGCCGACCTCACGGTCTTCGCCGCATTCGCGGACGGACCCTTCGCCCTGACCCGCAACGTCGTCATCCGCGACACGCTTCCGGCCGAGTCGGACTGGAACGCGGATGCCGCGGACTTCCTCACCGCCACCGACCAGGCCGGCGCCGTCGTGCGTCTGGCTCCGGCCCGGGGCATCGACGCCGACTTCGAGAACGCCATCGCCGCGGACGAGTACCGCAACACGTACGTCGTCGACGGCAAGAACCTCTTCGTCAACATCGGCAAGGACGTCACGAAGGCGTACACGCTGAAGGTGGGCGCGATCATCGACACCCTCCCGCAGCGCGCGAGCAGTGAGAACCAGTACGCGACGCAGTACCGCGTCGACAACAACGCCTACTTCATCTATGCCGAGGGCAAGTACGAGTCGAAGTCGGCATCGACGACGATCACCGTGCCGAAGGACACCTCGGGCGGCGTCGACGACCCGAACCGCTTCAAGAAGACGACGCAGGGCGGCACCGTGACGGTGACCTCGGGCACGTCGACCACGATCCCGTACACCTTCACGGTGGGCGCGAACGTGGGTGACGCGGCGACCTCCCGCATCATCGACGAGGTCGACCACACGGTCTTTGACGTCACCGAGAAGACCCTCCCGGCCATCAAGGAATCCATCACCGGTTCCTACGACTCCAACTTCCCGCTCGACGGCGACACGTTCGACGTGACGCTCGACGCGCAGGGCGACCTGGTGATCGCGCCGAACGACGCGTTCCCGAAGGACGCCTCGTGGGGAGCATCCGCCGCCGCCCCGTTCACGAAGGGCTGGAACATCACGTTCGACCTTCCCACCCAGGTGCTGCAGGGCAAGCAGACGATCGACGTCGACAACGCCGCCCGGTACGAGGGTGACGGCCAGGAGATCGTCTACACCTCGATCTCGCGCACGAAGGCGACCAGCTTCGGCAACGAGATGGAGGTTCGCAAGCGCGTCTACGACGCCGTCAACGACGCCTTCACCGGCAGCCTGCGGGTCGAGATGGATGCCGAGGGCCAGCTGGCGCAGAGCGAGTTCATCTACCGCGTCGAGCTGATGCCGCACGGCACGTTCACCAACATGGTGGAAGACGTCGTCGACGTGCTTCCTGCAGGCGTCGAGTTCGTCGGGTTCGTCGCGGCGGATGACGTCACCACGGGGGAGACGACGGGTGGCAGCACCTACGACATCCCCGGCACCGACATCACGGCCGACTACGACGCGGCGACGGACACTGTCACGCTGGAGCGCGGTCGACTGATCAGCGGTCAGACGCTCGCCCTGTTCTTCAAGGTGCGGGTCACCGACTTCCAGGCGAACGTCGGCATCACCAACGTCATCAACGCCACCAGTGCCACGATCACGCCGACGAACGACTTCCCGCTGAGCCTGCTCAAGCGGGACAGCACGGATGCCTCGAAGCTGATCACCGACGAGGGGGCCCGGTTCTCGGTGCTCGCCGATGACCAGCAGACGGTCGTGCTGAGCGACCTGCGGGTCGTCGAGGGCAAGATCGTCACGGCCGCGGGTGCCACCCCGACCGTGAAGACCGCCGGCACGTTCTGGCTGCGTGAGGACGTTGCTCCCGACGGATACCAGAAGGCGACCGAGCCGGTGCGCATCACGGTCGGCGAGAACGGCGTCTCGGAGGATGTCGTGCTCTTCAACACGCCGGGAGTGACCGTCGAGCCGGAGAAGACGTACGCCATCGGCGACGTCACCTGGATCGATGCGAACAAGGACGGCCGACAGGACGACGACGAGCAGGTTCTGCCCGGCGTCACCGTCGATCTGGTCCAGGACGGCGAGGTCATCGCGACCACGATGACCGACGACCGTGGCCGCTACCTGTTCGATGAGCTGCCCGCCGGCGAGTACCGCGTGACCTTCACGCTGACCGACGAGCAGAAGAAGACGTACGTCTTCACACAGGCGGATGCCGGTACCGATGACACCGTGGATTCGGATGCCGATCCGAAGACGGGCATGACGCAGACGATCGTGCTGGGGGCGGACAACATCCACCTCACCCGTGACTACGCGTGGAACGACGTGCTCGCGACCGAGGGCATCGATCCGACGTGGGATGCCGGAGTCATCGTTCGCGAGACGCCTGCTCCGCCGGTGACCGGAACCCCCGGTGACCCGGAGAAGCCGGTGGATCCCGCTCACCCGGGTACGCCCGGCGTGAACCAGCTCGCCACGACCGGTGGGTCGCTGCCGTGGGGTATCGCGGGTCTCGCCCTGCTGCTGACGCTGGGCGGAGGTGCGGTCGCGCTGATCACGCGTCGACGTCGAGCCGCCTGACATCCGGCTGGCCGAACACGGCCCGGTGCGGGAAGCCCTGCTTCCCGCACCGGGCGGTTCGTCGTGCCGGGAGGGTGAAGTGAGGGTGAGGTTTTTCGTATATCGGCATTTTGGGAAATCCCGAACCCTAGGTTCAGGCGTGGAGGGGAATCCCACATGCCTAAGAACACCCGCCGTCTCGTGCGCCCCCGCGCCGGACGACTGCGTACCCTGATCTCCGCGCTCCTCGGCGCCGTGCTGGCGATCGGAGGTGTTCTGGTCGCCCCGGTCGCCGCATCCGCCGTCGGCCCCGCAGTGCTCTCGATCGAGATCACCCCGGTCAACCCGGCCACCGGCGAGACCGTCACGACGACCGGGTACAACCAGCAGAACAACCGGCTCGGCTATCGGATCGCGTACTCGTGCTCGGTGGCGGAGTGCACCGACGCCGTGGTGACGCTGCCGGCCGTGGCGCTCGACCCCACCTACGGCACGTTCCGCATGCATCGCTACGAGACGTGGACGCCCCCGGCCGGCGGCGGGGCGACCATCACCAACAGCGTGACCGCCGGCGTGACCGTGCGTCTCGGCACCGTCGCCGCGGGTACGTCGTCGACCTTCCTCGTGCAGTACGTGCGCGACATCGACGCCAGCGCCCCGGGCATCGCGGCCCCGGCCTACTTCCCCAACGGGTACCAGATCCAGAACTCAGCGACGATCACGTCGCCGAACGCAGTGGCGCCCGCCACGGCATCCGCACCCCCGGTCGCCTGGCAGATCGCCCTTCCGGCGAACCCCACCATCGCCAAGACGGGGCCCACTACGGTGCGCCCCGATACCGATATGACCTATTCGGTCGCCATGTCGGACGGATGCTTCACCAACCGCGGCTCCGGACGCTGGACCGCCGCCGGCAATCTGCTCTGCGGCGAGAGCTACACGGTCGTCGATCATCTTCCGGCACAGGCGCAGTTCGTCAGCGCCGGCGACGGCGGCGTCTACGACGCGGCCGCCCACACCGTGACCTGGACGAAGTCCGGGGCGACGGCCGCCGGTGGTTTCGGCGTCACCGCGTTCAGCGGGTGGAGTCAGGGCTACGGCTACAACCCGCGCACGGTGACCGTGCGCTACCCCGCCAGTGCGTTCCCCGAGGCCGCTGATGGCGCCGACTTCGTCGTGCCCGTCACCAACAACGTCGATGTCAGCGTCACGTACCTCGACGACGCGGCGACCGTGAAGACCGCGGCGAACAGTTTCACCCACAGCGTCGTGCGCGTGCAGCCGTTCGGTCGCGCCGACCTCGCAAAGGCTCCGACGGCCGATCAGGTCGCCGGCGGACAGCGCTTCGTCAACGTTCCCCCGAACACCACGGGACTCGTGTGCCCGGCATCCGGTCGCGATGACTGGAACCGCGTGTGCACGCCCGGCCAGGCGGTCGCACCGTTCACCACCCGTACGGATCCGTACTGGAGCGTCGACACCAACAACCGCGGCAACGTTCCGGCGGTCGCGACCATCGTCGACGACGACCTGGGCGACTCGACGTTGCGCGTCTACCGTATCGAGACGAACTCCGCCGCGACGATCGCCTACACGCTCAGCAACGGCACCACCGGCACCGCGACCGGCACGAGCTACGCGGCCCCGGCGGGCCAACGCATCGTCGCCGCGACCGTCACCTCAGGCCAGCTGGCAGGGCCCAACCTGCTGCCCTCGGGCACCGCGGGCACTCTGTTCCGTGTGCTGTACCGCTACGAAGTGCCCGTCGGCGCGCCCCTGGGTGCGTGGTCGAACACCGCGACCTCGACGATGACCTACACGGCCAACCCCGAGATCGCCCCGATCGTCAACCAGGCGACGGGCACCGCGACCTTCCGCGACTGGCCCAAGGTGACCGCTGCTGCCCCCGCGTTCAACGCCGGATTCATCGGCGCCCCCGTCGTCGAAGGCGGCGGGCTCGTCGTGCCCGGCGGCAAGGTCACGTTCGGCGTGGCCGGGTCGACGAGCAACATCCCCGCCGACCGCACCGTCTCTCCGCAGTACGTGTTCATCGCGCCCCTCGGGTGGAACGTGGTTCCCAACTCCGCGAGCTTCGCCGCGGGCGCCGTGCCGCCCGGAGTGAGCTTCACCTACAAGAACGTGACGATCGGCGGAGCCACGCGTCAGGCCGTCATCGCCTCGTGGCCGACCGGTGCGACGTTCGGCGCGAACGCGATCTGGCCGACGATGAGCGTGAGCGCGAGCCCGACCTCTGCGGTCGCCGCCGGCACCAACAGCCTGGCCACCGTCTGGGCGGGTGACTCGCGCAACGCGTTCGGCGCAGACACCACGACCTGGGCCGGAAAGGTCGTCGACACGTCCGACCTCGACGGCGACGGCAACGTCACCGAGGCCTTCGCGTCGAGCTTTACGTCCGTCTCGGTCAGTGGAGTGTCGCGTCTCGACGTCGTCAAAGAGATCTGCGTCGTGAACGCCGACGACGGCTGCGACTGGGTCTCGAACCCCGACGTGGTCGTCGGCGTCGACCCCGACGCGAGCGACATCGCGTACCGCGTCACGCTCGTGAACTCGGGCAACACCGTGCTCTCGGGCATCGTCGCGTACGACGTGCTCCCGCATCTGGCCGACGGTCGCGGCAGCACCTTCGCGGAGACCCTTAACGCGGTCACCTCGCAGTCCGCGAATGTGGCGCTGACGTACTCCGGTTCGACGAACCCGTGCCGTCCGGAGGTCGCGGACACCGAAGGCTGCGAGACCGGATGGATGGGAACCGCGACCGGTGCCAGCGCGATCCGCGCAGAGGTGATCAGCGCACTCGCTCCCGGTGCCTCGACGCGCTTCGAGTTCACAGCGAACGTCGTCCCCGGCGCTCCCGCCGACGCCATCGCCTGCAACTCGGTCGCGATCGACAGCGCCAGCACGCTGCCCGCAGAGCCGCGCCCCGTGTGCGCGACGACGCAGGAGGCCGACCTCGAGGTCACCGTTCCCGACCGACTGCCCCTGCAGGCCGGTCGACCCGGAGTCGTGCCGTTCGTCGTCACCAACCTCGGCGGCTCGGAGGCGGCGCCCGCGAGCGTCGAGATCTCGGTGCCCGCCGGCATCCGCATCACCAGCCTGACTCCCGAGGGCTGGGTCTGCGAGGCAGACGACGTGGCAGCCGACGGCTCGGTGCTTGGCCCGGTCACCCTCACCTGCGACCCGGTCACCGCAGAGGGCGCATCGCGCATGCTGGTGCTCGACGAACCCAACGCGCTCAACCTGCCCGCCGTCATCCCCGACGACGAGCTGGTCGGCGAAGACACCTGCTTCGGCGCTGAGGTCTCGGGCCTGATGTCTGACCCGGTCGAGAGCAACAACGCCGATGAGGCCTGCTTCGTCGTCGCTCAGGGCGAGTCGCTGATCGGTCTGGCCAAGAGCGATGGCCGCGACAGCGTCGCCATGGGCGAGGAGTTCACCTACACAATCGCCGTGTCGAACCTGCTGACCGGTGAGGCATTGACCGACGTCGCGGTGACCGACACGCTTCCCGACACGCTCGCATTCGTCTCCGCCAGCGATGGGGGAACAGTGGCCGACCAGGGTGACGCCGACGCCGACGGGCTGCGCGCCGGTGGCACCGTGACCTGGAACATCGATGCGCTCGAGGGTGCGGGACAAGTCGGAGCCGGTGACGAGGCTACTGGCGCTGCAGGTTCGACCCGCGCCGTCACCGTCACGGTGCGCGTCGTGCAGGCCGCCGAGACGGCCGACGAGATCGTCAACGGCGCACGTGCCGAGGCCGTCGACCCGGCACTACCCGGTGTCACGCTGGCCGATGACGACTCCGACACCGACGCCCTGATCCGCACGGCAGACCTCGGCCTCGTCAAGTCGGCCTCGACCCCGACCGTGAGCGCGGTCGGGAACCCGGTCGTGTACTCCTTCGCCGTGCTGAACAGCGGCGACGTGACGATCACCGACGTGCAGATCGACGAGACGGACTTCACGGGCAGCGGCGACGCGCTCGCCGTGGTCTGCCCCGCCGAGGCGGCATCGCTCGCACCGGGAGACGAGGTGACCTGCACCGCGTCGTACGAGGTGACGCAGGCCGACCTCGACGCCGGCACGATCGCGAACACCGCGGTCGCCACGGGCACGGCGCCGGCCGGGCTCGACGCCCCCGAATCCGACGAGTCCACGGCGACGGTCGGAGTGGATGCTTCTCCCGCGCTCGTGCTCGAGAAGACGGTCACGTCTGAGGCCATCGAGGCCGCGGGCGATGAGGTGACCTACAATTTCGCCGTCACCAACACCGGAAACGTCACGCTCGACACGGTCACGATCACCGAGACCGCGTTCAGCGGAACCGGTGACGACGTGGTTCCCGTCTGCGCCGAGGGCGACCTCGCCCCCGGAGACACGGTCGACTGCACGGCGACCTACGAGGTCACGCAGGCCGACGTGAATGCCGGTGTCATCGACAACACGGCGATCGCGAACGCGGAGACGCCGGGTGGAGACGATGTCACCAGTGACCCGTCGTCGGTCGGCGTCACCATCGCCGCCGCTCCCGACCTCACCGTCGTGAAGTCGGCGTCGCCGAACGACCTCGCCGTCGATGAAGATGTCACGTACTCCTTCGTCGTGAGCAACACCGGCAACGTCACCCTGACCGACATCGAGATCGAGGAGACGGCCTTCTCCGGCTCCGGTGATCTGTCGGACATCGTCTGCGACGAGGGCGCGAGCGCTGTCGACCCGGGCGATCAGGTCGTTTGCCGTGCGGAGTACACGATCACCCAGGACGATGTCGACGCCGGCACGGTCGACAACACGGCCACCGCCAGCGGCGTCGCCCCGGGCGGACGCATCACCTCCGACCCGTCGAGCGTGCAGCTGCCGTTCGTGGCGGCGCCGGCCATCTCGGTCGAGAAGTCGGCCGACGTGGACGAGTTCACGGCTGCCGACGAGGCGATCGAGTATCGGTTCCTGGTGACGAACACCGGCAACGTGACGATGCGCGACATCGAGGTCGAAGAGGGCGAGTTCTCGGGAAGCGGCGAACTGGGCGCGATCACCTGCGAGACCGGGGCGTTGCTCCCGGGCGAACAGGTGCTCTGCACCGCCGCGTACGAGACGACCCTCGCGGACGTCGACTCCGGGCAGCTGACCAACGAGGCGACAGCCAGCGCTGTCGCCCCGGCGGCCGAGGAGCGCACCACGTCGGAGTCGTCGGAGGTGACGGTTCCGTTCGCCGGAAGCGTCGCGCTCTCGCTCACCAAGGCGGGTACGCCGATCGATGTCGACACCGACGGTCGTGTGACGGTCGCCGACCGCATCCAGTGGACGTTCATCGTGACCAACACGGGCGCTGCCACCCTGCGCGACGTCGCCGTCTCCGACCCGATGGCCGGCGAGGTGGTGTGCGAGGCGAGCGAGCTCGCCCCGGGCGCATCGACCGACTGCGCGGCGACCGACGAATACCAGATCGTCGCGGCTCAGGCCACGGCCGGCGAGGTGGTCAACGTCGCGACGGCATCTGCCAGGGGCGTCGGTGAGGTCGCGGTGTCGTCCGATGAGGCGCAGGCGACCGTCGAGGTCGGTGTCGTTATTCCTCCCGCTGCAGACGGCGGGCTGGCGACCACGGGAAGCGACCCGCGCATCGCCGTGCTGCTCGGCCTGTTCGCGCTGCTGATCGGTGCGGGCGTCTTCGCAGGCGGTCGCGGCCGCAGAGAGCGTACGGGGCGCGTCTGACGGGTACGTCACGCAGGTCAGAGGTCGTCCACCGGGCGGTCGTCTCCCTTTCGGGGAGGGGCCGCTCGGTGGCGTCTGCGGACCGGCGAAACACGGTGCCGCCCCCGCGCCATCACCCCTACATCCCGGTATATTTTTCAGGGGAGAAACCCGACCTCTCCCACCCCACTCGATGAACCACGCTGCGCACAGATCAGGCCTCGGCCATGTCGACGACGAAGCAACGCCGCCGCTGACATCCGACGCGCCTACGGATCTCTCGATCGATGACATCGCGCCCGTTCTCGATGAGGCGCTCGCCGACAACGCATGGGCCCGAGCCGTGGGCATCATCGGGCTGCACTGGTCGCAGCTGCTCGACGAATCCGGGGCGTTGCTCGATCGCGCGCTGCGCATCATCCCCCTCAACGCCTTCGAGCAGGATGCCCGTGCCGCGGCAGTGCGCGACATCCGCCTGCATTCCGCCTCGGACGCGGTGGACCGGATGCTCGGCCGCACCACGCTCCCCGACCCGGGTGATCTCAGCGAGCTCGAGACCCTCGCCCGTTCGGATCGCGCCCTGAGCCTGCTCAGCGTCGCCTCGTCGCGCATGATCGCCTTCCGGGTGCGGGGGCGGATGCCGCGAGCCATCCAGCTGGCCTCTCTGGTCGAGCGCCTCGGACGCATCGCCGTCGTGCACCAACCGGGACTGATCGCCGCGCGACTGCCGGCCGCCCTGCTGCAGGCGGGCATCACCCGGGGCCTCGCCGATGATCTTCCGGGGGCCGTGCTCACGCTGAGCGACGCCTACGAACGCGCGCCGGAGGCGCGGGCGCTGTACGTCGAGCGCGACGCAGCGGGCAAGATCGCCCTGTTCGCCGCACTGGGCGGCGACATCGACCAGGCCGAGATCTGGAGCGACCGCAGCGACAGAGCACCCGAGGCCGTCGGCTGGTACCGCCCCCGCATCGCCCTGACCGCAGATGTCGCCCGCAGCCTCATCGCGACCGAGCGCCTGCGTCGCACCGATGCCGTCGCCGCGCTTCGTACTCTCGAGCAGCCGGTCAACACCGAGCAGGGGTGGGGAGCTGCCGTCTCGTTCGCGCGGGCGCGGTACGCACTCGCCTGGGGCGACCGGCTCGGAGCCATCGACGCGGTGCACCGCGACCGAGAGCGCTATGCCGACTGGCTCGGCGACGGGTCGACCCTGGGGCCGATGCTGCGGCAGGCCGAGGTCGATCTTCTGCTCTCCGCCGGGCAGATCCGGCAGGCGCAGCTCGCCGCCGAGACGCAGGCCGACGACGCGCCCGCCCGGCTCGCGAAGGCGCGCGTCGCGCTCAGCGCCGACGACCCGGTTATCGCCACGCGCTTCGCCGCCGCGGCATTGAACGCCACCGTCTCGACCCGTCTGCGTGTGGAGGCTCTCGCGGTGCAGGCCGTCGCGATGCAGCGGCGTTCGGGGATGGCGGCCGCCGAGGGTCCTTTCGCGCGTCTCGGAGAGGCGATCCGCGAAAAGGGGATGCTGCTCTCAGCGCTTACTGTGCCCGCCGACGAGCGCGCGCGCCTGGGAGTGGTTCTGCCCGACGACCACGGCGCGCGCGATGTGTTCCCGCAGACCGCCGACCGCATCCGCATCACTCCGCAGCAGCACCTCGTGCTGACCGGTCTCGAGCGCGGGCTCACCGTTCGTCAGATCGCCGCCGAGTCGCACCTCTCGACCAATACGGTCAAGTCGCACGCCCGAGCGCTGTACCGACGGCTCGAGGTGACCACGCGCGATGAGGTGCTGGCGCGTGCTTACGAGATCGGCTTGCTCTGATCGCCGGAGCGGATGCCCCGGCCGACGCCGGCGCGTGTCAGCGCCGAGGCGAGCAGCCCTGAGAGCAGTGCGGCGATGACCTCGCCGAGCACGCGGGCGGCGAGCGTCGCCAACAGCACGGCCGGGGTCAGATGCTCGGGTGAGAAGACGGCGAGCGATACCGCGAACAGCGCGGCGCCTGCGGCGACGGCGGCGAGCAGGTAACGCATCTGCGATCGGCGACCGGAGCCGGTCGATCGCCACACGACGAGATCGATGACGGCCCCCGCGAGCACCACCGGTACCGCGGCGATCAGCCCTGCGCCGTTGGTGACGACGACGAACAGCGCGGCGATGGCGCTCGTGAGCACGGCGGAGCCGGGCACACCGGTGAGGCGACGGGCCAGGAACGGCATGAGGCTGTGCACCCCGGCGATCAGCGCGTAGATCGGCGGAGAAACCGGGGCCAGGGCGGTGAGTGCGGGCAGCGTCGCGAAGTGCAGCAGCAGGTGCACGGCCGCCAGTGCTCCGCAGATGAGGAGCACACGGGTCGACAGCCGCCGCCGGGGGAGGGGGGAAGACATCGGCTTCACGCTATCGCGCACGCCAAGCGCCAGACGGATGCACCAGGGTGAGGCGAGGGTGAACTTCTGCGATCTCGGGAGAGAGGTGGCTCCGAAGACGGCAGTGTCGTAGTTACCCGTCGACACTTGGAGTCCCCCGCCTTGTCTGCTCTCTCTTCCCTGCCGTTCTCGCGCCGCGCTGCCGCGCTCGTCGCCTCCGCCGCCATCGCCGCCGCCGGACTGGTGGTGCTCGCGGGCCCCGCCGCTCCGGCATCCGCCGCTCCCTTCGAATGCACCAGCTCGCTGTACTGGGTGCAGGACGGACAGCTCTGGGAGGGCAACCCGCTCGACGACCCGTTCGGGCAGGCCGTCGCCCCCACGAACGCCGCCGGCTCCTACAACGCCGTGGGCTTCAACGAGCAGGACGGTCTGCTTTGGGGGATCGGAACCAACGGCACGATCTCGCAGCAACTCGTGAGCATCGATGACACGGGCGTCGCGACGCCCCACGGCGTGCCGGTCGGGCTCCCCACCGGCACCTGGTACTCGGGCGATGTCGACGATGCGGGCAACCTCTGGGTCTCCGCGCAGGGGCAGCACGCCATCTACAAGATCAACATCGCGACGAACACCGTCACCGCCGTCGTCAACCCGGTGAATGCCGGTGGCGCTTCGTACGCGCAGGACTTCGTCTGGAGCGACGGCAAGATCGTACGTATCCACGCCACAGGCCG
>Ga0326721_10000499_pt1 | contig 11867 bp, 12 predicted proteins | sample SGPome_FD_203951 | JGI IMG/M metagenome (GOLD analysis project Ga0326721, IMG submission 203951) | Soil microbial communities from Southern Great Plains, Lamont, Oklahoma, United States - SGP_1_2016 | ecosystem: Engineered > Artificial ecosystem > Soil microcosm > Unclassified | place: USA...
CATGAGGGCCCGCCAGATGCGAACGGGGCCGGGGCTCGCTTCCCAAGCGAAGACGATGGTCGACCGAGCCAGGTCTCTGAAATTTCGCACGCGCACGGCGCCACACTATCGCCCCGTGCCCCGGTGGACGGCTACGGGCCTTCGCCGACCCGGTCCAGGTCGAACACCCACTCGTTCACCGTGAGCTCAGCCTCGCGGAACGTCTCGGTCGTCGTGCCGACGAACTCGAACCCGGCACGACGGCACACGGCGTTCGAGGCGGGATTGTCGACGGCAGGGAAGGCCACGAGCATCCGTCGGTCGCCCGCATGCCCTCGGGCATCATCGAGGAGCAGCGCGAGCGCCCGCGCGGCCACGCGGTGCCCCTGCGCCTCGGGGAGCACGAACCATCCGGCCTCGAGGGCATCGTGCTCGCGCCAGCGCACCCGCCAGTACCCGATGGATCCGACCGGATGCTCTCCAGCGAGCACCACGAACATGCGCGCCTCGCCGCTCGCGTTCAGCCGCAGGTAGCGCTCGTGCCGGGCGACGAGCTGCTCGTCGGTCTCGGAACCGTTGAGGTGCGCCGTCATCGTGGGCGCGTTGGCGCGGTGCAGGAGCGGAAGGTCACCGGAACCCCATGGCCGAAGCGAGAGTGTGTCCATCGCGCCATGCTGCCAGACGGTGCCGACACTCCGGCGGCTCGCACGACACGAATGGTCGGACCACCGGAGAGATCTTGGCACCGCGAACTCCAAGGTGCATGATGTAGTTTCCTCCCGGGAGCGAATGGGGCGTTTCCGGGGAGAAGTGAAGTACAACGGAATACAACTGGGGGTCAGGTCGATGCTGAACATCGAGACCAATAACGTCGGCGAAAGCAAACAACTCCTGGCTGATGAGGTTTTCCACCACATCGGCCAGCAGATCATAGATGGAGTCCTCGAGCCGGGGCATCGCATCCGCGATGTGATCGTCGCCGACGAACTGCACGTATCGAGAACACCGGTCCGAGAGGCCCTGCAACGCCTCGAACGACTCGGCTTGGTGACGATGTACCCGAGCCGGTACACCGAAGTGACCATGGTCACCCCGGAGATCGTTCGCGAGACGCTGGAGTTCGCGGGGTATCAGGCGGGGGTGTCCGCACGACTCGGCGTCCCGCGGCTGACCACCTCGGAGCGGGAGTACCTCGCGGGCCTCGTCGAGCAGATGTACACCTCTCTCGATGACGGTCCCGTGACATCGGAGCGGCGCTGGGCGGTGTTCTCGTATCTCAGCACTCGCAGCCAGAACTCCCAGCACGCCGGACTCGTGACCGATTCGAGCATCGCCCTGTTCCGCAACCTGCGCGGCTGGGTCGTGCCGGCGGAAGACCGCGCGCGGATGCGTCAGGTCTACGCCGACTTCCGCGATGCGGTGCTGCGCGGCGACGGCGATGACGCGGAGCGTCACGCCCGCGCCATGCACTACGTGTGACGAGTCAGCCGGCGGCTCGCCAGCCGGTCACCCAGCGATCGAGCCGCCGATAGGCCTCTTCTCGCGCGTCGTGCGCGGAGAGGAACACGTCGTGCAGAGCACCGTCGATCCGCTCGACGGTGACCGAGGGACCGAGACGCAGCGCCGCACGCGCGATGTCGTCGACCACGAGCACGGTATCGGCCCGCGTGAGGTCGTCCGACCAGCGGGTCGGTGCCGCGAACCGCGCCGAGAGCAGCACGCACACCGGCGCCGTGATGGCGAGGCCTGCGGCGACGGTGCGGTGACCCGAGAGGATCGCGTGCAACCACCCGGCGTGCACCGCCATGGTCTGCGCGGGGCGCCACCGCAGATCGATGTCCATCGGATCGTCGGGGTCCGCCACCTCTTGCTGCGCACGCGTGTAGAACCCGAGATCGACCTGCGGGGCGACATCCAGCGGCCGCAGGCGCGCTTGCAGTTCGACCATGGGCGCGAGCGCGGCCCGGGCGGACGCCACCTGGAACTCCAGCCAGGGACTGTTCAGGATGACGGCATCCGCCGCTCCCGGATGCCGTGACGCCCACAGGCTCAGAGTCAACCCGCCCGTGGAATGGCCCAGCAGCACCAGACGTCGGGCGGATGCCTCGCCGTCGTCTCCCTGCCCCATGGCGTCGAGCGCGGCGGCGATGTCTTCGTCATAGGTCGCGAGATCGGTGACGTAGCCGGGCGTCTGTCCGTCGCGCAGGCTGCGACCGTACTTGCGCAGGTCGAGGGCGAAGAAGCGGGCACCCCGCGCCGTCCAGAACCGCGCGAGTCGCTTCTGGAAGAAGTAGTCCGACCAGCCGTGCACGTAGAGCACGTCGACGTCGTGGAGCTCGGGAACCCACCCGCGCACACGGTCCCACCAGCCGATGTCGTCCGGCAGCGCACGCACGAGGGTCGCCACGACCGGCCCCTGATCGTCGTCGGCGAGTTCGAGTGTCAGCTGCTCGAACTCGCCACCGAGGACATCCGGGATCCACCCGCTCGTGCTCGTCCCGGCCCCGCCTGCAGCAGCCCCACCCTCAACAGCTCCACCCTCAACAGCCATGCCGCCAGGCTAGCCGAGGCCCCGGGTTCTGCCCCGGCGCCTACCCGGCGGTGAGGTTCTCCACGATCTGCGCCGCGAGCGGCCCGAGGTCCGGTGCGCCCTCACCGTCGAACGTCGTCAGGCGGATCCAGTCGGCGCCCACCTTCAGATCGAGGACGGGCCGATCGTACGAATCGACGCTCGTCCGTGCCGCTGCCGCCCCATCGACCTCGACGGGCGTCGCCTCGTCGATCCGATCGAACGCCCACGCGCCCGCCGGCAGGGCGGTGACCGTGAGGTAGTTCTGATCTCGGTAGATGTCCTGCCCCGCTGCGTACAGGCAGTACGGAGAACCGTTAGTGACGAAGTACACCTCTGCGGGAATGCTCCATCCGCCCAGCGCCGACAGCTCGACGAGCTCGATATTCGTGGCCAGCTGCTCTCCGAGCGCCTCGGGCGACAGCAGCGTCGCACAGTCGATTCCCGTGATCGCGCTCGGGACGTCGGTCACGTCGTGCAGCGAATCCGCCGCCGAAGACGCCAGTGACGTCAGCTCCGTCTCGACGCGCGGGCCGTCGGCTTCGGTGAATCCCGACGCCGCGATCGAAGCGCTGAGCAACACGTCGCCGAACTGGAGGTCGGCGAAGCATCCGTAGTCGGTGCAGCGTGCTCCGACAGTCGCATCCGCTCCCTGCGCGATCGCACCGTCGAGGAGCACCTGCGCGCCCGGCACGATCGTCACCGTCCAGTTGCGGTCCTGCCCGCCAGACGAACAGGCGATCCCGTTCGCGCGCTGCATCATGTACTGCGCCGGCCCGGGATACCAACTGGGCGACGACACGAGACTCAACCGCTCCTCGACAGGCCCATCGGTCTCACCGACGAGTGCGGACATCACGGCGGCCACATCGGCGCACGTCACATCGAACGCGGCCTCCGGGGTGCCCACGGGATCTGCCGTCGGGGTCGCCGACGGCGTCGGATCGGTCACTGCGGTCGGCGTGGGCGTCAGTTCGGGTTCCGGGGCACACCCGGCGACCGAGAGCGCGACGACGACGGCGGCGATGACGACGGACACGGAACGGAGGCGCATGCCCTCAGCCTAGGAGCGTGGCCTGCGGCACACCGGGAGCCCCGCGCAACGATCGGGTGACGGCGCTCGTAGAGAGCCTCACCCGAACGTCGTCACTCCCCGCGGGAGACGCGCACCATCTCGTCGCGCGGAACGACCTTCACGCGCGCACGCTCGTGCGGTGCACCCAGCGCGACCTCGTGCTCGTCGAGACGGTGCCAGCCGTCGAGGTCAGTCCACTTCACGTCGCGCTCCTGCAGCAGAGCCGGGATCGCCTCTTCCGAGGGGTCTTCCGGGTGCCACCAGGAACCCTGGTCGTTGATGATGTGACGCACGGTCTCCATCGCATCGGACTTGGTGTGACCGATGAGGCCGACCGGGCCGCGCTTGATCCATCCGGTGGCGTAGATGCCCGAGACCTGCTGGTTCGAATCCTTCTCGAGCACCTGACCCTCGCGGTTCGGGATCACGCCGTGCTTCTTGTCGAACGGCACATCGGGGAGCGGAGAGCCGAAGTAGCCGATCGCGCGGTAGATGGCCTGGATCGGCAGCTCGCGCATCTCGCCCGTACCCACGGCGCCACCCTGCCCATCGGGCTGCGTGCGCTCGTAGACGATCGCCGCCACTCGACCGGACTCGTCTTTGCGCACCTCGACCGGGCGCGCCCAGAAATGCAGGTGCAGGCGACGCGAAGCCGTGCCGCCGGCGTTGTTGACCGAATCGCGCTTGCGCCACGACTGCAGGATGCGGTCGATGACCATGACCTGCTTGTTGCTGGCGACAGCATCCTTCGACGCCTCGTCGTAATCGAAGTCCTCGTCGTAGACGACCATGTCGACATCGCGGAGCTCACCGAGCTCGCGCAGTTCGAGCGGCGTGAACTTCACCTGAGCCGGCCCGCGGCGCCCGAAGACGTGCACATCGGTGACGGCGCTGGCCTTCATGCCCTCGTAGACGTTCTCGGGGACCTCGGTGACGAGCAGGTCGTCGGCGTGCTTCGCGAGCATGCGCGAGACGTCGAGCGCGACGTTTCCGTTGCCGATGACGGCGACCGAGGCGGCGTCGAGCGGCCACTCGCGCGGCACGTCGGGGTGACCGTCGAACCAGCTGACGTAGTCGGCCGCGCCGTACGAGCCGATCGCGTCGACACCCGGGATGTCCATGGAGGTGTCGCGGATGGCGCCGGTGGCGAAGATCACCGCGTTGTAGTGCTTCTTGAGATCTTCGAGGGTGATGTCCTCGCCGAAGCGCACGTTGCCGAACAGGCGGATGTCACCGCGGTCGAGCACATCGCGCAGGGCGTTGATGATGCCCTTGATACGCGGGTGGTCGGGCGCGACGCCATAGCGGACCAGACCATACGGTGCCGGGAGCTGCTCGAAGAGATCGATCGACACGTCGAACTTGCGCTCGGCCTTCAGCAGGATGTCGGCCGCGTAGATTCCCGCGGGGCCTGCACCGACGATGGCCAGTCTGAGCTTGGTCATGGAGGTCCTTTCGTATGCCGTCGCGTTCCCGCGCGGCCGCGTCTTTCCGGGCCCGCAGCTGTCTCAGCTGGAGCGTTCGGCGAGAGTCTCGGCGAAGCGCGTGAGCGCCTCGCGCACGGTGCCCCGCGGCAGCGGAGCGAGCGCGTCGATCGCGTCCTGCGTCCAGCGGAGCGCGAGGTCGAGCGTCTGCTTCGTGGCGTCGTGATCGCGCAACTCGGCCAGCGGGCCGTCGAGGATCGCCGGGTCGGCGCCGTCGGCGATGAGCGCGACACCCTCGTCGATGCGGGCGGCGAGATCGATGGCATCGGCCTCGGTGCGCGCCTTCAGTAGCAGGTACGGCATGGTCGGCACCCCGGCGCGCAGATCGGTGCCGGGCACCTTTCCGGTGTCTTCGGGCTTCGCCGACAGATCGATCACGTCGTCGAGGAGCTGGAAGGCGACGCCGATCTTCTCGCCGTAGACGCGCAGCGGCTCTTCGTACTCGGACGGAGCGTTCGAGAAGATCACACCGCCCTGCGTGGCCGCGGCGATCAGCGAGCCGGTCTTGTCGGCGAGCACCTGGATGTAGAACGCGATCGGGTCGTCGTCGGGCTGCGCGCCGAGCGTCTCGTGCATCTGTCCGAGCACGAGTCGCTCGAACGTGTCGGCCTGCAGGCGGATGGCCCGCTCACCGAGGCGCGACATGAGCTGGCTCGCACGGGAGAAGAGGATGTCGCCGGTGAGGATCGCGATGTTGTTGCCCCACACCGCGTGCGCAGCGGGCACCCCGCGGCGGCGGTCGGCACCGTCCATGACGTCGTCGTGGTAGAGCGAGCCGAGATGCGTGATCTCGAGCGCCTTCGCGACATCGATCACCTCGTCGGTGTTGCCGTCGCCGAGCTGAGCGGCGAGGAGCGTGAGAACCGGGCGGATGCGCTTGCCGCCCGCCTCGTAGAGGTAGCGGCTTGCGGCATCGGCGAGCGGGTCGGCGACGCGGACGTCTTCGGCCAATCCGGTCTCGACGAGCTCGAGCCCGTCTTCGATCGCGCGCGCGACGCGCCGCGCAGCCGGGCCGATGAAGACACGGTCGCTGAAACCCAGACGGCTCGCCAGTCGCGAACCCGGGGCAACGGGGCTCGAAGTCACGGTCTCAGCCTACCTTCGTCTCGCAGGGCGATCTGCTCGGCGTTCATCACTCGGGCTTGCGTGCACGGTGGAGGGCGACGATGCCGAAGGTGAGGTTGCGGTACGCGACGTCTGTCCAGCCCGCGTCGCGGATCCACCCCGAGAGCCGTTTCTGGTCGGGCCAGTCGCGGATCGACTCGTTCAGATAGTCGTAGGCGTCGCCGTTGGTGCCGGCCACGCGAGCCACGCGCGGCAGCACCTGCGCGTTGTAGAACCGGTAGGCACTGCGGAACAGCGCGCCCGGAGGGGTCGAGAACTCGTTGATCACGAGACGACCGCCGGGCTTCGTCACCCGGAAGAGCTCGCTCAGCGCCTTCTTCGGGTCGTTCACGTTGCGGAGCGCATACGACATGGTCACCGCGTCGAACTCGGCATCGGCGAACGGCAGATCGGTCGCATCGGCCTGCACGAACGAGAGGTTGCGCATCGCTCCGTGCCGGCGCTCGCCCTCGGCGAGCATGCCGGGCGAGAAGTCGGCAGCGACCACCTGGGCGCCGCTGCGGGCGAGGGATGCCGACGACGACGCGGTTCCGGCCCCGAGATCGAGGATGCGCTCCCCCGGCTTCGGGGCGACGGCGCGCGTGGTGGCCGCGCGCCACAGCACGTCGTTGCCGAAGGTCATCGCCGTGTTGGTGCGGTCGTATCCGGCCGCGACCTGGTCGAACATGCCGCTGACGCGGTCGGGGTCCTTGCCGAGATCGGCACGATTGGGCTCGTTCGGGGTCACCTGATCAGTGTAGGTGTCAGGTCAGACGTTCGAGGCCCAGCGCCTCGAGCCGGTCGAGCCAAGCATCCGCCGTCGCGTCGTCGAACGGGGCCAGCTGCGCCCGCACCCGCCGCTCGAGATCGAGGGTGAGCTCCTCGAGGTGCGCCATCACCTCGGCCGGATATCCGTAGCGAACGCTGTGCTCGGTCCACTCGTCGCGATCATCGACCCACGTTCCCTGCTCGCCCTCGACGCGCACGACATCGAGATCCATGTCGATGCCCGTAGCGAGGAACGGATCGTCGGTCCAGCGCACGTCCCAACCGAGATCGATGTAGACGCGCATCTGCTTCGGATGCTCGCGGTTCACCGTGAGGGCGAAATCCGTCTGACGCGGGATGAGCGTGACGTTGGGCCCTGGGGCGAGGAACTCCCGGCCGGGCCGTTCGCTGCGCCATCCGGTGGGCTGCCCCACCCAGTCGCCCCACTCGTCCGCACCGAGATACACGCTCTCGTGACGCCAGTGCGGCGACCCGTCCCACTTGCGCCATTGGATGATCATCTCGCTGCCGGGGGCGGGTCGTGCGTCATTCATGCGCACAGCCTAGGACGACGCGCTGTGCGCCGTGGCGCGCCGTGCACAGGGCCCCGACGTAGGCTGGTGCGGTGAGCAGCGCGCTGGTCGTGAAGACCCGAGAGATCGATCCGGTCGAAGACCTTCTGGCTGCCGCTGACCCCGCCCGACCACTGGCCTGGCTGCGTCGCGGAGACGGCATCGTCGCAGTCGGCGAACCGCTGCGCGAGCTCCGGGCGAAGGCGGGCTCCCCCTCGCTGCGCAGCGCCGCCCTCGCCACGGCCTGGCGGCGCCTCGCGTCGACCGCGCAGATCGACGACACCGTCGGCCTCCCGGGCACCGGGCTCGTCGCGTTCGGTGCACTCGCCTTCGACGAACGCTCCGCCGCCGACAGCGTGCTCGTGATCCCCTCGCAGGTGATCGGCCGGCACGGCAACCGGTTCTGGCGCACGAGCATCCGCTTCGCCGGGACGGATGCTCCCGCCGACGCTGCGCTCGAAAACCATACCGACGCTGCGCTCGAAGACGATACCGAAGCTGCGCTCGAAGACCAGCCCTACGGCCCGCACTGGGCGGGCACCGTAGGCCCGGGCGCGCAGAGCCCGCAGGGCTATCAGGAGTCGGTGCGCCAGGCTCTCGGACGCATCGCCCAGGGCGAGCTGAGCAAGGTCGTGCTGGCGCGCGACCTCACCGGCAGCATCCCCGCAGGGTCGGATCTGCGCCGCCTCGTGCGGGCGCTGTCGAGCGGCTACCCCGACACCTGGGCCTTCGCGGTCGACGGCCTGATCGGCGCGAGCCCCGAGACGCTCGTCACCGTGCACGAACGCACTGTGACCGCGCGAGTGCTCGCCGGCACCGCGGGGCGCGGAGCCGACGCCGATGCCGACACCGCCGCGTCGAGCGCCCTGGCGTCGAGCCCGAAAGATCTCGACGAGCACCAGTATGCGGTGCAGAGCGTTCTCGCCTCACTGCGTCCGCACGCCCGGGCACTGGCCGCGAGCGAGCAGCCCTTCCTGCTCAAGCTCCCGAACCTGTTCCATCTCGCCACCGACGTCGAGGGTGAACTCGCCGAGGGCGAGTCGGCGCTCGACCTCATCGGTGCGCTGCATCCGACCGCCGCCGTCGCCGGCACCCCGACGACGATCGCGATCGGCGTGATCCGCGAGCTCGAGCCCTTCGACCGCGGGCGCTACGCGGGCCCCGTCGGGTGGGTCGACGCGGCGGGCAACGGCGAGTGGGCCATCGCGCTGCGCTGCGCGCAGTTCACCGCCACCGACGACGCGATCGCCGTCACCGCCTACGCGGGAGCCGGCATCGTCGCGGGGTCGGACCCCGAGTCGGAGCTGCTCGAAACCCGCGTGAAGTTCCGCCCGCTGGTCGACGCCCTCGCCTGATCGGGCCGGCAGCGACGGCGCGGCTCAGCTCGCCGCGAGGCGCTTCTTCTCGGCCTCGACGTCGAAATCGGCGAGCGGCCACTGCGGATCGATGTCTTCCAACGCGGCGAGCAGCAGCTCCTGCACGGCGAGGCGCGCGTACCACTTGCGGTTCGCGGGAACCACGTGCCACGGTGCCGCCTCGGTCGAGGTGCGGTCGAAGACCGTCTGGTAGGCCTGCATGTACTCGGGCCAGACGAGGCGTTCGTCGACGTCGCCGGGGTTGTACTTCCAGTGCTTGTCGGGCCTCTCGAGGCGCTCCATCAGCCGCGCCTTCTGCTCGTCGGGCGAGATGTGCAGCATGACCTTGACGATGCGGATGCCCGACGCCGCAGCATCCGCCTCGAAGGCGTTGATGGCGCCGTAGCGACGCTCGATCTCATCGGGCTCGGCCAGCGCGCGCACGCGCCCGATCAGCACGTCTTCGTAGTGGGACCGATCGAAGACGCCGATGAACCCCGGCTCGGGAAGGCGCTTCTCGATGCGCCAGAGGAAGTCATGCGCGCGCTCTTCGGCAGTCGGCGCCTTGAAGGCCGCGAGCGACACGCCCTGCGGGTCGACGCCGCCCACCACGTGCCGCACGATGCCGCCCTTGCCCGCGGAGTCCATGGCCTGCAGCACCAGCAGCACGGCATCTTTCGCGATGCCGGTGCGGCTCTCGGCGAAGAGCCGTTCCTGCAGGGTGTTCAGGGCGACGAGACCTTCGGTGAGGTCGCGGACGCCGTCGGCCTTGTGCCCGTGATACCCGGGTGTGCTGTCGGGGTCGACGTCGGCGAGACGGAATCCTTCGCCGACGCGGAGGGCCTCGGTCCACTGGTGCGCGTTCATCTGCTCATCCTGCCCACTCCCGGCCCGTTGTGCACGCATTCGCGCCGGTCAGCGTGCGAGAGGGACTTCGATCAGCTGCCGCCCACCGATCGATCGGGTGAGCACCTGCTCGAGCGCGGCGCGCGTGGTGACGCGCTGGTACTCCCAGCCGTAGGCGAGGGCGAGCTGCTCGAGACGCACCGAGTGCGGCGTGTAGAAAGCGCGGTCGAGATCGGCGGCGGGGGCGGTCGCCGCGACCTCGAGCCCGTCGAAGATCGTGCCGCCGCCGTCGTTGCCGACGATCACCTGCAGCCGGGGTTCGGTCTCGTCGGGAGGGAGCAGCAGCGCCCCGACGTCGTGCAGGAAGGCGAGGTCGCCCAGGAGCACGCGGGTGACGCCCGGGGATCCGTCGGCCTGACTCGCCACGGCGATGCCGGTGGCGGTGGCGATCGTGCCGTCGATGCCCGCGAGCCCGCGGTTGGCGTGCACCGGCACCTTCTTACCGCCGAGAACCCCGTCGGCCACGCGCACGAGGCGCGACGAACCGAACATCAGGCGGTCGTGCGGCCAGGTGGCCCGCCACACCGCGTCGACCAGGAGCTGGCGGTCAAGGGTGCGCCGCACGGCGCTGAGTTCGACCTTGATCGCATCGCGGCGGGTGGCGAAGTCGGTCGACGCGAGCGCCTCAGTGTCGGGCGCCCGCTCGCTGAGGTCGATGGCCTCGGCGGCCGATGCCTCGAGCCAGGTGCCGAGCCACGCGCGGTCGGGCGCGCCCTCGGCGACGGTGACGGATGCCGCGGCGCGCGTGCGGTGGTTGAGGTCGATGTCTTCGCCGCCCTGGCGAACGGCGATCACATCGACGTCGGTCCGCGCGAGCAGCGCGGCCACCTCGCGGCTGAGCGTCGGATGCCCGAACACGACGGCGCGCTCGACCGCGCCGCCCAGCTCATCGCGGCGCAGCAGCGCGCGATAGCCGTGCACCAGGTGGCGGCCGAACCGCGCGCCCGACACGATCTCGGCGATGAGCGGCCAGGAACCCTCGTGCGCGAGCTCTTCGGCGGCGGGGCCGGCATCGGCTCCCGCGATCACGACGGTGCGCGGGCCCCGCTCGAGAAGAAGAGGTTCTCCCGGCGCGGGAATCGGCGCATCGCCGTGGGCGATCGCGAGGGCGGGCGGCTCTCCGGACAGTGGCTCGCGGAACGGCAGGTTCAGATGCGCGGGCCCGGCCACGCCGGCGTGGCCGTGTGGAGCATCCGCCCCCATCGCGATCTCGACCGCCCGCAGCGCGAGACCCGTCCATTCGCCCTCACCGGGCACCGGGGCGTCGATCTGCTCCCGCGCCCACGGCGCGAACATGCCGGGCTGCGTGGTGGCCTGGTTCGCACCGATGCCGCGCAGCTCGGGTGGGCGATCGGCCGTCAGCAGCAGCAGCGGCACCCCCGAGTGGAAGGCCTCCATGGCGGCGGGCAGCAGGTTCGCCGCCGCCGTGCCGGAGGTGCACACCACCGCGGCGGGAACTCCGGTCTCACGGGAGAGGCCGAGCGCGGTGAATCCGGCGACGCGCTCGTCGATGCGCACGTGCACGCGCAGGTCGCCCGTGGCCGCGAGGCGCACCGCGGCGAGCGCGAGAGCCTGCGAACGCGAACCGGGTGAGAGCACGAGGTCGCGCACGCCGTGCGCGATCAGGTCGGCGAGGAGGGATGCCGCGGCATCCGACGCCGGTGACGAGGTCACGGGCGGGGCTCGGGCGTGGCCCCGGGGGTCGGTCCTTCGTCGGTCTCGTCGTCGAGGCGCGCGAGTTCTTCTTCGAGCCGGGCGATGCGGGCATCCTGCTCGGTCTTGCTGATGCCGCGGAGGAACACGGGGTCGTCGTCGGGGTGAATCTGAGGGGTCGGCCCCGGGTCGCCCGCGCGCCGCCGGCCGATCGCGAACCAGAGGATGCCGCCGATGACGGGGAGGAGCACGACGATGAGGATCCAGATGCCCTTGCGCACGCCGCGGTGCCGCGTCGCCGGCTGCAGAGCGCAGTCGACGATGCTGAACACCCAGAATGCGGCGGCAAGGACGCCGCCGATGAGCAGGAATCTCGTCACCCCTTCAGTCTATGCGGGTCGG
>Ga0326721_10000500_pt1 | contig 11848 bp, 12 predicted proteins | sample SGPome_FD_203951 | JGI IMG/M metagenome (GOLD analysis project Ga0326721, IMG submission 203951) | Soil microbial communities from Southern Great Plains, Lamont, Oklahoma, United States - SGP_1_2016 | ecosystem: Engineered > Artificial ecosystem > Soil microcosm > Unclassified | place: USA...
ACAGTCCCTCCCCGAAGGGCTGCCTGCACTTACCACCTCAGCTGGGGATCACGCGACGGTGGCAACCCTCACCTGGTCTCGATGTCCCATAGGCCCAAGCGACTGCCAGCAACAGGATTGGACCACGGCTGCCCTCACGCAAAGCAGGCCTGAGGAGCCGCTCTAAACCCGCTCCTCGTACATGCTTCCAGTCAACAGGGACTGTCAAGCATCATCCCGGTCTATTCTGTCAACCATCAACCCGGTCTGGACCGCGGGGCGCCCCCCTCCCCGACCCTCCCCCGCAAACTGCGCGGGGGAGGGAGAGAACTGCGTCGCTCGGTGGCGGGCATGGGGCCGGGCCGAGTTTTCCGGCGCCCGCTTCGCGGGGCGCCTCACCCCCCGGCCCCCTCTCCCGCAAACTGCGCGGGAGAGGGGGAGAACTTCCGTCGCGGCGCAGCCTCCGCGCCGCGCCGAAACTCCGCCCACGCAAAACCCCTCCCCCGAAGTTGGGGGAGGGGTCGGCCGCCGTCGCGAGGAACGAGCGCAAAGGCGGGCGGGGGAGAGGGCCCCCGTCGCACCGCGACGGGCGTTCGCGTCTCCTACTTCCGCCGCCGCTCCTCGATGCGGTCGATGGCCTGCTTCGCCAGCCCGCGCAGCGTATCCAGCTCCGCCTCGGAGAACGCGTGCGGCTCCGTGCCGATGACGCAGAGCGTGCCGAGCGTCTGCCCCGTGGAGGTGACCAGGGGGATGCCGGCGTAGCAGCGGATGTTGTCCAGGGGGACGATGGGGATGTCCTTGACCAGCGGGTGCGTGGTGGCATCCTCCACCACGAACGGCTCGCCGGTGCGCACGGCGTTGGCGCAGAACGACCACTCCACGGGCGTGCCCCGCGCCTCGGCCATCCACGCCGGCAGCCCCGTGTGCGCGGCGAACCACTGCGCCTCGTCCATCACGATGCTCACCATGGCCGTGGGCATGTTCAGCCGCGTGGCCGCTTCCTCCACCGTGCGCTGAAGCACGTCATCCACCTCGGCCGCCGTCAGCCCCAGCGCGGCGATCTCCGCCAGGCGGGCGTTGTCGTGGAGGGGATCGGCCGCGCCGTTCTGCTGCGTCTCGCTCATCGGCTGCTCTCCGCGCGCGAGAAGTTGCCCGCCAGCAGCCGGTAGGTGCGCACCCGCACCACCAGCGACTGGCCGATGACCCCCACCACGCCCTCCTGCTCCGCCAGCCGCTCGGAAACGCGCATCATCTCGTCCACGGAAAGGCCCGCGCTGGGCGCGCCGGCCCGCTTGCAGGCGCCCAGCCACTCGCTGGCCGCGCGGTCGGGGCCCACGGCGCGGGCCAGGAACGCTAGCGCATCCCCCGGGGTGGGCGGCGCCAGCCCGTAGCCGGGAACGGGGGGCGGTGTGTGAACGGTCACTGTGCTTTGTGCGCGGATCATTGGATGGCCGGGCCGGATGCTAGCGGAAGGGGCGCCAAAGGTCAACGTTGCGGCTTCGCTCCCGCCCCCGGGAGGTCGTTTTCGCCTGCGACCAGCACCCGGGGAGACGGAACGAGGGACGGGATGGGGCGCCTTCTGCGGGTGTACGTGGACGGAAGGTCCCGCGGATTGCCGGGTGCCCGCGGCGCCATGGGTCAACCGCACCGTTTCGGCGGTGGCACGCGGGCAGTATCGTTCTGGCCAGGGGTGTGGCAATCACACGCTTTGGAGATGAACCATGAACGAGACGCGCATCCTGCGGGTGCCGCATGTAGTCATTGTGGGCGGCGGGTTCGGTGGATTGTCGGCGGCGCGCGCGCTGCGCCGGGTGCCGGTGAGCGCCACGCTGGTGGACCGCCGCAACCACCACGTCTTTCAGCCCTTGCTGTACCAGGTAGCCACGGCGGCCCTGTCGCCGGCGGACATCACGGGACCCATCCGCAGCATCCTGCGCCGCGCGCGGGCCACGGAGGTGCGGATGTCGGAGGTCACGGGGTTCGACCTCCCCAACCGCGCGGTGGTGCTGGCGGACGGCAGCCGCATCGCCTACGACTTTTTGATCATCGCATCCGGCGCCACGCACGCCTACTTCGGGCACCCGGAGTGGGAGCCGCTGGCCCCGGGGCTCAAGACGGTGGAGGACGCGACGCACATCCGCCGGCGCTTTCTGCTCGCCTTCGAGGCGGCGGAGCAGGAGGAGGATCCGGAGGAGCGCCGTGCCCTGCTGACGTTCGTCGTCGTCGGGGCCGGGCCCACGGGGGTGGAGATGGCGGGCGCCTTCGCGGAGATCGCGGCGCACTCGCTGGTGCGCGACTTTCGCCGCATCGACCCCAGCACGGCGCGGGTGATCTTGCTGGAGGGCGGCCCCCGCGTGCTGGCGGCGTACGACGACGACCTGTCGGCGTACGCCCAGCGCGCCCTGGAGCGAAAGGGCGTGGAGGTGCGGACGAGCAGCATCGTCACGGGGATCGAGCCGGACGCGGTGTTCGTGGGCGAGGAGAAGATCCGCACCCGCAACGTGGTCTGGGCGGCCGGGGTGACGGCGTCGCCGCTGGGGCGGGCGCTGGGGGTGGAGACGGACCGGGTGGGGCGGGTGATGGTGGAGCCGGACCTGTCCGTCCCCGGCCACCCGGAGGTGTTCGTGGTGGGCGACCTGATGAACCTGGCGGGGCCGGACGGCACGCCCCTGCCGGGGGTGGCGCAGGTGGCCATCCAGGGCGGCAAGGCGGCGGCGAAGAACATCGCCCGCACGCTGCGTGGGGAGCCGCGCAGGCCGTTCAAGTACTTCAACAAGGGGAACATGGCCACCATCGGCCGGCGGGCAGCCATCCTGCAGCGCGAATCCTTCAAGATGAAGGGGTGGCTGGCGTGGATCGGCTGGCTGTTCGTGCACGTGATGTCGCTCATCGGCTTTCGCAACCGCATCGCCGTGTTCATGCAGTGGGCGTGGAACTACATCACCTGGCAGCGCGGCGCCCGGCTCATCACGGGGGACGTGGGGCCGGACCTGGCGCCGCCCGGCAAGCCGCTGGGCACGCTGGAGAACCAGGCGATGCCCGCCAGCGAGAACAGCCCCATGTCGCGCGACGTGCAGCAGGCGGACGCGCAGGGGCAGACGGTGCCCGCGGACGGCGACGGCGGATGGATGGGCGGCGACCGCGCGCAGGGGCGTCGCGGGTGAGGGCGGCGCCGGCGTACGGGGCGCGGCTGGCCGCGTGGGCGCGACGGGTGGGCGCCCGCGCGGCGGACGTGCGCTACGGGCGGCCGGAGGCGGGGGGCGAGGTGTGCGCCGTGCGCCTGTCCCCGGCCAGGCCGGCGCGCGCGCGGGTGCTGGTGGCGCACGGCGCGGGCAACGACGCGGTGTTCCCCCTGCTGGAGCTGTTTCGTGCACTGGTGAACGCCGGGTGCGAGGTGTTCTCGTTCGACGTGGACGGCCACGGCTGCGGGAGCACGACCGTCTTCGATCCGCGCACCGTACGTACGGCGATCGCCGCGGCGGCGGATGCAGCGGAGCGGGGCGGGGCGCGGCTCCCCCTGCACGTGGTGGGGCACAGCCTGGGCGGATCGCTGGTGCTGGACGCCCTGGCGAGCGGCGCGCTGGACCGGGCCGCGTCCGCCGTCATCCTGTCGTCCCCGGTGGATTTGCGGTTGGGAGCGCGGACGGTGGTGGGCGAGTTGCGCGGCTTCTTTCGCCTGGCCACGCTGGCGCAGCGGGAGCACTACGGCTGGTGGGGGCTGGTCCCCGCGTTCGGCCCCGTGAAGCGCGCGGCGTATCCCTTTCGCCGGACGGACGCGGATGGGCGCGCGTGGAGCTACGTGGACGCGGTGCGGCGGCTGCTGGGGGAGATGCGGCTGGAGGAGCGGGTGGGGATGATCCGCGTGCCCACGCTCCTGATTTACAGCCGCGCGGACTGGCTGGTGTCGCACGGGGACGGCGAGCGGCTGGCGGCGCGGATTCCCGGCGCGCGGCTGCTTTCCCTGCGCGGCGCCACGCACTATTCCGTGCCCTTCGCCCGCGAGGCGATCGACGCGACGCTGGGGTGGATGGACGGGGCGCGGGCGGTGGCCGCGTGACGGTGAAGATCGACATGCACTGCCACCTGGCCGGCGTGGGGACCAACGACAGCGGCTGCTGGATCTCGCCCGTGTTCGCCCGGCGCCCCACGTTCCGGCTGCTGCGGATGCGGCACCGGATGACGGCGAAGCAGATGCTGGAATCCGCGGACGCGGACTGGGCGGCGGACATCGCGGACCGGGTACGGCGCAGCGAGCTGGACCACGCGGTGGCGCTGGGCTTCGACGGGGTGTACGACGCACAGGGGCGGCTGGACGAGGCGCGCTCGCAGATGGTGATTCCACCGGGGTGGACCTTTGCGGTGTGCGCCCGGCACCCGGAGCTGTTGCCGGGGCCCTCCGTGAACCCGTACCGGCGGGACGCCATGGAGCGGCTGGAGGAGTGCATCGAGCGGGGCGCCGTGCTCATCAAGTGGCTGCCGGCGACGCAGTCCATCGACCCGGCGGACCGCGCGATCGGCTCCTTTTACCAGCGGCTGGCGGAGGCGGGGATCCCCATCCTGGTGCACTCCGGCGGCAGCGAGCAGACGTTCGCGCAGGTGCGGCCGGAGCTCAAGGACCTGGCGCGGATCGAGTACCCGCTGTCGCTGGGGGTGCGGACAATCGTGGCGCACAGCGCGGCGCCCGTGACCTACGCGCGCGACCCGGACCAGGTGCCGCTGCTCAAGGAGATGATGCGGCGGTACGCGCACCTGTGGGTGGACAACTCGGGGATCAGCAACCCGTCGCGCTGGCCGCACCTGCCGCGCTTTGCGGCGGACGCGGAGATCGTGGCGCGCACGCTGCACGGCAGCGACTTTCCCGTGCCCAGCAACGCGTTCTGGTACGCGCGGCGGCTGGGGGCGCGGCGGGTGGCGGCGCTGGAGCGCATCCGCAACCGCATGCAGCGCGACATCGAGCTCAAGCGCGCGCTCGGCTACCCCGACGAGGTGCTGACCCGCGCGCCGTCCGTGCTCGCGAACCTGCACCGCTGGATCCCGCGCGCGCAGGCGGCGGACTGACGGGCTTTACGTCTGGGTACTGGCCACACATTTTGGGCGCGTCGCCGTCGTTTCCTCACCGCCGAACTTCTGATGACCATCCCGCTTATCCGCCGCCTCACGCTGCAGAACTTCCTGTCCTACGGGCCGGACGGCGTGTCGGTGGATCTGCTTCCGCTGAATGTACTGATCGGTCCTAACGCGTCCGGAAAAAGTAACCTGCTGGAAGCACTGGCCGTTTTACGGGGTGCTGCTAGAGACCTTCAAACCGCTCTTCGCGAAGGCGGAGGCTCTCTAGAATACCCGTGGAAGGGAGATGGAAGGGAGGACGTGTGCTTCATTGAGGCAGTTATCGATCCTGTTGATCCAAGCTGGAGCTACCATCCGGCAATGGTGGATCTTCAGTCGATTCGCTACAGCCTGCTACTACGCTTAGTGGGGTCTCGTTTTTTGGTAGGTAACGAATCGGTGGGTGCGATTATCGACGATGAAGATGTTGGTCCTTTGCAAGAGCGAGTATATGAACTCACAGGCCACGTGGGAACCAGCTTCCCGTGGAGTCAGCGGCAAACGCGAGGTAATGGCGGTACGGAGATCAAGAATTTGCAGTTAACCGAGTCAATTCTCACACAGTTGCGGGACCCTATCCAGTACCCCGAACTCGCGAGTTTAAGTGACCATTTCGGCGGCATTGCGTTATTCCAAGACTGGAGTTTCGGACGGCGGACGCTGGTGCGCCAGCCGCAGCCGACCGATCTGCCTACCGAATTCCTGCTGTCGGACGCGAGCAATCTCGGGCTGATCCTTCACGATCTCTCGCAGACGTCTGCGAAAAGAGAAGAAATGATCAGCTACCTGCGGAAATTTTATGAACAAGCACGATATATCTCGACCAAGGTTCAGGGCGGTACGATTCAGTTATTTATCGAAGAAGAAGGCGGTCGATTGGTACCCGCGACTCGACTTTCGGATGGTACGCTGCGTTACCTCTGTCTTCTAGCGATCTTGCTCCATCCCAATCCGCCGCCGCTAATCGGGATAGAGGAGCCGGAGTTGGGGTTGCATCCCGACGTTGTGCCCACCATCGCGGAACTGCTCAAGAAGGCGTCCGAGCGGACGCAGCTGTTCGTCACAACGCACTCGGACGTGCTTGTATCGGCACTGTCGGACACGCCGGAGTCAATCCTGGTGTGCGAGAGCATGCCAAGCGGGACGAATGTGGAGCGGCTGGATGCGGGGCGCCTACGTGAGTGGCTGAAGGAGTACTCACTCGGCGAGATCTGGCGGATGGGAGAGATCGGGGGGAACCGCTGGTGAGCGAGATCCGAATCTACGTGGAGGGCGGGGGAGACAAGGACAGCAAAGCGCGGATGCGCCAGGCGTTCAGCCAATTCTTTTCCGAACCGCGCGCACGTGCCCACCAGAAGCGCAAGCCGCTGCGGGTGATTCCGTGCGGCTCGCGCGATGACACGTTCAAGGCCTTTCGCGCAGCTGTCCGGGATCACGCGGAGGATCGGGTGTTCCTGCTGGTCGATGCCGAGCAGGCCGTCTCCGGCACGCCGTGCGAGCATCTTGAGGCGCGTGATCCGTGGGACCTGTCGTTCGCGAGCGACGACCAGTGCCACCTGATGGCGCAGGTGATGGAATCGTGGTTCCTGGCTGATCCGGATGCACTGGCGCAGTTCTACGGCTCGCAGTTCGGCATCAAGCAGATCCCGCCTCGGAAGAACGTTGAGGAAGTACCAAAATCGGAGGTCGAAGCAGTCCTGAAGAGCTCAACGGCGAAGACCTCGAAGGGCGAGTATCACAAGATCCGCCACGGCGCGCCGATCCTGGAGAGCCTGAATCCCGACCGGGTCCGCAGTCGCGCGCCGCACTGCGACGCGCTGTTCGAGAAAATCGACGAGGCGTTGCAATGATGCGGGGCGCCGTTTTCTTGATCGCCGCGCTCGCCCTTCTCCCCGCTCCCGCCTCCGCGCAGCTGCGGCCGCTGGAGCCGTTCGAGTGGCGGATGTTCGAGCAGGGGCGCGAGGTGTCGGTGCAGGTGGGGGGCGGATGGTTGCGAGACCAGCGCGCATCGCTCGCGGGGACGGAGGGCACGCTGTGGGAGGCGGGCAACTTCCGCGCGTTCTGGCGCACGGGGCGGGTGGTGCTGGAGGCCGGCGGCACCGTGCACCGCCGCCTGGAGGAGGACGGCATCTTTGCGCTCCCGGAGCCGGACGTGCAGCCGGCGGACGACGGCGTGCGGCGCGACGCGGGTGACTACCGCGTGCTCACGGCCGTGCGACTGACGAACGAGCGCGCACCCGTGGCCGCCGCCCTGCGCTTCGGCGCGCGGCTGCCGACGACGGACAACACGGTGGGCCTGGACCGCGACGCCACGGACTTCTTCGCCACGGCGGCGGGGCGGGCGGCGCGGGGGCGAATGGCCCTCCAGGCGGAGGCGGGCGTGGGCATCTTCGGCACGCGGGAGCGCGCGTTCGAGCAGGACGACCTGCTGGTCTACGCCCTCCGCGCGGAGTACGACGCGGGCCCCGTCATCCCCATGCTGACGGTCGTGGGGCAGCAGGTGGGGAGCGGGCACCGCGAGATCCGCGGCAACGAGTCGCTGGGCGAGGTGCGGCTGGGCGCGCGGGTCGGCGGCCGGCGCTGGCTGCTGGCGGAGCTCGTGGCCGGGTACACGGACTTCAGCCCCGGATTCGGCGTGCTGGTGTCGGCGGGGATGGACTGGTAAGCGCCGGCGGGTGTCACGTCGTCCGGGCCGCGGGCGTTCTTCACCGCGACAACCGGTTGCATCCACCCGCTCGCCCGCCGATCCCATGCGTACACTCCGCCGCCTCTCCGCCCTCGCACTCCTCCTGCTGGCCGCTGCCTGCGACGAGAATCCGACCAGCTCCGGCGACGGCCGCATGCGGGCCCGGCTCGAGGGCGACCTCTGGAACGGGGACGCCGAAGTCTTCTTTCTCCAGGATACCGTGGTGCTGCAGAGCAAGGCGCCGCTGGATGTGAGCAAGGTCAACTTCAGCGGGACGACGAGCTCGTGGCGGTCGCTGGTGCTGTACCTGGTCGCCAGCGGGCCCGGCGAGTACCAGGTGGTGCCTGGCAAGGGCGGCTACGAGGAGATCCTTCAGGGCGACATGGTTACCTACGCTGCCCGCGTCACGGCCGGCACGGTCCGGTTCACCATTCTGGGCCAGGGCCAGGAGGTTGCCGAAGGCCGGGTGGACGACGTGCGGATCGAAGGCAGCAGCGGCGTGTGGTCCTTTGACGAGGGCGGATTCACCGCGGAAGTGCGGCAGTTCTGAGCCCGCCGGGGTGAACGCGGATCGCCGCCGCACGTCCTGGGGCGATCGCATCTGGATGCGGCTGAACGGGATGCGCATCGGGTCCGTGCCATGGGCGGTTCATCTGCCCGGCCGGTAGATTCCCCGGTCCGGGTCCGACTGAAGTGCCGGGATCACGAGGACTGTTGTCTCGGACCGCATGTCATATCAGATCCCCCATCTTCCCTCCGCGGAGATGGGGGATCTGCATGCGGGCCAGGTGCCGCTATCGCGGCAGCTTGAGCACGCGGCCGGCGGGGATCACGTCATCCGCCCCCACGCCGTTCAGGATGGCGAGATCCTCCAGGTCCATGCCGGGCGGCAGACGGCGGGGATCCGCGTAGGCGCGGAACGGCTCGGCCCCGTCCGCCGTCACCAGGGCCAGGCGGGTGGGCTGCAGCGCGAGGATGCGCTCATCCGTCAGCGTGCGCAGGCCGCGCGTCATCACGCCCACGGCCTCGCGCATGGCCTCGCCGTACGCGGACTCCGAGATGCCGGTGAAGCGCAGCACGCCGCCCGGGTGCTCCATCCAGTAGCCCGTCACGTCGTACGCGCGCCCGTCGCGGCCCATGCCGGCATCCACCCGCGCGCCGGGAAAGCCGTTCATGTTCGTGCGGTAGCCGGCCGCGCCCTCCAGCCCGTTTTCGTGGATGAAGTCCGTCGCGGCCGCCTGCGCCGTGGGGTGGCGCGAGCGGGCCACGAGCTCCACCTCCGCGCCCGACGCCCCGCGCGGCACGATGCGCACCTGCCGGCCCTCGCGCACGGCCTCCCACCCGTACGGCATGGGAAACCGGAATCCGCCCGCGGGATGGTAGAAGGTGCCGCCCCGCTCGAAGCCCTCGCGCGGGTCCTGGCCCAGCGCGATGCCCTGGATGCGGGCGCGATACGCATCCGCCTCCACCCGCTGGCCGTCGTGCCCCCGCGCGGCCCACTCCGCGGCCATCCACGCCACCGCCTCCTCGCGCCGTCCGGGGTCCGGGTGTGTGGAAAGGAAGCCGGGAAGCCGCCCGCCACGCGCCTGCATCCGCTGTAGCGCCATGAAGAGCGCGGCGCCCTCCTCCGCGCGGTAGCCGGCGAGGGCGGCGTACTCCACGCCCAGGCGGTCGCTCTCGCGCTCGTCGTCGCGGCTGTAGCGGATGAGCAGGAGGTCCGCCGCGAGCCCGCCCAGGTCGCCGATCTCCTGCCCGGCGCCCGCCACCTGCTCACCCAGCAGGCCGGCGCCCATCAGCCCCGCCATCACCAGCCCGCTCTCCAGCGCGCTCTGCGAGCCGTGGCGGGCGGCGACGTGCGCGATCTCGTGCCCCAGGACCACGGCCAGCTGCGCCTCGTTGTCCAGGTGCGCCAGCAGCCCGCGCGTCACGTACACGAAGCCGCCCGGGATGGCGAACGCGTTCACCGCCTCCGAGTCCAGCACGCGAAAGGCGAACTTGGCCGTGCGGTACTCCGGCAGCGCGCCCTCGCGGCGCAGGTGGCTGGTGGCCAGCACGGCCTCGCCCACGCGGCGGACGTACGCCTCCAGCTCCGGGTCGTCGACCGTGCCGTAGCGCGCGACGATCTGCCGGTCCGCCGCGCGCCCCATGCGCATCTCCTGGTCCCACGTGTACGCGTACGCCCGCTGCCGCCCGCTCACCGGGCTCGCGGACGTGACGACGCATGCGCCCAGCACGGGCGCGAGGACGAGGGCGGGGAGCAGGGCGCGGACGATGGATCGCATGGGGCCGGCGGGTGGATGGCGGAACGTGGGAGGGCGCGGAAAACGACGGGAGCGAATGAATTCGCGGCTACAACTTCACACTGTCGGCCTCCGCCGACACCGCGCGAGGGCGGATCCTCGGGCGCTCGCCCAAGCCCCACGCGCGGGCGACCGGTGCGATGGGCGAGGTGCGTCGCCTACGATCTCGGATACCGGCGATGCACGGGCGGGATGCGCCTCGGTGGATGGACGACACCTCGTCCGGACGCCGGATCAGCCGGGCGGATCGGATTCCGGACGGCGCGCGACGTAGAGGCCGCGGCCGGTGAGCCCGTGCGGATCATGCTCCACCACCTCCAGGCCCGCGGCGGCGAAGGCATCCATCGTCTGCGCGTGCGTGAACAGGGCGAGCGGATGGCGCTCCTCCCAGTGCTCGATGCCGCCGGCGTGCCCCAGCACGTAGACGAACTCGATGACGGACGCGTCGCCGTCCCGTGCCGTGCACCCCATCCGCACCACCTTCAGCGCGTCCGACTCCGAGACGTTCAGCCACGGCAGGCCGCCGGGGCGGAAGGTCCCCGGCGAGAGCCACGGCTCCACGACGGCCACGCCGCCCGGCCGCAGGTGCTGCGCGAAGCGGGCGATCGTCTGCCGCAGCCGCGCCTCCGTGTACACGTATCCTATGGCGCTGAACAGGCACACGATTGCATCGAAGCGGCGCCCCAGGTCGAACTCCACCATGTCGCCCTGGTGAAACGTGGCGTCCGGGTAGCGGTCGCGGGCGATCTGCAGCAGCCCCTCCTCCAGGTCCAGCCCATCCACCGTGTAGTGCGCGCGCAGGTGAGCCAGGTGGTTGCCCGTGCCGCATCCCACGTCCAGCAGCGCGTCCCCGTCCGAGCGGAGGTGGGCCTGGATGCGCGCGTGCACCGCCGCCGCCTCGTCCGCGTACGGCTTGCCGGCGTACACCAGGTCGTAGAACTCCGCCGACCGTGCGTAGAACGACTCGCTCATCCCGTCCCCCGGTTCGCGTCGGCGGCCGGCGTCCACTCGTCGCGCATGAGCCCGAAGAGCGACACGTCCCAGAACCGGCCCTTGAAGTATTGATGATCGCGCAGGCGGGCCTCGTGGCGCAGGCCGATGCGCGTGAGCACGCGGGCGCTGGCCTCGTTCTCGGCGATGCAGTGCGCGTGGATGCGGTACAGCCGCTCCCACGTGCCGAAGCCCATGTTCACCATGGCGCGCGCCGCCTCCGTGGCGAACCCGCGCCCCCAGTGCGTGGGCGAGAGCTCGTAGCCCAGGTCCGCCATGGGTGCGTCCGGCTCCTCGCGCCGCAGCCCCACGTTGCCGATGAGCTCGCCGGACCCGGCCAGGGTGATGGCCAGCTGCGTGCGGATGCGCGGCTGCTCGCCCTGCCACAGGATGAACGAGTAGATCATCGCCTGCGTCTGCCGCTCGGTGACCTCGGCGTTATCGTAGTAGCGCAGGTACCGCGGGTCCTGCTGGTACGCGTGCGTCGCGGCCCAGTCTTCGGCGGTGAACTCGCGGAGAACGAGGCGCGGGGTGCGGAGGATCACGGCGGGCTCGCGGAAGGCGTTCGGAAACCTGCCCGGGAAAGATGAACACGCACGGCGAGGTTGGCAAACCCCGGGGGGCGATGATCCCAGGACGTGCGGGGACGACGGCATGTGTGGGGTGGGCTCCGCCATCGCTCCACGTCGTGCGGGCGAGGGGTTCGTGCGTTGGGGTCGGGCCCCGGGCCATGCGAATGAATTCGCCGCAACGACCACACGAAGTCCGCCTGCGCGGACTGTCCGTC